>Ga0209157_1002552_pt1 | contig 14403 bp, 16 predicted proteins | sample GraSoiAngelo_135_FD_185892 | JGI IMG/M metagenome (GOLD analysis project Ga0209157, IMG submission 185892) | Grasslands soil microbial communities from the Angelo Coastal Reserve, California, USA - 14_0929_05_40cm (SPAdes) (version 2) | ecosystem: Environmental > Terrestrial > Soil > Grasslands ... | reverse complement strand
CCCCGAGGAGACGGAGGCCGCCGGCGAGCGCCTCGGCCGCGCCCTGCGGCCCGGCGCGGTGGTCGCGCTGACCGGCGAGCTCGGCGCCGGCAAGACGTGCTTCATCCAGGGTCTCGTTCGCGGTCTCGGCGCCGCCGTCCGCGCCACGAGCCCGACCTTCGTGCTGGTCAATCAGTACAAGGGCCGGGTGCCCATCCACCACGTCGACGCGTATCGGACCCAGAGCCTGACGGAGATGATCGACCTCGGCCTCCTGGAGCTGATGAGCGGTGAGGGCGTGACGCTGATCGAGTGGGCCGACAAGCTCCGCTCGCTGCTGCCGCCCGACGCGATCCATGTGAGCATCCGCGGCGTCGGCGACGAGCCGCGCCAGATCACGATCCATCTGTCTTAGGTGCGCCTCGGTCGGCGGGGCCGGTTCGTATGCTCGCCTCGGGCCTGGCGGCCCCGGCCCCCGGGCGGCCCTGCGGCTCACACTGCCGCCCCGCGACGACCGGCGGCGCACCGCCGCGTCACCGTCTCACGGACGTTCCCCCGTATCGAAATCAGCGCGTTGACGCGTGCGCGCCGGCCACGTACGACAGCCGTATGGCCGTCGAACGTTGGCCTGAGCGCGATCGCCCGCGCGAGCGGCTCTACTGGAACGGCCCCGAGGCGCTCGCCGACGCCGAGCTCCTCGCCATCCAGCTCGGTTCGGGCACGCGCGGCAAGAGCGCGGTCGACGTCGCGCGCGAAGTGCTGGCCGTCTACGGCTCGCTCGCCGAGGTCGCGGGCCGCGAGGTGACCGAGCTCGCGAAGGTCACGGGGGTGGGACCGGCCAAGGCCGCTCGGCTCGTCGCGGCCTTCGAGCTGACCCGACGCCTTCGGGCTCGCACGCCCGGCGCGCGGCTGGTCCTGTCCGGCCCCGCCGAGGTCTACGCCGCCTTCGGGCCGCTGATGGAGGACCTCCAGCGCGAGGTGTTTCGTGTCGCGCTACTCGACGCGCAGAACGGTCTGCTGAGGGATCGGGTGATCTCGCAGGGCACGCTGTCGGCCAGCCTGGTCCACCCGCGCGAGGTGTTCAAGCCGGCGATCCTCGAGTCGGCCGCGTCGGTGATCCTGCTGCACAATCACCCGAGCGGTGATCCCACGCCCAGCCGCGAGGACATCAGGCTCACGCGCCAGCTCGTCGAGTGCGCGCGTCTCCTCGACTTGCGGATCCACGATCACCTCGTGATCGGCCAGGGCCGCTTCGTCAGCTTGGCCGAACGAGGGATCATCTAGGACGGGCCGGCGTCAGCTCTTCGCGATCTTCTCGATCTCCTTCCGGGGCAGGGTCTGGAGACGTGAGAGCAGCGACTTCACCTTACGCTCGCACGAATGGTCGGCCAGGATCAGCTTCTTGGAACGGGTCCCGTTGACGATGTAAGCCACCCAATCGTCGAGATTGGGCGTACCCCTCCACGCGACGGTGACGCCGCTCATACGCAGGCGTCGCCGGCCCTCCACCTTCGCGAGTGGCTTCCTACTGCCGTCCATCGCGCTTTGTTCCTCCAGAAAAGGCTCGGTCGGAATGACCGCGGTGCAAAGTTGGACTCGACGGGTGTCATCGCCCGCCAACCTTACGAGTGCGGCGATTTCAGTGTCAAGATCTCGTTTACCCGCAAAAAATGCGCGCATGCCGCGCTGCGCACGAGCCGCGCCGCGTGGAATCCGGGAATCTTTTGGGGTGTGCTCTCCGTGGACGAATGGACCGTCACAATTCGGCGACGCTTCCGTGAGAGCGCGCCAGACCGTGCGAATTTGTGGTCTGTGGACAACGGTGGACAAGTGGATAAGGTGTGGAGCATTTTTTTCCTAGCCGTCCGGGCGCGCTCAGCGCGCGGCGAGCACGCGCTCGAGAATCCGGCGCGCCAGGATGGGCCCGCGGGTGACGAAGCCGGTGAAATATCCGACGGCGTTCGCGCCCGCGCGGAGGAGCTGCACGGCCTTGTCGGGTGAATCGACACCGCCGGTCGCGACGATCTCGAGCTCGCGGCCGAACGCGCCGCGTGTGCGGCGGAGATTCGCCAGCGTCGCCGGGAAGATGTCGGGCCCGGAGAGCCCACCGGCGCCCTGAGAGAGCCGCGGGTCCTCGATGCGTCGCGTGTTGCCGTAGTTGACGATCCGCACGCCCGCGTCGAGCGCCGCCGGGATGATCTGCTTCTGGTTCGTCTCGTCGAAGTCGGGAGAAAGCTTGACGATCAACGGCTTGGCGGTGGCGCCGCGCACCTCGTGTAACAGCGCCGCGAGCTCGCCGGGCTTGCGGCTCCACTCGTACACCAGTCTGGTGTTGGGCGACGAGATGTTGAACTCGACGAGGTCGCCGAGCGGTCCGAGCTCGCGTACGAGTCTCACGTACTGATCGATGGACTCGCCGGCCACGCTGACGATCAAGGGGACGCGATGGGGAAGGCGCGCCATCGCGGCGCGGAACGCCGTCAGGCCCGGATTCTGAAAGCCGTTGCAGTTCACGAGGCCCGGGCCGGCGTCGGAGCGCGTCCGCACAAGGTTGGGCTCGGGATGCCCGGGGCGCGGATCCACCGTGATCGACTTGGCGGTGACGGCTCCGAAGCCCAGGCCCATCGCGCGCGAAAGGATTCGGGGATCGTAGTACATCGCGGCGAGGATGAGGGGGTTGGGCAAGGACACGCCGCCCAGCGTCACGGCGAGTCGCGGATCCTCGAGGCGAAAGCTGCCGAGCCGATCGAGCGGCACCCGGCGGAGCACGCTCTGGCCCAGCGCGATGGCCGCCGGCTCGGGGAGGCGCGAGAGAAGGCCGTCGTAGAAGAACCGGTAGAGGGCGGCGATCGATCGGCTCATTGGGTTTGTAGCCGCGACGGGCCGGAGGATAACACGCACTCCGTTGCGCTCGGCGCTTGACGATAGCGACGGTGCCATTTAGGGTAAGGCGTTGAAATTCATCGTGAACTGGCGCCGCGCAGCTCTCGTCAGCATCGTGGTTCTCACCGCGGCCTGCGCGAACACGCTGGCGACGGGCGACGCGCCGCCGCCCCGCCTCGACCAGCGGATCGCCGCGCCGTCGTTCTCTTTCGCGGCCGACACGTTCGCGTTCCCCAACCTGATCGGCGCGCGGCACCCGAACGAGCCCGATATCTACGCGCACTATTGCTTCGTGCTTGCGCGCGGCCTACGCCAGTTCGCCCAGTTCGGCCGGTTCGACCCGGCACTGCCCAAGCTCGATCGGGCCGGGTACGTCGAGCGGGTCAAGCGTGTCGCCGACCTGTCGGTGTGGAAGCCGGCGCTGCCCCCTGACGACCGCGTGGTCATTCCCGGCTACGCGAACCTGCGTGAGTTCTCACACGCCGAAGAGAGCGCGGTCAAGGAAGGGCTCGGCGGCCGGTTCTGGACCTGGGTGCACTGGACCAACTGGCGCGTCACGCTTCCGGTAACCGGTGGCCATCAGGAGGGAGTCGCCCGGGAAATCCTCGCCGACCTCCGTGCCGGCCGGTTGGTCCAACTCCTGGTGACGAACTGGCCGAAGCCCGAGCTGAATCACACGATCGTCGTCTTCGAGTCCCGCTCGACCGAGAACGGTATCGAGTTCGGCGTGTGGGATCCGAACAATCCGTCCGAGCCCGGCCTCATGACCTTCGAGCAGACCGCCCGTCGGTTCTGGGCGACCCACCTGTACGACACGGAGCCCGGACCGATCCGGGCGTTCCGCATGTACTACTCTCCGCTGCTATGACAAAGCTCGCGACGTCCGCCTGCCACCTGCCGGCGCGGCGGTGTGGCGCCCGCGATGCCCGGAGCAACGCGCCTGCGCGCTGAGCCCGTCACGCTCGTGGCCGCGGGCGCCGTCACGCCGCTGGGCGCCGACCTCGACGCCTTCTGGTCCGGGCTCGTCACCGGAAGCGACGGGATCTCGGCGATCGAGCGCTTCCCGGTGGCCGACCTGCGTGTCAGGCGCGCGGGCGAGATCAAGAAGCTGCGGCCGCTGCCGAGCGTGCGCCAGCCCGCATGCCGTGCGACGCACCTTCTGCTGGCCGCGGCGGAGGACCTGCTCGCCCGCGCCGCGATCACCGCCGAGCCCGCGCGAATCGCGGTCGTCGTCGGGACCGCGCTCGGTGGCGTCGAGCAGCTCGAGCGAGCCCTGGCGCCCGAGGGCCGCCCGCGCCACGCCGCCGCGGCCTTCTACGACACGCCCACGCACGCGCTCGCGCGCCGGGTCGACGCGCGCGGGCCGGTCGTGACCGTGTCCACCGCCTGCGCGGCGGGCGCGACGGCCCTCGGCGCGGCGGCCGACCTGCTGCGCGCCGACCTCGCTGACGTCGTGGTCGCCGGCGGTTACGACGCGCTTTGTCGATTTGTCTTGCGCGGCTTCGACGCCCTGCGATCGCTCACGCGTGACCGCGTTCGCCCGTTCGACCGCCGGCGCAATGGCCTGCTGCTGGGCGAGGCGGCCGCGCTCGTGCTGATGACGCGCGACGGATGGTCGGAGGGGCCGACGCTCGGTCGGCTGCTCGGCCACGCGAGCGCCAGCGACGCCGCGCACATCGCCGCGCCGGACCAGAACGGCCGCGGCCTCGAGCTGGCCGTTCGCTCGGCGATCGACGAGGCGGGGCTCATACCGGACGACGTGGACTTCGTGAGCGCGCACGGCACCGGCACGCCGCTCAACGATCGGATCGAGGCCGACGTGCTCAAGCGGACACTCGGCCCGCGGGTCCAGACGATTCCCGTCAACTCGATCAAGGCGGGCCTGGGCCACACGATGGGGGCCGGCGCGACGCTCGAGGCCATCATGTGTCTGCTGGCGGCGCGCGAGGGCGTCGTGCCCCACACGCTCGGGCTCGAGGAGCCGGATCCCGCCTGCGACCTGGACCACGTCATGGGGTCGCCACGCGCCGTCCATCCACGGATCAGTCTCAGCACGTCGCTCGGCTTCGGCGGCTGTAACGCGGCGCTCGTGCTCGAGGGAATCGAGGCGTGATGGTCGGCACGGCGGTCGAGCGCGTCGCGGTGTTGACGGGATGGGGCGACGGGCTCGGAGCGTTGCCCGAGAACGCCGCGCGCGCCGCGGCCGGCCGCCCGGTGATCCCGATTCCTCGCCCCGACCTCGGGGGCGACCGGTTCAGGCGCGCGACGCGAGAATGTCTGCTGGGCATCGCTGCGGTCGACGCGCTGCTTCGCGATGGAGGGATGTCGCGGGAAGCGATCCGCGGCACCTCGACCGCGCTGATCTATGCCACCGGCGGCGCCTACGGCGCCTCGAACGCCGCGTTCATCGCCGGCTCGTCGAGTCGCGTGGCCGTTGGCGATACGCGCGAGACGCGGCACGGCTCGTCGTGGGCCGGCGCGCTGAACTTCCCGTACACTGCGCCGAGCGCGATGGCCGGCGAGGTCGCGATCGAGTTCGGACTGACCGGGCAGTATGGCATCCTGATCGGCGGCGCCGTGGCGGCGATCGACGCGCTCTGGCAAGCGACGCGGCTCCTGGCCGGGGGGCGTTGCGCGCGCGCGCTCGTGCTGGCGGTGGAGACCTTCGAAGAATGCGAGCCGCTCTACGCGCGGGGCCGGTGGCTCGTCCGGCGGCCGCTGGTCGAGGCCGCCGCGTGCGCGCTCCTGGTGCCCGGCGCGCGGTCCGCGCGGTACGACGTCCCGCGCGAGCCCGCCGCGCTCGAGACGCTGGCGCGCGTCCGCGCCGGCGAGACGTTCGCGTGCGCGCCGCTGATCGCGCTGGCGCTGGCCCGGAACGGTGGGACGATGGAACCGATCAGCGTGACCGGCGAGTGGCGCGGCCGCCGCGCGGGCTTGCACTGGGAGTAAGTGGTAGTAGGAGCCGAAGGGCGTCGCGCCACGAGGCGACCCTTCAACAGATCAGGAGGGTTATGGAACCCAAGGAAGTGTTCGACGAGCTCAAGACGATCCTCGTGAGCAGGCTCAAGTTCGATCCGCGCCGCGCCGTCGACCTGACCCTCGAGACGGCGCTGCCGAAAGGCGTCGAGGACTCGATCGGCCTTGACTCGCTCGACTTCATCGAGTTGTCGATCGCCATCGAGGAGCGCTTCGGCATCGCGATGGACGAGTCGGCGGATCTGGCCCCGCACTTCGCGTCGTTCGACACGCTGTCGCGCTACATCGCGTCGCGGACGACCCGCGCGTGAAGCCCGTCGCGATCACCGGGCTCGGAGTCGTCAGCCCGTTCGGCGCCGGTGTCAAGGCGTTCTGGGAGGGGCTCAGCAGCGGGGTCTGCGCCATCCGGCCGATCACGCTGATCGACACCGAGGGGTTCCGCTGCCGGATCGCGGCCGAGGTGCCCGGGCCCATCGCCGGCTCGGCGCGCCGGTCGCGCGCCGACCGGCTGGCCCTCGCCGCCGCACGGGAGGCGCTGGACGACGCCGGGGTCGATCGCGGCGATCGTGAGGACGCCGCGGTGATCGTGGGCGCGGTCGGCGGCGGCATGCTCGAGGCCGAAGCGTGGCACTGGCGCCGCATGCGGGGCAGCACCGAGCCGGTGCCCCGGCCGCTCGCCTCGAGCTTCCCCTCCGCGCACGCCGACGTGATCGGTGGCACCCTCGGCCTCACCGGGCCGCGCGAGACTGTCGTGACCGCGTGCAGCTCCGGCGCCGCGTCGCTCGCGATGGCGGCCGATCTCGTCGGCGACGGTGTCGTCCCGGTTGCCCTCGCCGGCGGCGTGGACGCGCTGACCCGGATCTGCTTCATGGGATTCAACGCGCTGCGGCTCCTCGACGCGGCCCCCTGCCGCCCCTTCGATCGCGATCGGCGCGGCATGTCGATCGGCGAGGGCGCCGCGTTCGTCGTGCTCGAGGATCCGGCGCGGGCCCGGGCGCGCGGTGCGCGAGTCTACGCCGAACTGGTCGGCTACGGGATGACCGGCGACGCGTTTCACGTCACGTCGCCGCACCCGGAGGGCGAGGGGATGGCTCGGGCGATGCGGATCGCGCTGCAGGGCGCGGGCGTGGCCGCGGCGTCGGTCGGGTACGCGAACGCGCACGGCACCGCCACGCCCCAGAACGACCGGATCGAGGCGCGCGCGATGCGTGACGTATTCGGCGAGGGCGGGCTGCTCGTCAGCTCGACGAAGTCGATGATCGGCCACACGATGGCCGCCGCCGGCACGCTCGAGGCCGTGGCGACGGTGCTGGCGGTCGGCAGTGAGCTCGTGCCGCCGACGGCGCAGCTGGAGACGCCGGACCCGGAGATCCCCTTCGATTGCGTCCCGCGCGTGGCGCGCGAGGCGACGGTGGAGTTCGCCATCTCGAACTCGTTCGGCTTCGGCGGCCAGAACGTGACGCTCCTGTTCAAGCGCGCGGCGTGATGGGACAGCGGGTCGCCATCACGGGTGTCGGCGTGGTGGACGAGCGCACGCCGGACGTCGCGACCTGGCTCGCGGACGAGTCGGAAGCCCGGCGCCTCTCGCGCATTTGTCAGCTGACCGTGGCGGCCGGCCGCCGGGCGCTGGCGGACGCCGGCCTCGACGCCCACGGCGGGCTGGCGGTGATGGTCGGCACCGAGTTCGGGGACATGGTCTCGACGATCTCGTTCGTGGACGGATACCTCGGTCGCGGGCCCGGCGGCCTCTCGGCGTTGCTCTTCCCGCACACGGTCATGAACACGATGGCGGCGACGACGGCGATCGCCGTCTCGGCGAAGGGCCTTTCGCTGACCCTCAGCGCGTTGACGGTCGCCGGCGAGCTGGCGATTGCGCGCGCGGCGTCGGCGATCCGCGCCGGCCGCGTGGGGGCGTGCCTGGCGGGCGGCGCCGACGAGCCCGCCCCGCTCGTCATGAGCGCGCTGCGCGAGGCGGGCGCCGCGCCAGAGCTCCGGGCGGCCGGCGCGGGCTTCGTCGTGCTCGAGACTTTCGACGGCGCGCGCGAGCGTGGCGCCCGGATCCTCGGCGAGATCGCCGGCGCCGCCTGGCGCGCGGTGCCGGCGCGTCCTCATAGGATTGGGAGCACCGCGAGCTCGCGCGCGATCGCCGCCGCCCTCACCGAGGCGGGCGCAAGCGCCGCCGAGGTCGGGCGTGTCTACACCAGCGCGAACGGCGACGGTCCCCGCGAGGAATGGGAGCGCGCGCTGGTCGACGCGGCGCTGGCCCCGCACCGCCTGACGCATCGCTCGCTGAGCGTGCCGACCGGGCGCCACTCCGGCCTGGCCGCGCACTCCGTGGCGACGGCAGCGTCGGAGGGCGGCGACAAGCTGGCGCTCGTCCACGCGGTCGCCCGCGGCGGCAATCAGGTTGCGATCCTCGTCCGCGGCCCGGACGGTCCTGATTCATGAGCGCGCTGATCGTCGTTCCCGTCTTCAACGAAGCCGGCACGGTCGGCGAGGTGGTGGCCGCGGCGCAGGCGCACGGCGCCGTGCTGGTGGTCGACGACGGCTCGCGCGACGGAAGCGCCGACGTCGCGCGGCGGGCCGGCGCCGACGTGATCCGCCACCCGCAGCGGCTCGGCAAGGGCGAAGCGATCCGGACCGGCGTCGCCGCCGCGCAGGCGCGCGGCGCGTCGATCGTCGTGACGCTCGACGGCGACGGACAGCACAGCCCGGCCGAGCTCGGCGCCCTGCTCGACGCGGCGCGGGCCATGCCGCGGGCCATCGTGGTCGGAGTTCGTCGCGGAGAGTGCGGCGGCCTGCCGCCCGACCGATTGAACGCGATGAGGGTCGCCGGATTCTTCGTCAACTGGGCGTGCGGCCTCAGGCTCGACGACACTCAGTCGGGCTTCCGGGCCTACCCGATCGAGCTCTTCGACCACGTCCAGCCCCGTCACGGCGGCTTCGTGTTCGAGACCGAAGTGCTGGTCGCCGGCGTCGCGCGCGGCTGGCCGGTCCACGAAGTGCCGGTGACCGCGATTCCCCGGGCTCGCCAGCGCAGCCGGTTCCGCCCGGTCAGCGACGGCGTCGCGATCGGCGGCTATCTCGCGGGCCGCGTGGCCGTGCGCTGGGCGATCGAGGCCGGCGCTCTCGTGGGCGCGCTCGTGAAGCCCTTCCTCGGCGAGCGGCGTCGCGCCCGGCACGCGGTGACGATGGAGCAGGCCGCGATCTACGCCGGCGCGCCGGCGCTGTGGGCGTTGTCGATCGGCAGCTCGGCGATCCAGCACGTCGTGAACCGGGTCAACCTGTGGCGACGCGACCCGCGGCCCCGCCGGGCGCTGGTCGCCGCCCAGGCGACCGTCGTCGCGCCGGTGCTGCTGGTACTCCTCGTCGTGCAGGCGTTCGCGCCGCGGCGGATGCCCGACTTCGTCTCGCCGCTCGTGCGCTGGTTCTGCTCGCAGGACCGGCTCGACGCCGAGCCCGAGCCGCTCGCCACCGTCGCGAACCCGATCAGCCCGCACCGGTGATGGCACCCGAACTCCACGACGTCATCGTGGTCGGGGGAGGGCCGGCCGGCTCCACGACCGGCGCGTTCCTCGCCCGGGCGGGCCGGCGCGTGCTCCTGTTCGAGCGCGAGCAGTTCCCGCGGTTTCACGTCGGTGAGTCCCTGCTGCCGGCGACGATGCCGATCCTCGACCGGCTGGGCGCGCTGCCGGCCGTCGCGGCGCACGGCTTCCAGACGAAGTACGGCGCCGCGTTCTCCGACCAGGAGTCGGCCACCGAGCACACGTTCTATTTCCTCAGGGGCCAGCCGTGGCCGAACTACTCCTTCCAGGTCCAGCGCGAGGACTTCGACGCGCTGCTGCTCGACCACGCGGCGAAGCAAGGCGTCGAGGTCCGCCACCGCGCCGGCGTAGAGTCGGTGGCGTTCGATGCCGACGGAGTGACCGTATCGGCGCGCCACGACGGAACGCCGCTCACGGCGCGCGCGAAATTCCTGGTCGACGCGAGCGGGCGCGACGCCCTGCTCGCCGCCACGCTCGGCCACCGCGAGCGCATTCCCAACCTCGGCAAGGTCGCGCTCTTCGCCCATTTCCGTGGCGCCGAGCGCGCCCACGGCCGCGACGAGGGCAACATCCAGATCCACGTCTTCGCGGACGGCTGGTTCTGGTGGATTCCGCTCGCCGGTGATCTCACCAGCGTCGGCTGCGTCATGCACGCGCGGACCGTGCGCGAATGGCCGGGGAGCCTCGACGCGCTCTGGGCCGAGATGATCCGCCGGTGCGAGCGCGTCGCCCGCGGGCTGGTCGGCGCCGAGCGGGTGACCGAGATCCACCGGGTCGCCAACTTCTCCTACGCCAATGCTCCGATCGTCGGCGACCGGTTCCTGGCGGTCGGCGACGCGGTCGCGTTCGTCGACCCGATCTTCTCGACCGGCGTGCACATCGCCATGCAGTCGGGCGAGCTGGCCGCCCGCGCGATCGACGAGGCGCTCGCCGACGACCGCTTCACCGCGGCGCGGTTCGCGCCGTATCAGAAGACGCTGGAGCGGGGGCTGCGGCCATTCTTCCGCTTCATCCACAAGTACTACGAGCCGGCGTTCCTCGAGACGTTCATGCGCCCGCGGACACGCTTCGTCCTGCACGCCGTGCTCAGCGTGCTCTCCGGGGGCGCGTTTCTGAGGATGCGCTGGAGCACGCGAGTGGCCCTCGAGGTGCTGTTCGCCGCGGCGCGCATCAACGTCTGGGCGCGCCGCCGCGCCGGCCGGTCGGTGGAGTCGCGACTCGAGTGGTGAGGCCCCTCCGGGTGCTCCGTGGCTATCTGTTCACGGTCCTCGGCATCGCGATCGGCGTCGCGGGCCTCGTGTCGCTGGGCGCGATGAGCGAGCGGATCGTGCGCTTCATCGACGGCGGCGATCGGTTCGTCCTGGGGCAGATCTCTGTCGCCGGGCGCGGCATGGGCATGGGAGCCGGATTCACCGCCGGCGGCCTTCTGCCGGCCTCGGCGGTCGCCGCGATCGCGGCCGTGCCGGGCGTGGCGGGCGTCCAGCCGCAGGTGATGCTCCCGCTGAACCCGAGCACGTCGCAGTTCATGACGCTGACCCAGGAGCTGGTGCTCGGCTTCGACCTCTCGGTCCCGATGCCGAACCGCCACTATCGCTCGCTGCCGGTGCGCGCCGGGCGCTTCCTGCGCGAGGGCGACCGCCGGGTCGCGGTCCTCGGCGCCGCGTTCGCGGCGTCGCGCGGCCTCGGCGTGGGCTCGCGGCTCACGCTCGAGGGCGAGTCGTACGAGGTGGTCGGCGTCCTGGACCGGATGTTGACGGCGCCCGATCGATTCGTGATGGTGCCGATCGCCGACGCGCGCGCACAGTGGGTCGCGAAGGACGCGCTCCTGCGCACCGTGCTCGCCTCGGGCGCGATGCCGCTCACCGCCTCCGACCTCAACACCGGCGCCGCGGTCGGGTGGCGCGACGGCGAGGACCCGGATGCGGTGGCGCTGCGCATCCGGGAGCGCGTGCCGGGCGTCAACGTCCAGCTCCCGAGCGAGCTGAGCCAGCTCCTCCGCTCGTCGACCGCGTTCTTCTCCGCGCTGCTGGCCGGCATCGGCGTCCTGGCGTTCGTCATCGGCGGCCTCTCGCTGGCCAACACCGTCGCCGCCGCCGTCTTCGAGCGCATTCACGACTTCGGCGTGAAGCGCGCGCTGGGCGCCACCGACCTGCAGCTCGGGCGCGAGGTGCTGGCCGAGGCGCTGGCGGTGACGCTGGTCGGCGGCCTCGCCGGCATCGCGCTGGCGCTCTCGCTCGGATCGTTCATCGACGCCTTCGTCGCGGGCGGCAACCAGCAGCTCTTCCACTTCTCGCCGCGCCTGCTCGGTGGCGCCCTCGCGTTCTCGGTCCTGCTCGGGACCGCCGCCGCGGCGTACGCGACCGCCCGCGTCGTCTCCGTCTCGCCGGCCGAGGCGATCCGCCGGGCCAGCTGATGCTGCGCGCCGTCGGGCTCGTCAAGTCGTACCGGGCCCCGTCGGGGGCGCCGATTCGCGTGCTGGGCGGCGTCGACCTGACCGTGAAGGCGGGCGAGATCGTCGTCGTCACCGGCCCGTCGGGCTCGGGCAAGAGCACGTTGCTGAACGTCCTCGGGCTGCTCGAGGCCGGCGACGGCGGCGACGTGTGGTACCAGGACGACCGCGTGACCGCGCTCGGCCGCACCGCGAGGAGCCGGGCGCGGGGCGGCTACGTCGGCTTCCTGTTCCAGTCGTTCCTGCTGCTGCCGTCGCTCACGGCGCTGGAGAACGTGCTGCTGGCCGCGCGCTACGTCGGGCGCTCGGGGCCGGCGACCCGACAGCGGGCGCTCGATCTCCTGGCCGAGGTCGGCGTCGCGGATCGCCGCGACCATTTCCCGCCGCAGCTCTCGGGCGGCGAGCAGCAGCGCGTCGCCTTCTGCCGCGCGGTGCTGAACGATCCGCCGCTGTTGCTGGCCGACGAGCCGACCGGAAGCCTCGACGACGCCAACGGCGCGGTGATCCTCGCCGCGCTTCGTGGTCGGGCGCGCGCCGGCGCCGCGGTCGTCGTCGTGAGCCACCGGCCGGAGGCCGCCGTCGGCGCCACGACCGTATACCGGCTGCGGGACGGCGCGCTCGAGTCGTCGTGGCCGCATGAATAGCGCCAACGTCGCGGTGTTCGCGGTTCTGGCGGCCCTGATGACCCCGCTGCCGTCGGCGGACTATGCGCACGGTGCTGCGCCACAAGCGCAATACGTTCTGGCGATGAGCAAAGACGACAAGATCTGTAAGCCCCTTCTAGCTGTGTACAACCGCAACATCAGCCTGGACCTCGGCCCGAAATCTCAGCCCTACCCATATCCTTGGCCGGCGCCGAGCCAAGTATCGCTGAAGTGGACCACGAAGAAGTGGCAAGGATTAGCCCACGATCAGCGCGTTCTGGAGAAGGCTTACACCGTAGCAGAGGCCGATGTTGACGGCGATGGCCGGATGAATATCGTCGTCCGGTTGGCGGCTTGGCTTCGCAGCGACGACCGTTTCACTTCGCTCACGGTGTTCCCGGGAGGAACTGTACTTCCCGATCAGATGGATCAGTACAAACGTTTCGAGCCACAGCAGGCAGTAGCCACGGTGGTCGCAGGCGGTTATGACCTCCCCAAGCTGAATCGAAGGGTCCAGCCCACAGCGCTCAACGATTTCGACGTCATTCGCTTTGGTGGCCGTGAGTTTGTCACCGGCAAGACAGTGGAGATGGACGGGATCGTCGAGCTGAAGAACGTGCCCCGGTGGCGAGTGGTCAGCCGCGTGCGCATCGCGGCCTCACCCAACCGTCCTGAACCTGACCTCGACAAGGTTCTCGATAGCGTGTGCTACTTCCAACTGAAAGCGTCTCCTTCGAAGGGATAACGATTGCCAGAGAGGAGGAATCGCATGAATCGCATGCTGGGAGCGCTCGCGCTGGTGCTGAGCCTCGTGACCGTCACTTGCGCCGCCGAGCCCGTGTCGGAGACGTACGGGGTGCCGCTCGACAAGGCCTGGAGCGTCACCCAGGCGGTCCTCAAGCAGCTCGGCTGGGACATCGAGAAAGCGGACCGCGAGATCGGCTGGATCACCACGGACTCGCGGCGCTTCGAGGGCGAGGACTACGGTGTCTACGCCAAGGGGACGCGCCATCGGCTGGTCATCCACCTGAAGGCGGCCGGCACGGACCGGACGACGCTCTCGGTGGAGCGCACCGTGTTCAAGCGGGAGCGGATCCTCTGGATGGACAACGACGAGCCGATCGCGACCACGGACCAGACCGTGGAGAAGAGCCTGCTCGCGGCGATCCGGAAGTCGCTCTGATGCCGAAGACCCTGGTCCTGGTGTTGATCGCGACGCTGATCGGCGGCACCGGCCACGTCCTCCTGTCGAAGGGCATGCGATCGGTGGGAGATCTCACCGAGGCGCCGGCCCTTCGCCTGGGCGCCATGGTCGCCGCCGCCCTGACGAGTCCGTGGCTCTTGGTGGGCGTAGCGCTCCAGGCGGCGTTCTTCGTGATGTACCTGACGCTGCTCTCGCGCGCCCCGGTGACCCAGGTGCTGCCGTTGACCGCGGTCGATTACATCGTCGTCGCGTTGGTGGCACGGTTGCTGCTCGCCGAGGCGGTGACGCCGACCCGCTGGGCGGGAATTCTCTTGATCGTCGCCGGCGTCTTCCTGGTCTCACGAACCTGACGCGCGCGGGGCGCGGCTATGAACAGGGGACGACGCCGCTCCTCGCCGCGGCGCTGGCGGCGCTCGCCGCGGTCCCGCTCCTCTTCGGCGGTCTCGGCGCCGTGCCGTTCGACGACCCGGGCGAGGGGATGCACGCGGAGATCGCGCGCGAGCTGGCGGCGTCCGGCGATCCGTTGACGCTGACGCTGAACGGCGTCCGCTACGTCGACAAGCCGCCGCTCCTCTACGTGCTGGCCGCCCTCGGCTTCGCGACTTTGGGCCCGAGCGAAGCGGTGGCGCGCGCCGTCCCGGCGGTGGCCGCGCTCGCCGCCATCTGGGCCACCACGTGGCTCGGCGCGCGGCTGCTCGACGGCTCCGGCGGCGTCGTGGCGGG
>Ga0209157_1002551_pt1 | contig 14405 bp, 12 predicted proteins | sample GraSoiAngelo_135_FD_185892 | JGI IMG/M metagenome (GOLD analysis project Ga0209157, IMG submission 185892) | Grasslands soil microbial communities from the Angelo Coastal Reserve, California, USA - 14_0929_05_40cm (SPAdes) (version 2) | ecosystem: Environmental > Terrestrial > Soil > Grasslands ... | reverse complement strand
CTCATCGATGTTGACGGTGCCCCCTTCGCTGACCTGGAACATCTTCTTTGCCTGCTGAAATCCATTCAAACGCAGTGTAATGGTGTGCGTTCCGACAGGCACCTGCACGCGTGACGGCGTGAACTGTCCGGTAGAAGCCCCGTCCACGATGATTTCAGCGCCTTTGGGGTTGCTGCTTACCTGCGCCCACGCGACGCGGCTCGTAGACTTTTCGGTTAGGACGACTGGGAACTGCGTCTGGATATTGTCCTTGACCTGAACGGGCCCAGCATAAGGCTCATATCCCTGGAGGCGCAGGACGAGGTTGTACTGGCCGGGTGCCAGCGGAAGAGTTACCGGCGTCTGCCCGGACTGCTTCGCCCCGTTGATGAACACGTCTGCCCCCGGAGGTTGGCTGCTGATGAAAATGCCCTTGGCCAGCGATTCGAGCTTGATCTTCTGGTCCTGTGCGTCGCCGCTTTTTATTTGCAGCGCGGTTTGTACGGGTTGATAGCCTTCCTTTTGCACTTCCAGGCTGTAGCGCGCCGGAGACAAATTGTTGAAACTGCAGGGCGTCTCGCACTTGCTCAGGATGTTACCCGCGGGGCCGCGCAGAACCGCGGTTGCGCCTATCACATCGGTGATCACGTGAATCGCGCCGCGTCCCGCTGTTGGGACGGGGTGCGCGCCTTCGTCGGAGTTGCCGCCGGCGGCGACCGGCGTGTCGTCGTATTCCAGGTGATCGATCACGCGCACGCCTGAAGGGGCGTTCCGCAATAATTTCAAGAGCCCGGCATGTTCGGCTGGCCGGAGCTTTCCGGCAAGTGTCAACGTGTTGCCGGCCGCCTGAACTTTCACCCGCCCGGTCAATCCTCTTTCGGAAATGGCCTCTTCGATCCGCCCTTTGTACTCTGCCGCTTTGGGGCTAATCGAGTTTCCTGGATTCTTGGCCACCGTCTTTTGTGGGACCACTTCCGCGGGCTTCGCCTCTGAGGCCGCATCCGCGTCGTTTGGCTGCGCAGAAGCCTCAGTTCCTTCGGCCCCCGCAGAGTTGCCCGGAGTCGTTTCTGCCGGAGTAGTGCCAGGCAAGCCCGCCCCTTTCTTCTGTGCATTATGGAGTAATTTTGTTTGCCCCATAAACAATCACGCCCAGGAGCAGCATCGCTGCGAGAATTGTCCCCAGAACATTTTTCTTTTTCGGAGGTTCCGGAGCCGCTGCAGGCGCGATGGCTCCCGTTCGCCGCACGACCGGAGTCTGGCTGGGCCCAGACGCTCGCGCGTTCAGGGAGCGCGCCGTGGTGATGACGGTTTGATCTTCGTTGCCGTAGCCACGGCCCGCCGTATTTCCAGAAATCATGGTCGCCGCAGGCGACCCTCCGCCCATCACCATCGTTGATTGAGGGTTTCCGCCGGCCGGTGAAATTGACCGGTAATTCTTAAGATCTTCCAGCATTTCCCGGCAATTCTGGTATCGCTGGTCGGGCTCTTTCTCTAGAGCTCTCATGACCACCGCGCTGATCCCTGGATGAATCGTCGGATTTATCTGCCGCGGCGGCACGGGATCTTCGTTGACGATCTTGTAGATCACCGTTGTGATGTTTTGTCCCGGAAAAGGCTTTTCGCTGGTCACCATTTCATAAAGCATGACGCCCAGCGAAAAAATGTCGCTGCGTCCGTCGACGGCACGGCCCTTCACCTGTTCCGGCGACATATAACTCGGAGTGCCCATGACGTGCGCGGTTTGCTGCACGGTACCGAATTGCAAGATCTTGGCTGTGCCAAAGTCCGTGATCTTCACAGTGTCGTCGGCGGTGAGCATCAAGTTCGCGGGCTTGATGTCGCGGTGAATTACGTTGCGTTCATGCGCGAATTGCAGCGCGCTGCAAGTCTGCTCCATGATGCGCAGCGTGCGCGGCAGCGGAAACGCGTGGCCGTCGTCGAGCAGCGCCTGAAGGCTCTTGCCTTCTACCAGTTCCATGGTGATGTAGTAGAGGCCGTCTTCTTCGCCGGCGTCGAAAACGACTACGATGTTTGGATGCGTCAGCAAACCGGCGGCGCGCGCCTCGGTTTGGAATCTCGTCAGAAGTTCTGGACGCGAAAGGCCTGTGCCTTCTTCACTTAGCCGGATGGTCTTGACTGCCACAGTGCGCCCGATCACCGGATCCACGGCTTTGTACACCACGCCCATGGCGCCGCGGCCCAGTTCACCGACGATTTCGTATCTTCCGGCTTTTGTTACAGTTGGCATCGTTCAATCGCTGTGTCGCCCGGCAAAGACGGCTCTGGCGACACAATCCCCAATCGAGCGCATCGGGTTTCGGCTCTGGAAGGCAGGGAACCTAACAAGCCCCCAGAACTTCTATCGTCCATTTTCTGGTCTTGACCAGCGGAATGCTCCGCCGACACCCGGGACACCCTATCCTGCACAGTACCCACCGGATTTTCTTTTGGTCAACGCTACTGGGGTACCAGTGTTTCGCACTCGATACGGTCGGAGCGTCCTCACGAGTGGCCTCTCCGTTGCCTCTGTGGCAGCGGCTCCGTCTTCGCGTTCCCTGACGAACTAGGGGTTGCGCATCGTTTCCCGTGGCGACATGGTGCGTTCCGGCATCGGCACATTCGTTTCGCGGACAGGACGATCGACTTCGCCGGGCCGTGCGGGTGCTTCGAGTCCATCGGTAAGTAAGTACCCTTGTAGCGCGATGCCGTTGGTCCAAACGCTCTCGAGCGCGGAGATGTACTCGATCTGCAATTCGTAGAGCTTCCGCTGTGCGTCCAACACGCGGGGATACGACGCCAGCATCTGGCCATACTTCCCCACCATTAGCCCGTAAGCCTTTTTCGCGCGTTCGCGTATTGATCGACTGCCGAGGCCGCGCGCTCGCGCAGCGTCAGCGAAATGCGCTTTTTCTCCTGCACGGCGCGCTCGATATCCGCTCGCGCCGCCGTCACATTTCCCTGGTTTCGATTGAAGAGCGGAATCTCCACGGCCACTTCCGCGATCCCTTCCCACCCTTTCGCAAGCGGAACGCTCCCGAGCAAATCGTGGTTGTATTCCATTCCGCCCCGAACTTGAACATCGGGAATCGCCTCACGCCTGGCGCGGGTGAAAACGTTTTGTGCGCGTGCTTCCGCCACATCGGCGATTCGAACGGCGGGACTCTCTTTCGCGATTGCCTCCACGGCCTCTTCTTCGTTTACTTCCGGCCAGCCCTTTTCTAAGTCGCCCGCCACTGTCGCCAGTGGCAAACCCGGCTGTCCAATCACCGCCGCCAAAGAACGCCATTCTTCACGCAGCGTGTTTTCCTGCATTCGCGCGCCTATGCGCATTCTCTGCGCTTCCACTTCAGCTTCGAGCACTTCGGTTTCGTCGGCCTGCCCAGTGTTCATCAAACGCCGTTGCGTCTCCGTGCTGTCTTGCGCGATCGCAGCCATGTCGCGCCGGGCGTCGAGCAATTCCTGCACCGCCAGCACGCGCAGAAACGCCATCTTCACGGCGCTCTGCACCCGCATTTTCTGCTCTTCAGCTTCTATCTCCGCGAGCTTTACATCCTTTGCGAAAACTTCGCGGCTCAACGCGAGTTTCCTACCCGTGACCACTGCCTGCTGAACAAAAAATCCCTGTTTTCCGCCGCCGACCGATCCTCCACGGATTTCATCGCCTGTGTAAGCCACCGTCGGATTTGGATACAGCCCCGATTGTTGCATCCGTGCCTTGGAGGCACGGATCTCCGCCTCCGCTTGCCACAACGTGGGATTCGCTTCGCCCGCAATCTTCTCCGCTTGCTCCAGCGTGAACAGCGCGCCCTTCGCAATTTCCTGCGCTCTGCCCATCCGTGGATATTCCGGCCTTACCGCGGCCATTTGCATCGGATGGCCCTGTTCCTGTGCGGGCATCTTCATCTCCTGCGCCCGCACGGCGCCAGCCATCACCAGCAAGCTCGCAATAACAATCACTCGGCACTTCATCGACGGTCGCATGGTCTCTCCTCTTCTTCTCCGTGAACTCTGTGTTCTCTGCGTTGAAACTTTTTTCAACTTTTCACGACTCATGGTGATGCTCCGTTGCCGCGCCGGGTGCCTTCTTTCGCGCGAGGATGGCGTCATATTCTTTCTCCGGCAACACGCGTACCATGGTCATCATTCCCATCATTCCCGCGCTCCAATTTTTCGGCAGGCCGTAGGTTTCCGGTTTTTCTACGACTTCGTCCATACCCATTTCCATGAAAGCATCCTGCGGAAATCCCGGCACCCTCTCCGCGTTCTGAGCGATCGGTGCGTGGTGCACGTGCTCGAACGGAACGCTTTTCGCGAGCGACTCCATCTGACTCATCGCTTTCATCTCGGTCTGGTCCGCCGTTTCGATCTGCCGGTCACGCAGCAAATCCATCATGCTGTTCATCATGTGGTGCGGCAGGTGGCAGTGGATCATCCACGCGCCGGGATATTTCGCCTCGAACTCCATGACGCGCGCCTGCGCCACTCCCACAAGCACGGTGTTCATAGGAACCCACGTCGATTCCGGCGCGCGCCCGCCTTCCGTGCCGGTGACCACGAACTGGTGCCCATGCAGGTGAATGGGGTGATGATCCATTCCAAGATTGACGATGCGCAGCCGCACCCGGCTCCCCAGCCGCGCCAGCAGCGGCGTCGTCATCGGCGCGGAAACTCCGTTGAACGTCAGCCAGTTGAACTCCATCGCTGCCGTGTTCGGGACGGTATTGCTCGGCAGCACGGCCCATTCCTGCAAGATCAGTCCGTAGTCATGATCCGCGCGTGGCTTGTAATCTTTTTGCGGGTGCGCCACGAAAAATCCGATTTGCCCCATCATTTCCTGCATGGCGCTATGCGCGTGGTAGAAGAACGTCCCCTCCTGGTGCACGGTGAATTCGTAAACGTACTTCTCGCCGGGAGCGACCGGCTTCTGGCTGATGTAAGGTACGCCGTCCTGCGCGATGGGGATTTCCAGGCCATGCCAGTGCAGGGAAGTGGACTCCGGCAGGCGGTTCTCGAAAATCACGCGCACGCGGTCGCCCTGCTGCACCTGGATTGTCGGCCCGGGGCAACTTCCGTTGTAGCCCCAGGCGTCAATGTTCTTGAACGGCGCGATTTTCCTCTTTACCGGTTCGGCCACGAGGCGGAAAACTTTAACGCTACCATCCATCTCGTGCGGCAAATCCGTCAAATCCGGCGTCACCATGGGCAGCGGCGCGCCCGTAGCCGGTGTGTCCAGGTGATTTGCCTCACGCGGACGCATCCGCATGGGTTTTTCGGCCTGAGCTTCCAGACTCTTGCTCATTCCCAACAGCCCCGCGCCGAATATCGCTGCATCTTGAAAAAATCTTCTTCGTGTCCCGCTCATTTTTTCCTCCTGAACTTCCTGTTGCTGCAAGTCGCGTCCCTCGCGAATGAAAATGGGAAATATTCGGCGTTGCACGCCGCTGAAACCGTTTCTTTTGCGCACGCAGGCCGACCTCCCGCTCATCGCGAGATTGGCTGCTTTTAGTTTTTCAGGAGGGACAACTCAGATTCGAAAGACAGTGGAAACTACAGGCGTAAACCCGCTAGAGAAATCATGCGGCCGGCAAAACCATGAATCGGAAAGCATTGTCGTGGCTGCTGGATTTTCCTGCCCAGTCGCGAAGAATGTTCCATCGGACGCGCTCAAGCGCGATTCGCCGGAAGCGCTGCCAAACGGAGTGGAAGCCGAAACTACCGCGGGCAATTCCGGCAAATTGCAATTTCGAGTCCCGTGTACGAGCAGCGCCTCGTGGTGCATGGTGCCAGCTCGATGGCAAATCCCATTTCCTGTCGCAGAAGCATCGGCTCGCCCGCAATTCTGAACCGCGCAAAGCGGCGCACAGGCCGGCGCCACTACAAGGGCCCCAATCGCCAGCAGACTCAACGCCCGCAGCGCCCATCTCGCGCTTCGAATTCGCATCACCCTTGGCATCCTGTGATTACGCTACGCCGGCCGTCAGCCTGCGTCAACCTCACCGTGCTACTGCGCACAGAAAGGACAATGCTTCAATTGCCGTCTCGTCCTCGACTTTCAGTAGACCTTTTTAGACGGGATGCTCTCGTTCTCGGTTCACCTCCAGTCCACTGACAGTTCATCCCCGGTGCATTGTTCCTGCTCCCTGAACGCGAGAGAGTGCACACCGCAGTTGGACACAGGAGGCTGCCGTGCAAACGAAGCTCAAGGACGACGGTCGCAAATGGCTGTGGGGGTTCCTGGCAGTCATCATGATGTCCAAACTTTACTTCGTTCAGGAACTGCTCGCAGTGTTCGCCCTCTTCTCGCTGGGCTTTGCAGCGATCGCCTTGGTGGTCGCAAGCCTCTACACACTTCAACATTGCTGGGAACTGGCCGTGGTGCGCCTTGCAGATTTCCGCCGGCCGGTCATGAACGTGGCCCCAGTCACCCGCGAGAATCAGAAAGCCGCCTAAGAACCGAGCCCGGCTTTGGCGGGCCCAAACCCAAAGATTAAGGAAACGCTTGTTCTGACATCTCCCCGATCCCGCGCTATACTCGGACTCACTCGACACTCTTGTCGACATCGGCGTTCCTGCCGAGAAGGAGGTGATCCAGTGAGGTACGGTTTACGTTGAAGTAGTAAGGGAGGCGCTTGTGAGTTGCCGAGCGCCTCTCTTTTTTGTCCCGCCTGCCTGAATTCCCCGTGATGCGAGTCTGGCGCACACTTCCACTTAGTAAATGCTTGTAATGAGCTGCAGAAAAACTGTCTTTGCCAGCCACGCAACAATTCCTCTATTGCTACTGTCGTGTCGAGTAGAATCTCACCGTCGTACGTTTGGCGGGAAGGTGCAAATTATGCCCCAGAGCGTCGCAGTTGCTATCGTCCATGGGATTGGCAGGCAGAAAGAAGACTTTGCTTCAGCAATAATTCAACAATTGCGCATGCGTGTGAGGCAGCAGCTCGGAGAGGACCCTCAAGAAGCGCCGCGCTTCTTCTTCCAGCCAGTCTATTGGGCTCCGGTGCTGCAAAACGAAGAGGATGAGCTCTGGAGCCGCCTCCGCAAAGGGGGAAGTTTGGGCTGGACCGGGTTGCGCGAGTTCATGGAGGATTTCGCTGCCGACGCCATCGCCTATCAACCCATCGAAGGCAGGCGCGATGCTTATGACAGGGTACATGCTGTGTTCGCGGATTCCCTGCGGCGTCTGGCGCAGCAGGCTGGTCCTCATGCCCCTCTATGTGTAATCTCCCACAGCCTCGGCACAGTAATTGCCTGCAATTTCTTCTATGACCTGCAGACGCACTCTTCTGAGAAGCCATTGATTGCGCCAACTGTGCGCCAAAAACTGGGCGATGCTCCGCTCGCTTGTGGGGAGACGTTGACGCTGTTCTATACCATGGGCAGTCCCGTCGCGCTATGGAGCCTGCGCTACGAAAACTTCGGTAAACCCATACACGTGCCATCACCTAAGTTGCACAGCCACTACCCGATTCTTGCAGGCGAATGGGTGAATTTCTATGGCAAAGCGGATGTCATTGGCTATCCGCTGAAGGAACTCAACGCCGATTACCGTGTGGCGGTGACTTCCGATTGTCCGGTCCTTGTTGGGGGCCCGCTTGCATTCTGGAATCCGCTCTCGCACATGGCGTATTTTGGAGATACGGACGTCTTAGGGCCAATCGCTGAAGGCCTGGTTGGCGTCTGGCAGACCATCAATGCAGCGCAGCGGTAACCAGGCAACTATGGGCGCGAAGGTTTCGGCGCCAACGGGATCAGCGCGATGCCTACGATAATTAGGGCGGGAACATCGCCCAGCAGATGTGCATGCTCGCCCGTGTTCATCAATGCCTGCACTGCCATGATGCCAGCGTGAACAAGGCTCGACCATGCGGCGAACGCGATGAAATTCGGGGCCTAAGAGTTTACATTCCGGAGGGCCGTCCGCATGAAATACGACGCCATCATCATCGGCTCCGGCCAGGCCGGCAATCCTCTTGCTTATCGGATGGCCGACTTAGGATGGTCCGTGGCGCTCGTCGAGAAAAAGCATCTGGGTGGCACCTGCATCAACACCGGCTGCACGCCCACCAAATCAATGGTCCACCGCGCGCAAGTCGCTCACTATGCGCGAAACGCCGCGCGCTGGGGTGTTAGCGCTTCGAATGTCAGCGTCGATCTGCCCAAAATTGTCGTGCAAAAAGACGAAGTGGTCCTCAGCTTTCGCGGTGGCCAGCAGAAGCAGGTCGACAAGCGCCCCAACCTTCGCCTCCATCACGGCCATGCCCGTTTTGTTGCCCCGCATCAACTTCAGGTCGGTGACGAACTGCTCGAAAGCGACAAAATCTTCATCAACACTGGCGGCCGCCCGACCGCTCCTCCGATTCCTGGCCTCGAAACTGTTTCCTATCTCACCAACGAATCGGTTATGCAGTTAACGTCTCTCCCCGAGCATCTCCTCATTCTCGGCGGCGGCTACATCGGCATGGAATTTGGCCAGATGTTTCGCCGCTACGGCAGCCGCGTCACCGTTCTTCACACCGGCAAACAAATTATTTCGCGTGAAGATCCGGAGACTGCCGCCGAGCTGCAGAGAGCCCTCGAAGCCGAAGGAATTCAATTCCTGCTCAACACTCGTACGACTCGCGTGGAAAACAGAAATACAGCAGTCACCCTGTCATTTGAATCGCCCGCAGGTGCATCGGGCGTGACTGGCTCGCATCTCTTAGTCGCCACTGGCCGCCGCCCAAACACCGACGATCTCGGTCTCGACAAAGCCGGCATTGAAACCGACCAGAGCGGCTACATCAAAGTGAACGGCCGGCTCGAGACCAATGTTCCCGGCGTCTGGGCCCTCGGCGATTGCAAGGGCGGCCCCGCTTTCACGCACATTTCCTACAACGATTTCCAGATTGTTTACGGCAATTTGATGGAAGGGAAAAATCTCTCGATTGAAAATCGCCTCGTTCCTTCCTGCGTTTTCACCGATCCGCAACTCGGCGGCGTTGGCATGACCGAGAAAGAAGCTCGCGCCAAAGGTTTCAAATTAAAAATCGGCCGATGCCCAATGACTAATGTAGCCCGCGCTATCGAGCGCGGAGAAACCGCCGGCCTCATGAAGATCGTCATCGATGCTTCGAACGACCGCATCCTGGGCGCTTCCATCCTCGCTTCCGAAGGCGGCGAACTCGTGCAAATCCTCAGCACGCTCATGCTCGCAAGGCAGCCGTACACTTTGCTGAAAGGCGCGGTGTACATTCACCCCACGCTCGCCGAAGGTTTCTTCGCTCTAATGGAAGACGTCAAACCAGTTGACTGAGTGGAAGATCGCTTCGAAAGCCACGATAAGAGCACCAGTGGTATTCTCCCAACGGCAGTTTCGGCGGCAAGAAGGCGGAGGCCACGACAAAACTCATGGAAAGTCTCAAGGATCAAGTTGCTGTGGTGACGGGCGCAAGCAGCGGCATCGGCAAAGCGATTGCCCTCTCGATTGCAGCGCACGGCGCTGAGGTTTGCCTGGTCGCGCGCCGCCGCGAACTCCTGGAAGACGTTGCCAAGCGAATCCATGGGCTGGGCTCCAGCGGCCATGCGTGTCCCGTCGATCTCACCAACGACGAAGACATTCGCAGCCTGGGCGAGCACTGTCAGAAAGATTTTGGCCGAGTAAGTATTCTAGTGCTCTGCGGCGGCGCCATTTTCCACGGACCGCTTGCGAAAGCTTCGCTCGCTGATTTTGATTTGATGTATCGTTCGAACGTCCGCGGCCACTACCTCATGATTCAGACCATGCTTCCTCTGCTGCGCAAGAGCAGAGGGCAAATCGTTTTCATCAATTCTTCCGCCGGGCTTCGTTCCCCCGCCACCACTGGACAGTTTTCCGCCACGCAACACGCCTTTCGCTCCATCGCCGACAGTTTGCGCGAAGAAGTGAACCCTGACGGCATCCGCGTCCTTAGCGTTTACCCGGGCCGCACCGCCACTCCGCGCGTCGCGAAACTTTTCGAGAAAGAAGGCCGCGCCTACCAGCCCGATCTGCTGATGCAGCCGGAAGACATCGCGGAAATGGTCACTCACTCGCTCCGCCTTCCGCGTACCGCCGAAGTCACCGACATCAGCATCAGGCCGATGCAAAAGTCTTACTAATTTCCAACTTCCAATTTCTATTTTCTGAATCTGGTGGGGCTGGGGAGATTCGAACTCCCGACAAACGGTTTAGGAAACCGTTGCTCTATCCATCTGAGCTACAGCCCCGCTCTTCCATTGTAATGCTTCCCGGCCATTTTCGCTCCGCCCGAGTTTATCCATTGTCAAAGCGCCCTGGTTGTCAAAGGGCCTGCTCGTCAAAACTATGGTGCCGCCGCTCCCGGCGTAGTGGGCTGCGGATTCGATTTCGGCGCAGGTGTAATCTTGCTGATGCGCAAACTCCGAAAGATCGTCGGCCAATATTCTCGCAGCGCGTTACTTGCCGTGTACAAGCCGATCCGTATCCCGTAGCGCTGGAACGTCCGGCCCGCTGTTTGTTCTTTCACCGGCAAATAGCTATTTGCCAGGCTCTCCGCCAGCAGCGGTCCCAGCATTCCCGCCCAATTCGCCGCGTCTTTTCCTTCATCCGTGCGCGCCACCACGATGCGGCTCAGCGCGTAGCCCACGCGATGCCCAAACCCGCCGTGCAGCGTCACGAAGTAGCGCGGGTCGCGGTGCAGCGCGGACGAAATCACAAACGTTCCGAAAAAATTCGTCGATGCCGCCGTAGCCATCGAAGTGCCGAAACGCTTTCCGTATCCAGCCATTCCCTGGCCATAGCCGGCCAGCGAATTCTGCGCTTGCCCGATTCCGGCGCCCACCGCGGAACTGAGAAGACGCGAAGGAGCAATGCTCTGATCCGCGAAAAGTTCGAACTTCTGCTTCACGCTCAGCGGGCCGGCGCTGGTGGCGATATCGGGAAAGAAAATCGAGCGCCGTTCCAGAACTTCGATGGTCGTTTGGACACGATTTTGCCGCTTCTGCGCGCTTTCCTGTTTTGCGACGGGCGCATCGGGAAGGTCTTGCGGCTTCGGCTGCTGCTGCGCCGACGCCGTTGCGGCGACGCCCACCAGGAATGCCATTAGTCGCACAGCCGATGAGCCGTGGCGCATTCCTTCATCCTAACATGAACGCAAAATTTCCCTCTTTCCACGTCGCCCCACCCCTCTGCGTTCTCAGGCGCTCAACGACCGCGCGATGCGGAATCCATAATCCGCGTACTGAAATTCCGGGGGAATGCTGGACCGCGCCGCCGTGCGTGTCACCTTAATATGATGGCGCCAGGAGCCGCCCCGCGAAGCCTTGCGCGTGCCGCTCTTTGGCCCCTGCGGATTTCGCTCCGGCGAATGCGCGTAGTAGCCGTCGTCATACCAGTCGGAGCACCATTCATGGACGTTCTCGCCCACGTTGTAGAGCCCGTAAGCGTTCGGCTTATACAGCCCCACGGGCTCCGGCCCCAGCTTCCATCGTTTGTCGTAATCGGGAACTGTTTCCGGAGGCGCGTCTCCCCACGGGTACAGAAAACTTTCTTGGCCGCCGCGCGCCGCGCGTTCCCATTCGGCTTCGGTCGGCAAGCGATAGCGTTTGCCGGTCATTCCGCTCAGCCACTCGCAGTAGCTCGCCGCTTCGTGCCAGGACATGGCCACGACGGGCATTTGCGGATCATTGAAATTCGCGTCATTCCAGTGCGGCGGCGGAGCGCCCTTGGTGGCTGCAAGAAAGCGCGCGTACTCCGCGTTCGTAGCCTGGTAAATCGCCATCTCGAACGAATCCACCCACACGCGGTGCACGGGCTTTTCGTCGTCGCGCCCGGTCTCGCAGCCCATCGCGAACCAGCCCTCCGCGATAGGCTCCATCATCGGCTCGATCGCGCCGACCTGGGCTGCACTCTTGGACGTGGCCACCATATGCTCCGATCCAAGTCTCCCATGATTATAGCGGCCGATCGGCAGTTGAAATGAGAAATGGTTAGTCAACAGAGCCCCTCCCCCACCCGGGTGGTTTTTCGCAAAGAGTGCGGAACCGCTTGAAAACAAAAGAGTTGAGTTTTGCAGGCGTGCAAAAGAGTGCGCAAGAATATGAAAACAAAGACGATAAGATGAAAACGGGCGGTCCATATTCTCGACACGGTCGGGATCTTCGACTGACAGGCTGAAAGAACGCGGGACTTACGGGGCAGGCGGCCGTGGAACTGCTGATTCACGGGGAATGGTAACACAAAGCGTTAACTTTGTCAAGAAATGACTCACTAGTACTGGGACTATCATTTGGAAATCGAACCTGGAAAATCGAAATTGAGGGAGCCTTTCCCGACAGGGTCGGGGCAGACGGGACAAGCAGGGATTCCGTGTTGGGATTTGAGGCGGAAGGGAGATTGAAACGGAGGGGTTTAGTGCGGCGCACCTGAGGGATGGTTGTAAGTTAGAGACGAATTCAAAATCCGTACCATTTGGTGACAGTCGAGGGCTTGAACAACGCGCCCGTGCAAGCGTCACAGACTCATCTGTTTTCCAGTACTTTTGCACAGCGTTGAGGTGTAACCAGTTGACCCTATGTCAGATACTGTTATCCTTTTGAGGAAAGAGAACTAGACCGCTGGAGCTTGCTTAGGACGTGGGATTAGATACATGAGGCGAGAAGGAACTCTGTATCTTCATTTTCCCTGCTTTGACGGGCTTGTGTCGGCTGTACTAGCATCGGACTTCCTTGAACAGAACGGATGGAAATTCAATCGTCGATTCTGTCCAGTCAACTATCATCTGAGACCCACTTGGATATCGAGCCACTTGCGCCCTCCATGCGCGGTAGTCGATTTTCTTTATCATTCTGATGCACAGTTTTGGGCGGATCATCACTCGACCACTTTTCTCTCTGGAGAAATGCGAGCGGAATACGAGAGTAGAAAAAGCCTTTGGGTCCAATACGACAGCCAAGTTGGCTCGTGCGCTCTTTTGCTCTGGAAGAATCTGTCGAGTTGGTTTGTTTCGAAACATAGCAACTATCAGGAGATGGTGTATTGGGCGGATAAAATCGATTCTGCTCGGTATCTGAACGTGCAAGAAGCAATCTTGGGAGATAGTCCAGCTCTGAAGATTTACCGTAGCCTGATCCTTCGAAGTGACACTGAGTTCTGCGTCCTCCTAATAAGAGCGTTGCGCAGGAAGAGCCTAGCTGAAGTTGCGAGGCTTCCCGAAATTCTTAACAAATCCGAAGAAGTGCGCTCCTTGAATGAGGCTGGCCTAAAGCGTTTTCGTAATTATGCGCATCTTGAATTCGGTGACATCGTTGTTTTCGATCTCGACGCGAGCCCTAACGATATCGTTAGCCGGTATGCTCCCTTTTACTTCTTCCCCAAAGCTCGCTATTCCATCGGAATGACGCGCCGTGAAGGCACCGCGAAAATAACGGCGATGAGGAATCCCTGGCTTGAATTCGAAAGTGTTCCTCTGGGAGCCATATTCGAGCGCTACGGAGGTGGCGGTCATCAACGCGTCGCTTCAGTCATTTTGACGAAGATGGATGCGCACAAAAGTGATACCGTGCTTAGCGAATTGGTTTCTGAGATTCAAAAGCAAGACTCGACGTATTTTCGGCCGATTCGTCAGGCACTGGGATGATTGAAAAATTCAACTTTTACGATGTCTATGGTTATTTCCTACCCGGCTTGTCATTGTTGGGCTTGATTTTCCTTCCGTTTGGCCTCGTGAAGCATCAATGGCCAGCGACAGAACTGAGTTCCGCACTCGGGGCTATAGTTTTCGCGTATATATTGGGCCACGTTATCCAGACTATCGCTTTTAGAGCTTTCCCCTCAGCGCTTCTCGATTCTCTCGGAAACCGGAGATACCCCTCTGAACTTTTCCTGGACCACAAATACCCTGAGTTCTCGGAAGAATTTAAAGGTAGCCTCGCCAAAGTTGTGAAGGATGCCTTCGACATAGATCTGGCCATAGAAAAAGCACCGGCAAAGCGCGATGATCCTGAATTCGCACCAATTTCGCGCAGGCGACAGGATGCATTCCTTCTGAGTCGAGGTGTCCTAATAAGAGAGAAGATTGCAGCGTATGCGGAACAATCTCAAGGTATGTATACCTTAATGCGGGGACTAGCAACCTCTTTTGTGTTGGGATTTGCGTATTTTGCAGGATGGTCTCTGTCCCTTTTCAAGGGTGAGTGCCTGACAGCATTGGCCTTGGTGCTGATTGTTTTGGGCTTGTTGAGCACCCTCGTGGTTGCAGCATGCTTTCTGCGATCGAAGCCTCAGGTGCCAATTTGGGTAGATAGAATTAGTCTTATGGGGCTGATGCTGACTTCGTTGGGAGTCGGATACCTGTTCGGGCTGAAAACCGTAGAGTCACCTCTACAAGCTAGAGCGCTTGGTGTAGTGTCAATCGTTACAATCATCTTTGCCCTTCGATGTTTTGGTTCGT
>Ga0209157_1002549_pt1 | contig 14426 bp, 18 predicted proteins | sample GraSoiAngelo_135_FD_185892 | JGI IMG/M metagenome (GOLD analysis project Ga0209157, IMG submission 185892) | Grasslands soil microbial communities from the Angelo Coastal Reserve, California, USA - 14_0929_05_40cm (SPAdes) (version 2) | ecosystem: Environmental > Terrestrial > Soil > Grasslands ... | reverse complement strand
ACTATGAATTATCATCATTTACAAAAGAGCATCTAATATATACGCCAGCACAGCTTGCTATCAAACCAAAATATGATGGTGACGCAGAATTGAAGATTGGATACAGAGGTGCTGATCATGGTTGACGTATATGTTATTTCGGCGGAATGATTTTTTGTTTAAGTGAATATGTATGAAAAACTAATATAAGATCAAATTAATTTCAATATAGGTGTTAAGAAGTGAATTATTCTCATCCAGAAGTTCTGGTGGATACTAAATGGGTTGAAGATCACATAAATGATCCTAAGGTTCGCATCGCAGAAGTTGATTATGATCCTACTGCCAACTACGTTTTGGGACACATACCTGGATCAGTCCTCTTAGATTGGAAAGTTGACATTAACGATCCTGTAGCAAGAAATATTCTAAGTGAGCAAGCCTGTCAAGAATTGTTACAAAGAATAGGAGTAAATGGTGATACTACTTTGGTCATCTATGGTGACTTTAATAACTGGTTTGCTGCTTTTGCATTTTGGGCTTTCAAATATTATGGATGCAAAGATATGAAACTGATGAATGGAGGAAGGAAGAAATGGTTAGAGGAAGACAAACCATTAACAAAGGAAATCCCTACTTATCCGCGTGGAAACTTCGAGAGTTCTGGTCCTGACAACAACATACGTGTGTTTCTAAGATATGTTAGTGATACTCTTGGTAGTAAAGTACTAGTCGATGTCAGAAGCCCTAAAGAATTCACAGGGGAGATATTGGCACCCCCAGAATATCCAACAGAACATGCTCAAAGAGGGGGCCATATTCCTGGAGCGGCGAACATTCCATGGGCTCAGGCAGTCAATGATGATGGAACATTCAAATCTGCCGACGAGCTATCAAAGATTTATCAATCAAAAGGAATTACGGCAGACAAAGAAGTCATCTCATATTGTAGAATTGGAGAAAGATCTTCACATACGTGGTTTGTGTTAAAGTATCTACTTGGATATCCTAATGTCAAAAATTATGATGGGTCATGGACCGAATGGGGAAATATGATAGATAACCCCATTGAAAAGTAGTAGGAAAGAATTAGTATTTCATACTATTCCTTTTTTATTTTCAAATAGCTATTTTGTTTTCTTTACAATAAAATGATAAAGGTTACCTTCCTTTCTAATTTCGAGAAGATTTTGTCCTGTTTCTTCAGACCATCTGATCATTTCTAGATCTGCCGAAAGGTCATCTGAAACAACATGCACTATATTTCCCATATCAATTTTTCCGATTAGTTCACCCAGTTTCGTAAGTGTTGCCGCACACTCTACACCAATTTCGAACATTTCATAATCAGGAAAAGCAGAAAAACACCTAACATGAAGCTTTTCTATTAATAATTTTATCTCATCATGACACTGATCAATGAATTTTAGATTATCAGCTTTCTTATCAGAGTTAACATTCCTTGAATCTGAATTGTCTATCTTAATCTTTACAAACCATCCATCATCATATGGAAAATCATTAACAATTTTAGGATTATATGATAAAGCATCATTAATTTCTATGATTTTTCCTTCAAGAGGACATCTCACCATTCCGAAATAGCGGACGCTCTCAATTGATGCAACGCTTTTATTTTTTTCGATATTGGTCCCAATTTGCTTTAGTTTTATTTTAGTGAATTTTCCTGCCAAGGAAATAAGGATCGGCGTTATTCCTAAGGTAACTATAGAACGATCATTCTCATCATTCTTTAACCAAACAAAGTTATCCAGATCATATAAGATCCCTTCAGGAAAATTACAACGGCTTATCTGCATATTATAGGTGGTAGATTTACTGGGTTTATTTTTTTATTGAATCGTATCAAAAATGAATCTCATTTTAATATGATATATGCGCAATATTCTACAATGAGATCCTAATCGCTCTACTATTACTGCATTCAATGGTTTTTTATACCTTTAAATCCCATTTGCTACCAAACATTTATATACCTTTTAATACCATTTAATGGTGAACAAACTTGACAGAAAAGTCTAGGGAAAATGTAACAGAAAACGTCGAGATTTTGGACACCTGTAAGCAAAATATGTTGAGAACAATTGACGAAATATCAAAGTATCAACCACAATATGCACAATCAATTTCAAATCTACAACAAGATTACTTACAAGTGACAAAAGAATTGATAAACAGGATGGTTGCATTTCAAAAACCGTGGTATGGAAATAATGTAAGAAATTCTTTTTCACCTACAGTAAGCCCATATGCAGAACAGTACAGAAAACAATCAAATGAAATCACCTCTCAAGCATTCCATGTGTTTGATACAGCAAATCAATTAGCAATAGATATGCTTAACTCAGTTCGAGAGAATGTCAAATTAGTTGGCAAAACATTTGATACAGTGACCGAATATAATGAAAACTTGGCCAATACATGGTCAAACTTCTTCACCTCTGCACAAAAACAATACTCGAAATAGATAACTTACACAACAATTTTTTTTTATTTTTTCTTTATATATTATTTGTCTACGACAACTAATGTCCAATAGAAAATTTGTGAGCGTTATCTAAATTAATTTCAAATTTATCTCACGTAGCAGAACATACTGATTATACCAATAGCTTACTTATAATCATTGAATGGAAATTGTAATATCCTAAGCTTAATCTTCTTTATTTGTATTTGAAATGAATAATATTGTATGGGCAAAGCAGAAACAAAATTAGAAACTAGATTGCTATTTGGAATAGCTTTGATTATTTTGATTAGCTTTATGCATAAATCTAAAATGGAGTATGAAACTTGTTGACTACCAGTGCTGTCATTCATGAACCTAGTGCTCCTAGTAATATTAAGAAGCTAATTCATGATTTGTTAAATAAAAAATACAGGCTCAGTTTCCTACCAGAAAAAGTAATTTACATGAACAACGGGATAGAATATTACTATATTGAAGTAGAAGGTATTGACGGTAGTCGATTTATTATTAATGCCTATGGTGCAGAAGCTGAAGATCTATTTGAAGAGGTTCATAGATGTGTCATATGTGGAAGATCGATTTGTGGAAAAAATGAAGAAAACAAAAAAGGTTTAATCAGATATCAAGCAGATGAAAATAGAAGTTTGTTTGTTGAAGCTAATTGCATCAATCTGCTGAAGAAATTGGAAATAGCCTATGGTAAGGAATTCTTCATTCAATAATTTTTTTAATCTACTCATTTGATCTAGATCATCCACAATATTTAACATCAACTAGTTACAAAAGTATTCATTGAGTAATCAAGATATTACTAAATCCACAAAATCTCTGCTTACTCTTCCAAATATTCAGTACTTAGTTCAAGGGTTGGATGTTCTATTACAAACAAACCTAGATGGTGACAAACGCGTAAAAGTAATTGAGTTACGCGATGAGTTATTATCTTACATTACTAGCATTTTTACCGACTATGAATAGATAAAGAATTAAAATTGGTCAATCGAAATCCGATAAACTGAATAATCCACTTCTAACATATTTTTAATGTTGGTCCGAGTTGCATTAACAATTGCTGGAAGTGATTCTAGTGGAGGAGCCGGCATCCAAGCAGATATAAAAACAATGTCTGCATTGGGAATCTACCCATGTACGGTCATAACAGCGATAACTTCACAAAATACATCAATTGTAGACCACGTACTTCCACTTGATCCACATACCATAAAAAAGCAGTTAAGGTCAATATTATCTGATATCCCGATACATGCAATAAAGATTGGAATGGTTTACAATAATGAAATAATTACTTGTGTAAGTCATAGTTTAAAAAATTTAAAGATTCCCATAGTGCTTGATCCGATCCTCGCTGCAGGAACAGGGGCCCTATTACTTCAAGAGGAATCTCTATCCGAGTTTAAAACTAAGCTCATACCAGTTTGTGATCTAATTACCCCTAACATACAGGAAGCAGAAAAATTATCTGGAATTGAGATAAAGAGTGAAGGAGATATTAGAAAAACGGCCTTGAACATACAAAAAAAGGGAGCAAAAAATGTGATAGTAAAAGGTGGTCATTTCAAGAATAACGATGCGATAATTATGGATACCATTCTGGATGAGTCTGGAAAATTTACCGTCATAAAAAATCCAAGGGTAAAAGTAGTTGAGACTCATGGAAGTGGTTGTAATTTTTCTGCTGCAATTACTGCATTTTTGGCGTTGAAATTTCCTCTAGTGAGAGCTTGTATAATGGCAAACAAGTATGTTCATAATTCAATTATTAATACTGTGAAAATCGGAAAGGGTATTCCTGTCAATAATCCAATTTCAACAATGTATGAAGATTCATGCAAATATAAGGTCTTGGAGGAACTAACTAATGCAGTTGACCAACTAACTAAAATCAAGAATTTTGAAAGGTTAATTCCAGAAACTCAATCTAATATTGTCTATGCAATACCATCTGCTAAAAACGTTGAAGATGTGGCAGGTGTCGATGGACGAATTGTCAAGGTGGGGAATAGAGCTGTTCCATCGTCGAGTATAAAATTTGGTGCCTCAAGGCATGTGGCAACCTCGATTCTTGAATATATGAAATTCAATCAATTAGTAAGATCAGCACTTAACATAAAAAATGATGAAAAAATATTGGACAAGTGTAACAGACTTTTCAGCATAACTCATTATGAAAGAGAAAAGGAGCCTAGGACAATCAAAAATAAAGAGGGCAACTCTATTCCTTGGGGAGTCAATCAGGCATTATCTGAAAATCCAGATGCAGACATAATTTATCATAAAGGTGACATCGGAAAAGAGCCAATGATTATTATCTTTGGACAGAATCCTCGTGATGTGGTAAATAAGGTTAAAAGAATACTCAGCAATATGAAATTTGACTAGTTTTTACCTTATATTATAGTTCAATTTAACTATATTTTTAAATGAAGGCAATTATTCTAGCTGGCGGTCTTGGAACCCGTCTTCAACCCTATACATTTTTCATCCCCAAGCCCATGTTACCTCTTGGAAACAAACCTCTATTAGAACACATTATTGAATGGTTGAAAAATGATAAGAACAATATTGATCATATCATAATTTGCGTAAGCTATCTACATAGAACCATAGAAGACTATTTTGAGGATGGCAGCAGATTGGGTGTAAAAATAGAATATTCAAGATCGGACAGACCCTTGGCTACCGCAGGACAGCTATTGACCGCTAAGAGATTTATCGATGATAGATTTGTATGCGTGTATGGCGATTCCGTCTACGAGTTCCCACTAATAGAAATGATAAATGAGCACGATAGAATTGGAGCATTCATATCAATGGCATTATTGTCATATAATACAAGACTAAAGTATGGCTTTATAGATATAAATGGAAATAGTAGAGTCACTTCATGGAATGAAAAACCTGAGATAAAGGGGTTAATAAATATCGGTTGTTATGTCATGGAACCAGAATTTATCGACCTGATACCGCCTTCAATTGGATATGGAATGGATGATGCCGTTAGAAAAGCATTGGATATGAATAAACTTGTAAACGGATTCAAGATAGAATCAGGATTTACAGACATAGGGGATAAGAAATCATATCTTCAAACTTACAAAAAATATGTGGAGAGACTAGGAAAAATATAAGTCATGAGTATCGTTTTCTTTGAAGATACTAGTTGGAAAAATTTTGTGCCTCTCAGTTACACAAGATCGTTATTTGATATTAAGATTGGATCATTGACAACCTTTGAACATTTTGATCTTAAATCACCAAAATTCCTAACTAAAGAATATTTGAAATCGGTAACTCAACTTAGGCACCCAAATTGCAAAGTAAATGGAATTGAATATGATAATGCCGATATCTTTATTAATTCATTTTTCATTCCACTTAGATCATTTTTAGAAAAATGGAATAGGAAAAAAGAATTCCTGATCACTTTTAGAGACAAGATATTAATGGCAAGATTAAAAAAATCCCACTTTGAGTATCTATATGACTCTGTAGTTCATGATAAATCAATTAAAAAGAACAAGATGAATACAGAAATAATTAATGTTGATAACCTTGAAAAAATTGGTACACTATATACTTGGCCCTGGGACTTTATTTACCATCTTAAGGATATTCTATTCTATCAACTCAAATTCGAAAACAAAAAAGTTCCAAAAGGACTCAAAGTTATAGGCAAGAATCCACTTTATGTGGACAAAACCTCGAGGATTGAAGAAGGTACTATTCTTAACACCAATGATGGGGGGATCTATATCGGTCCACATTCTGTGATTCATCAGTCTTCAATCAATGGTCCGGTGTCTATCGGAGAATTTAGTCAAATAAAACCTTACTCAATTATCAACAATTCATATATTGGTAAGAATTGTCGCATTGGAGGCGAAATAGACTCTTCAATAATCTTGGACTTTACAAACAAATCTCACCTGGGTTATTTAGGTCATTCTTATGTCGGGGAATGGGTAAATATTGGTGCGAATACTATTACATCTGATCTAAAAATGACTTATGGGACAATTTCAGTTAATATTGGGAATAAAAAAATTGATGCAAATACAAATAAATTGGGTTCTTTTTTTGGAGATATGGTTAAGACATCAATAGGTACAAATATTTATAGCGGCCTGAAGGTGGGTGTATCTTCTCATGTTTACGGTAATATTTTTAATAATGTTCCTTCCTATGTAATCTACGGTTCTGGAATTGGAACTGATAATGTGGAAATGGATATATCTTTGGCAATTAACTTTCAAAAGAGGATGATGTCGCGAAGAAACGTCAGTATGTCTTTACCATACGAAAGAATGATGAAAACATTATTTGAAATGACAAGCAATGAAAGAAAAATGGACGCCATAGGTCCAAAACGATTTACATTATGATAAGACAGTCACATGTAATCTATGTTTTGCTTTTCTTTCCAAAGTCCAATTCTTTGATGCAGCCATGGATAGAAATTTGCATCGCCATTTTCAAATTCCTTTTTTACTATTTTTACAATATTCTTTGATACCATACCTGGTTGACCGTAAATCTTTCTCTTCTTCTTGAGTTCAAGGCCGAGCCCTTCCTTCCTATTAAATGCCTCATCTATCAGTGTAGTGATCCAAGAGGAATTTACTGGCGGAATCAGAATATTTCCGCGAGCATCAAAAACAGTTTCAGGCCTGTCAGTATTTAATCTAACTGTAAGAGATAAAACATTTGAAAAGTACAATAATTCCTCTTGCATGGAGCCTGAGTCTGTCATCTCAGCCCAGCAACGTCCACTGTCTAAAAATTCAATTACGTGAGAATATTCTTTCCATAGTGGTGTAATGATAAATTTATCTGGATATTCCTTTGCCAGATTTAGTAGATTTTGTTCAAGATGATATGACCTCAACGCTGATTTCATAGCGTTCAACATGATAAGAACTAACTTGTAATCAGTATTTTTAATTAAATAAGATATACTCTTTACTATTGATGAAAATCTATGCTCAGTAAGATTCTCTCTTCTATGTATGTCAATCCTAATCCATTCTCCTGTTTCTAATTTTGGGTAAATATCAAATACGCTAGTTTTTGGCTTATTTTTTCTTTTGATCTTAATTGCGTCTACGACCGAGTTTCCAACAACGTGGATAAATTCTTCTGGATATCCTTCACGAACCAAATTATCCTTATTCAGTTGCGTTGGAGCGAAGAAAAATTGTGTTCCTGCAGAACATATCCAAGTATCAATTTGTTCAGGAAATGGTTCCTCTCTTGCCAAGAACCACCTGCCTTCAAGTTGTGAGTCTATAAATTTTTCAACAATAGTCTTTGTTGGATCCTCGTTTACCTTTAGATATTTTATCGACTCAGGACTCATAGAACGTAAACCTGCTTCATTTTGGGCAACTTTTTGTCCCATCCCAAAGACCCATGCAAGGGGAGCGATTCCGGCAACTAGTGTATCGCCATGCACTATTGGTAATAGTTGAGAAAATTTTCCAAAATTTTTCTTCAAATATCTACCAAAAGAACCAAATTTTAAGATTAATTCACTTGCTTTTTCCATCAAGTCTCCTCTAATTTGCAGATTACATGCAATATGATCTTGCAATTCAAATTCTTGGATACCAAATCCAAGAAGATCATCAAAGTGTTGGCCTGTATCTATTACAAATGCCGGTAATTTTTGATGTAATGCTTCTATGATCACTGGTGCTTGTTTATAAAAATCAGGTTTTGTTCCAATAACAACTGAAAGCATAGGACTGTTCAAATCGTGAGAAAGTTTATAGTTGTCATTTAGAACACCTTGAAAAATCTCAATTGGAAGAATTTTCCTTTTGAAATAAATGTTCCGTATTGGTATTTTTTTACTCAATAGTTTTCATCTCCTATATGTGGTTTTATTGTTCCCTGTCTCATAAATACGATAATGCCCGTTATAATAATTCCAATTCCAGCAGCAAGAAATATGTATGTTAATGGAACCATTGCAGGTACAGAAAGAATTTGTGGTATTTTTGGAATCATTCTCTGAATTAGAATAGTACCAATTAGCAGAACAATTCCAGATACACAAAGGATCACTCCAATATTTTTTGATCCATAATTTTTTACTAAACCATAAGTAATTCCTGCCAATATGATTCCAGGTGCCGCAGATATTGATACTACCTGTATTAGAACCCCTTCTGGCTGAACTACGATATCTGGTCCTTGGGCTTTTGATCCGATTAGGAAGGATACAAATGAATACATAAGTAGAACAAACATTACTATCAGCCCTAAACTAGCTATAGAGACCCAAGTTTCAAGTTTTACCATTATGCATTGTCTTGAATAAGAATAGTATTAAATTTACTTAATTCCAATTACTTCTCCAAATTCTTTTCTCGCAGCAGATCCTAGAACTTGCGCCGATCTTTCTGGCGAGACATGATTAACATACACTCCAAATCCTCTCTCCAATCCTGACCAGTTATGAAGTTGTGGATAAACTTCTATATGCCAATGAATTTGTCGACTATTTTTCTTTTCTGGGGAAAGATGAAATATTAGGTTAAAAGAGGGCTTTTGTAATACTTTATCCATTCCACCCAGAGTGGATCTTAAGATAAGTGCAAGGTCTGCGAACTCTTTTTGAGATATCCTGGAAAAGGAAGTTGTGTGACGTTTTGGATAAATCCAAAATTCGTAAGGATATATTGAAGCCCATGGTGAAATAGCAATATAGTTTTCTGTGTCCAGAATTTGTCTTGGACCCCCAGTTTCTGTAGAAATTATGTTACATGCGGGACAATTTCCATTTTCATTCAGGTATTTATTTGATGCTTCTGCCTCTGATTCAATAATAGGAGGTATGGTAGAAAACGTCATGAGATGGAAATGAGCATGATCAATATCACCCCCTGATAAGTTCCCACTATTTACGAAAATGGAAACATAGGTTACACTTTTCTTCGTATATAAGTGACTTAAATAATTCTGTAGTACTAATAAAACATTAGACCACTTTTCAATCGGAAGGTCTGGTAGATTTTCTTTGTGATCTGGTGTCGCAACAACAATATAGTGATATCCATAAGCAGGTTCACTATACAGGGGTTTGTCTCTGTAATTATTTTCGTTCACAGAAGTTACAATAGGATTTGAATTCGGAAATACTCTTACATCCCAGTTTTCAATTACGTTTTCTTCATTATCGGACAATCGTTGAAGCATCCCCTCTTTTACTACTAGTGACAGTACCGATGGTGGAGTCATACTTTCATTCCCAGGACAATATGGACATTCTTTAGTATCATTTTTTACTTTATATGAGTCAGGAGGAAGAACTACAAATTTTTCAAGTGTGTAGTCTTTTCTAAGTTCGGCCAACTCGATGTTCCTAAAAAATCCTCCATATACCTTTAATTAAAGCTTCTGGGAGTCTAATTGATTTGACCAAATTTGGATTTTCTTGCTATATATTTTTGCAATATTAAGTGTTCATAGAATTTGTGGACTCGGAGGATTGATGCATTAACGGAATAATTGCAGTAGAATAATTTTAATTGTCTAATTGTACTAGGGGCTATCAGTGATTTTACGACGAAAGCAATTTAATGAATTAGATTTCCAGTCGGATTCATGATAAAAAAGTATCGTTGGCCTGAATATCTTTAGTGATATATCTGATTTAAGATTCGGAATATCATTTATTTAAGTGAAATAACCATACTTTGATACTCCAATAATCTTGCCTGTTTCTGATTCCCTTAAAATTTTTGAATTCACGGGTACATATGAATAAATGGGGACTTGATAAATCGTGCCGTAGATAAAGACGAGTATGGATTCGTATCGCCAAAGAAGATATTTTTCTGTGTCGTTCATGAGAAATGGCAATCCAATGAGCGATTCTGCGCTTGTACTCTCTAATTGCAATTTTTCATTCCATTTTGGATACTTGTCCCAAATGTTTTCTGCAGATATGGGTCTATTTTTTGTATACAAGATGCTTGGCTTATATGCTATTATCATGCTAAATACTACCATAGCTATTCCAAGAAGAAAGTACCCGTGTGAACCATGATTTATTGCTTCAAAGCTTAAGTTACCAATGGACGCTTTATAGTAAAAAGCTCCCTGAGAATTGGATTCAATATATGGTATCGCTATACTACCATAAAGTAGCACTATCCCAACACATGAAGTCGCTAGTGGGACAATTCCTTTTAATAAAAACGACAGAAATATGATTATTAGTACTAGAATGGTAATTATGTGCAAAAATTCAAAGATCGTTGAATTAAAGTCAATTGTAGTTATTGAGACATAAATGTGTATAAAACTTAGTAACAATAAACTTGCAATTGTTGATTTAAGAAAATATTTACTATTGATTCCTAACAATGTTTTGCCATAAGTCATACATATTATTGCTACTAGAAATAAATAAATCTTGATTTATCATTTATAACTATAATAGCAGATTGACTGATAACATCAAAGTCTCAATTAATGATGGATTACTTGTAAAATCACTTCTGGCAATGCCAAATAATTTGAGCATTGGCAAATTTCAAGAATTATCTCAGATTAGGAGTAGAACAACAGCAAAGGAATTATTGAACTATTTAAGGGAATTAGGAATTGGTAATTTATCAGAAGACTATGTATTTTTTTCAGAAAAAGACAAACTTGATACAATTCTTTTGGCAATGAAATTAGGCTGTGATCCAGAGGATTTATCAAGAAATTTGCATTGGAATGATTTTGAATTATTTACATCACTATTAATAGAATCTGTAGGATATAACTACGAAAGAAATGTCGTGTTCAAAAACCCTAGAATTCAGATAGATGTAATTGGTTTTTATCACAAAATTGCCATGCTAATTGATTGCAAACATTGGATGAAAATTGGCAATCTTAATGTATTGACATTTTGTATGAATCAGACCAAAAGAGCTCGAATATTTTTGGATAAGAGAAAAGAAGTTGAAGCTGTTATTCCAATAATAGTGACTTTTCACGAGTACAAATATGATTATTCAAATAGAATTCCAATAGTTCCCATTTCAAGATTCAAACAGTTTCTCCAAAATTTCACCTTTTATCTAGATAAGCTAGAATTAATTCAAAGAAAATAAAATGGTCGAATATGAAATAAATGATGGTTAATTTCTCAAAGATAGTATCATCAAAGATTATTATTTGGCGACTAAGTTTTTTGTAAATAGTGTATAATAGACTGAATAATTTATCAAAAGAATCTTTGTTAATTACAAATGGTAAAATTAAATACCCGTTTTTTTATTAATATTTTCGAAATCAATATGAAAACATACATCTTTATTGTTTCATATGTAATATTCTTGAGCCTCTCCATTTCTCCTCTGTCGAATGCACAAACTCCCTCAATATTAAATGGTACAGCACAAGCTGACAATATCACAGGAACCCCAAAAGATGATTATATTTCTGGGGGTGCTGGTTTTGATAACATTATTGGTAATGAAGGTAATGACGAAATTGATGGCGGAGTCGGTGGAGATAAAATAAGCGGAGGACAGGGAGATGATCTTATTTTTGGGGGAATAGGAAATGATAATATTACAGGTGATGACGGAAATGATGACCTCTATGGGGGTCCTGGTGCAGATTATTTAAGTGGGGGCAAGGGAGCAGACTATTTTGATTGTGGTACTGGTTCTGACACAATATCTAATTTGAATATTACAGAAGGCGATATTAGTTTGCCAAATTGTGAAAAGATGGCGAGATAGGTAACTGTATATCACAATTTCATATGTTTTGTCTTTAAAGAATGAAAGAAGTTTTTGAAAATTTCTAGTTCAATTCCATTGCGAACCGCAAATTGAATGTCCACAATTCGATTATCTAATAGAAAATTAGAAATTAAACCAAGATGCAAAAAGTAATCTTAATATTTTATTGTTTTTTTGATCAAGTTAAGATGAATGAAAAAACTCTGAATCTTCAACCATTGACAAATCCTATGATGTATGTGCCAAAAGCGATGTTTTTTACAAAGGGAAAAGGAGTTCATAAAGATCATCTTACGAGTTTTGAATTAGCTCTGCGTGATGCCAAAATTTCTGATTTAAACATTGTATCTGTTTCAAGTATAAAGCCCCCAAAATGCAAGATTATAAGTTTACAGGAAGGGAGAAATTATCTTGTGCCAGGACAAGTTGTCTTTGTAATTATAGCAAGACAATCTACGAATGAACCCAATAGACTCATTGCAGCTTCTGTGGGTCTAGCTAATCCAGCAGATGAAGGACAATATGGATACTTGTCAGAGCATCATTCCACAGGTGAGACGGCCCAAAAAGCCGGTGATTATGCCGAAGATATGGCTATGGAGATGCTAGCTAGTACTATGGGATTACCAAATGATTCTTCTTTGGCGTGGGATGAAAGGCAGGAACAATGGAGACTGTCTGGAAAAATATACAAAACACAAAATTTTACTCAATCTGCTGAAGGTCATAAGGACGGATTATGGACTACAGTAGTGAGTGCAGCGGTTTTATTAATTTAAATACAATTTTTTTACTCTATTTTTTCGGTTTTATTACAGATACGAAGGAAATGATTTCGTAAATCCAAAAGATTTACATTGAATCGTTACAATATTATAGATAGTTAATCTTGAATTCGATCATCGAGAAGTCCCTTCTAATTTATGATGATAGATGTTCATCCTGCGCTACTTTCGCAATGTACGCATTCAAATTTTCCAGAGGTCAAATACAGTGCATTGGACACTATTCTGAAGATGGAGAAAAATTGAGGAAACTTATTTTTCCAGCAGATTATAATGAAACGGAAATGTTCTGGATAATTAATGCAAATCATGCATATGGCGGTAGATCGGGTTTATTACCACTTTTAGGACTAATTATTAAAGCGGCAGTTAAACGTAAAATATCTCCTAGTCCGAATTTTCCAGACCAATGTTCTAATGGTGAGATTTGTAAAAATAAAAAATTTAAGATTAGTAGACTGTATAACTTATTAAGAAACGGAAAAAAGTTTGATGTTAAATTTATCACACCAGTTAACAATTAAATACTTTTCTATCAAAAGTTGAATAGACATACTTGTCTATCTTCCTTAATTGTTTAATCTTGAAAATGAAATTGCAAAGATGAAAATAAATTACCAATAAATGTTTTGTTATCCACATATTTCATCTGCTTGTTTTGTTACTTCATATTGATAACTATTCCTAAATATTTTGGGATATACTATTAGATCTTTTAATAGGATACATGTCGTATTTTTTAGAATCTGTATGTCAAGGTTATTTCCGTTTGAATATCTGGAATAAATACTTTAATATGCAATTAGACAATATTATTCAATTAATGAATGATGATGCGACACGGAAAAAAGTTTTACAACAAATACCAGAATTATATTCTTTTTAATAAGAATATTATTATCGCAGGAACAGCTGCACTCATTGTGGGTATCTTCTTTACTCAATTCTATGCACAATATAGCAAGAATAATTTTCTAAATTCGATAACTACCCTGTCTATAGAATATGCAGTATATATACCAATATTTACACTTTTTTTTTATTACGATAATAAGAGTAGATATGTAGATCCTTTAAGCGGGAAAAGAAATTATGTAAATATTAAAAATGATCTAATAAAGTTATTCACTATTTTTTCTATATCTGAAATTATTTTTTCAATTTCAAAATTATCAATCCATTTTCAATTAATGCAAGTATCTTTTGAGCCCTATCAAGCCTCAATGATTGGATCGTTTACAGCATGGTTTATTTTTCTTATATTCATAAACTTCGGTGCAAAGGTAGTAAAGTTATTTAAAAATAGTAACAACTAAGATCTACTATGTTAAATTGAGTATGGATTGAAATGGTATTTTTTATTTCTGGATAAAGAAGATAATAAATTATTAGTGCTTC
>Ga0209157_1002547_pt1 | contig 14428 bp, 12 predicted proteins | sample GraSoiAngelo_135_FD_185892 | JGI IMG/M metagenome (GOLD analysis project Ga0209157, IMG submission 185892) | Grasslands soil microbial communities from the Angelo Coastal Reserve, California, USA - 14_0929_05_40cm (SPAdes) (version 2) | ecosystem: Environmental > Terrestrial > Soil > Grasslands ... | reverse complement strand
AAGTCGCCGTCGATGCCGCCAGGCGTGAACCCCCTGTTCTTCAGCTTCTGCTGGATCTCCCGCACCGTGGGCCCGACCATATGCGGCTCGGTCAGCCGATAGATGACGACCCTCGGTTCTTCGACCTCGGGGCCCGCATCTCCCTCGGAATACTCGATCCCGGGGACGAGTATCCCCATGTCCCACCGCCGCTGTGAGATCGTCGACGCGATCACCCCAGCCTTCGCGGAGTGAGCCTCCACCGTGCCGCCCCGGCCATCCGAGATAACGATGTGCCCGACAGCACCGGGCTGAGGGCTGCGCAGAACGGCCGCGCCAGGTGTCCGCGTCGCTTGCTCAACCGAGATCTTCACGCCCAGACTCTCGGCATCTCGTGCCCAGTAACCCGTGAAGGCGTCCGCGCTCCCCGGGTCTCCTGAATCGGACTCACAGCCGTAGAGCACACCCGCGGCTTGGAAGACAAGCCAGGAAGCGAACTCCGCACAGTCCCACGGGCCCCTCCACTCCGCGTTGTCCTTTGCCGCGAGGGAGCCAAAGACATAAGGCTCGCCGATGTGGCTCCGCCCGAGTTGCACGATTCGTTCACCGCTGACCGCCATCCGGCCATCCCTCCGCTACTCAACTGATATGTACGCCTCTCAGGGTGCAGGCGCCGTGACGCTGGCCCGCAACGCACAGATAGCCGCCACTGGCACATGATGCCCCAGCGGCGACGCTCTATGGGGGCGACACCACGAAGCGGGGTGAGGCTCGGCTATCAGCGCGGCTTCACGCTGATCGAGCTGATGATCGTCGTACGCCGAGCGTGATGTCTGCGCGTACCACGGATCATGCGGCGTGACGTTCGTTGGTCGCATCCACGGTGCGACGTCGCCAGCGTCCGCTGGACACCGCCATCGCGATGACGACCACGAAGAATCCGATGACGGACAGTGCCCCCGCAATGGGAGCGCTGTGCGTGTCCAGGCGGAGATGAGAGTACGCGTGCCAGGCCTCTGCGGCGGCAGACAGCACCGCTCCGGCAAACGCGACCGTCATCGCGATGCCAATCGCCGATCGTCGGGCCTGACGCAGGAGCGCCCTGGACGTCGAGACGAGCACGCTCGCGGCGCCGATGTAGAGCGGAAGATGTACGGTCCCGAGATGGCGCACCATTTCGCCCACGGTTGTCGGCTCGACTCCGGGGCTCAGCAGTCCATGCCAGACTGCGTCGAAGACGTAGCCGAAAAACTGCAGGATGAGTGACGCCCAGATCCACGTCCGAGCCGGCTGGGGGCTCCGCGTCCTCGCCTCCTCAGGGGCCTAACACGTTGCTGGCTTCGGGTCTCGCCGGGGATCAAGGCAGTTCCGCAGCCAGTACTCGAGTCCTGTCATCTCGCGCCCGGTCAGCTTCAACAGGAGCGACTCGTTGTAGAACCGAACGAGTTGGACCAGTCTCGCGATCGCTCCGTTGTGCATGAATGGTTTATCCGCGTTGAGGAAAAGCAATGACGGCACCTTGAACATGACCGGCCCGCCTGTCTCGACGAACGCAGCGCCTGGATCGGTGGTGCCGGTGAAGCTCAGGTTGACCTGGTTCGTCGTGATGGTGTGGTTCGTGAAGTCAGGATCTGAATGACACGTGACGCACGTGCCCTTCCCGAAGAAGACGGTTTTCCCAATGGCGATGAGTTGCAACGTTTGGGCGTCGGGGGCTGGGGCCGGGGTGCTTGGCGCAGGGTGGGCGTCCGACGCCGGAAGAGCGAGGATGAACGCGGCGAGGGCGTCGAGCTGATCCGCGCTGATCGAGGTGCCCCGCATTTCCACGGGGCTGAGGATCGCAGCTCTTGCCGCGTCCTGGACGGAATCGAAGCGTCCGTCGGCCCCATACGGGAAGTCCTCGGTGGCCTTGAGCAGACTGGGCGTCTTTCGGAGGACCTCAATGGTTTGGCCGGCTCTGTTGGTGATTTGAAGGAGATGGACACCGTGGTCCGTCTTGTCCTGCCCGTAGTGGCAGATGGCACAGCTCGCGTACGGGCCGCCGGGGTCCTGGCCGAACGCCCGGGTGCTATGAAACAGACATCGCCCGCGGGCGATGTCCTGGACTGCCGGCACGCCGGGCGTGGGCGGACACGGAGGCTGTTGTGCGGCCGCATTGGCTGAAACAGACATGGTGAGGAGAAACGCCAGAAGCACGAGTGTCTGCGTTTTCATTCAGCCCTCCCGAGACGAGTGACGTCGCGATCAGTCCGGCGCGAGGGGGGCTGCATCGTAGGTGCCTGACTCAGTGCGTTGAAAGATCGGGCACTTGAACTCGATGGCGGTAAACATCTTCCCGATCCTGAGCGCGTGGTAGGGAAAATTGGTTCCACCTCGGGAGGAGATCGCCGGCATGTCCTTATCCCTCCGCCATCTCCACGAACCGGCACAGCGCGTTCATCAGACGCATCTGCTCGATCGTCCGTGCGCGTGATTCGAGCAGCCGCGGGCTCGCCACGACGTAGGCGAGGCACATCGCGCGCGAGACGGCGACGTTCAGCCGGTTGCGCGAAAAGAGGAACTCGAGGCTGCGCGGGATGTCGTCGGCGCTCGACGTGGCCATCGAGTAGAAGACGACCGGGGCTTCGCGCCCCTGGAACTTGTCGACGGTGCCGACGGGCACGTCGCCGAGTCCGGCATCGCCGAGCGCCTGGCGCAGGCAGCGCACCTGGAGGTTATAGGGCGCGACGACCATGAAGTCCTGAGCGCGCAGCGCTCGGTGCTCGCCGTCCTTGTTCGTCCATTCGGCGCCGAGCATGTTGGAGATCTCGCTGGCCACGCGCGCGGCCTCTTCCGGCGACGACACGGTGTTGCCCGAGTGCTCCACGGGCAGATACCGGAGTCCCGTGCCGAGCGCCGTCGCCTGTCGCGCAACATCTGGCGTCCACTGCAGCCGTCCGTCGTAGACGACGTCAGAAACGAACCGGCAGACGTCGGGGTGCATGCGGCGCGTCCGGTCGAGGAACACGCCCATCTCGGGCGGCACGGTGGCGCGTCCGGCCAGCAAGTGCTCGAGGACGGAGGCGCCGGTGCCGGCCGGATGCGTGCCCTGAGAGACCTGCGCGAGCTGGAGCGGGTCGCCGAGCAGGATGACGTTGCGAGCCGCCGTGCCCATGGCGAGCGCGTCGGCCAGCGCGACCTGCCCCGCCTCGTCGATGATCAGCGTGTCGATCAGGCCCGCCCCGTCGAAATCGTGGTGCGCGAAGAGCCACGCCGTGCCGGCGAGCAGGTTGACGCGCGGGGCGTCGGCGATCACGTCGGCGAGCTCGGCCTTGCTGGTGATCGATGCGCTCCGGTACTCGGTCTCGGTGTTCTGCGCGCTCGACTTCTTGAGGCCGCGGAAGCGGAGCGCTTCTTCGCGGGCGGCGTTCGTGATCTCGTCCAGCAGATTGTGGATCGCCTTGTGGCTCGTCGCCGCGATGCCGACGCGCTGGCCGCGGCGGATCAGCTCGACGGCGATCCGCGCGCCCGTCCAGGTCTTGCCCGTGCCGGGAGGTCCCTGGATGAAGAGATAGCTGCCGTCGAGCATCGCGGCCAGCTCGCGCAGCTCGCCGAGGTCGGTCGTCTGGACCGTCGTGCGAGGCCGGGCGAAGCGCGGCCGCGACCGCGCGAGGATGTCGGTCAACGCCGGATAGCGGCCGTCGCCGGCCAGCGTCGAAGCCGCGAGTCGGGCGAGCGCGGAGCGCTGCTCGTTGGTGTCGTACGGCTTCGGCGGGATGAGCGCGCTCGGCAGCAGGATCGACGCGAGGCTGGGGCCGCGCCGGAGGACGAGCACGCCCGCCGCTTCGTCTACGAGCTGGATCGTCCCGGCTGGCTTTCCCGTGGCGGGATCGATCGGCACGTCACCCGGGGACAGCTTGTGTTGCTGGGGTGGAAAGCTAAAGCGGTAGTCCAGCGAGCGCTTGGCCGCAACGGGTCTGGTTTCGGGTCGAAGCCGCCCGATCGATTCGGCGTCCTCGAACAGCTCGTCACTCGACATCTTGCAGCGCGCGAAGAACCACCACCAGGCGGGGCGCACCTCGCGACGGTGATACTCGAGCAATTCACCGGCGAGCCAGCGCGGCGATCCTTCGTCACTCCCGGCCAGGAGCGACTGGCGCAACGCTTCGCGCTCGGCATCGGCCGTTCGTTTCTCCTCGGTCACGTCCCTCGGCTCCGGGACCTCCGCCCACACCGCGTCGGCGGGGCGATGAGCCAGGAGCCAGTCGCGAAGCGCCAGCGTCGCGCGGCAATCGTCCTCGTTGTAGACCGCGATGGCTTGAAGCCGCGCATCGGCGCGAGTGTCCATCCAGCGTTCGTATTCGAGTACGGCGTGAGTGCCGGTGGTGACGCCGGCCCGCCGGCGGAACGCGGCAAGCGCCTCGATCTCCTTCAGCGAGTAGCTCGGCACGCCAGCGCGCAGCCCCTGCCGCACGACGCCGTGCAGGTCGACGAAGACCTCGCGGCGCAGCAGCTCGTCGACGGCGTCCTCGCGCGTCGCGTAGACACCCATGAGCTGCCCGATCGCGGTCGTCTCGTAGGCGCCGTAGTGGTACACGTGCATGTCCGGATGTGACGCCAGGCGTTCGTGGAAGAAGTCGATCAGCGCCTCGAAGGCCCGTCGCTCCTGGGCGCGGTCGTGGGACCAGATCGTCCGGTATTGCCACCGGTCCCCGTCGGCCCGATCGCCGTCGGCGACCAGGAGCCCCAAGAGGAAGTGCAGGCCGCGGGCCGGCTCCCAGAACGGATCGCCCTCGATGTCGAAGATGACGTCGCCGCGAGACGGCCGCGGCAGGCGCTGGAAGCCGCGATCCTGTTCGACCGGCAGGAGGCGCCATTCCGGCTGTCCCGTCGCCCGACGTGCGAGCTGGAGCGTCGCCTGCTCGTGGAGCGTCTCGAACGTGTGCGGCGCGACGTGATCGATCCTCGTGCTTTCCGACGACCGGGCGAGACCGGTCAGCGTCTCGATGCCACCAGCCCGCAGGCGCTTGACCTGCTCGCGGCGAATGTTGGCGACGAGCGAGAGGTTGTCCTCGCGAGCCCATCGCTCGTCGCAGACTTCGCGGAACTCGCAGAGCGTGCAGTGCTCGACCGGGTATGGCTCCGTCGCGGCGCGCTGGGCGAGCGCCGCCACGAAGCCACGGCGCACCCGGCGATAGTAGGCCGCGTAGCCGTCACGGCGCAGCGTTCGACGCTCGCCGATTCCCAGCAGGACGTGCATGGCCTCGGGCGCCACGCCCTGGATGGCCTCGATGGCTTCGCTGTAGAAACAGAGCTGGAGCACGTACGTCGGCTTCTCGGCCCGCGCCAGCTTGGCGTCGACCGCCTCGTAACCCCAGGCGCCGAGCGACGTCAGACGCTCGACTCTCTCCAGGAAATCCGCGCGGCCTCGCCAGTCGCCCCGAACGAAGGTCGCCTGGTAGATGATCTCGACGCCGGCGCGCATGGCCTCGACGGTCGCTCGTGCCCCGGCCTCGAAGTCCCAAACGTCAGCGGGCCTGACGTCGACGACCTGGCGGCCTTCGCCCCGCAGGTGCGCGAGATAGGCGGCCTCGTGCTCCTCGCCCTTGCGGCCGAGCAGCTCGCCGTACTGGTTGGCGACATGCGGCCGCGAGCGCTTCCCGCACGCGACCTCGCGCGCAAGGGTCGTCAAGTGCTCGCACTCGACGTAGTCGTTCAGATCGGAGGGAGAGAGAACGAGGCGATCAGCGAGGAGCTGCACTGCCGGCGAGCTACTCCGTCATCTGAAACTCGACCCGGCGGGCGTCCGTGACGCGTTTCGACGCGTCGAGGATCTCGAGGGCAACGAGGTTTCCCCGCTCGTCGTAGTCCAGGATGACCCCGGGCTTGTCCTCGTCGCTCTCGGCGACTGGCACACCGTCACGCAAAACGACCGTGACGATATCCGTCCTGGAGTCGTACGAAACTTTCACGATGGCCTCCTCCAGTACTTTGCGATTTTGCTCGTCCGGTACGCCGTGATGACTTCGGGCGGCCGTCGCTGGACGTCAACGAATACCCGTAACAGGAAAGTCCGGCCGGCCGCGTCAGCCATCCGAGACTGTAGCACCGCCCGCCGTGAGCCCTGGTTCTCACTTGCCACGACGCAGGCGCTCTTCCTGCTTTCGACCTTCCGGGTTGATCACTTTCGGATCGCCCATGAGCTCGTTGAAGAGGCAGATCAGGACCGGGTTGGTGATGCTGCTGTGGCCGGGAATGAGGTCGGTATCGACCGCGAGGATCCAGAGCGGGTTCGACGGCGTCGTGACTCCTCGGTGGGTGAGCGTGATTCCTGTCCCGTCGAACACCGCGGACCACCCCGCGCCCGTCTCGGTCTCTCCCTGTCGCCGTTGCTCGGCCTTCCTCTCGTCGATCGCCTGGGTGAGCCACTCGGCGCGGGCGGGAGGGCACTTCCCGTCCCACGGGGCCGGCGCCGGCCGCCGGAGTGGCTGGTGTGTCTGCAAGGCCCTGGCGTTTCCCATCGTCTGCCAGTCCAGATGCCGTTCGCGAATGTCGATGTCCTGACCGTACGGCGTCGCCATCCGAGAATCCTGATAGGACTCGAGCAGCGTCGAGAACACCCGGGCGACCGAAAACGTTCCGCGAGTCGCCCAATCACCTTGGGACGACAAGATCACCAGGCGTGGCGGCTGAGCGGGCGACAGTAGAGCTACCCGCGTCCGCGTGTACTCGTTCAGCGCGGCGAAGAACGGCACGATGCGCGTCGCCTCGATGGCCGGGTTTACCAGGACGACGAGGTCGCCGTAGCCCGACACCAGACCAGGCTTGGACTGCGCGTGCCGTGGCGTCGGCGTGGCGGACGCGAGCCGCTCGGCGTCCAGGATGAACCGCGCCAGCAGGATCTGGCCGATCGAGTTGAAGACGACCGACGCTCCGAAGCTGTGGCCGACGACCATCAGCTTGTTCGGCGTGTCCGGAGTCGGCTTGACCGCCCCTTCGAGCCGCATCAGGAACTCGACGAGCGAGCCTCGGCCGACCTCGTCGCTCGTGTTCTTCCGGTCCCAGAACGTGGCGTACCTGACGACGGGAATCGACCACGATTCGCCTCGCCAGCCGACGTAGATGCCGACGACCTCCTCGCCGGCGTTGTCGTCGATGGACTGAAGGTTGTTGAGGGCGCACTTGAAGCGTTGAACGTTGGGATCGTCGGCCCCTGCGTTGTGGAACCACCCGTGTACGAAAACGACCACGTACTTCGGCTTCCGGCCCTCGCCGACGAGGGCGAGGGCCCGCTCGACCTGAGAGCGGTCCTGGAAGGCTCCCTGCTCGTCGATCTCGAGGTAGGCGACGGGGATGCGGAACGACGAGGGCGCCTTCAACTCTGGACAGAGCGCGGGATCCGCGACGAACTGCTCAATGGCCTGCTCGCCGCGACGGTACGGCCCCTGGGCGGCGCACCCGGCGACGGCCAGGACGAAGACCATGAGACCGAGCGCGCGTCTCATCGGCATGACAACCATAGACGACTCATCGTCAGCGGCCAGCTCATTTTTCGCCCTTGACAGGGCGCACATGGCGATGTACCCCATGCCTCAAGAAGTCACTTTGTCTCTTTCGGGCCCCCCAGGGGCCGTACCACCAATACTCGGCGTGCGTGACGGGCCGCCCGCCTCCCGAACTGGAGAGGAGACAGTCATGGCCCATCTCACCAGGCGCTCGGTACTCCGTGGCTCCATGGCCCTCGGCGCGACTCACCTCCTCGCGGCCCCCCACATCGCCAGGGCGGCGGCGACGACGGCGAGCATGTGGTTTTCGCAGGGGTTCGTCCAAGACGAGGACGTGTCGCTGCGCAAGGCCGTCGCCGACTACGAGAAGCAGAGCGGCAACAAGATCGAGCTGAGCATCACGCCGTTTGCGCCCGAACGGCAGAAGATCGTGGCGGCGCTCACCAGCGGCGTGGTTCCCGATCTGATCGGGTTCTCGAACCCGAACGAGATTTTACAGATCTATGCCTGGCAAGACCGGTGGGTCGAGGTCGCCGACGTCGTGGAGACCCAGCGAGCGCAGTTCAGCGACACCGCGCTGGTCGCGTCGCAGGCCTACAACAGCGTCACGAAGAAGCGCGCCACCTACGGCGTGCCGATCCGGGCCGCGATCGTCCCGTGCCACATCTGGAAGTCGCTGGTCGAGAAGGCCGGCATGAAGCTCGAGGACATCCCGAAGACGTGGGACGCCTATTTCGACTTCTTCAAGAAGGTGCAGGACAACTTGAGGAAGCAAGGCGAGCGCAAGGTCTACGGCATTGGCTTCCAGGTGACCGCCAACGGGGTCGACCCGTACAACCTGTTCATGGCGTTTCTCGTGGCTTATGGCGGTCAAGACGTCGTCACCAGGGACGGCAAGCTCCATCTCGACGACCCCAAGGTCAGGCAGGCGGCGATCAAGGCGGCGGCGTACCTCGGGGGCGCCTACCGCGACGGCTACGTGCCGCCGAGCGCGATCAACTGGAACGACGCGGACGACAACAATGCGTTCCACGCGAAGCTCATGGTGATGGACGTCGACGGGACGCTCTCCACCGAGGTCGCGATCAAGGAAAAGCATCCGGAGTGGTACTTCAACGAGATCGTGACCCATGGCACCCCAGGCTATCCCAACGACAATGCCGGCAAGCCGGTGCCGGCCATCGTCAACATCACGAACGGGCTGATCCCGAAAGGCGCCAAGAACGTCACGGTCGCCAAGGAGTTCCTCAAGTACTTCATCCAGCCGAAAGTCCTCGGCGAGTTCATCGAGCTGGGGCTGGGGCGCTGGCTGCCCGTCATGCCCGCCCTCGCGAAGAGCCCGTTCTGGCAGAACCCGAAAGACCCGCACCTGAAGGGCTACGTCACGCAGGGCCTGCTCGGGCCCACGATACCGGACTATTACGTCTTCAACCTGGCGATGGCGGATGTCCGCAACCAGCACGTGTGGAGCATGCCGATGATCGAGGTCGCGCGAGACGGCGCGAAGCCCGAAGCGGCCGTCGACAAGGCGTTCAAGCGCATCGAAGAGATCTTCGCGAAGTACACGGTCGCCTGAAAGGCGCATGATGGCCACCACATCGGTCCTCGACCTCGGCCGACCCTCGATCCGCCGGCAGACGTGGTCGCGCTATTTTCGGGGCAACCTGAAAGGCGGCGAGTACACGTGGGCGATCGCCTTCCTCGTGCCCTACGTCGCCGTGTTCGTGACGTTCGTCGTCTATCCGATCGTCTACGGCGTGTGGATGGGCAGCGAGGGGAAGCTTTACCGGGAGCTCTTCGCCGACCCGATCTACCAGAGCTCGGTGGTGAACACCGTGCTCTACCTGGCGCTCGGCGTGAACGTGAAGATGTTCCTCGCGCTGCTGCTCTCGGGGTTCTTCATGCGCCGCGGCTGGTGGATGAAGGCGCTGCTGATGATCTTCGTCCTGCCCTGGGCCGTGCCACAGATCTCGACGTTCATCTCGATCCACTGGATGCTGAACGGCGAGTGGGGGTTCCTCAACAACCTGCTCTACAAGCTCTTCCACATCGAAGGCGCGCACTACCTCAACGACCGATGGTCGGCGCTCGCGGCGGTCATCGTCTCGCACATCTGGAAGTGGACGCCGTTCTGGACGCTGATCCTCCTGGCCGGCCGGATGGCGATCCCGCTCGAGATCAGCGACACCGCCAAGGTCGACGGCGCCACCGGCCTCAGAGGATTTGTCCACATCACCTTCCCACTGCTCGCCAACCTCTACCTGATCTGCACGCTGCTCTCGACGATCTTCCTGCTCGGCGACTTCAACACCGTCTACTTCGTGTCCGGCGGCGGGCCGGCGAACCAGGGGCACGTGCTCGGCACGCTGGGCATCCGCAACGCCTTCGACATGGGGCAGCCGCGCCTGGGCGTGGCGGCGGTGATATCGGCGCTCCCGCTGGTGATCCCGCTGGTGATCATCCTGATGCGCAAGCTCCGCACCGCGGAGGTTCAGCTATGAGCGTGATTGCGGCGGACGCGAGGCTGTCCCCCCGGGCGACGACGCGGGCGCATGCGGTGGTGCGACGCCGCCGGTACCTGAGCTTCGTGGGAACGGTGGTGCTGTCCTTCGCGCTGGTGGTGTGGACGCTGCTGCCGATCTACAACATGATCCTGATCTCGCTCGAGCCGGAAGGCGACGTCTTCACCGACCACATCTGGCCGCGGGTGGCGTCGGGAGAGAGCTTCCGGGGCGTCCTCACCCAGGGGCACTGGTATCTGGAGCACTTCTGGCGTCAGTTCGGCAACAGCCTCTACATGGGCGCGTGGGTGACCTTCCTGACGCTGGCGATCGGCACGTTGACCGCCTTCTCCATCGGCCGGATGCGGATCCGCCACGGCTGGCTGGTGTCGAACGCCGCGTTGATGACCTACGTGATCCCGGCGTCGTTCCTGGCGATCCCGTTCTACCGGATCATGCAGAACTACGGACTCGCCAACAACCTGTGGTCGGTGATCGCGGCCCTGGTCGCCTTCGCGACGCCGTACGCCTTCTTCGTCTTCCAGGAATACGGCCGCAGCATCCCGATCGAGGTCGACGAGTCCGCGCGCATCGACGGCGCCTCGCCGATCCAGGTCTACTACCGGATCTACCTGCCGCTCATGGCGCCGGCCCTCGTCGCGGTCGGCACGTACGCGATGCTGCTCGCGTGGAACGAATACCTCTACCAGTTCCTGCTGCTGTCCTCGAAGTCGAGCATGACCGTGCCGGTGGCGCTCGCACAGTTCCTGAACAGCGACCAGTCGCCCTGGAACTACATGATGGCCACGGCGATCATCTACGCGCTGCCGCCGGTCGCGGTCTACTACGCGTTCCGCCGGCGCATGACCGCCGGTCTGACGATGGGCGGCGTCAAGGGCTGATCCGCGGGTCGGAGTCCGCCTGGGCCGTCGCCTTCGTCGTCCCGTATGCGGCGGTGTTCTGCGCCTTCGTCGTCTATCCCGTCGCCTACGGGCTCTCGATGGCCAGCGAGCCGTCGCTCTACCGCGAGCTGTGGGCCAACCCGCTCTACGCGCGGACGGTCGTCAACACGGCGCTGTTCGTCGGCGTCGGCGTGAACGTGAAGATGTTCCTGGCCCTGCTGCTGTCGGGCTTCTTCATGCGCCGACGCTGGTGGATCAAGGCTCTGCTGCCGATCTACATCCTGCCCTGGGCGCTCCCGGCGATTCCGGCCTTCGTCTCCTTCCACTGGATGCTGATCGGCGAGGAGGGGCTGGTCGACAGCGCCCTGTCGGCGCTGTTCGGTCTTCAGGGACCGCTCTGGTTCCACGACCGCCGGCTCGCGCTGGGTTCGGACATCGTGGCCTACGTCTGGAAGTGGATGCCGTTCTGGACGCTGACCTTCTTCGCCGCCCGCGTGGCGATCCCGCGGGAGATCTACGAGGCGGCCGACGTCGACGGGGCCAGCGGCGTGCGCCGTTTCGTTCACGTCATCGTGCCGTTGCTGGGCAACCTCTACCTGGTCTGCACGCTGCTCTCCACGCTCTGGACGATCGGCGATTTCACCACCGTGTCGCTGGTGTCGGAGGGCGCGCCCGCGCATTCCACGGACGTGCTGGCCACGCTCGGCCTCCACTACGCCTTCGAGGGCGCCCAGCCCTCGCTCGGCGTGGCCGCCGTGATGTCAGCCCTGCCGGTGCTGGTCCCGATCACGCTCATCCTGATGCGCGCGCTCGGAACGCGGGAGATGCAGCTGTGAGCCGGCGGCGGGTGCTGGTCGAGCTGGCTTCCCTCACCCTGGGCGCCCTGCTGCTGGTCTGGTCGCTGACACCCGTGTACAACATGCTGCTGATCGCGCTCGATCGCGACGAGGGCGACATCGAATTCCAGGGGATCATCTGGCCGCCGGACCCGTCGCTCCACAGCTTTTACACCGTCCTGACCCAGGGATATTGGCTGGTCGAGGATTTCTGGCATCAGTTCGGCAACAGCTTTTTCATTGGCCTGATGACAATGATCCTGACGGTGCTGATCGGATCGCTCGCCAGCTTTGCGTTCGGCCGGATGCGCTCGAGCCACGTTGGGCTGCTCGTCAATGTTCCGCTACTCACGTACGCGGTCCCGGCCTCCTTCCTGGTCATCCCGTTCTCGCGACTCATGGCGAGCTACGGGCTCTCGAATAGTCTGTGGGCGATTGTCGCGGCCAACGTGACGTTCGCCACGCCGTATGCCATCTTGATCCTCCGGCACTACGCCACGTTGATACCGATCGAGCTCGACGAGGCGGCTCAGGTGGACGGCGCGTCCCCCGGGGAGGTGTATCGGCGCATCTACCTGCCGCTGATGGCGCCGGCGCTGGCGGCCGTCGGAACCTTTGCGCTGTTGCTCGCCTGGAACGAGTACCTCTACCAGTACGTCCTGCTCTCCTCGACCCGCAACATGACGGTGGCCGTGGCCATCGCCCAGTTCTTCAACAGCGACGAGGCGCCCTGGAACTACATGATGGCGGCCGCGATCATCTATTCGTTGCCGCCGATCGTGATCTTCTATGCGCTCCGCCGCTACATGGCCGCGGGCCTGACGCGAGGTGCCGTCAGGGGCTAGAGGTGAGCGAGGAATTCGATGATCGCCGCCACCGCGAGCATCATCACCGCGATGCGGTCGACGTCGATCGGCAGCGCCTGAGACGAGACCTTCGCGATGACGATCTCGCGCTGGCGATCGACGATCAGGAACTGGCCGTGGATGCCGAAGCCGAAGAGCACCGGCGCGGCGCCGTCCTGGACGTACCACTTGCTGCGATAGCGGAGCGGCAGGCCGGGAAAGAATTCGCTGCCGTTGCCGGCGGCCCAGGCTGCGGGATCGCCGTGGTGCGTGATGTCGTCGATCCAACGTTCCGGAACGATTGGCGTGCTGCCGCGCGCGCCTCCCTGCACCAGCAGCAGCCCGACGCGCGCAAGATCGCGCACGGTCATGCACACCCCGCCCGCGCACCGCGGGGCGCCCAGGCGGTCGACCGTGATGTAGGCGCTACGAGTCGCGCCGAGGGGTCGCCAGAGCAGCTCGCTCATCACATCGACGTAGCGCTGGCCGGTCGCGCGCTCGATGACCCAGCCGAGCAGGTCCGTGTTCGGCGAGACGTAGTTGAACGGCCCACCGTGTGGCCCCGAAGATTTCGTCAGCTCGCGATAGAACGAGCGCAGGTCCGTGGGGGTCTCGCCGGGCGCGAGCGGGTTCCAGTTGACCGCTTTGCGATACGCGACGATCGGCCCCGAGGTCGCCAGATAGTCCTCGTCGAACGCGATGCCCGCACGCATGTCGAGGAGGTGGCGGATCGTCGCGCCGTCGTAGGCGGTCCCGCGCACTTCGGAGATGACATCGGTCACGAGGCGATCGGGGTCGAGAATGCCCTTGGCGGCCAGCACGCCGGCGAGCAGCCCGAGCAGCGATTTCGAGACCGACATCAAGATGTGCGGGCTCTCGGCCGTCATCCCGTTGGCATAGCGCTCGAAGACGATCCGGCCGCGGTGGAGGATCACCAGGCCGTCGGTATCCGTCTCGTCGCAGAGCTCGTCGATACGCAGCTTCCCGAGATCGACCGGAGCCGATGGAAGCTCCCACGTCTTCGCAGGATCGTTCGGAATATCCGCTGACGGCACGACCTCGCGCACGTGGTGGAACGCCCAGCGGTTGAAGGGTGACGTCCGCCAGTTGGCGAGGGTCACCTGCCCGTCGCGCGCCGGAGGAAATCCGTGCATGAGCCGAGTCATCGGAGCGGGCGCTCCTTCAGATACCAGTCGAGGATGTGCGCGCCGTCCCACGCGACGACGCCCTTGCGGCCGAGGATCTCTTCGTACGCTCGCTCGACGTGGCGGATGCGGTGCGGCACGCCGGAGAGGTACGGATGGCAGGCGATCGCCATGACCTTCGGCCGCTCAGCGCTCTCCTCGTAGAGGCACTCGAACTGGTCGATCGCGCGCACGTACAGAGAATCGGACGGCTGGTGCTGGACCGCCATCAGCACGATGTCGTGGATCTCGAAATTGTACGGCAGCGCCACGACCGGCCGCGACGTGGTCCGGAGCGTGACCGGCTCGTCGTCGAGCACCCAGTCGCCGATGTACTCGATCCCCGCCTCGGCGAGGTGGTCGAGCGTCGAGAGCGTCTGGGTCAATCCTGGTCCGAACCAGCCGCGCGGTCGCGTGCCCGAAAACTTCGCGATGATCTCGACGGAGCGCTGGATGACCGCCCGCTCGTCGTCGAGCCGGTGCATCGGGATCTGCTCGTAGCTGTGCGCGTTGAGCTCCCAGCCGTTCTTGACGCACGCCTCGACGACCTGGGGATAGCTCTCGCAGGTCCGCGCGTTGAGGGTGACCGTCGGCGCGATGTGGAGCCGCTCGAGCATGCGCTTGAGGCGCCAGAACCCCACGCGCATCCCGTACTCGTGCCAGCTCCAGTTCGGCACGTCCGGCAGGAGCGGCTGGC
>Ga0209157_1002546_pt1 | contig 14435 bp, 13 predicted proteins | sample GraSoiAngelo_135_FD_185892 | JGI IMG/M metagenome (GOLD analysis project Ga0209157, IMG submission 185892) | Grasslands soil microbial communities from the Angelo Coastal Reserve, California, USA - 14_0929_05_40cm (SPAdes) (version 2) | ecosystem: Environmental > Terrestrial > Soil > Grasslands ... | reverse complement strand
GGAGACTCCCGAGCCCTCAGCCCCCTCGCCCCCGGCGTCGATCGAATCGCCGCCCGAGGTCCCGAGCGCGGCACCCGAGACAATCGGGGATGCACTCGTCCTCACCTTGGCCATGCCGGCGGCGACCTTCGCGGTCGCGAAAACGTCGGCGACCATCGGCCGCGGTCAGGAGAACACGATCCGCTTGGACGATCTCTCGGTGTCACGCCGCCACGCGCGCATCGCGCACCGGCAGGGCGGCTACTGGCTCAGCGATCTCGGGAGCATGGGCGGCACGTGGGTCAATGGAACGCGGCTCAACGCACCTAAGCGGCTTGTCGCGGGTGAGGTGATCGACATCGGCCTCTGCCGGTTGACGGTCAGCCTTGCGGGCGATGCGCCGAAAGAGAAGAAGCGCGCGACCACGCAGCGGTCGGAGCTGGCGGAGAGTCGTCGCCGACGTTAGCTCTTCGGGCGCGGATGTGGTCCCGGCCCGAGACCGAGGAGGCCGTGCGTCACAGCCATGCAGCGTCGTCTGACCACCATGAGGCCGCCTTTCGTCGCCAGCGCCACGGCCTCATCCGTGTCGGTCCCCGGTTGGAACCACACGACCTTCGCGCCGACCGCGACCGCGTCGTGGGCGACCGCCTCGGCCTCCGCCGGTGGACGGAACACGTCGACGACGTCGATCGGCACGTCCACGTCGCGCAGCGACGCGAACGCAGGCTCGCCGAGGATCTCTCCGCCGCGCGGATTCACCGGGACGATGCGATACCCCTGCGACTGGAGATAGCGCGGCTTGTCGTGCGCGGGCTTGCCGACGGAGTTCGAGGCGCCGACCACCGCGATCGTCTTTGGCTGCTCGTAGACGCGCAGCAGCTCCTCGTGCGACGGCCCCTTCGCAGGAGAATTCGACATGGACTCACGGTAATGGATGACATGGTCGTCGGTCGTCTCGCTGACCTGGCACAAGCTCGCGCGGAGCGCGCGCTTCTCGCCGACGCCCTCGCACATCTGGATCACCGATACGCCCTCGCGCGCAAAGTGGCGCGCGAGTCCGAGCTCGAAGCGATCCTCGAAGAGTTCATCGGGCGCCTCCAGCGCGCGTTCGGATCGCTCTCGGCCGTTCGGGGAAACCGCATCCTCGACATCGCGTCGGGATCCAACTCGAGCCGGTCGCCATCGACGGGCAAGCGCACCGCACTCTTCGAGCCGTGGTTCGCGCGGCTGGCGCTCGAGCTCGGCGCCGAGCCGGTCGCGCTCGACAGCGGCGATCTCGACGGCGAGCGCTTCGAGCACCATCGCGTTGATCTCGGCCTGACCGGCGCCCTTGACTTCCTCGCCGAGGCTTCGTTCGACGGGGTGCAGGACAGTCGCCTCTTCGGATCGCCCGAGTTCCGGAAGGCATATCCACGGCAGCGCGATCACGATCGAGTCAGAGCCGAGATCGCGCGCCAGGAGCGGCGCGTGCTAAGGCCGGACGGCGTCCTCATCCACAGCGATAACCCGCCTCGCGTCTAGTGCACGGAGACATCCACGACGCTCAGCGCGCCTTCGGCGGCCAGAACACTGGCTGGTCCTTCTCGTACACGGTGATCCGGTAGCCGTCGGGGTCGGCCATCGTGAATGTCCGGCCGAACGGGCCGTCGAACGGCTCGGCGAGGATCCGAACGCCGGCCGCCTTCACCTTGTCGAAGAGCGCCTGCGCGTCGCTCGCCCGCCACCAGAGCTGGATCGTGGTCGTTTCGGGCGACGGACCGGACTGACCGGGGCGGCGCGCCGCATTGAGGCCGAAGGTCGGCCAGCCAACGTAGGCGACCGCGTCGGGTCCGAAGTCGAAGGTGTCCCGGACGGCGCCGAGATGCTGCTCGTAGAACTCGGCCGACCGGTCCACGTTGCTGACCTGGATCGAGATGAAGCCGGGGCTCGGGGTGACGGCGGTTCGTGCCATGGGAGATACCTCCTACCGATAACGACCCGCGGTCGGGTCGAAACTCATCGGTCGGGGCGGTAGTCCGGCGGAAGCACGGGTGGCAGACCGAACGGATCGAACAGGCTGGCATCGACGAAGTTCGTGATCGCGGCGATGGCGTCAACGCGAAGCGTCAGTACCTGGATCGCGAAGGCGCGCCACTCCGATCCCTCGCCGTCGGACCGGTAGTAGGCGAAGCCGGGTTGGTCGTTCACCGCGACCGGCAGCAGGAGCTGCCGGCGACGGCTCCTCCACGCCCAGGCCATGAATGCGCCGATGTCCGACCGGCCGATGAACCACTCCCGCCACGGTGGCATGCTCCAGGCCGCGTCCTCTTTCAGGAGCGCGACGAATCCGTCGACGTCGCGCTCCTCCCAGGTCTTCACGTAACGCGCGAGCAGGCTCCGCCGCCGCTCGTCGGACAACTTGTCGCGGCGATCCGATGACCGCTGCTTCAGCGTCGCTCGCGCGCGCTGGAGCGCGCTGTTCGTCGAAGCGACCGACGCCTCCAGGATCGCGCTCGCCTCGGTCGCCGACAGCCCCAGTACGTCGCGCAGGAGCAGGACCGCGCGCTGTCGCGGTGGCAGCTCCTGGAGGGCCGCGACGAACGCGAGCTGTACCGCTTCACGCATCTCGTACCGCGCCTCTGGACCGGGCGCGTCGTCCGGGATGCCCTCGAGCGCGGAATCCGGATACGGTTCGAGCCACGCCACGTCGTTCGGCGGCGTCCCCAGCGGCGCGAAGGTGGTCGGCGGTCCCTCGGCCTCGGGCAAGATGCGTCCGTCCTTGGCGCGACGCGAGAGCGCGGTGAGACAGGCGTTCGTCGCGATCCGATACAGCCAGCCGCGAAAGGAAGTGCGTCCTTCGAAACCGTCGAGGCCGCGCCAGGCGCGGAGCAGCGACTCCTGGACGACGTCCTCGGCGTCATGGATCGAGCCGAGCATCCGATAGCAATGGACCTGGAGCTCGCGGCGGTGCCGCTCGGCGAGGCGCTCGAACGAGTCCGGCTGCGCCTCGCTTCGTGCCCCGATTTTCACGCCGATATTCTGGCCTACGTGGCCGCGGCTGTTCGTGAGCGGCGCATGGAGAGACAATTGACGAGCGGACTTCTAGGGGAGCGTGGCGCACATGGGTCAAGCGGTGTGGTCTGGGAGCATCACCTTCGGCCTCGTCAACATCCCGGTACGGCTCTATCCGGCCACGCAGCCGAAGGACGTTCGTTTCCACCTCTACGACCGGCGCACCGGGAAGCGTGTGCGCCGCTACGAGCGGGTCACACGGGCCGAAGAGGCGGCGACGTTCGCGCCGGAGCCCGCGTTTCCGCTGCCAACCGATGAGACCCAAGCCGCAGCCCCAGCGACCTGGTCCGCACCTGAGATCGTTCGCGAGTCGGTGCGAGGAGCGCAACCAGTCGACGCGTATGAGGTTGTGAGAGGAGTGGAGCTCCCCGAAGGTGACCTCGTCACGATCACTGAAGAGGAATTCGTCTCGCTCGCGCCTGAGCGCAGCCGAACGATCGAGCTCGAGGAATTCGTGAAGTTGGCTGAGATCGATCCTGTCTTCTACGAGAAGAGCTATCACGTTGCGCCCGTTCGGAGGATGGGAGCCGAGAAGCCGTACGTCCTGCTGCTCAAGGCTTTGCAGAGCGCCGGTATGGTCGGGATCGGCCGCTTCGTTCTGCGGACCAAGCCACACCTGGTCGCGATCCGCCCGCTGGAGAACACTCTCGCCCTCGAGACGCTCTTCTTCGGCGACGAGGTGCGAAACCCCGATGAATTCGCGGTGCGGCCGACGGATGTCGCGGTATCGGACCGCGAGGTGAAGATGGCCCGTCAGCTCATCGGCGCGTTGGCGACAGAGTGGTCGCCCACGACTCACGCCGACGCGTACCGCGAAGAGCTCCTGACCTTGCTCCGGAGTAAGTCGCCGGCGGCCCCAGCGCCGCTCGTCGAACCGTCCGCCGTCTCCGATATCAGCGATCTCATGGACGCTCTCCGCACCAGTGTCGAGGCCGCGAAGCAGCGGCAGCGATCGAAGCCATCTTCCAAACGAGCGGGGTAGCGCCTTACGCGCTCACCACCCGACCAGTTTCCAGACCTCCGGTTCGGTCGTGCCAGCCTCGCCGATCTCCGAGAACAACCGGACCGCCCGCTTCAGGTGGCGCATCGAGTCGTCGTTCCGGCCCTGCGCGCGGAAGATGTCGGCAAGGTTGTTGTGGAGCGCAGCGGCGCGATGGCGATCGCCGAGGGCTTCGCAGTCCGCCAGAGCCTGCTCGGTGAGCTCGCGCGCTCGATCGAGCTCGCCCGACTCCCTTAGTGCGAGCGCCAGGTTGTTCAAGGCAGCGGCGTGTGCGGCACGATCGCCGAGCTCGCGCGCGATCTCGACGCTGGTCTCGAGGTGTCTCCGTGCGTCGCTTGCGCCGAGCACTCCCAGGATGTTGTGGGCCTGCGCGATGGCGCGCCTGTCCTTCGATCGCTCGGCGAGCCCGAGCGCCTCGGTTGCCAGGCGCTTCGCGCGCGCTCCGTCGCCCGAGCGGTGGGCGGCGAGGCTCCAGTCCGCGAGGATCCGTGCCTTCGCTGCGCCCTCGCTCACCTTGTGCGCGGCGGCGTAGTGGCGCTCGGCCTTCGTCCAGTCGCCACGGCGATGGTGCACCTGCGCGAGCTTGTGCTCGATCCCGGCCCGCGCGTTCGCGGGCGCCTTTGCCGCCGCCGTCTCGTAGCTCTCGATCGCTTGGCGATAGTCACCGTGCAGCGTGTGTAGGTCGCCGACGGCCTCGCCGGTCGTCACGTCCGCGGTGAATTCGGTCGTCGGGAGCGTCCCGGCTTCGATCGCGTCGTTCAGTGCGCGCGTCTCCGCCACAGGCGCGACGCCGAGCTCTCGATCGAGCAGCCTCGTCGCCTCGCGGTATTGACGCAGCGCCGCAGTCCGATCGCCCGATCGGGCGTACAGGCGCATGAGATCGCGGTGAGCGGGCTCATGGAGCGCATCAAGTGCGAGTCGCCGCTTCGCATGAGCGATCGCAGTGGGCAGCTCCCCTGCGCGCTCCGCCTCGATGGTCAGTCGCGAGAGCGCGTCTGCGTAGTCGGCGCGGAGCGCATCGCTTTGCGTGGCCTGCCAATCGTCGAACTCGGCGCTGTCCCGGAGCGAGAAGCCCTGTAGAAGATCACCTCGATATAGGCTCACCGCGTCGGCCAGCCGACCCTCACGCAGCGCGCGGCGAAACTCCGAAACATCTACCCGGACGCCCGAACGCGCGAGCTCGATCGTCTCGCCTTCCGCGTCGAGCCAACGATCACCGAGCGCTGTGCGGAGCACTGACAGCGTGCGGCGTAGGGCGCCGCGACCCTTCTGCTCGTCGGTGTCGGGCCAGAGAAGCGCCGCCAGCGTCGCCCGGCGCTGCGGCTGCCCGGACACCGCCAGGTAGGCGAGCAGCGCGGTCGCTTTGCGGGTATCGGTCGCGATCCGTCTGCGACCGACCTCGATCGAAGGTGCGCCAAACAGGGACACCCGAAGCTCCGCCACGCGCACACCCTACGCGCGGGTCGTAATGTCCGGCGGACGCTCCTCGGGTCACCGGGGTCGCCGCGTTCCAGTTCCTGTTGTCGATTCTCATAGCCGGCAGCCCGATCGCCGTTGCCGGGTCGACGCTCGGCGTCGTGGCACTCTTCCAGCCACTGCGGCGCCGTTCTCGGAGCCTGCGTGACCACATCGACATAGACATGCTCGAACGCCAGCTCGTCGCGATCGCGCGCGACACGATGCGGCCGACGCATGCGAGCGTCTGGCTGAGAGAGCGCGCGCCCCTAGGTCGACCTTCGTAACGCTTATCGGACGGTCCGCCGCGACACTTCGCCCGTGACCCGTACGCCTGCGCGCGCCACGTCCTCCGCCACGCTCGTGCTCGTCCTGACCGCCGCCAGCTTCGCGCTCGCATCCGGTGCGCTTGTTTTCCTCGCGCTTTCGTGGGCTGCGCCGCTTCCGGACGCCTGGGGATTCCGCGGCGCCTCGATCATCCACGCGACCGGCTTCACCGCCGTGGGAGCCATCATCGCGCTCCGCCGCCGGTCGAACGCGATCGGTTGGCTCCTTCTGGGCGCCGGCGCCATCTCGGCTCTCGGCGCGTTCGGGCTGGAATACGGTGTCTACGCGATCGTGGGACGCGCGGCGGCTCTTCCCGGAGGCTTGTTCGGCGCGTGGCTCGGCTCGTGGACTTGGGTCGTCTTCATCACGGGCATCCAGCCGCTCGTGTTGCTCCTGTTCCCGGACGGTCGGCTGCTTTCGGCGCGATGGCAGTTGGTCGGCTGGACTGCGGTCCTGACTGTCCTGACAACGGCGGCCTTCATGGCGTTCAGACCCGGGCCCCTGCAGCTGGCCGCATACGCGAACAACCCGTTCACGCCCTTGCCACCTTCGCTGGTCGATCCTCTCGGCGTGATCGGTCTCATGTTGGCCTTTCCGCTGATGGGCGGCGCGTGCTGGTCGCTCGTGATGCGGTTCCGCCACGCGACCGGCATCGAGCGGGAGCAGATCAAGTGGCTTGCCTTCTCGGCGGTCCCACTCGCCGTCGCCGGACCCGCAAGCGCGGTCGTGTCCGATAAGGCCGTCCAGGTGCTCTTCGTTTTGCTACTGCTCCTGGTGCCGGTAGCCGTCGGCATCGCTGTCCTCCGGTACCGGCTCTATGACATCGACCTCCTGATCAACCGGACCCTCGTCTACGGCGCGCTGACCGCGACGCTGATCGCGGTCTACGTGGCGACGGTGATCCTCGTCGGTGCCGCGCTACACCCGCTCACATCCGGCTCGCAGTTCGCCGTCGCGGTTTCGACGCTCGCCACGCTCACACTCGTCCAGCCGCTGCGCCGCCGGATACAGGAGGCCGTGGATCGCCGCTTCTATCGCTCGCGGTACGACGCCGCACGAACGCTCGAGGCCTTCAGCATTCGGCTGCGCGATGAGGTCGACCTCGACACAGTTCGCGCCGACCTCGTCGAAGCGGTCCAGCACACGGTCCAGCCGGCGCACGCGAGCGTCTGGCTGCGGGAGACAGCACGATGACGCGGGCCGCGGCGCTCGCGTGGTCGCTCTGCGGGATCGCCCTGGCCATCGTGGTGGTCGGCGGCCTTCTGCATCTCGTCTCCTGGAATGTCTCTCGGCCAAGCGGTCTGACTCCCCGCGGGTTCACGCTGTTGCTTGCCGTCGCATACGCCGTTGTCGGCGCGGTCGTGGCCAGCCGTGCGCCGCGCAACGCGATCGGGTGGATCTTTGCGGTGGCCGGCGTCGCGGCCGCGGCTCAGTACGCCATCGAGCAGATCGTCTACGTCGTCTCAGAGCGCTCCGGTTCGCCGCTACTCGCGCCCGCCGCGGTGGTCATGCTTGTCCTCGGAGCGATCAACTCGCTCGCTACGGCGATCGCCTTGCTCTACCTCTTCCCGACGGGCCGGTTCCTCGATCGGCGAGATCGCGTCTTCGCCATCGTCGGCATCGCCGCTTCCGTCATCTCGGTCGGCGCGATGCTCCTCGTCGTCGAGGCCATTCCCGTCCCGTTCGCGGGCATCGCCAACCCGCTGGCCCGGCCGGATGCCGCGGCGTTCGCGGTGCCGCTCGCGATTTCCGCGATGACTGCCGCCATCGCCTCGATCGGCATGGGCGTGCGCGCGCTCCGGCGGCGGTTCAGCCGGGCGACGGGGATCGAGCGCCAGCAGCTCAGGTGGTTCGTCTTCGTCTGGACCCTTGCCGGCATAACGCTCGTGCTCGGGTACGCGACGATGGGTGCGTTCTTCGCACTGAGCCGCGAGCAATTTCTAGTTGAACCACCGCTCGCAGTGCGGGTGCCGGTGTGGCTCAACATCCTGACGTTCGTACTCATCGCGCCGGCCGTCGGTGTCGCGATCCTTCGCTATCGCCTGTACGACATCGATGTCCTGATCCGCCGGACCGTCGTCTACGCTGCGTTGTCCGCGGTTCTCATCGCCGCGTATCTCGTCGGCCTCGCATCATTCCAAGCGATCCTCGCGCCGATCACATCGGGCAGCGCCGTCGCGGTCGCGATCTCAACGCTCGCGGTCGTCGCGCTGTTCCAGCCCGTGCGGGCGCGCATCCAGGCCGCTGTCGATCGGCGCTTCTACCGCTCTCGGTACGACGCCGAGCGCACGCTCGAATCGTTCCGTGTCCGGCTCCGCGATGAGGTCGATCTCGACGCGTTGCGCGGCGGCCTGCTCGACGCGGCGCGCGACACCGTGCAGCCATCGCAGGCGAGTTTGTGGCTGCGCCGATGATCAGGATCGCCGCTTCGCGCGTCCGTCCCCGTCTGCGTGCGATCGCGGTCGCACTGGCAGTGGCCTCCGCGTTGCTGGTCGTTGTCGGGCTCCTGTTCTTTGCGCTCTACGTCACGGTCCCAGTACCCGACTCGCTCGGGTGGCCATTTACGGTCGCGTTCGCGGTCGGCGTCCTGACGTTCGCGGCCGCCGGCGCCGTGATCGCCGCAACCAGCCCTGGCAATCGGATCGGGTGGCTCATCCTGGTCATCGGTGTCGTCGGGGCCCTCAACTTCGTTCTCGAGCGCGCCGGTGCGTATTTGGATTTCGTGCGCGGCGAGCCTTTGGGGAGCTGGCTCCTAGCCGCCACTTCGCCGTTCGTCGTGGAGAACACGGCCGTGTTGCTGCTCGTGGTTCCGTTGCTTTTCCCGGATGGTCGACTGCCGTCCCCACGTTGGCGACCGATCCTCTGGCTCGCTGTGAGCGCGATCGTCCTGGCCACCCTCGGCAGCCTCGCGGTGACGCAGATCCTCCTGCTCGGGCTCCCGAACGCACACCGTATCGACTCAGTCGTGCTCCGCATTGCCTTTGACGTTGGCATCGGCATGATCCTGGCCGGGACCGCTGCCGCGGTCGCGTCCTTGATCGACCGGTACCGCCACGCCGGGCCGACAACGCGGCTTCAGATCCGCTGGTTCGTCTACGCAGCCGCGCTATTCGGAAGCCTCGTGATCGGCGTGGTGTTGGTGGCGGGTGTGACATCCGACCCAACACTCGTCGCGCTCCTCAGCGCGGCTCATTCGCTGTTTCCGGTGGCGATCATGGTCGCAGTGCTGCGCTATCGCCTGTATGACATCGACGTGCTTATTCGCCGAACCCTTATCTACGTGGCACTGTCCGCGGTCCTCCTCGGCACGTACATCCTCGGCGTCGTGGTCTTCCAGACCCTCCTCGCGCCGATCACCTCGGGCAACGGTATCGCCGTCGCGATCTCGACTCTCGCCGTCGTCGCGTTGTTCCAGCCGATGCGGACACGTATCCAGGCCACCGTCGATCGGCGCTTCTACCGTTCGCACTACGACGCCGAGCGCACGCTCGAATCGTTCAGTGTCCGGCTCCGTGATGAGGTCGATCTCGATGCCGTGCGCGTCGAGCTGCTTGATTCCGTCGCGCGCGCGATCCAGCCAGCAAGCGTCTCGCTTTGGCTGCGAGCTGATCGATGAGCCGCCGGCTCGCGATCGGTGTGTGGGTCCTCTCGATGGCGATGATCGCCGTCGGGCTCGTCCTGATCGGCCTGGTGCCGGCAGGACGAGCGCCTGCCGGCGCGACGATGGCCGACGCGCTGCCGATCCTTCCGCTGCCGCTCTCGTCCGCCGCCGTCGGCGCGCTCATCGGGTGGCAGCGCCCGGGGAACGCGGTCGGCCGGCTCCTGTCGCTCCTTGGACTTGTCCCAGCGTTCCAGGTCCTCATGGCGGGATATGCGGACTTCGGCTTGTTCAGCGGGCATCCGCTTCCCGAGGCGAACGTCGCCGCATGGATCTTCTCCTGGTCGGGTGGAACCGTCGGCCTGGTCGGGTACCTGCTTCTCTTGGAGTTCCCCGACGGCGCGCTCGACCTCCGACGCGCGCGCTTCGGGGTGGCCTGCGCTGTCACGGCGACGGCGTTGTTCTGCGGCGCGATCGCGATCGTTCCGGGAACGCTGTTCAACATGTCCGGCGTCCAGAACCCGTTCGGCCTGGACGGGCAGGAGGCGCTGGTCATCGCGCTCGTCTCGGCAGCGGGCTTCCTCTTCCTCGCGATCGCTCTGCTCGCGGCGAGCACGCTTCGTGAGCGCTACCGGCGGGCGCACGCTCGCGAGCGCCTGCAGCTGAAGTGGTTCTTCGCAGGAATGGCCTTCGTCGTCGTCGCCGCGATCGCCTCGCTGGCGCTGGCGCCGATCGATTTCGGCCTCGCGAAGATCGGACTGAGCCTCGGTATGTCGGCACTGCCGGTCGCGGTCGCGATCGCCATCCTGCGCGAGCATCTCTACGAGATCGACTTGTTCATCAATCGCGCGCTCGTGTACGGCTGGACGACAGCGGGCATCGCGGTCGCGTTCTTCGCGGCCATCGTCGTGCTGCAATCACTGCTCCGACCCTTCACGGGTGGGTCCGAGATCGCGGTCGCGATCTCGACGCTCGCCTCCGTCGCGCTCGCGCAGCCGCTGCGCGCGCGAATACAAGGTCTGGTGGATCGACGCTTCTACCGCTATCGCTACGACGCGGCGCGGACGCTCGACGACTTCAGCGTGCGTCTGCGCGACGAGATCGACCTCGAGGCAGTAGCCTCCGAGCTCGTCGCCGCGACGCATCGCACGGTGCAGCCCGCGCACCCCGCCGGCGACGCGATCAGACTTCTCAACGATCTTTGGCGTTCCCGCTGACGTCGGAGCGGTCGTGCGCGACTTCCGCAGCTGCGAGCTTTCGACCTTCGCCCGCGACGGCACACCCGTGACCTGGCCGACGATGCCGTACTTCGAGCCTGACCGGCGGCGCTTCCTCATCACATCCTCGATCGGACTCGCCCAAAAGGCGTTCAACATACGACGCGACCCTCATGTCGCGATGCTCTTCTCCACCTCGACTGGGAGCGGTCTGATCCGCCCGCCAGCCGTCCTGATCCAGGGCGACGGCGAGGTCGCCGAAGAGCTCGGGCAGCTCGACGAGCGATTCGAGTCAATGACCCGCTTGCTCTTCGAGCGGCAACCATTCGGCATCACATTGATGGGCGCGCTGCCCGCTCCGCTGCGGCATCTCGCGGATTGGTACTGCTGGCGTCTCCTTATTTACGTCCGACCACGCCGGATCCGCTGGTGGCCGGACGGCGATCTGCGCCGGGCATACGGCGAGGTCGTGCTGTGACAACCTGGCGCGCGATCGCGCAAGAGCTCCGCCGCTACGACTCGGCGGTGATCACCGCGCGTGGCCTCGACGGCTACCCCGTGAGCGTCCGCTGCGTGCCGGTCGCCGACGAACGCTCAGGCACGTTCGCGGTGTCGTTCCCGGACACGCTCGGTATCGAGTCCTCACCGGCATGGCTCCTCTGTCACTTTCACGACGAGAGGTTCTGGTCGCTGCGCAGCTTCGGTGCGCGCGGCCTCCTCGAGCACACTGATGGCGTTTGGCGTTTCCGTCCGACCAGCTTCGTAGCCGGCATGGGCGGGATCGCGGCGTCGATCCGGCTATTCATCGGCGGTCGCCGGCGGGCGCAGCATTACCTCGCGGCGCGGGGACTCAAGCCGCCCGCGGTCCCATGGGAGCGCATCACCGCGATCAAGCGTGACGTCGAGGCACTGCATGCCGACGGGTCGGCCGGGCGATGAAAGGGCGCGATGACCGTCGCGTTGAGACGGCCGTCGTCGTTGCCACCGTCACCATCCTAGGCATCGCGGCGTCCGCGACAGGCCTCGCGCTTCTCGCCGCGTCGTGGGAGGCGCCAGCGCCCGACTCGTGGGGATTCCGCGGCTTCACGGTCCTGTTCGCGACGGCGTATGGCGGCGTTGGCGCCATCCTCACGTCGCGCCGCCCGGAGAACCGCGTGGGCTGGATCCTTCTCGCGGCCGGCACGTTCTCCGCCGTCCAGCTGCTGGTCGAGGAGTACGCGATCTTCGGCGTCGTCGGCCGGAGCGCCCCGCTGCCTGGCGCGGTCTTCGCGGGATGGGTCGAGAGCTGGATCTGGCTCGTCGCTGCCGTGCTCATCGTCGTCATCACGCTGCTCCTCTTCCCGAACGGCGAGTTCGTCTCGCCGCGGTGGCGGATCGTCGCGTGGCTTGCCGCGGCGGACCTCGCGGTCGGCGTCGCGGGACTCGCTTTTGCTGCAGGGCCGCTGAACAACGCGCCGTTCGCGCTGAATCCGTTCCCGTTCCTCGGCGAGCCGGGTCACTACCTCTTCTACGCGAGCTTCGCCGGCGTCGTGCTCCTTGCGACGAGTGCGGCGGCCTCGCTCGTCGTGCGGTATCGCCGTTCGGCCGGCGCGGGGCGGCAGCAGCTCAAGTGGCTCGCGCTCGAGGCGGTCCTCATCTCGATCGCTATCGTGATCACGGGTCTCGCGCAAGCGTTCGCCCCGACCTTCAAGCCGGTGCAGGTCCTCTTCATCGTCGTGCTCGCGCTCATGCCGGTCGCCATCGGCGTCGCGATCCTGCGCTACCGCCTCTACGACATCGATGTCCTCATTAACCGCGCCATCGTCTACGCGGCGACGACCGCCGCGATCGCGCTGACGTTCTTCGGCGGCATCGTCGTCCTGCAGACCGGGCTCCGTCCGCTCACCGGCGGTTCCGAAGTCGCGGTCGCAGCGTCGACGCTCGTGTGCTTCGCACTGTTCCAGCCGATCCGTCGACGCATGCAATCGACGGTCGACCGCCGCTTCTACCGGGCGCGATACGACGCGGTGCGTGCCGTGGACCACTTCACGGCTGAGTTGACGGCGGAGGTCGATCTCGGGGCCGTCCGCGCGAGCCTGCTCGCCGCGGTAAGCGAAACGCTCCAGCCGGAATCCGCGTCGGTCTGGCTCCGTAACGATTCCCGGACGCCGCGCGGATAGAAAGGACATAGATGCTGACGCTCACTCGGACCTTCCGGAGGGTCATCGGTCGCGACGGGGACTCCGCGCCCGCGAAGGCGCGCGCCTCGGCCCGCACACCCGTGCTCGAGACGCCACCTATCGACATCGCGCCGAATGACCCGATCCTCGCGTATTTCCATGCCGGCTCGGGTGCCGTTGCGATCGACGACCTGCAGCTCGACTCGCCCGCCGTCCGGGCGCTCCGATCGGCTGGGGTCAAGCTCGTCGTGCCGCTCATCAGCCAAGGCGAGCTGATCGGGCTGCTCAACCTCGGCCGCCGTCTCTCGGACCAGGATTACTCGACCGATGACCGTCGCCTGTTGGAGAAGCTGGCCGCGCAGGCCTCGCCGGCGGTACGCGTCGCGCAGCTCGTCCGCGAGCAGGAGGCAGAGGTCCGAGCGCGCGAGCGGATCTCGCAGGAGCTCCGCATCGCGCAGCTCATCCAGCAGCAGTTCCTCCCGAAGACGCTCCCGAACCTGCCGGGCTGGCAGATCGCGGCGTTCTACCGCGCCGCAGCCGAGGTCGGCGGCGACTTCTACGACTTCATCGACCTGCCCGGCGGCAAGATCGGGCTCGTCGTCGGCGACGTCACCGGGCATGGCGTGCCCGCCGCGCTGGTGATGGCGACGACGCGGTCTGTCCTGCGGAGCGAAGCGCCGCGTCTCGGGTCGCCGAGCAAGCTCCTCGAGCGCGTGAATGACTTTCTCCACGCCGACATTCCGCAGAACATGTTCGTCACCTGCCTCTACGCGGTCCTGGAACCGGCGACCGGCAGGCTGACGTACGCGAACGCGGGCCACGATCTCCCGTTCGTGCGACGGGGCAATGACGTCGTCGAGCTTCGAGCGACGGGAATGCCGCTCGGAGCTTTGCCCGGCATGCACTACGACGAGAAGGAGGCGACGCTCGGTCCGGGCGACGTCATGGTCCTGCACAGCGACGGACTCGCCGAGGCGCACGACCCGCAGCGCCAGATGTATGGCTTCCCGCGAATGCGCAAGCTCATCGGCGAGCTCGGCACGGGGCATGAGCTCATCGATGGCCTGCTCGAGTCATTGCACGCATTCACCGGACCAGCGTGGGAGCAAGAGGACGACATCACGCTCGTCACGCTCTCGCGATCGAGCGTGCACGGCGAGACCGAGCACGTCCTTGTCGAGTTCGAGGAGTCGAGCGCGCCGGGCAACGAGCGCCGGATCATGGACCGCGTTGCGTCATCGGTTCGCGACATCGGCCTCGACCCAAAGCGGTTCGAGCGGCTCAAGACCGCCGTGAGCGAGGCGGCGATGAATGCGATCGAACACGGGAACCGCCTCGATGTCGAGCTGCCAGTCCACGTGCGCGTGAGCGTGACCGACGACGAGCTCCTGATCCGCATCGTCGACAACGGCGGTGGCCGGGACATCCCAGAGCCCGAGACGCCGGACCTCGAGGCCAAGCTGCAGGGCCTCCAGAAGCCTCGCGGCTGGGGCCTGTTTCTGATCAAGAACATGGTCGATGACATGCGCGTGCACACGACGAACATGCACCACTCCATCGAGCTCGTGATGAAGCTCGCTGCGAAGAAGGGAGCGGACGATGGCCATGACTGAGTCGACGGCACCGGTGCGGTATCGCGACGGGACGGC
>Ga0209157_1002544_pt1 | contig 14438 bp, 12 predicted proteins | sample GraSoiAngelo_135_FD_185892 | JGI IMG/M metagenome (GOLD analysis project Ga0209157, IMG submission 185892) | Grasslands soil microbial communities from the Angelo Coastal Reserve, California, USA - 14_0929_05_40cm (SPAdes) (version 2) | ecosystem: Environmental > Terrestrial > Soil > Grasslands ... | reverse complement strand
CTCGACCGCGCCGTCCTGAAGCGCGCCACCTCGTCGTCCCCCAGGGGGCGGGCCGCCCATTGGTTGTTGCTCTTGTCGAAGATCTGGATGGCGGTGCAGCCGATGGCCACCCCCCGCTCGATGGCGAGGTCCAGCCCGCCCGCGATCGACATGTGCGCGCCGAGCGGTCGCCTCGGGATGCTCCAGGACACGGGCTTCACGGAGAGTTTCACCACGAACGGTAGCGTACCATCCGCCGATTCCGGGGGTCAATCGGACCGCTCCCGGGACGGGTCGGACCGCGAGCCTCCGCCGAGCCGCCGGGTGACGGGCCGGGCCAGCACCCGCAGGGCCTGCCGCAGGGCGTCGATCGGACGATCGATCATCAGGCAGCGCATCGCGTACCGGGCGGCGAGCCCGTCGTGTGTGGTCAACACGCAGAGCGGGTCGGTGGCGAGGAAGGGACGGAGGAGGCTCATTCGCAGGGCTCCTGGAGCGACCCGGTCCACGAGGGCGCGAGGCGCCGAACCCGGGAACAGCTTCTCGAGGTGGCGAAGCGCCAGGTACAGGGCCGTGCGCAGCCTCCAGTCGGCCGCACGCCGCAGCAGGCCGTCCGGGTCCGGCCGCCACCGGCGCATCATCTCGAGCAGATCGATGGTCCATTTCAGAGAGGGACCGAAGTAGTGGTCGGCCTGATGGGCGACGTGGTAGAGCAGGGCGTCTTCCGGGGCCAGGCGCCGGCCGACGACACCCTCGAGCACGGCCGGGACCGCGCGCGACCAGACCTCCTCCTGGGAGATCCGGACTCGCAGAGGAAGGCCGAGCCACCAGTGAAACTCGAAGTGGCAGCCGTTCGGAGCCTGTGCTGCGACCTCGAACCGCCGGTATTCCTCGTCGCTGAAGACGCGCTCGAAACCCGCGGAGGAGAGTCTGCGGGCCAGGCGCCCCACGTCGGCGCGGCGCACCAGAAGATCGATGTCCGTGAGCATCCTCTCCCCGGGATCGTCGTAGAGATCGATCAGGTAGGCGCCGCCCTTCAGGAGAAGGAACGGCACGCCCTCTTCGACGAGGTGCCGGCCCACGACGCGGAATTCGGCCAGCGCCTGGAGGTTGTCCAGCGCGGTCTTCCGATGGGCCCGCGCCAGAGCGCCGGCCCACCCCGGCGGCAGGAGGTGCCACCGGCCCTCCGATTGCCAGCGACGGTACAGGTAGCCGCCGCACTCATACCGCTTGAGGCAGGCGTCGGCCAGGTCCGCTGACGCATCTTGTCCCGGGACGTGCAGGCGAAGAAGCGACGCGATCGAGTCGTTCAGATTCGGGCAGGCCGGGGCGGACCCTGCGGACACGCGGGATGTTCCTCCGGGGACGATAGGCGCGGCGCCGGCCGCGCGTCCGCGTCATTATAGCCGCGCAAGCTGTGCGGCGCAGGCGCTTCGCGGCGAGCCTTCCCCGTCCGGCCGATCCCGCAGTTTCTTGACACATGGCAGGGCCGGCGGTACACTCCCGGCTTCTGTAGAGCATTCCGGCTCGAGAGGGAGAACCCCCGTGCAGACTGCATTTCGACGCGCGATGCCCGCACTCACACTTCTGGCCGTCGTCCTGGCCGTCACTTCCTGTTCCCGTTCGGGTGGCACCGGTTCGCCCGCGCAGGAGATCCCGACCCCCGCGGCGCAGGCGACCGCGGCCGGCCCCGCTGCCACTCCGTCGACGCAGGCCCAGGGCAAGGAGTCGCCCGCGCCCGAACCCCAGGACACGACCGATGCGCCCGAACTCAGACCGGAAAACGCCGGGGGCGCGGTGAGAGGGATCCCCGCGCCGACGAACACCGTCCCCATCGTCGCGGTGGCCAATTACTTCACTGAGCTGCCGGGCATCGACGTCGCGGGGCTGAAGCGCGGGCAGAAGGAGAAGTTTCTCCAGCGCGTCAACAGCGAGATCTGCTCCTGCGGCTGCAAGAACGACACGCTGGCCCGCTGCTACGTCAACGACCCGCGCTGCCCTCTCGTCAAATCAATGGTCCAGAAGGTCTACGCCGAGGTGAAGGCGGGAAGGTGACGTGCGCGGGTTGAGGGAATCCTCACATGAAGCTCTATGAGATTTCCGAAATCCGCAATCTCGGCATCATCGGTCACGGCTCCTGTGGGAAGACTTCCCTCACCTCGGCCCTTCTGTTTTCCTCGGGTACCGTGAACCGCCTGGGCAAGGTCGATCAAGGCAACACGGTCACCGATTTCGACGAGGAGGAGATCGCGCGCAGGGTCTCGATCTCGTCCGCGCTCTGTCACCTCGAGTGGAAGAAAATCAAGGTGAACATCGTGGACACACCCGGGTACGGCGCGTTCATCGCCGACGCCAAGGCGGCGCTGCGCGTCCTGGACGGCGCCCTGGTCGTGGTCGACGGCGTGGCGGGAGTCGAGGTCCAGACCGAGGAAGCGTGGGGATACGCGGAGGAGTTCGAGCTCCCTCGCCTGTTCGTGATCAACAAGCTCGATCGCGAGAACGCGTCGTTCGCGCGGGCGCTGGAGTCGATCGGCCGGGCGTTCGGCCGCCAGGCGGTCCCCGTGCAGATCCCCATGGGCGCCGAGAAGACCTTCGCCGGCGTCTTAGACCTGGTGGCCAATAAGGCCTACGTCTACGACAAGGACGAGAGCGGCAGGCACCGTGTCACCGACGTCCCGGCCGACCTCAGCGGCGCGGCCAAGGAGGCGCGCGACACGCTGATGGAGATGGTCGCCGAAGTGGACGACGCCCTGATGGAGAAGTTCTTCGAGAGCGGCAGCCTGTCACAGGAGGAGCTGGCCGCCGGCCTCGCCAAGGGAGTGAGGCAGCGGAAGCTCTTTCCGGTCCTATGCGCCTCGGCCCTGGCGAACATCGGCGCGCACCCCCTCCTGGACGCCTGCGTCGCCCTCTTCCCCCACCCGGGTGAGCGCGGCCCGTTCCGAGGCGAGAACCCCCGGGACCACGCGGCGGCTGAGCGCCGGGGGACGATCGAGGAGCCCTACTCGGCCTTCGTCTTCAAGACCATTGCCGATCCGTACTCCGGCAAGGTCTCGCTGTTCCGCGTCTACTCGGGCGTCCTCAAGTCCGACTCCACGGTGTACAACGCCACGCGGGACGTGCAGGAGCGCTTCGGGTCGATCCTGATCCTTCAGGGAAAGGAATCGCAGGCCGTGACGGAAGTCCGCGCGGGCGACATCGCGGCCATTCCCAAGCTGAAGGAGACCTCGACCGGGGACACCCTGGCGGACAAGGCGAATCCGATTGTCTATCCCAGGGTCACCTTTCCCGAGCCGTCGATCGCCTTCGCCCTGCGGCCGAAGTCACGCGCGGACGAGGAGAAAATCTCCTCCGTCCTGCCGCGCCTGGTGGAGGAGGACCCGACGATTCAGTTCCGGCGGGACGCGCAGACCCACGAGCTGATCATCGCCGGCAACAGCGATCAGCACGTCGAGGTGACCCTCGCCCGAATGAAGAAGAAGTTCGGCGTCGAGGCGATTCTGCACGCCCCGAAGGTTCCCTACTTCGAGACCATCAAGAAGAAGGCGGAGGCCCAGGGCAAGCACAAGAAGCAGACCGGCGGGCACGGACAGTACGGCGACTGCTGGATCCGCCTCGAGCCGCTGCCGCGCGGCGCCGGCTTCGAATTCAAGGACGACATCTTCGGGGGCGCCATTCCGAAGAACTTCATCCCGTCCGTCGAGAAGGGAATCCAGGACGCCCGCATGCAGGGGTTTCTCGCTGGCTACCCCGTGGTCGATTTCCGTGTCGTGCTGTACGACGGTTCGTACCACGACGTCGACTCGTCCGACATCGCCTTCAAAATCGCCGGTTCCCTGGGATTCAAGAAGGCGATGGAGGAGGCCTCCCCCACCCTGCTCGAGCCGATCATGGAGATCGAAGTCACCGCCCCGGGACAATTCATGGGGGATCTGATGGGGGATCTGAATTCTCGGCGCGGCCGGGTCCTCGGGGTCGAGGCGAACGGACACAACGAGGTGATCAAGGCGCACGTGCCCCTGTCGGAAATGCTCACCTACGCTTCAATCCTCAAGTCCATCACCGGCGGGCGCGGCTCGTACCGCATGAAGATGTCGCATTACGAGGAGGTGCCCTCTCATCTGCAAACGAAGATCATCGCCGCCTACAAGGCGGCCAAGGAGGGGACGGGCGCGCACGCCGCCCATTGACTCGCCGCCACCGGTCGACTCCCGTCAACCTTGCCATCGCGTCATGACGTCCGGCATCCCCATCAACACTTGAAGCCCGATCGGCCCCGGCCGGACCGCCAGAGAGCGCGGTAGGCCGCGCAGCCCGATTTCCAGATCGCGCCGCGCTCCTCGGGCCATCACCTGAAGCGCCGCCCGGGCCAGGAACCCGTGATCGCAAGCCGCCGGATCGGCGAACACGGTCACGGCCTCCCCCTCCCACAGGACGAAGCCGGCCACGGATCGATCGGGGGTCCCTGTTCCCGCGCGCGGGGCGAGCGTGCTCCACGCCGCCCCCGACTGACCGCGCGCGACGGCGACGACTCCGGCGCGCAAGCCCCCGAGCGTCCCTCCCAGGAAATTGCGGGGGTCCAGCTCCGGGAACAGGCGCAGCCAGAGGCTTCCCATCGCGCGTGTGTAAATCGTGAAGAGAACGGGCCAGTCGCGCGGCCCGACCGGCTCCAGCCGCAGTGCGGGCGTGGCGGGCCCGACGGTCGTCAGGACTCCCAGCGGGGCCTTGCCCCACAGCGTGCGGCCGCTCTCGAAGCCCAGTCGCTCGTGCGCCGCGATCGACGCGTCGTTGTCCCAGTCGACGTACGAATAGAGGCGCGCGACCTGCGGCGGCAGGAGCCGCATCCCCTCCACCAGCATGCGCCGGCCGATCCCCTCCCGCCGGCGCGCAGCGGCCACGCGCCAGTGGCCGAACATCCAGGTGTCCGGAGAGCGCCGCGAGCGGACGAACTGCACGCTGCCAACCACGGCTCCCGTCCCCTCCTCCTCGGCGAGGACCGGGACGGCGCGGGTGCCGAGAAGGCGCCAGGCCAACCGGCGCGCGGGCCTCGGGCAAAGGATGTCGGCGACGTGCGGGGGGTGCCCGAGCCGCTCGATCGACGCGCGATCGGCCGGACGGCAGAGGCGAATCAGGGCTCGGCGTCTCCCCGGCAGACCCCCCGTGGGCCGCACGCCCCTGGCAGGCGTCTTCAAGGCTCCCCGACCCTCCCCCGCTATGATGACTGCCTCTATATACTAAACGTCCTCGGGGCGCCCACCCGGACCGTTCCTTGACCGGGTTCTCCCGTGACCCCTATAATTCCCGCCTCTCTCCGGAGCGCGAGTGTGCAGACGACAACCATCAGAACGATTGGCGCCCACGACGGCCGCGACGTCCGGATCCGGGGCTGGCTGTACAACAAGCGCGAAAAGGGGAAACTGGTGTTTCTGATCGTCCGGGACGGCACGGGCTATCTGCAGGCGGTCGCCTTTCAACCCGAGGTGCCGCCGGACGTCTTCGAGACCTGCCAGAAGGTGACGCAGGAGTCGTCTCTCGAGGTGCGCGGTTCGATCCGCAAGGACGATCGCGCCCCGGGCGGATACGAGATGAAGCTGCAGTCGATCACCCTGCACCAGGTGGCTCAGGACTACCCGATCAGCCCGAAGGAGCACGGTCCCGACTTCCTCCTCGATCATCGCCATCTGTGGCTGCGCTCCTCGAAGCAGCATGCGCTTCTGAAGATCCGGAGCGAGATCTGCCAGGCGATCCGCGACTTCTTCTACGAGCGCGATTTCGTCCTGATCGACTCGCCGATCCTGACGCCGGCCGCCTGCGAGGGCACCTCGACGTTGTTCGAGACTGATTACTTCGACCGCAAGGCGTATCTGAGCCAGTCGGGCCAGCTCTATCTCGAACCGGCATGCATGGCGTTCGGCCGGGTCTACTGCTTCGGGCCCACCTTCCGGGCCGAAAAGTCGAAGACGCGCCGCCACCTCACCGAGTTCTGGATGGTCGAGCCGGAGGTCGCGTACGCGGATCTCGACGATCTGCTCGATCTGGCGGAGGACTTCGTCGTGACGCTCGTCGCGCGTGCACTCGACCGCTGTCGCCCCGAGCTGACAACGCTCGAGCGCGACATCACGAGGCTGGAACGGATCCAGAAGCCGTTCCCGCGTCTGACCTACGACGAGGCGGCGGCGGTCCTGATGCGACCGGAGATCCAGTCGCGTGCCCGGGGGCAGGATGCGCCGCCCTTCGTCCCCGGAAGCGATTTCGGCGCCTTCGACGAGACCGTCCTCACCGAGACCCTCGAGAGGCCGGTGATGATCACGCGCTATCCGACGAAGATCAAGGCCTTCTACATGCAGCCCGATCCGCAGAACCCCGACCGCGCGCTGTGCGTCGACGTCCTGGCGCCCGAGGGATACGGTGAGATCGTCGGCGGCAGCCAGCGCATTCACGACCACGACCTCCTGCTCCGGCGGATCCAGGAGCACGGACTGCCCCTGGAGGCTTTCCGCTGGTACCTCGACATTCGAAGGTACGGCTCGGTGCCGCACGCAGGGTTCGGGATGGGGATCGAGCGTTTCGTCTCCTGGGTCGCGGGGATCCACCACCTGCGCGAGGCGATCCCCTACCCGCGGACGCTCAACCGGCTCTATCCGTGAGGGGAAAGCGCCCATGATCAAGGTCGGGATGGTCAGTCTCGGCTGCCCCAAGAACCTGGTGGACAGCGAGGTCATGCTCGGCACGCTGAGGCGTGAAGGCTACGACCTCACGCGCGACCCGTCCGAGGCCGACATCATCGTCGTCAACACCTGCACGTTCATCGAGCCGGCGCGGCGCGAGTCGATCGAAACGATCCTGGAGATGGCCGAGTTCAAGAAGACCGGCCGCTGCCGCAGACTGGTCGTCGCCGGCTGCATGGTGCAGCGGAACCTTGACGAGCTTCGGGCCGCGCTCCCGGAGATCGACGCCCTGGTCGGGCTGAACGACATCGAGCGGATCGCCGCGGCCTGCACCCTGGAGGCGGGGGCGCGCTTCGAGCCCAGCCGGGCGCGCGCCACCTACCTGTACAGCCACGCGTCGCCGCGTCTTCTGGCCACACCGAACCACTCCGCGTATCTCAAGATCTCAGAGGGCTGCGATCACACCTGCTCGTTCTGCGCCATCCCTTCCTTCCGGGGCCTGCAGCGCTCGCGGCCGGTAGTCTCGATCGTCGAGGAGGCGCGCCGCCTGGCCGCGGCCGGCGTGGTCGAGATCAACTTGATCGCACAGGACACGACCGACTACGGGACCGATCTCGGCGATGGAACGGACGCGGCGGGTCTTCTGCGGGCCCTCGACGCTGTCGAGGGGGTGCGCTGGATCCGGGTCCTGTACGCCTATCCGAACCGGATTACGCCCGCGTTCATCGGGGCTCTGGGCTCGTGCGGCCGCGCGGCGCGCTACCTGGACCTGCCGCTGCAGCACGCCGACCCCGCCCTGCTGAAGGCGATGCGGCGGGGCGGCAGCGCCGTGACCCACATGAGACTCCTCGAATCGCTGCGCACGGGCGTTCCGGGAATCGCGCTGCGCACCACCTTCATCGTGGGCTTTCCCGGGGAGACCGGTGAGCAGTTTCGCGCGCTCTGCTCGTTCGTCCGGGACGCCGAGTTCGATCACGTCGGCGTGTTCACGTATTCGGAGGAGAAGGGAACACCCGCGGCCGCCTTGCCGGACGACGTGCCGGAAGCGCTGAAGGAGGAACGCCGGGCCGAGCTCATGGGGATCCAGGAGCGCATCGCCGCCCGCCGGGCCCGAGACCTCGTCGGCCGCACGCTTCTGGTCCTGGTCGACGGCCCGCCGGAGGACAGCGATCTGCTCCTCTGCGGGCGCACGGAGGGGCAGGCGCCTGAGATCGACGGCCGGGTGATCCTGACCGATGCGCCCGGCCCCCTCGACCCCGGGGCCTTCGTGCGCGTGCGTATCGACGAGGCGCACGCGTACGACCTGATCGGTACTGCGGTCGAGGTCGTATCCCCCGGCCGGCGTCCGTGACACGCCGCGACCCCGGAACGGCCGCCGCTGTCCTTGTCGCCACGATGTTCGGTGCCGGGCGGGCGCCGGCGGTGCCCGGAACGTTCGGCACGCTGGCCGCCGTGCCGCCGGCGTACCTCCTGGCGCGGCTGCTTCCGCCCTGGGGATTCGCCCTCGCGACCGTTGTCCTGGCGATTCTCGCCATCGGCACGTCCGGAGTGGCCGCCCGGGAGATGGGACTGAAGGACCCGCGGCCTGTGGTGATCGACGAGGCCGCCGGACTCTTCGTGACGCTTATGTACCTGCCGGTCGCTCCCGCGACGTTCGCCATCGGCTTCGTCCTGTTCCGGCTGATGGACATTCTCAAGCCCTTCCCGGCCCGCCAGGCGGAGGGGCTGCCCGGGGGCTGGGGCATCGTGGTCGACGACCTCATCGCCGGGGCCTACGCGAACTGCGCCTTGAGGATTCTCGGGGCCCTGTCCCTCCGCTGGGCGGGAGCATGAAGGTCTTCGACGACGTCGAGACGCTGCGCGCACATCTGAGCGTCCCGGTGGCGACGATAGGGAACTTCGACGGTCTGCACCTCGGTCATCAGGCCATCATCCGGACCGTGCTTGCGCGCGGCCGCGAAACCGGCGGCAGCAGTCTCTTGATCACATTCGAACCCCACCCTCTCAAGGTGCTCGCCCCGGAGCGCGCGCCGCGCATGCTGACGACCCGCAGGCAGAAGCTCGCCCTCATCGAGGCGACCGGCATCGAATTCCTGCTGATCCTGCCTTTCACGGTGGAGCTCGCCGAGGTGACCGCGGAGCAGTTCGTCAGGCGCTACCTGGCCGTGGGGCTGGGGGTGAAGGAGGTGTATGTCGGAGCGAACTTCAACTTCGGCCGGGGACGGGCCGGGAACGCCGATCTGCTCGTCCGGACCTGCGGTGAGCTGGGCATCCGGGCGGCACAGGTCGAGGAGGTGCGCTACCTCCACAGTCCGATCAGCAGCAGCCGCATCCGTCGCGCCCTCCAGTCGGGAGAGGTGGAGCTGGCGCGCGAACTCCTCGGGCGTCCGTACGTCGTCGAGGGGACCGTGATCCGCGGCGAGTCGCGTGGCGCAAGCCTCGGGTTCCCCACGGCCAACCTGGACACGCCGAACGAGCTCGTGCCGCAGGACGGTGTCTATGTCACGGAGGCCGTGGTGGCGGAGGGACCGCGACCGGCCGTCACCAATATCGGCAGCCGCCCGACGTTCGCGGGGGCGTCCTATGCCGTCGAGACACACCTCCTCGATGATCCGGGAGACCTCTACGGACGGCCGATGGAGGTCCGCTTCCTGGCGCGTCTGCGCCCGGAGCTGAAATTCGATTCGCCGGAGGCGCTCGTCGCACAGGTGCGGAAGGACGTGCAGCGGGCCCGCGACTATTTCGCCGGGAGACTCAATCGCGGAACAGCTTGTTGAAACGCTCGCGCGCCGACGGCGCGTCCCGAGCGACGGCCCTCGGGCCGGGACCGTCGGCGAAGACGAAGAATTCGCAGAAGTTGGCCTTGTCCTTCTCGGCCACCCAGTCGGCCTGCGGCTCGCGGCACTGGTTGCTCACGGCGGGATCGTGAAAGCGGCAATTGCGGCAGCAGTGCAGATCGGAGGAGCAGTGCGGACATTCGTCCTCGCGCAGGATCATTTGATCGGCGGCGATTTCCTGGCCGCACCGGAAGCAGGCGCGCATCCTTCCTCCGCGGCCGAGTATAACAGACTGTGGTACCATGCGGTCCCGTCCCGCCGGGCGGCCGACGGTCCCGGCCTCCGGTCCGGCCGCTCCCGGAGCCTATGACCCCGAACCCCCGGTCCAGCCGCTTCATCACCTTCGAAGGCATCGAAGGGTCCGGCAAGACGACGCAGATCCAGATGCTGTCCAACCACCTGGAGGAGCGGGAGATCGATCATGTGTTGACGCGTGAGCCGGGTGGCACGCCGATCGGTGACCAGATCCGCAGGCTCGTCCTGGACCCGGGCAACGCCGACATGACGCCCATCTGCGACCTGCTCCTGTACGCCGCCGCGCGCGCCCAGCACATCGAGCAGGTGATCCGCCCGGCCCTCGAGGCCGGACGCCTGGTGCTGTGCGATCGCTTCAAGGACGCGACCTTTGCCTACCAGGGATACGGTCGGGGTATCCGGCTCGACCTCATCGACGCCCTGCACGATCTCGAGACGCTGGCGCTGCGGCCGGACCTGACCCTGCTGTTCGACATCGACGCGTCCGTCGCTCTCGAGCGCGCCCGCGACCGCGATTCGGGCGGTCCGCGCGACGAGACGCGCTTCGAGCAACAGGACCTCGATTTCCACGAGCGGGTGCGGTCCGGCTATCTGGAGATGGCGCGGCAGGAGCCCGCGCGCTTCGTCGTGCTGGACGCACGCGGGAGGATCGAAGAGGTCCACCGGCGCGTCCTTCACGTGATCGCGAAGCATCTGCCAGTCCGGGAGGCACGGGCGTGAGCGGGCCTCGCGTCCTGCGTATCGACGAGATCATCGTGGGCCAGCCGCGGGCGACGTCGGCTCTGCAGCGCGCCCTGGAGGCGGACCAGCTCTTTCCGTCGCTGGTGTTCCACGGCCCCCCCGGCGCCGGGAAGCTCTCGACCGCTTTGCTTCTGTGCCGCGCTCTTCTCTGCGACGCTTCGCAAGGACGCCCGTGCGGTGTGTGCCGATCCTGCCGGCGGATCGGCGATCGCTCCCTGGTGCACCCCGACGTCCGCTTCATTCTCCCGGAAAAGAAGTCCGACTTCGACAGACCCGCCCCCGAGGACGAGGGGACCGCCGGAATCGACCCGCAGGAGGCGCAGGCGGACGCCGTTGATAACCCGGTCTGGTCGGTCCTGATCGATCGAGTGCGGCAGGGGATCGGCTTCCTGCAGCGCCGGCCGTCCGAGTCGCGGCATTCCATCCTGATCGTGGACCAGGCGCACCGGATGGAGGCGGCGGCCGCGAACGCCCTCCTGAAGACGCTGGAGGAACCTCCGCCGCACGCGGTCCTGGTCCTCCTCACCCCCTCGTGGCACGCTCTGCTCCCGACCATCCGCTCCCGCTGCCGGGCGGTGCCGTTCCAGCTTGTGTCCCGCTCACACATCGTGTCGTACCTCGTCGAACGGCGAGAGATGGGGGCCGAAGAGTCGGTGCTGCGGGCGGGACTGTCGGGCGGTCGCATCGGCGCGGCCCTCGACCTGGACCTGGACGAGTTCCGCCGCCGTCGCGACGGCGTGCTCTCCCTTCTCGACGACCTGGCCCGGCGCGGCGACCCGGGGCTGGCGGTGGCGCGCGCCGAGGTGATGGTCCAGCGGGGCGACTCGATCGAGAGTGAGATCGAAATCCTGATGACGCTCCTGCGCGACGTCCTCATCCTGGGGGTCTCCCCCACCCACGAGGCGCGTCTGGTGAACGTCGATGTCGTAGAGCAGCTGCGCGATCTGGCGGCGCCCCTCGAGGCGAAGGCCGGCGCCACCCTGGACGCGCTGGAAACGACCCTCGAGGGGATCCGTCACAAGGGGAACCGCCAGCTCCTGATCGAAAACTTCCTGATGGCCCTCCTGCCGGCCGCGGCGCCGTCCGGGCCACGGGCTCCGACCCCCGTCCTCGGCTGAATCGAACGCGTGTCCCTGATCCTCCGGTACCTCCGCCTCTACCGCAGAGACTTCCTCCTGGGTTTGTTGTGCCTGGTGGTCACGAACGCCGTGACGCTTCTCATCCCCTGGCTTCTCAAGGAGGCGATTGACGCTCTGGGGCGCGGATCGGCGCTGCGGAACGTGGCCTTCCACGCCTGCGCGATTGTCGTGGCCGCGCTCGTCCTGGCGGCGATCCGCACCTGGTCGCGCCTGCTCATCCTCGGCGCCTCGCGTCGCATCGTCTACGACATCCGCGACGACCTGTACGCGCACCTCCTGAGCCTGCCCGCCTCGTTCTACGCCCGCCGCCGGACGGGGGAGATCATGTCGCGGGCGGTCAACGACCTGATGCTCATTCGGTCGCTCTTCGGCCCGGGGATTCTCAGCGTCCTGAACGTGGCCCTCCTGTATTCCGCGGGTCTCCCTCTCATGGCGTTTCTGGACCCCTGGCTCACCCTGGCGGCCATCCTTCCGTACCCGTTGATCCTGATCGGAGTCTTTCGCGTCAGCCGCACGATCCACGAGCGCAGCAACCGCACCCAGGAGCAGCTCGCCGAGATCAGTAACGACGCGCAGGAGACTCTGAGCGGCATCAACATGGTGAAAGCGTTCGTGCAGGAAGAAGGGGAGAGCCGTGCTTTCGGCGGACTCAGCCGCGAGTACCGCCGCCGATCCCTCCTCCTGGCGAGGAGCCGAGGTCTGATCGTGACCCTGATGGGCGGTCTCGACAAGGTGAGCACGATCATGGTCCTGTGCCTCGGCGCCCTGCACATCATCGCCGGCACCCTCACGAAGGGCGGCTTGGTGGCCTTCCTTGCCTACCTCGCGCTTCTGTCCGGGCCGACTGTCATGATGGGCTGGGTCCTGGGCGTGTTCCAGAGGGGGCTCGGGGCCATCCGCCGCGTCGAGGAGATCCGGGCGCAGACGAGCGACCTGCCCGGCGACCGTGCCCTCGGAGCGGGTCCCGATGTCCAGGGTGCGATCACCTTCCGCGGTCTGCGGTTCTCCTACCCGAACGGCGGGCGGGCGGAGAGGCCGGTCCTGCAGGACGTCGACCTCGACGTTCCGGTGGGCGCTACGGTCGGCATCGTCGGCCGGGTGGGGTCCGGCAAATCGACGCTGGTGCAGCTTGTGGCCGCAGTGTATCCGGTCGCCGACGGTACTCTTTGGATCGACGGCCGCGACCTCAACTCGATCCCCACCTCTCACCTGCGAGCCCAAGTCGCCATGGTCCCCCAGGAAACCTTCCTGTTCTCGCGCAGCATCGCGGACAACATCGCCTTAGGGGCGCCCGCAGCACCGCGGAGCCGCATTGAGGACATGGCGCGCCTGGCGCAGATCACCCGCGATCTGCCCGACCTGCCGCAGGGGCTGGACACGCTCGTCGGCGAGCGCGGCGTGACCCTCTCGGGCGGGCAGCGCCAGCGGGTGGCGCTGGCGCGGGCACTCCTTCTCGAACCGCGCATTCTGATCCTGGACGACGCGCTGAGCAGCATCGACGCCGACACCGAAGAGGCCATCCTGGGCGGCCTCCGGGACACCATGCGCCGCCGCACCACCCTGGTGATCTCCCACCGCGTTGCGACGGTTCTGAACGCCGATTGCATTGTCGTCCTGGAGGACGGCCGGGTGGTCGAGAGCGGGAGCGCCGCGCAACTCCTCGCCCGTGACGGCCCGTTCGCACGCATGCATCGGCAGCAGCAGATCGAGAGAGAGCTGGAGTCGTTGTGACCGCCCCCGGGCCTGCCCACGAAGAGGAAGTCCTCGGAAAGGCCTACGACGCGCGACTCGTCCGCCGGATGCTGCCTTACGTCGCCCCGCAGGCGCGGTGGATCGCCCTGTCGGTCACCCTGATGTTCGTCGTCATCGGGGCGCAGCTCCTGCAGCCGTATCTCATCAAGCTCCTCTTCGACGTCTTCATCCCCCGGGCCGATCGTGCCGGCATCGCCGCATTGGCCCTGGTCTACATCGCGGCGACCACCGTCGAGCTCCTGGCGCGCTACGGCCAGCTCTACTCGATGGAGCTGACCGGTCAGAACGTCATCCTGCACCTGCGCGATCGGCTGTTCCGCCACCTCAACGCGCTCGATTCGTCCTTCTTCGACCGTCATCCCGTCGGGCGTCTCATGACGCGGGTCACCACGGACATCGAGTCCCTGGCCGACTTGTTCTCCTCGGGCGTCGTGTCGCTTCTGGGGGACAGCGTCAAGCTCATCGCGATCGTTGTCATCCTGTGGTGGCTGAACTGGCGGCTGGCCTGCGTCACCTTCGCCATGACTCCGTTCCTGTTCCTCCTGTCCGTGCTGTTACGGGGACGCATCCGCCGGTCGTACCGTGACGTGCGCCGTCGCATCGCGCGCATCAATGCCTACCTTCAGGAGTCGATCTCCGGGATGCTCCTGGTGCAGCTCTTCCGCCGCGGGGAAGTGAATCGCCGCGAGTTCGATGCGATCAACAGCGAGCACCGGGATGCCGAACTGCGCTCGGTCGTTTACGAGTCGTCCTTCTCGGCGATCATCGAGCTGGTGGGGAACGTCGCGATCGCCCTCATCGTCTGGTACGGCGGCCGGGAGATGGTGCGGGGCGTCTTGACCTTCGGGACGCTCGTCGCCTTTCTGAATTACACCTCGCGCTTCTTCGGTCCCATCCAGGACCTCTCTGGATTCTATGCCGTCCTGCAGGCGGCCATGGCGTCACTCGAGAGAATCTTCGCGCTCTTGGACGAGCGCCCGGCGATCACCTCCAACCCTCTCCCGGCCGCTCTGCCGGAGCGGGCGCGCGGCCGGATCGATTTCGAGGACGTGCGCTTCGCCTATCGCGAC
>Ga0209157_1002543_pt1 | contig 14442 bp, 11 predicted proteins | sample GraSoiAngelo_135_FD_185892 | JGI IMG/M metagenome (GOLD analysis project Ga0209157, IMG submission 185892) | Grasslands soil microbial communities from the Angelo Coastal Reserve, California, USA - 14_0929_05_40cm (SPAdes) (version 2) | ecosystem: Environmental > Terrestrial > Soil > Grasslands ... | reverse complement strand
CGAGGTGGCAGGCAATCGCGTCCGCATCCACCTCCACACCGCCGATCACATTGTAGTTGGCACGCGGCAGGGAAGCTGCCGCGGCCAGTTCACGGACCTGGGCGCCCGCGACGGTATCAAGAAAGATGCCATCGGGACCGACGAATTTCAGGGCGTTCCATTCGATGGGGTTATGGCTGGCGGTGAGAATGATGCCGCCGGCGGCGCGGTGGTGCTCAACCGCGAGCTGAACCGTGGGTGTTGCAACCAGGCCTACATCGATGACATCACACCCCACCGATAAGAGACCGGCGGTGGCGGCTGCCGTGAACATGGGGCCCGATGTGCGCGCATCGCGACCGAGGACGAAGCGCGGTTTCCCCTTCCCGCGTCCACCGTTCCCCTTCCCCCAGACACCGAACGCAGCGGCCCAGCGAGCCACCACTTCGGGAGTCAGGTCTGTACCGACGAGACCTCGAACACCCGACACACTGATCATCAGCGTGTCGGACATGGACTAGGCCCGCCGAGCTTCCATGGCCCGCAGCGGGAGGCGGAGCGGCTGCAGCTGCGGCGTCGGAATGGGTAGCGAGGTGCCCTCTGCGAAGGCTGTCAAGAATGCCGTGACGATATCGGGATCGAACTGCACTCCCTTCCATTGCTCGAGCTCCCGCATCGCGTGCTGCACGGACAGCGACGGGCGGTAGGGCCGCACGCTCGTCATCGCGTCGAACGCGTCCGCCACGCTGACCAGGCGCGCTTCGAACGGGATCTGCTCACCCTTCAACCCGTCGGGGGAGCCGGTGCCATCGAGACGCTCGTGATGCGACCGGACGATGGACAGCGCGCCGGGGGCGTCCTTCATGAGCGGCCCCAGGATGCGCGCGCCAATCACCGTGTGCTCCATGATGTGACGGTACTCCGCATCCGACAGTTTTCCCGCCTTGTGCAACACGCTCTCGCTCACGCCGATCTTTCCCACGTCATGCAGCTCGGCGCCGAGGGCGATCGTGTCGACCAAGTCGTCATCGAGCTTGAGGGCGCGCGCAATGCCCACGGAATAGTTGGCGACGCGCATCGAGTGACCGCGCGTGTACGCATCCTTCGCCTCCAGGGCGTAGACGAGCGCGTGCACGCCTTCGAGAAACAGCTCTTCGATGCGCCGAGCCTGCGCTTCGACGCGCTGCTCGAGATTCTGCTGGTAGGTGCGGTTTTCGACGATGAGCCGCCGCTTGTCGAGCGCCTGCGAGACCCGCGCCCGGACCTCATCCAGGTGAAACGGCTTCGCGACATAATCGAGCGCGCCCATCTGCAAGCAAGCGACGGCACTCTCGACTTCCGCGACGGCCGTGACGACGATGACCGCCGTTTCCGGCCAGCGCGTAACGATTTCCCGCAGCAGCGTGACGCCGTCCATTTCCGGCATGCGGAGGTCCGAAATGACGAGCGGCACCGGTCCCTTCTCGAGCTCGGCCAGCGCCTCGACGCCCGATCCCGCTTCCGCGCAGGTGAAGCCTTCACCTTCGAGCAGGCGGATGAGCACGCGACGCAGCCGCGGTTCGTCATCGACGACCAGGCATCGCATTCCGGAGAACGGTGGCATGGCCAGCCAAACTAAAGGTCGCTTGCCCCCCAGGGAAGCCGCCCTTACGTTCCGGCCATGACGCGCGTCGCCGATCAGGACCTCTCGCGCCGTTTTGCGACACGTGCCGTGCACGCCGGCTATGTGGGCGATCCCCTCAGCGGGGCTGTCATGGGCCCCATCTATCAGACCTCGACCTACATCCAGGAAGCACTCGGGCGCAACAAAGGGTACGAGTATGCGCGCACCCGCAACCCGACGCGCGAGGCGCTCGAGCGCAACGTCGCGGCGCTCGAAGGGGGGCTCCACGGCTTTGCGTTCGGGTCAGGACTTGCCGCGCTCGATGCGGTGATGAAGCTGCTCTCCGCCGGGGATCACGTCGTGAGCGGCGAGAATGTGTACGGCGGGTCGCACCGGCAGATGACGCACATCTGGGCGCGTATGGGCATCAAGTTCACGTTCGTGGATGGCGCTGATACGCGGTCGGTCGCCGCGGCGGTCACGCCGCACACGAAAATGGTGTACGCCGAGACGCCCACCAACCCGATGATGCGTCTGTGCGATCTCGCGGCCACCGGCGAGATCGCGCGCAAAGCCAAAGTGCTGTTCGTCGTGGACAACACCTTCGCGACCCCCTTCTTCCAGCAGCCCCTCGAGTTCGGCGCCGACGTCGTGTTGCACTCGACGACCAAATACTTGAACGGCCACTCCGACATGGTCGGCGGCATGCTGGTCACGACACGGGACGACGTCGCCGAGCGAATCGGTTTCATCCAGAATTCGTCCGGCGCCGTTCCGGGCCCCTTCGACTGCTGGCTCGCCTTGCGCGGGACCAAGACGCTGGCGCTGCGCATGCGCCAGCACGACGTGAACGGCCGCCGCATCGCCGAGTGGCTGGAGCCGCATCCGAGAGTACAGCGCGTCTATTACCCCGGCTTGCGCTCGCATCCGCAGCACGAGCTGGCGACCCGCCAGATGAAGGGGTTCGGCGGGATGATCAGCATCGAGCTGGGCGACGAAGCGTTCGCGCGTCGGTTTGTCCAGCGCACCAAGATCTTTGCCCTGGCCGAATCCCTGGGCGGCGTGGAGAGCCTGATCGGCCATCCCGCATCGATGACGCATGCCAGCGTCCCGGCCGAGATGCGACGCCGCATGGGGCTCACGAACAGCCTCGTGCGGTTATCGGTCGGCATCGAGGACGTGGACGATCTCATCGCGGATCTCGATCAGGCGCTGGCGGATGATTAGCGCGACGAAACACGCCTAGCGGCGTGTCGTATATGAGGAATCCCATAGCTGGAGACGAGATACATGACTGAAGCCTCACTGCCCGCGGCTCGCCCGCGCAAAATTCTCACCCAGATCGCTCCCGTCTCCTGGGAGCATCCGGCGGATCGCGCCGCGCTGCAGACGCTGCGGTCGGTCCCGGGGTTCGATGAAGTCGTCAAGAAGATCGTCGGGTTCTTCGGCGAGCGCGGCATCCGCCTGCTGTTCCAGGCCAACGCCGTGCGTGTCGGACCGACGCAATTCCCGAAGCTGAATCAGCTCTATACGGACGTGCTGACGACGATGGACTGGCCCGACCGGCCCGAGCTGTTCGTGTCGCAGACGCCGTTCGTCAACGCCGGCGCATTCGGGGTCGAGCGGCCGTTCATCGTCCTCAACTCCGGCGCGCTCAAGCTGCTCGATGACGACGAGATGCGGACCCTGCTCGGCCACGAGCTGGGGCACATCATGAGCGGCCACGCGCTCTACCACACGATCCTGATCATCATTCTGTTCGTCAGCGCCAACATGCTGCCCTTCCTGGCCGGTCTCTTTCTCGCGCCGATTCGGTTCGCCTTGCTCGAGTGGTTTCGTAAGAGCGAGCTCTCGTCCGACCGCGCCGGCCTGATCTCGACCCAGGATCCGCAAGCGTCGATGCGCATGTTTCTGAAAATGGCGGGCGGCGGCGACATGCAGCAGATGGATCTGAATGCCTTCCTGGCACAGGCCAAGGAATACGAGGAGACGGGCGGTGCCGTCGACCGCATCTTCAAGATTCTGAACACGCTCGATCAGACGCATCCGTTCAACACCCTCCGGGCGGCCGAGCTGCAACGCTGGGTGGAAGCGGGTGCGTATGACCGGATTCTGAACGGCGAGTACACGCGCCGTGGTCCGGAAGCCGAGAAGCGCCCGATCGAGGACGACATCGACGAAGCGCGCGACCACTATATGAAGGAAGCGAAAGCCGTCGTGAACGACGTAGTGGACAGTGCCAAGCGGGCGGCCCAGGCCTTCACGGACGCGTTCAAGAAGAAGTGAGAGTACTGGTCGTCGGAGGCGGCGGCCGCGAGCATGCCCTCTGCTGGGCACTCCAGCGCGATGCCGCCGCCTCCGCCTCTGACCTCACTCTGTTCGCCGCACCAGGGAATCCCGGCACCGCCACCGTCGGCACCAACCTTCCGATTGCCGCCACCGACATAGCCGAGCTCGTCGGCGCAGTCCGCAGCCACGACATCGACCTCACGATCATTGGCCCGGAAGGACCACTCGCCGCCGGTCTCGCCGATCGGTTGCGCGATGACGGACGGGGGGTGGCCGTCTTCGGCCCCTCCGCGGCCGCGGCGCGGCTCGAGTCATCCAAGGCGTACGCGAAGGAAGTCATGCGTCGCGCCGGCGTCGCAACGGCGAACAGTGCCACGTTCGTCGCCATGGGTCCGGCGCTGGAGTACATCGGGGGTCACGCCGAACCCCTCGTCGTGAAGGCCTCGGGGTTAGCGGCGGGTAAAGGCGCGGTGGTCTGCCGGACGCGCGAGGAAGCGGTGAAGGTCGTCCGCGCGATGCTGGAGGGTTCGCTCGGGGACGCTGGCAAGGAGGTCCTCGTCGAAGAGTTCCTCACCGGCGAGGAGCTATCCGTGCTGGCGCTGACGGATGGCGACCGGATGTTGTTGCTTCCTCCGGCTCAGGATCACAAACGACTCGGCGAAGGCGACACCGGCCCGAATACCGGCGGCATGGGCGCGTACTGTCCGGTGGGCATCGCGACGGACGCACTGCTCGCGCGCGTGCGCGCCGCGGTGTTCGAGCCCGTGTTGCGAGAAGTCGCCGCGCTAGGCACACCGTACGAAGGCGTGCTCTATGCGGGTCTGATGATCCTTCCCGATGGCACGCCGTCGGTGCTCGAGTTCAATGCGCGCTTCGGCGATCCGGAGACACAGGTGCTGTTGCCGGCGATGCTACCGGGTTTCACGCAGCACTTGATCGCGATCGCCCAGCGCCAGTGGCGTCCGCTGCCGACCCAACAGGTGCTGGCGGTTGAGCGCGCCGCCGTCACGACCGTGCTGGCGGCGCGCGGCTATCCTGACAATCCCGAGAAAGGCGTGGCGATCAGGCTCCCGGACCCGGCGGAACTGGGGAATGATGTGATCGTCTTTCACGCCGGCACCTACCGCGACAACGAGGGCAGGCTGCGGACGTCCGGTGGGCGCGTGCTGAACGTGACCGGCCTGGGCGCCACCGTATCGGACGCCGCGCGCGCCAGTCGCGGCGCCGCCGAGCGGATTGCGTTCGAGGGCAAGACCTGGCGGCGCGACATTGCATGGCGCGAGATCGAGCGTGCCGGAGCTGCCTGAAGTCGAGACGATCGTCCGGGAGATCGCCCCTCGCCTCGAGGGGTGTCGCATCGCCCACGTCGAACTCAGGAAGACCGACGTCCTGCGGCAGGTCTCCAAACCCCGCCTCATCAGGACGCTGGACGAGAACACCATCGAGCAGGTGTATCGGCGCGCCAAGCATGCCGTGTTTCGATTGTCGTCCGGGCATCGCATGGTCATCCAGCCACGTATGACCGGATCGCTGCTTGTCTACGAGCGCCCCCTGACCCGCGACGAGCTCAAGTATGCCGTCTTGATCTGCACGTTGAGCGACGGGCGCACGTTTGTTTACCGCGATGTGCGGCGTCTCGGCACGATCTGGATGCTGGATGAGGAGGGCTGGATCGCCTACACCGGGCGCATCGGGCCTGAGCCGCTCGAAGAGACGTTCACACCATTCGTGTTTGCCAATCGCCTGCAGGGAACGCGCACGGCGGTCAAGAAAGCCATCATGGATCAGCGCCGCCTGGCTGGCGTGGGAAACATCTACGCCAATGAAGCGCTGTTCGATGCTCGTCTCAACCCGGCGAAGTCTACGCACAAGCTGACGTTGGAAGAATTCGCGCGCCTCCACGCCGCAATCGTGGATGTCTTGCAGCGCGCGCTTGCCTCCTCCGGTACGACGCTGCGCGACTATCGGACGGGCACCGGCGAGCGCGGCCGGTTTCAGTTCGAGCTGCGCGTGTACGGCCGGGGAGGCGAAAAGTGCGTCCGGTGCGGCAGGAAGCTGACTATGACGCACAAGATCGACTTGCGGCAGACGACGTTTTGTAGGCGATGCCAGCGGTAGGTTGGACGGTTGGACGGTCACCGTTCCAACCGTCCAACCTTCCAACCGTCCAACCGGCTAGAATGCCCAGCCAGCCAGAATCACGAACGAGCGGGTCTTGTAGCTCTCCGAGCTGGTGATCGTGCTGAGTTTCAGGTCTGTGAGGCCGTAGATGTAGCGGCCCTCGATGGTGAGCGCGCTGGCGGCGCCGAGGCGCGCGCCGCCGCCGATCACCGCGGCGTAGCTGGTGGACGGCCGGTTGGTGTCGGGGCACGGCGATGATCCGGCGCGGCAGCGCAGCTCAAAGGAGACCTGCGGGCCCGCGTAGGCGTAAGGTGCGATGCCGGGCGACGGAAACAACAGGCGCACGAACAGTGGCACATCCGCGTAATCGAGCTTCCGTTGGTCCGCTCCGTTCGCGCCCGTGACGCCGCGCTGCGCGTACAGCGCTTCGATACCGAATCCCAGCATGTTGCGGCCAGTGCCCGCCGACAGCCCGAGCGCGAATCCGGTCCGCTCCGTGAGATTGCCGGGCAGCAGCCCGCGGTTCGAGACGTTGCCGTACGAGAAACCACCCTTCAGGCCCAGGCCGGTCTGCGCCGGCGCCGAACCGGCGCCGGCGAGTAAGGCCGCGATGAGGCAAGCGAGTACGCGTGTCATAGGTCCCTCCGTGCCGGAGCTACCCCCTGGTGTCCGAGATTGTGCCTGCGCGCGGCGGAGGCGTGCAGGTTGAAACGAGCGCCGCCTCATGACTCATACATCCCAACCCCGTCCCTGCGACACGCGGCGTAGCTCGGCCCAGAGTGAGCGCCGCGTCGAGGCCAGCACGGGGTTGCCCGGACACGGCAGCCCAACCACGGGCGGGACGGCGTAGGCCGGCGCGAGCAATTGCGGGTTCTTGAAGTCCAGCTCGTCGGCCGGATTGTTGGCGGTGGCGTCGCGCACCGCCAACGGCTCGAGATTCCAGCGCCATTCGATCAGCCGCAGTATCGACGTATGATCGTAGACCACGTGAGACGTATGCGCCCGGCGCGCGAACGGCGAGATCAGGAGGGTGGGCGTGCGGAATCCGAGGCGCCCGTCGGATCCCGCGGCGCGGTCGGCGTCGGGAAGCGGCGCGAGCGGCGGCGGCACGTGATCGAAGAACCCGCCCCACTCGTCGAAGTTGATGATCAGCACGGTGCGGGACCACGCCGGGCTAGTCGTCACGGCCCGATAGACCTGGTTCATGAACGCCTCGCCGGCGCGGACGTCGTTGAATGGGTGGTCGTCGAAACCCGTACCGGCGAACTCGCTGAGAAACGGCCCGTCCACGAAGGCCACGTGCGGCAGGGTGCCGGCGAGGCAGTCGGCGAAAAACGCCTCGAGCGGGCGGCTGATCCCCACGTACTTCTCGCCCCACAGCCCGAGAATCGGCACGTCGCCGAAGTAGTAGCGTCCGTCCAGTCCAGCGGCGGCGAGGCGGTCCCAGATCGTCGGCAGGGTCGACACCGTAAACGAGTTCTCGATCCGGTCGGTTTGGCCCGCGTGCTGGTAAACACGGTTGGGGAACGTGGGTCCCAGGATCGCCGCGAAGTACCGGTCGAACGACGCCCACTGCGGCGCCGCGTTGCCGAGGAAGGCGAGATCACCGCGGCGGTAATAGCCGATCGAGAACACGTCGTTGATGCGCAACCAACCGTCGCAGGCGCCGTCGTTGTACTCTATGCGAGCGCCGGCGTACGAGTGATCCGGATCCTGATGACCGCACCCCTGGAAGTCCGGGGCGAGGGGGAACGTCGAGAAGGATGCGCCGGCTCCGTCAGTATACGACACGCCCGCCTGCCGACCGTCGGCCCGTGGGAGCCAGCCCAGCAAGTGGTCGAAGGATCGGTTCTCCATCATCATGAGCACGATGTGCTCGATGCCGGACGCGGTGGGCTCACCGCCGAATCTGCGGGCGGCTTGCGTGAGAGGCGCGAAGAGCGAGCGGTCGGCACAGCCGAGGGCGAGCGCGCCAGCCGCAGCGGCTCCCGTCGAGAGAAACGCGCGGCGTGACAGGAAGGAGCGAGAGCGTGACATGTGACCTCCTGTGGTTATGGGAGGATCGCTCCAGGATGTGACCACTCGGTCACCGCAATGTTCCGCTCGCGTCTAGAGTGCGGCGACGTATCAGAACTCCAGGTCGACCGGCCGCCCCGTGAACGTCACCGTGCGCGTATCCACGCCGCCCGCGACCCGCACCACGATCGGCCGCGACGCAGGCGCGAGCATGCGCGAACCGGGGGCGAGGTGCAGGCCGAGCCGTCGCTCCGAATCGTTCCACGTCAGGGCGATCTTCAACCACTCGCCCCGCCGGTACGCGAACGTGCGGCCGTCGTCTTCGTAGTACGAACCGGCGCCATCGGCACCGGGATAGACGACAATCGTGAGGGGCGCGTCCAGCGACTCATCCGCGTACTGGCGGGTGGGCCCCATGGGCACGAGAGCGCCCGCGCGCACGTAGAGGGGCATCGTGGCGAGATCCACCGCGCGATCGATCTCGCGGCCACCTTCGACCCGCTCGCCGCTCCAGTAGTCGTACCACGCACCACGCGGCAAATACAGCCGGCGACTCGAGGCGCCCCGCTCCACCACCGGCGCGACCAGCAGGTCTCGGCCCCACAAGTACTCGTCGCCACGCGCCAGGGCCACGGGATCGTCGTAGTAGTGGAGCCACAACGCGCGCATCACCGGGAGTCCGGTTTCGCATGTGTCTTTCACGGCGGTGTAGGTGTAGGGGAGAAGCTGATAGCGCAGCTCGAGATAGCGCCTGACGATCGGCTCGACATCCTTGTTGTGGAGCTCGGCCGGATCGATCACGAGCCGAGTCTCGGGCGGGCCGCCGTCGCCGCCATCCCATCCCCAGGGCAGGCGCAGATGCCAGTGGCGGCCGTGCGCACGAAACGACGGGCAGAACGCGCCGAACTGAAACCATCGCACGTACAGCTCCCCGGTCAATTCCGGAGTCGGAATGAACCCGCCGATGTCTGTCCCCCAGTATGGGATTCCCGAGAGACCGGTGTTCACGGCGACGGGCACATGCGTCGCGAGCGTCTCCCAGCGCGACTGCACGTCGCCCGACCAAAGGAACGCGCCGTAGCGCGCCATGCCAGGCGCGCCGTTGCGATGCAAGGCGAACGGGCGCTCGTCGGGCCGGGATCGCTGCGGCCCCTCCCAGTACATCCGATGCCGCGCGAGTCGAGACGGTGCGTCGTAGCCATCCCCTTGATCCGGCCACCACCCGTCGATGCCGACATCTGAGACAGCCTTATGCGCCGGCCAGTAGCACGCCACATGCCGTTCCTCGGGCCAGCGATCCTCTGCAGTGCGCCCAGGGGGTTCGGGCGCCGTGCAGGGATCGTCCACGGTACCAATGAGGCGCCGTCCTTCGATCACCGTGTGGAGCACGACCTTGAGGTGCAGCGCGTGCAGCTGATCCACGATGGCCTTAGGGTCGGGGAAATTGCCGGGATGCCAGGTGAACTCGCCGTTCCGCGTGTTCCATCCGGACGGCGTGAACTCGGTCCCGAGGTAGATCACCGCGTCAATCGGCAGGCGTTTCTCGCGGAACGTGCGCGCCACGCCAAGGATTTCGTCCGGACCGGCGAGCGTGCGATGCGACTGCATGTAGCCCAGGCTCCAGCGGGCGGGCAGCTCGGGTCGGCCGGTGATCCGCGCGTACTCAGCCATGATCACCGCCGGGTCTCGAGACGCGACCACGAACACATCGAGTGGCGCATCATCCTGCGGCGTGAAACGGCCCTCGGCGCCTGTGAAATCGAACCTGCCGTACGGCACGTGAATGAACAGGCCCCAGCCATCCGTCCCGATGAGCCACTGGATCGGCGCCCGGCCACCGTGCGTTGCCAGTTGGTAGCCACCCTGGCCGTTGCGCATCTGATCAACCGAGCCCTTGCGGTCGAACTGCGGGCCGCCCTCGCCCAGGCCAAGGAGGGGACCTTGGGGCAGGAGGAAAGAAACGTTGGGCGTGGCAACGTCGAGAACCAGCCTTTGCGCCACGCGCGCGTCCGCGGCCTCGACGGCGATCGTGGGGGGCTCAGGAGTGAAGCGGACGGTCAGCTCACCTGCCTGCACCGGGGCGAACGACTCCGCCGTACGCCGTCGCGCAGCGACGCGGCCCCCGCGGCCCCCCCCCAGGTCCTCGCGTACCAAGGCACCGTCCACGGGGAGCGAACCACGCGAACCGCCGACGAGGGGGAGAACGGTGACACGCACGGTGTGCGCGCTGACAGCGGCGACCGCAATCTCGACCGGCCGGCCGGCGACGACAATGTCGCGCACGCGCCCGCGGAAGAGTGCCGTCGGGAAAACGACCCCGGCACTCGCCGCTCCGATGTGCTTGAGCGCTTGGCGCCGCGAGATGGACATAGACTCAAGGCGCAACGTAGGTGGCCGAAGCCAATGAGACAATCCGGCCTTGCGTACGTCGCGTCTAGTCCACAAACGCCCACAACAGCTCGCGGCTCTGCCGGTCCAACTGCTCCGGCGCCGCGAGGTGATACAAGTCCCCCGCCAAATCACGGATCAGCAGCCCACCATGCGGCAGCGTCCGCGGCCAATCATCGAGCCTGGTCTGGAACGTCCGCGGACCCTGCCGAGTCTCCACGCGCCAGCGCCGGATCTCGACTTCCTCCTCGATCTCGAGGACCCGCGTCACGTCGAATACGAACCCCGCCACCGCAAGCGCCGACTCCAGGGCCGCGCGCGAGCGCGCGTCCAGATCCGCCGGCTCTCGCACGAAAGCAAACTCCTCTTCGTCGGCGTCGCGCAACGAGAGATGCCGCGCGGGTTCCGTCCACGGGAAACAGCGCCGTACCGAAACCGCGGACTCTTCGTCGCCCCCGCCCCGAACGGCCCATAGCGAGCCGTCGGCCCGCCACTCGAGCGTCAAGGCTCGAGTGACGGTGGCCGATTTGCCAATAGTCAGCGTCACGGGCCCTCCTTTCTATTGCAGCTGCAATTGCAGCTCGTATAAGCGCCGATACATCCCATCGGTCTGAGCGAGCAGCTCCGCATGCGTCCCGTGCTCGACCAGCCGGCCCTCTTCGATTACGAACAGCCGCGAGGCCTTGCGGAGCGTTGACAGCCGGTGCGCGATCGCGAACACGGTGCGGCCCGCCACCAATCGCTCGAGCGCCTGCTGGATCTCCCGCTCGGTTCCGGTATCCACGCTGCTCGTCGCCTCGTCCAGAATGAGGATGCGAGGATCGTGCAGGATCGCGCGCGCGATCGAGACGCGCTGCCGCTCGCCGCCCGACAGCGTATGGCCCCGCTCCCCCACCACCGTGTCGTAGCCGTGTTGCAGCTTGGTGATGAAGTCGTGGGCATTCGCCGCCTGCGCCGCCGCGATCACCTGGCTCAACGACGCCTCCGGCAGGCCGTAGCGGATGTTTTCCAGCACCGTCCCATGAAACAGGTACGGATCCTGGAGCACCATGCCGATCTGCCGGCGGTAGTGGCCGGTATCGAGGCGCCGGATATCCACGCCATCGATGCGTATCGTTCCCCCAGTCACGTCATAGAATCGCGCGATCAGGTTCACGATCGTGGTCTTGCCACCACCAGACGGTCCTACGAGTCCGATCAGCTCGCCCGGTAGGGCGTCGAAACTCAGGCCGCGCAGCACCTGCCGGACGCCGTCGTACCCGAATGTCACGTGGTCGAACGTCACGCGCCCGTGCACCGGCTCGAGCCGCACCGGCTCCGGCACATCGCGGATCTCGGGCTCGGTATCGAGCACCTCGAACACGCGGTGCGCCGACGTCGTCGCGCGGTTAATCGTCCGCGCCATCTGCCCGATGACTTCGATGGGCGCGCTGAACATCGTCGTGTAGAGCAGGAACGAAACGAACGTTCCCACCGGCAGCTGCGCGCCATGCCCGAGCAACCGGGGCACGGCGAACGCCCACACCGCAACGGTCATCGAGTGGACGCCAAGCATTAGCAGCGGCCAGAACTTCGTCCACGACGCGTGAATGCGGTTGAACTCCGCCGTCACGTCCTCGTTTCGCTCGCCGAAGCGTCCGATTTCCCGCTGCTCCTGGTTGAACGCTTTGACGACCCGGATACCAGGTATCGTGTCCGACAACACGTCCGTCACACGCGACCACTTGCGCCACGCCCGGATGAACAGCCGCGTGATGCCTTCGCTGTGCCGGTAGATCAGCCAGCAGAAGACCGGCACCGGCAGCGTCATCACCAGGCCGAGCCGCCAGTCCAGCGAGAGCAACACGGTCCCCAGTCCAACGAGCATCACGAGCGACAGCGACACGTCGACCACGCCGAACGCCAGGAAGTCCCACAGCCGGTCGGTATCGGCGGACACGCGCGTGATCAGGCTGCCGGTGCGCTTGCGCGAGAAGAACGCGAGCGACAGTCGTTGGATGTGCTCGTACAGCTCGGCGCGCAGGTCGCGAGCCACCCATTCGCCCAGGATCGACATCAACCGCAGGCGCACGTGCACGGCCGTCTGACGGATCAGATACACGACCGCCATGGCGGCAACGGCCAGCGCCGCAATCGTCCCCGCGCGCGCCAAGGACAAGGCTCCAGCCTGCGCCGGCCGCACCACGCGGTCGATCAGATAACCCGCGAGGTACGGCGGCACCAGGCTGAGCAGAGTAATCACCGTCGCGGCCGCCATCCCGAAGCTCAGCTGCCGGCGGTACGGCCTGAGATAACCGAGCAGACGCCGGATCACAGCCGTTTGCCGGCCCGCGACCAGCGCCTGCGCGTCGCGAATGGGCCGCGCCACGCTCTCGGCGTACAGCCGATCGGCGTCGCCATCCGCAAGCTCGCGCTCGTGACCCTGCACCTGCTCTTCCAGCACGAAGCGGATGTTCTCGAACGCGCGCCGCTGGCGGTGCGTGTAGCGCAGCAGCGCCAGCGCCGGCTCGCCAGGCACACCGAGAATCGTCAGGGTGTTGGCTGACAACCCGGGCGCTTCACGGACGGCCTCGATGCGCGAGCGCTCGATGCTGCGCACGTCCCAGCCTTCGCTGTCGCGCTTGGCCACCGCGACGTGCCGCGGGCCGAGCGCCAGCCAAACCTCGGTCAGCCTGAGGCTCTGGTCGAGATCGGCGAGCGCATACAACTGCACGGGCGCGCCCTGCCAGGCGTGCTCAATCTGCCGCCGCAGCTCCGTCGGGAGCCGGGACGGCTGCGCCGTGTAGCGCGCGATGATGTGGTCGTCGAGATGTTGCAGCGTGCTCATGTCCGTGATCCTCGAGCCGTACGTAACAGAACAGCCTCCCAGGTCCCATGAAGCACCCGGAAGGCCGGATCACGGCACGAACTAGATCCGATCGACTTCTAGGGTGCTCCTCCACCTCCACCGGCGCCGGCGATGCCGGACGCAATACGCCCACGCGCGTCGACAATCGGCGAAAGCAGGCACAGCATGCCCGGCTTCGCCCAGAAGCGACGCAGCATGGGGGTGACGGTGGATTGACGAATCATTCAGTCCGAGGCCTTTCGCATGTGATTCGGGAGGCTGCTTCGATCAAACTAAAAAGAGGTACGGAGCCGGTCAAGGCGAAGATTCACGTCCCGTGTCCACGCCGCTTGTTGGTCCGCCAGGAGCCCATGGTTCGTCTCGCCATCGTAGCGGCGCTGCTCGGCCGTCTCCTCCTGGGTGACCCGCTGTCCCACGGCGCTCAGCTCTGCATCGGTCTTCGCGCAGGGGCGGGCCAGGTCCCCGAATGCCCGCCGCATCCGGCGGGCGTGCACCTCCGCCAGATCGAAATGCGTCTGTTCGTGGCGCAGGACGCTCCGGCGTTGCGTGCTGTCGTCCAGCACGATCGCCTTGACCCAGGACTGGCGCGGACGGAATCCGGCGACCACCCGAAATTCGAATACATCACCTCTGCATTTCCAGACGGAGTACAGCGTGTATGAGGTCTTCGCGCCCTCCGGGCCCTCCGAGGGCGGGGACCCCTGGAAGTCGTTCCAGGTGAGTGGCCGCCGGGCGGACCACGCGAACGCGTGGTCCGCGGCCAGCTCGCCGAGTATCAGGTCGTCCAGCGTACGCGACGCGGCGGCGGGCGACCGCCGCCCTGCGGGACTTGGGGCAGGACGTCGAGCAGGTGGAGGGGCCGCGGTGCTGGCGCACCCAAGAGCCGCCACGAGCACGAGAACCTCCTGTGCGATCCTCATGATGGCCGGCCCTGGCGAAGATCCACGATCCTGCCCCGCGGGGGGATGCCGGCTTCGAGCTCCAGAATCCCGACGCTCGGCGGAATCCCGAAACGCGGCGCCCCCGCACCGCCTGGATTCATGACTGTGACGGTCCTGTCCACCAGCTCGAGCAACGGCCGGTGGGTGTGCCCAAAGATGATGATCTCGGCGTGCGGAAAAGCCTCGTGCAGCGTGGCGGGTTTGGGACTGCCAAACTGATCGCCGTGCGTGACAACGATGGGAAAGCCCTCGAGCTC
>Ga0209157_1002542_pt1 | contig 14446 bp, 11 predicted proteins | sample GraSoiAngelo_135_FD_185892 | JGI IMG/M metagenome (GOLD analysis project Ga0209157, IMG submission 185892) | Grasslands soil microbial communities from the Angelo Coastal Reserve, California, USA - 14_0929_05_40cm (SPAdes) (version 2) | ecosystem: Environmental > Terrestrial > Soil > Grasslands ... | reverse complement strand
GAGCGAGAAGGCTGAGAAGGCCGAGGCCAAGACGGACGAGAAGGCCGCGCCGAAGAAGGCGACAACGCGCAAGAAAGTGCCGGCGAAGGCGTCCTCGCGCTCGTCGTCGAAGGAGGACTAGCGGCCGAGGCGAAGCACTGGCGCGCGCGCGTCGCGTACGACGGGACCGACTACGCGGGATTCCAGGTCCAGACGAACGCGCGAACGGTGCAGGGGGAGATCGAGCGGGCGCTAACGGAGATTTGCGCGGCGCCGATCCGGATCACCGACGCGGGACGCACCGATGCCGGAGTGCACGCGACAGGACAGGTGATCGACTTCCGGACGGCGAGCGCGCTGGACGGAGAGGCGATCGAGAGAGGGGTAAACGCCCTTCTTTCGAAGGACATCGCGATCTCGGATGTCGAGGCAGCGAGCGAGGACTTTCACTCGCGGTTCTCGGCGACGGGACGCACATACGAATACCGGATCCGGCGGTCGAGAACCCGCGATCCGCGCGAATGGCGGAAGGAGCACTGGCTTCCCGGATCGCTCGACGTCGCGGCGATGAAGGACGCGAGCGGTTCGCTCATCGGGCGCCACGATTTCGCGGCGTTCGCGGCGGGCGTGTCGGGCGAGCGGACCGTGCGGCGGGCCGAGTGGAGCGAGGCGGGCGAGCTGCTCCGTTTCGAGATCGAGGCCGACGCGTTCCTCCGCGGCATGGTGCGCGGGATCGTCGGGACGCTCCTGTGGGTCGGTCGCGGCAAGATCGGCGTCGATCGATTCGCGGAGGTCCTCCGATCGCGGGACCGGGCGCAGGCGGGTCCCAGCGCTCCAGCGCAGGGGCTCTGCTTGATCCGCGTCGAGTACGGTGAACGAAGACAGAGGCAGAGCGAAGAAGCGGACGAGTGAGGCGGAAATGAAGACATACGCACCGAAAGCAAGTGAAGTGCAGCGCGCGTGGCGGGTCGTCGATGCCGACGGCGCGACGCTCGGCCGTCTCGCGACGCAGGTCGCGACGATCCTGCGCGGCAAGCACAAGTCGACCTTCGCGCCGAGCCTCGACACCGGCGACCCGGTGATCATCGTGAACGCCGCGAAGATCAAGGTCACCGGCAAGAAGCTCACCGACAAGCTCTACATCCGACACTCGGGATACCCGGGCGGTTTCCGCGCCGAGAACCTCGAGCGACTGCTCGCGCGCCGTCCCGAGGAGGTCATCCGCCGCGCGGTGCGCGGCATGCTCCCGCAGAACCGCCTCGGCGAGCAGATGATGCGCAAGCTGCACGTCTATGCCGGGTCCGAGCACCCCCACGCGGCACAGAAGCCGCAGCCGATGAAGGAGGCGACGCGATGAAGTCAGCCGCGTATTTCCAGGGCACCGGTCGGCGCAAGACGTCGATCGCGCGCGTGCGCCTCGTGCCGGGTGAGGGGACCGTCGTCGTCAACGGCAAGCCGCTCGAGGAGTACTTCGGCCGCGACGGGGCGGTCGAGCGCGCGACCGCGGCGTTCGGCGTCACCAACACCGCGCGGAAGTTCAACGCGATGATCAAGGTCGAGGGCGGCGGCGTGACCGGGCAGGTCGACGCGATCGCGCACGGCATCTCACGCGCGCTGCTGCAGGTCGACAAAGAGAACACCAAGGCGCTGCGTCAGGCGGGTCTGCTCACGCGCGACCCGCGCGCGAAGGAGCGCAAGAAGCCGGGTCTCAAGCGCGCCCGCAAGGCGCCGCAGTTCACGAAGCGCTAGGTAAATCAGACAAGCAGACGCTTCAATGAGCGCTTGACTCCTCGTCCGGCGGGAATAGAGTTCGCCGGTCCGCCGGGGCGGATGTGAGGAAGTGACCCGTGGGGAGGGTCGCCGCCGTTACAGCGATGACGGCGCTGGGGCTGAGCGCGCTGTTCCTTATTGCAAGCGACCGGACCGCGGCCGCCGGCGACACCACGCCTCCCGCGCTGACACTTCCCGCGAACGCTCTTACGAACGCGACGAGCTCTCGCGGCGCCGTCGTGTCGTTCATCGCCGTTGCGACCGACGACGTCGCGCCCACGTCTCTCGTCTGCGTTCCGGCCTCCGGAGCGAGTTTCCCGGTCGGCCGGACGACCGTCAGCTGCTCAGCGACCGATGCCGCATCGCATGTGACGACCGCGACCTTCGTCATCACGGTCGTGAGCGCGACGGATCAGCTTGCGCAGCTTCGCGCGATCGTTGCCGCGCTGACCATCGATCCCTCGGTCAAACAGGGACTGCTCGACAAGCTCGATGCCGCGCGCGGCACGATCGGTTCTGGCCCCGCGAAGACCACGTGCAACCAGCTGAACTCATTCGGTAATCAGGTCCGGGCGCAAACCGGCAAGACGATCATCGACAACAGCGATCTGCTGAGGCGTCAGGCCGAGATCCAAGCCGCGCTCGACTGCATCGCGAGCACCGCGCTGCCGGTCGTCCTCGCTCCGCGCGCCGATGTGATCGCTCCGACGGCACCCGGCCTCGCCACTGCCGTGTTCAGTTTCACCAGCCCGCCGAATCCCGGCGCGTGTTCCCCGTCCTCGCCCGCGACCCTCGGCATCGGGACGACTACGGTGGGTTGCGCAGCCACCAACGCGAACGGCACGCGCACGATCACTTTCCGCGCGATCGTCCGGGACGGCGAGCCGCCGAACCTGAGCGTTCCGGCGGATATCACAGTCGCCGCGCCGGCCGGCTCCTCGACGGCCATCGTGACCTTCACTGTCACCGCGACGGATAACTCGGGCGCCGCGACCGCCGTCACGTGCGATCACGCCTCGGGCAGTGCGTTCGTGTGGGGTATGACGACGGTGACGTGCACGGCGGTGGACGCCGCGGGCAATTCTGCGACGCGCTCCTTCCACGTCACCGTCAGCTTCGCCATCAGCGGCCGGATCACCGATGGCGCGACGAACGCATCGCTCGCCGGTGTGCAGGTGATCGTCCAGGACGCCGCGACGGAGAACGACGTCGCCGCCGGCACCTCCGGCGCTGACGGGACCTATTCGATCGTCGTCAACCCGGGACGCTATGTCGCGGTCTTCAATCGGGATCAGGGCGTCCCGTACGTCGAGGAGTACTGGAACGAGCGGTTCATCTCATCGCCGCACGATGTGATCACCGTCGCCGGCTCAGTCGGTGGCGTCAACGCCCCGCTCGTCGCGGGCTACTACGTGCACGGCCAGGTCACGGACGCTGTGACGGGCCTTCCGGTCCAGGCTGTCTTCGCGGCAGGCGGATACGTCGGTGGGACGGGAGCGTTCGCTGGCTCGCAGACCGGTATCGACGGCACCTACCGCTTCGTCGCCGCCCGCGGCGCCATGATCAAGGTCACTTTCACAAAGAGCCACTACATGCAGCGTTGGTGGAACGAGAAGCGAAATCTGGGCGAGGCAGACGCGATCACCATCAACGCAGAGACCTTCAACATCAACGCCCGACTCACGCCCGCGATCCAGTTGAGCGGGCGCGTGACCGATGAGGTCACGAGCTCCGGCATCGGAAGCGTCGCCGTCGTGATCACTGACTCCACGACGCGTTGCTGCCCGTTCGGTGGAATCACCGTCGGCGTCACGAACGCGGATGGCGTCTACTCATTCCCGGTCCCGAAGAACACGCCGCTGAAGATCCAGTTCGTCCCGTTCGGAACCGCCGACCCGCACTACATGGGCGAGTGGTACGACGACCAGCCGAGCTGGGACGCGGCGGCGATCCGCTCGTTCTCCGCCGACGCCGCGGGCATCGATGCGGCGCTAACACGTGGCTTCTTCATCAGCGGGCACGTCTCGGACGCCCGCACCGGCAACTCGCTTCGCGGCATCAACGTCGTCGCGAGCGATGCGACGCGTGCGTGCTGCGTCGACGTCGCGTTCGCCACGACGGACGCGAATGGCGATTACCGGAACCTCGCGCGTGCGGGGACGTACCGGATCTGGTTCGGTGACCCGAGCGGCGTATACGCGCCGCAGTTCTGGAACAACAAACCCGGTCCCGACCAGGCCGATCTCGTCATGACCGGCCCGGATCGGCCCGACATCAACGCCGCGCTGTCGCCGGGCGTCAGCATTCGCGGGCACGTGACCGATGCGACCGGGACGGTGCCGGTCGCGGGCATCAACGTCAACGTGTTCGACGCGACCGTCCCGTGCTGCGTATTCATCGGCGGCAGCATCACCGACGCTGCCGGCAACTACACCGCGTTTCCCTCTCACGGCGGCGCGGTAAAGGTGAGTTTCGCGAAGTTCGGCCCGATCCCAGCCGGGACGCGCTGGCTCGGTCAGTGGTACAGCGGCAAGGATTCGTTCGACTCGGCCGACACGGTGAACGCGACGGGCGTCGTGAACGGGATCGACGCCCGGCTCGCGACGGGTTACCTGATCAGCGGTCACGTCAGCGAACGCGGCACCGGCGCGGCGCTCGCGGGCATCTTCGTCTCAGTCGTGAAGGCGGCGATCGCATGCTGTCCGTTCTCCGAGGTTGCGTTCACGCAGACCGACGCCTTTGGCAACTACGCGGCCGTCGTCACAGCCGGTGACTACAAGATCCAATTCCAGGACGGGACCGGGCGTCACGCCGACGGTTGGTGGCACGACCAGACGGCCGCCACACCCGACGTGCTGCACGTAACCGGAGACGCGCTGGGAATCGATCAAACCATGCAGGCGGCCGTCACGATCCGCGGGCACGTCAGCGGTCCCGTCGGCGAACCGGTCGCGCACCTGAACGTCACCGCGCAGCTGACCACCCAGTTCTGCTGCCAGCAGGTTGGCGGCACGCAGACCGACGAGTTCGGCAACTACAGCATGTCCGTCCCGGGTGGCACGCATGTGAAGATCGGTTTCGGTGCGTTCGGCGGCCCGCCACCGGGCACGCGCTACGTCGGCGAGTGGTGGAATGACAAGGGCAGCTTCGACGCCGCAGACGAGATCGTCGCTGATGCGGACCGCAGCGGGGTCGACGCGGTCCTCGCGCGCGGCTTCCTCATCAGCGGACACGTCAGCGAACGCGGTAGCGGCGCTGCGCTCGCCGGCGCGTTCGTGCAGGTCGTCCGCGCAGACATCCCGTGCTGTCCGTTCTCCCAGGTCGCGTCGACCAACACAGACGGGCTTGGGAACTACTCGGTCTCGGTCGCGCCGGGCGACTACAAGCTCCAGTTCCAAGACGGCTCCGGCCGTCACATCGCGCAGTGGTGGCTTGACCATCCGTTCTCGGGCGATGTGCTCCACGTCGTCGGCGACACGCCCGGGGTCGATCAGACCCTGCCGCTCGGCGTCCTTATCCGCGGGCACGTGAGCGGGCCGGCGGGCGAGCCGGTCGCGCACCTGAACCTGAGTGCGCAACAGACTGGCGGATTCTGCTGCCAGTTCGTAAGCGGCGCGCAGACCGACGACTCCGGCAATTACGTTCTCGCAATTCCGCAGGGCGCGCATGTGAAGATCGAGTTCGCGGTGTTCAGCGGTCCACCGCAAGGCACGCGCTACCTCGGCGAGTGGTGGAACGACAAGCGGAGGTTCGACGAAGCCGACGAGATCGTCGCGGACGTCGACCGTAGCGGCATCGACGCGGTCCTCGATCTCGGATTCATCATCAGCGGCACGGTCACGGGTCCCGCAGGACCGGTCGAGAACGTGTCCGTCAGTGCGAGTCCCGGGGGGACCGCAAGTTGCTGCTTCAATGTTGGCGGCACGAACACCGACGCTGCCGGCCATTACGCATTCACGGTCCGCGGCGGGACGTATCGCCTCAACCTTTCGGCGCCGCCGTTCCGGCATGTCGTCCAGCAGTGGTGGACGGGGTTCCCCGGCGGCGTTCCTGACTTCCAGCATGCCGCCGACCTCGTCGTCGGCCCCACGGACGCACCGGGCAAGGACTTCCAGATCCAGTTTGGCGTCGTGCTGCAGGGTCACGTGAGCGACGCCATCACCGGAGCTCCGCTCGTCGGGATCGGCGTCACCGCGAATAACGCCGCCGTCGCATGCTGCGTCGGTTTGGCGTTCGCCGGCACCGATCCCTCCGGCAACTACGCGCTGGTCGTGCCGACGCACAGCCGCGTCAAGATGTTCTTCAGCGCCCCGCCCGACTCGCGCTACATCGAGCAGTTCTGGCCGAACGTGCCGGGCTTCGACCAGGCGGGTGTCATCGACGCTGACGTCGATCTCGGCGACATCAACGCGCAGATCGTGAGCGGCTTCTTCATCACAGGTCATGTAACTGACGCGACGGGTGCGATCCCCGTCGCGAACCTGTGGCTCAGCGCCCAGGACGCGCTCGCGCCGTGCTGCCGCTGGGTGGCGGGAACGCAGACGGATGTGAACGGCAACTACCGCCTGCGTGTCCCGCCGGGCGTCACCGTGAAGGTCGAGTTCGGCGAGTTCAATGGCGCGCCTTTAGGGACGCACTACCTGGGACAGTGGTGGAACAACAAGCCCGCGTTCGAGTCGGCCGACCCGATCGCACCGGACGCCGATCACGCCGGGATCGACGCTCGACTCGCGACCGGCTTCACGATCAGCGGGCGCGTCGTGGACAACGTTGGCAGCGGTCTCTTCCGCGCGAACGTGAACGTCATCGACGCGCTGGCGCCCTGCTGCCGCTTCCTCACCGGCGTCGGCACGGACCAGAACGGCAACTACGCGATCAACGTGCCGGCCGGCTCGTACAAGATCCAGTTCTTCGGGCCGCCCGGCTCGCGCTTCCTCAGCGAGTTCTACAACGACCGCGGCGGCGACTTCGCGAACGGCGACACGCTCGTCGTCTCCGGAGACAGGAACGGCATCGACGCGCGGCTCGCGGTCGGCGCGTTCGTGACCGGCCGCGTGACCGATCGGAACACCGGCGCGCCGATCCAGAACATCAACGTGCAGGCGCTCGATGCGAGCAGCGCCTGCTGCCCGTTCCGGTTCCTGGACGGGGCCCGCACCGACGGCGATGGTCGATACGCGCTCCTCGTCGCCACCGGCACGACGGCCAAGCTCCTATTCCAATCGCCCGATCCCGGACCGAGCTACGCCCAGCGCTGGTATAACGACAAGCCCGACTTCGGACACGCCGACGCGCTGCTCGTCGTCGCCGACATGGCCAACGTCAACGAGGTGCTTGACCCGGCGTTCCGCCTCAGCGGCCGCGTGACGGACGCGTCGGCGCCGGGCGTCGGCGTCGCTGGCGTCAACGTCACCACGCAACCGACCGCGCCCGGTGGCGTGTTCTATGGCACGCAGACCCGCGGCGACGGTACGTACACCGTGCTCGTCACCGCCGGCACGTATCGGATCAGCTTCTTCGCGCCGTTCGGGAGCGACTTCCTCGAGCAGTGGTGGAACGCGAAGCCGGACTTCGCCGAGGCCGATCTGCTCACCGTGCCGTCGGCGGGAGTGGATCTGACCGCGATGAACGCGTCGCTCGTGCACGGGATCCCGGTGAGCGGCCGCGTCACCGATCCGTCAGGCGCCGGGGTGCCGAATGTGAGCATCGTCGCCGCGCGCGAAGATCCCGCGGCTCTGTGCTGTTACAACGCGTTCTCCTCGACGGGTCCCGACGGCCGCTACACGGTGTACGTGCGCGCGGGTGCGTACCGCATCAACTTCCAGCCGCCGGACGCGACCGATTACGTCCTCGAGTACTGGAACGACAAGCCCAACCGGGACGCGGCTGACCTCCTCACGGTCGCGGGACCGACCACAGGCATCGATGCGCAACTCGAGGTCGGCTTCCGCATCAGCGGTCGAGTGACCGACGCCGTGAGCGGCGCGGGGATCGGCCAGGTGGGTGTGACGATCAACCCGGCCAGCTGCTGCCAGGAATTCCTCGTGAAGCTCACCGCGAACGACGGCAGCTACACCGCGGTGGTGCGCAACGGGAGCTACCGCATCGGCTTCCACCCGCCCTTCGGTTCTGACTACATCCTGCAGTACTGGAACGGCAGACCGGACTTCGCTTCGGCCGACGTGCTCGTCGTGGATGCCGCCAAGCCGGGCATCAATGCCGCGCTCGCGCACACCGCACCCTGACGCATCGCCATAGTTCACGCAGCGCCACCACGCGGATTGACATCAGATGCTGTGTCCAATAGCATCACGCATCATGCCGCGAACGACGCTGAACCTCGACGGGTCCGTGCTACGGGAAGTGAAGCGCCGAGCGAAGGACCAGGGCAAGAGCGTCGGTGACGTGATCTCGGAACTCGTTGGGCCAGCGCTCGAGCAGAGGCGTGGGCGAAGCGGCCAACCCGAGTTTCACTGGCGAACAGCACGGATGGGCCCCTCGAAGATCGATCTCGAGGATAAGGAGTCGGTGCGGCAGGCCCTCGGGGATCGATGAGCGCGACGGTCGACGTCAATGTGCTGCTCTACGCGTCCGACGAGTCGAGTTCGTTCCATACGAAGGCAACTGAACTGCTGGAACGACTCGCGCGCGGACCCGACCTTCTGTATCTGCTCTGGCCGGTGCTGATGGGCTATCTGCGGCTCGCGACACATCCGGCGATCTTTCCCCGACCGCTTCCCGTTGAGACCGCGACTGCGAACGTCAGCCAACTGCTCGGGCTCCCGCACGCGCGCGCCTTGGGTGAGGGTGACGACTTCTGGCGCATGTATGGCGCGGTGACCTCAGGTGTCGTTGTAAGGGGAAATCTCGTTTCCGACGCGCATCTCGTCGCCCTGATGAGAGAGAACGGCATCGGCACACTGTGGAGCCACGATCGCGACTTTCGAAAATTCGAGGGAGTGCGCGTCCGGGACCCCTTCGTCTGATCAGCCGGTTCTGTCGTGCGCTCGTGACAACGACGCGACGAGCTGGAGCTGGTCGCGCACATCGCGCGTGATGAGGAAGCGGTCGCGCACGCGCTCGCGCCCCGCGTCGGCCATGCGACGGCGCATGCCGGCGTCCTTCAGTAGTTGCACCGCGCGCTTCGCGGTCTCCTCGACGCTGGAGACGAGGAAGCCGGATACGCCGTCCTCGATCTGCACGACGATGCCGCCAACGTTCCCGCCGATCACGGGGATGCCCTTCCACAGCGCTTCCGCGACGACGAGCCCGAAGCCCTCGCGCAGTGACTTCTGGAGGACGATCGTCGAGACGATCTGAGACGCGCTGACCTCGCGGTCCTTCACGCCGTCGAGGTTCGTGAAGACATGGACGTCCTTGTCATCTCCGGCGTGGGCCTTCGTTTTCGCGAGGTACTCGGCGCCTTCTGGATCGTCGTCCGCGAGCGAGCCGATCATCACGAGCTGCACCCCAGGCACGTTGCGCTTTGCGAGGCGGTACGCGTCGATGACGCCGAGCGGGTCCTTCCAGGGGTCGAAGCGCGAGACCTGCAGGAGGATCGGCCGATCGACGTCGATGCCGAGCCGTTTCACGATCTCGCGCGCATCGGCGATAGGCATGCCGCGGTTCTTCTCCGAGAGCGGATCGATCGTGGGCGTCTGGATGAGCACGCGCTGTGACCCGAGGTCCGGCCGCACGAACTGCGGCATCGTCCAGATGGACGCGTCGTGCTCCTGCACGAACGGACGGAGGAACGACCACACAGGCTGGTGCGCGGTGGTGAGGTCGATGTGGCAGCGCCAGACCCAGCCCGCGGCCTTGGTGCTCGCGAAGTGGTGCAGTGCGACAGCCTGCGGATCGTGCGCGAGGACAACGTCCGCACGCGGCATCGCCGCCGCGTTTTCGCGTGAGACGTCGAGGAACAGCGAGCGCTCACGCTCGGACAGCTCGAGGGGCATGCCCTGAAGCGCGTTGTGGAGCTTCTTCGTGATGTCGAAGAACTCCGCCGGCGCGTCGAGGACCCACCAGTGCGCGTCGACGCCCGCGTCGCGCAGCAGCGGGATGAGGTTCTGCAGGATCTCCGCGACGCCACCGCCGTACGCCGTCGCGTTGATGTGGACCATGCTGCGGCCCTTCGCCGCCGCGGCGAGCGCGCGCAGCTCGTCGTACCGCTCGTCGCCGATGACTGACTTGTAGTCGGCGAGGTGCTTCATCCCGACGGTGACCTCGTGCACCGCTCAGCCCTCGACCGAGTCGTGCATCGCTAGCCCTTGACCGATCCGGCGAGGATGCCGCGGACGAAGTAGCGCTGCAGTCCGAGGAACACGGCGAGTGGCAGCGCGAACGAGATGAACGCGGCCGCGGTGAGGCGCTGCCAGTCCTGCCCGAGCGAGTTCACGAGGTTACTGATCGTGACGGTCATCGGCGCGACCGCGGGCGTGCCGCCGAGGAAGATGAGCGCGACGAGGAGATCGTTCCAGACCCAGAGGAACTGGAAGATCGTGAGCGACGCGAGCGCGGGGACCGAGAGGGGCATCACGATGCGGAAGAACGTCGCGAGCGTCCCGGCACCATCGATCGCGGCCGCCTCGAAGAGATCCTTCGGCAGCGCGCCGAAGAAGTTCCGCAACAGATAGATCGCGAACGGCAGGCCGTAGCCGGTGTGCGCGAGCCAGACGGCGAGGAACGTGCCGGTGAGCCCGAGGTTCTGGTAGGCCTGGAGCACCGGCACGAGCGTGACCTGCAAAGGGACGACGATGAGGCCGACGAGGAGCAGGAAGAGCGTGTTGCGGAGCGGGAACGTCATCCACGCAAAGGCATAGGCGGAAAACGCCGCGACAACGATCGGGATGACCGTCGCGGGGATCGTGATGGTGAGGCTGTTGAGAAAGCTCGTCGCCATGTTGTTCGTGGTGAGGACGCGCTCGTAGTTCTCGAGCGTGAACGCGTAGGGCGGGAAGAACGCCGTCCACCAGCCGGTCGAACCGACGAGCGCCGGCGGTCGGAACGAGTTCACGAGCGTCGCGATGGTGGGTATGGTCCAGATGAGCACGAGCGCGATGATCGTGACGTGGACCGGGAGCGGGCCGAGGCGTCTTGCGAACGTCATCGGATCGCTTCCTGCGCGCGAAAGCGCCGGAGGTTGAACACGAGCACCGGCACGATGCCGAGGAGCAGGAGCGTCGCGACGGCGCTCGCGCGTCCGTAGTTGCGGGCGCTGAAGAGCTCCTTGTACATCCGATTGGCGAGGACCTCAGTGTCGAAGTTGCCGTTCGTCATGACGTAGACGACGTCGAACGCCTTGAGCGCGAAGATCACGAGCGTGGTCGCGACGACCGTGATCGTCGGCAGCATGAGCGGCAGGATGATCCGCCGGAAGACCATGACCTCGCTCGCACCGTCGAGCCGTGACGCCTCGAGCAGTTCGACCGGCACGCCCTTCAGCGCAGCCGACAGGATGACCGTGGCGAAGCCGGCCCAGGCCCAGACGCCGACGACGATGATCAGCAGGTTGTTCGTCGGCGCCTGGGCGAGCCATGGTTGCGGCTCGCCGCCGAACGCCGTCACCATCGCGTTCAGGGTCCCCGTCTGCTCGACGCCCGGCGGCTGGTACGCGTAGATGAACTTCCAGATCGTGCCCGCGGCGACGAAGGAGATCGCCTGCGGCAGAAAGATCAGGGACTTCGCGATCCCCTCATACCGGACGCGGTCCGCGAGGACCGCGATGACGAGCCCGTCGATGAGCACGAAGCTCGTGAAGAAGACGATCCACCAGAGCACGTTGTTGCGGATCGCGAGGTGGACGTTGCTATCGGTGAGGACCGTGGCGTAGTTGTCCAGGCCGACCCAGTTCGATGACGTCGCGTCCTTCAAGCTGAGGACGACCGTCTCGATCGCCGGCGCGATGAGGAAGAAGCCGACGAACGCGAGTGCGGGGCCGATCCAGATCCACGGCCGCAGGCGCGGCCGCGCGCCAGCCGGCAGGCGGCCGAGAAGCCACTCGGCCACGATGATGTAGCCGAGTAGCGCCGCGACCGGCAGGACGATCGCCGCCGCGACCTGCGGGACGCGCTCGATCACTTGTACGAGTCGGCTTGCACCTTATCGAGGCTTGTGAGTATCGAGTCGAGCTTCGACGGATCGTTCACGTAGTCGAGGACCGCTTTCCAGAACGCCTGGTTCATCGCCTCGGGCATGAGGTCGCTCGCGTCGAACCGGAACACGCCCGCCGATGTGAGCGCCTTCGCGGAGTCAGCCGAGATCTTGTCGGGATAGTCCGTCACCTGCTTGTTGGCCGAGAGCGCGCCGCCGCGCTTCACCCAGATCGCCTGCGCCTGCGGCGTCGTGAGGTACTTGATGAGCGCGCGAGCTTGCGGCGTGTCCTTGAACATGCCGAACAGGTCGCCCGCACCGGTGACCGCGCCCGCGTACTTCGAGTCGATGTCCGGCGTCATGAAGAAGTTGAAGTCGTCACCGGGCTTGAGCGCCGGGTTCGCCTTGGTGAAGAAGTCGGTGATGAACGACGCCTGGTGATGCATGTAGCACTTCGGCGGGTTCGTGAACATCGGGTTGCCACTGTCGCCGAAGGCCGTCGCGACCATCGCCGACTTCCCGCCGAGGACCATCTTCGGATCCGCGACGATCGTGCCCCACGTCTGGAACGCCTTCTTGATCTCAGGGCTCGACCACTTCGTCTTTCCCTGCCACCACGAGTCGTACACGTCGGGGCCGGATTGCCGGATGACGATGTCCTCGAGCCAGTCAGTCCCCGGCCATCCCGATGCCGCGCCCGACTCGAGGCCGATGCACCACGGGGTCGTACCCGAGTCGGCGATCTTCTTCGAGAGTGATGTGAGGTCGTCCCACGTCTTCGGCACGGTGTAGCCCTTGGCCGAGAACGCCTTCGGGTTGTACCAGATCGGTCCCTTGAGGGCGGCCTTGATGAAGATGCCGACCTGCTTGCCATCGACCTGCGCGAGCTTGATGAATGAGTCGGAGTACTGACTCTTCATCGCGTTCATGTCCAGGACGTTGCCGAGATCGATGAGCTTGCCCGCCTTCGCGAGCTGCGCCATCAGCCCCGGCCCAGGAAGACCAGCAAGGTCGGGAGGGTTCCCGCCCTGAATACGCGTCGTGAGGACGGCGTTATCGCGCGTGCCTTCGTATTGCACCTTGACGCCGGTCTGATCTTCGAACGGCTTCACCATCGCGAGGAACGAGTCCTGCTCGCTCCCGCCCCAGGTCGCGAGCACGCTCACGGTCCCGCCGATCTGACCGGGGCTCCCCGACGCCGACGGTGTGCTCGCGGGTTGGCACGCCGCGACGACGAGTCCGACCGTGATGAGCGCCACGAGATGGCGAGCGAACGTGTAGCGGTTCATGTTCGTCTCCTTGCCACGTACGGCGACTCCTGAGGGTACGCCGCGTCGGACGACGGGCTCGTGGTCGCTCGCTTGAGCCGTCGGCTAGCGGAAGAGCCACAAGACGGCGCAAACTGAACGTGGTGGCGAATCGGTCCTCCGACTTCAACTACAAAGTCGCGCTGGCGTCTGGGCTGAAGAGTCTCCAAGGCGGCCGTCTGCGCGCCGCGGAAGAGCAATTCCGTTACCTCGTGAAGCACTTCCCATCGGCGGAAGGCGGTTACCGCGGCCTCGCGAAGGTGCTTGTCGAGCAGGAGGACCGCACTGCCGCGGTGCGCATCCTGCTCCAGGGCGGCGCGGCGCTCGCGAAGGCCGATCAGCGCCCGCTCGCGACGCAGCTGTACCGCGAAGCGATGACGCTCGATCCGAACGATCTCGCGGCGCATCGCCGTCTCGCGGCCGCGCTCGCGCTCGGGGGACAGACCGACGACGCGGCGCACGAATACGTGCGCTTCATCCAAAACGCGATGGCGCACGGCGACGACGAGCGCGCCAAACTCGAAACCGTCTACGCGCTCGAACGTCTACCGGGGAAGGACGAGATCGCCGAGGCGGCGACGGTGCTCGGCATCGAGATCCCACCGCCGCCACCGCCGAGACCGGGAGCGCAGGAGCCCGCGCTCGCACCGCTCGCAGCGGCTCCTCTAGCAGTGGCTGCGAAGAGAGGTACGCCGCGGCAACCACGATTGTCGCCGCGCGAGCCGGCTCCCGATGCGTGGAACGCACCAACGACGACGTCGAACGATGCGTCGGCCGCCGCGCGCCTGGCGGCGATCCAACCGCCGCCCGCGAAGGCAGAGATGCCGGCGAAAGATCCGTGGGCGAAGGCGGCTGAGCCGACAGGTGCGCCGGAAGCGGCCGCCGACGGCAAGCGGCCGGAGAACACGTCCGCCGACGCGCCGCCCGCGCAGACGGTCCCGGTCGAGGCCGATGGACGGACCGTCGAAGCGACAGCCGCGGAGTACCTCGCGAACGGCGATCAGCGCGGCGGGCAGGCCGCGCTCGAGGCGGCGCGGCGCTATATCGCCGAAGGGCGAATGGATGCCGCGTCCGATCTCCTCTTGCAGCTCATCGCCTCGGGGATCGCGCGCCATGACGCACAGCGCCTCCTCGTCGACGTTACGAAGAGCATGGGCAAGAGCGATCTCACAAAGACGAAGCTGCGTCTGCTCGTCGAGGCCCTCCGTCTGGATGGGCGCACCGAGCTCGCCGCGGAGGTCGAACAAGCGGCGCAGGCCGAGTAGATGCCGTTCATCGGCGACCTCCGCTTTCAGTGC
>Ga0209157_1002538_pt1 | contig 14459 bp, 9 predicted proteins | sample GraSoiAngelo_135_FD_185892 | JGI IMG/M metagenome (GOLD analysis project Ga0209157, IMG submission 185892) | Grasslands soil microbial communities from the Angelo Coastal Reserve, California, USA - 14_0929_05_40cm (SPAdes) (version 2) | ecosystem: Environmental > Terrestrial > Soil > Grasslands ... | reverse complement strand
CATGCGAGAAGCTCGCGGTACCAGGCGACGACCTCGGGGAGCGACTCCGCCAAGCGACGTTTCGCCTCCCAGCCGAGCATCCTGCGGGCCTTCGTCGAATCGAGGTATTGGACTGGGATCTCACCCACGGCCTCGTTGAGGATGATCGGTTCGACATTTCCCCCGACCGCTGCCGTCACGAGATCGACGACCTCGCGCGCCGTCCGGCGCTCCCCCGAGCTGAAGTTGAAGGCTTCACCAGGCGCCGCGCCTTCGGCCAACGCCATGGTGAGATAGCCCGACACGACGTCGTCGACGTGGATGTAATCGCGGATCGGACTGCCGTCGCTGCGGAGGACCGGACGTTCGCCACGTAGCAGCGAGCGAACCGTTCCCGGGACGATGCGGCTCCAATTCCAGTCGCCGATGCCGTAGATATTCCCGCACCGCGCGATGCGCGTGGGGAGGCCATAGCTCCTGGCATAGGTTTGGGCCAGGATGTCGGTGATCGCCTTCGAGGCTTCGTACGGCTCGGAGCCCGCAAGTGGGTCGGTCTCGACGTACGGGAGCTTCTCGCTCCGACCGTACGCCTTGTCGCTCGACGCGACCGCGACGATGGGCGGCTCGTCCAGCCCGCGGCACGCCTCGAGGAGCGACCAGGTGCCTCGGATGTTGGTTTCAAACGTTCCGGTGGGATCCTCACGCGCGGCCCCGACAAGCGCTTGGGCGCCGAGGTGGAAGACGTAGCGCGGCCGTGCGGCCGCGACCGCGGCCCGAACGCTCGCCGGCTCCTCGAGCGCGCCGGTATGCACTTGAACGCGACCCAGCACGCCTGATCGAACGAGTAACGACTCGGGCTCCGGTGTCGGCAGAACGAGCGCGTGGACCTGCGCGCCGAACGAGAGCAGCCGCTGCACGAGCGATGCACCGACGAGGCCCGTCGCCCCGGTGACGAACACGGCCGTCTCTCTGTAGGGGCCGACCGGCACCGCGTTACTCGCGAGCGACCTGATGGTGCTCGCCGGTGACCAGACGAACGCTGGAGTGGATCGGGTCGGTTGGCACGCTTTGGATGTCCAGCGTGAGAGCCTGCAGGAGCAGCTGCACGCCCACGATGACAGGCAGCACCGCGATCATCACAGTTCCGGTCGTCGCAGGGGTGTTGGCCTGAGACGACGCCGCCCAGTGCCATACGCCCCAGGTGACGCCGAAGATCGTCAGCAGCAGCCCGGCCACCAGATAGAGGGACACCGCGGTGAAGTCGCGGACGAAATACTCAAGGCGCACGCGACGTAGGAAGCCGCGGAAAAGCTGGAAGGGGAACTGGACCGCGGCGCGCGACTCGGAGAGGTGGCTCCCGTTGGCGTAGCGCGCCGGGATATACACGTCGCGCACGACCGCGCGCAGCAGGCTCAGGTTGAGCAACATGCTGGACTCGAAGAAAAAGCGCTTCGCGACCGACGCCGTCGCGAGGAGCGGAACGAGCGACGCGTGGATCGCCGTGTAGCCGTTGGTCGGATCGAAGACGCTCCAGTAGCCCGACGCGAGCTTCGTCATGAAGGAGAGCCCGGAGTTCCCGAACCGTCGACGGCCAGGCATCGCGCGCAGCTCGCGCTCGTGCAGGAAACGGTTTCCCTTCGTGTAGTCGGCTTCGCCGAGGACGATCGGAGTGATGAGCTGCAGCAGGTAGTCGGGATCCATCTGACCGTCGGCGTCCATCTTCGCGATGATCTCGGCGCCGAGCTGGACCGCGCGCTGGTAGGCGGTCATCACCGCGCCACCCACGCCTTGGTTCGTCTCGTGGGCGACGAGCTCGACTCGCGGATCGCCGGCCCGCCGCACCACGTCGGCGGTCTCGTCAGGGCTCCCGTCGTCGACGACGACGATGTGCCGCACGAACGACGGAACGCCCGCGATCACGTTCTCGATCGTGCGCGCCGCGCGATAAGCGGGAATGACGACCGCGACCGCGGGGAGCTCGATCGGGAGCGCTTGCGGGAGTGCGCTCGAGCGGACGAGGAAGAACTCCGAGCCGCTCACGGGCCGGAGCGCCCTCATCGCGTCGGCGTCGGGCTCGCTTGCCGCACGGGCGTGGCGGAGGGACTGGGCGCGACAAGCTTCGGGTCCAGGCGCTGCGCGGTGGCGAGCTCGGTCTGTGCTTCGGCGGTCTGTCCGAGCTGACGAAGGAGGAGCCCAAGGTTGAAATGCGCCGCCGCGTAATTCGGATCGACGGCGATGACCTGGCGGTAGAGCGCGACGGCATCCGTTGTGGCGCCCGCGTTCGTGCGCACGATCGCGAGGTTGAAGAGCGCGCTCAGCATCTTCGGATCCTGCTCCAGCGCGAGACGGTAGTACGACTCGGCCGCCTGCATGCGGTTCTGGCGCTGCGCGATCTCGCCGAGGTTGTAGAACGCGAACTTGTTCTTGGGGTCTTTTTCGAGAGTCTGGAAGTACGCCGTGACCGCGTCGTCGAGCTTCCCAGCGGCGTGAGCCGCAAGACCGCGGTTGAGGGCATCCTGCGCGGTGTCGCCAGTCGCGCCAGATCCCGCGCCCCCGCACGCGCCGAGCGCGGCAGCGAATAGCACGTAGCCGAGAAAACGACCCTTCACTCGGACGCGATGTTAGCGGTCGGTCCTACGCCCAACGTCGGACTTTCAGGGGAGAATCCACCGCTTCGGCCGTGAGACCTCCGCCCGCCGTCCGGGCGGCCGTGTCCGTCTATCGCGAGGTCGACCGGTGGCGGGCCAAATTTGCGACGAGAGCGAGACCGATGCGCCGCGGGTCCTACCAAGCAATCGGGGCGCCGTATGCTGACAGGGCGGCCCGCAGGCCATACCCTCCTCCCACCTACGCGTCGCGCTTCTGCGTGGTGAGGAGAGAGGGAAATGCTCAACGCCGGCACGATCTTCCTGCTCGCGCTCGCGCTCACGTTTACGCTCCCCGCCCCTGCGATCGCGCAGGATCGAGGTGGGGTGACGGTCATCCCGTCCTCCAAGAACGACGTCTCGCCGCTCCTCGCGACGATTCCGCCGAAGACCGAGGACTCCGCGCAGCCGAAGAGAGAGCGTCCGCTGCATGGCTTCCCTCGAGCCGTGGCGGGAGCCCCGGATACCGCGGTGCAGTCGACGGTGAGCACCGCGGCGCCCGCGGCGTCCTCGTCGTTCGAAGGCATCGGCCAAGGCTTCGCCGGCTTCACCGTTCAGTACGCCCCACCCGACACGAATGGCGCGGTCGGACCGAATAACTTCGTGCAGACGGTCAACGTCTCGTTCGCGGTGTTCACCAAGACCGGATCGCTCCTTTACGGACCCGCCAAGATCAACACGCTCTTCACCGGCTTCGGCGGGCTCTGCGAGACGGACAACGACGGCGACCCGAGCGTCGTCTACGACCAGCTCGCGAATCGCTGGCTCATCACCCAGTTCGCCGTCTCCGGGGCGAATGGCAGCTCCATCCCGTACCTCGAGTGCGTCGCGATCTCGACGTCAGGCGATCCGACGGGGACCTACTACCGCTATTCGTTCCCGCGGAGCTTCTTCCCCGACTATCCGAAGCTCGGGCTCTGGCCGGACGCGTACTACATGTCGACGAACGACTTCAGCGGGAACAGCTTCGCCGGGGCGACGACGTGGGCGTTCGACCGCGCGAAGATGCTCGCCGGCGCGCCCGCCACGGCGCAGCTCTTCCATCTCTCGATCCTCTACGGCGGGCTCCTGCCGGCGACGCTCGACGGCGGCACCCTGCCGCCTGATGGGTCACCGAACTATTTCCTGGCGCTCAATGACTCGTCGAGCCTTGCTCTCTGGAAGTTCCACGTCGACTTCGCCAACTCGGCGAATTCGACGCTCACCGGCCCGACGTCCACCCCGGTCGCCGGCTACACCGAGCTTTGCAACGGCGGCACCTGCGTTCCGCAGGCGGGCACGACGCAGCTGCTTGACTCGCTCGCCGACCGCGTCATGTACCGGCTCGCGTATCGGAACTTCGGCGACCACGAGTCGCTCGTGGTGAACCACAGTGTCGCGCCGACCGCGGGTGGCGGCGGGGTGCGCTGGTACGAGATTCGAAGCCCTGGCGCGACGCCGACCGTCTACCAGCAGAGCACCTTCGCACCCGACACGCGCTACCGCTGGATGGGTAGCGCCGCGATGGACCGCGTCGGAGACATCGCGGTCGGCTACAGCCTTTCGAGCGCGGCCATGAATCCCGCCATCGCATACAGCGGGCGGACGCCATCTGATCCACTGAGCACGCTGCAGGCGGAGACCCTACTGATCAACGGGACCGGATCACAGCTCTCCGGTCTCAGGCGCTGGGGCGACTACAGCTCGATGGCGATCGATCCGGTCGACGACTGCACGTTCTGGTACACGACCGAGTACCTCACCACGAGCGGCACCTTCAACTGGCACACGCGCGTGGGAACGTTCAGGTTCCCGAACTGCACGAGCCTTCCCCCGCCGACAGCCACGGCCGTCGCGCCCACGAATGGGCCATCCTCCGGCGGCACGTCGGTGACCATCAGCGGGTTGGCATTCCAGCCGGCCGCGACCGCCACGATCGGCGGCGTCGCGCTCGGCGGGGTGACGATCTCGGTCGATGGCACCACGCTCACCGGGACCACCGGGCCGCACGCGCCGACCACGGGAACAGCGGTCGTGGTCATCAACCCCGACTCGCAATCCGCGACGTGCACGTGCACCTATGACTACACCGCGTCCAACCCACCGACTGTGAGCGCGGTCTCGCCTGCGAACGGCCCCTCGGCGGGTGGAACGGCTATGACCATCACGGGCACCGACTTCCAGCCAGGAGCGAACGCGATGATCGGCGGCGTGGCGCTCACCGGCGTCACCGTCACGGCGACCGCGATCAGCGGCACGACTGGACCGCACGCACCGAACCCGACAAACGCCGTCGTGATCACAAACCCTGACACGCAGTCAGCCACGTGCACCTGCACCTACAGCTACGACCCATCGAACGCGCCCACGGTCAGCTCGATCGCGCCGCAGAGCGGAGCGACGATCGGTGGAACGAGCGTGACAATCGCGGGCGCTGACTTCCAACCGGGCGCCACCGCGAGCCTTGGCGGCGTCCCGCTCACCGGCGTCACGGTGACGGCCACCACAATCACCGGTACGACGGGTGCCCACGCGGCCGGGAGCGTGAGCATCGTCGTCACGAACCCCGACGGGCAGACCGGAACGTGCGCGTGCACGTACCAGTACCTTCAAGTCCCCGTCATCAGCAACGTCCACGCGACCCCGAACCCGACGACCGCGACGATCACCTGGACGACCGACGTGCCTGCGGACAGCCAAGTCCAGTACGGGAAGACGACCGCATATGGCAGCACGAGCGCGCTCAACTCGACGCTCGTGAGCAGCCACTCGGTGAAGCTCAGCGGGCTGACGCGGCTCACAACGTATCACTACCGGGTCTTGAGCCGGAATGCATCCGGCACGCTGGCGGTCTCGGGCGACTTCACCTTCATCACGAAATAGCGAATGAGGGGGCGTCCTCGCGGACGCCCCCTCCCGCTGTATTTCGAGTCCTATCCGAACTACCTACTCGACGCTGATCCAGCCGTCGGACTTTGGGAGGGTCGGAATCGCGTTGCCGCCGATCGTCACGGTGAGTCCGGTCGCGGTCAGCGTCGCCGTCAAGGCGAGACCTCCGGTCGGCGCGGTGCCGTCGCCGAAGTCCAACGTGCCTGTGCCGTTCAAGGTCACGCTGTTGTCGGGGTTGACCGTTCCGCTGGTGATCCAGCCGGTGACGGTGATCCACTGGCTGAGGCCGATGAGGCTCGATCCGTTGAGCTGTAATTCGAGGTCGCCGTTCGCCGACCCGGTCCCGGTTGTCTGGACCCCGACGGCGAACGTGCCACCCGCGATCGCGATGCCTTGGAACGACGCGCCGGTCGCAAACTCGCCCGCGCCGGCCGCGGTCACGACGTTCGGGCCACCGATCGCGGCCGCCTGATGGTCCGGCAACGCGAGCGTCAGGCTTGCGACCAGGCATGTCGCGAAGAGTGATGCGAAGAAACGCTTGATCATGTCATCTGGTCCTTTCGTCCTCATGGGAGACGGAGCGGCGCCCGCGCCGCCGTCGGAACGCTCGCGCCGCTACCGGTGATGGTCTGGCGCACCTGGATGTTCCCGGTGCGCAGCGTGTTGCCCTCGGGCCCGACGCAGCTTGCCGGAGCGGTGCTGCCGTTGAACGTTGGACCCGGGAGGAATGGACCGAATGTGCAGAAGAAGATCTTGAACACGTCGTTGTTCGCGCCCTGGTCCGAGTTGTCTTCGATATAGACGATCGCAGACGCGAACCCGCTAGGGCATTCCGCAGGCGCAGTGCAGTCTGCGGACATCGCCGCGCTGCCGCCGGTGCCGTTGGGCGACGGATTTGCGGACATGGCCGCCTCCATCAGGACGACCGGCGCATTCAAGTGGCGGGTATTGACATTCGCGTGCTCGGTGTAGTTGACGCGGCCCGATGCGGGCCCACCGCCAGTGAAGCCGTCAGGCCGGCGCGCGTTCACGCCGAAGCTCGCGACGACCGTCATCGGGGTCTCTCCGACGATCACCGTGCCCCCTCCCGTGACGATGGCGACGGTATCCGGGCTCATCGCCGCGGTGGCTGGCTGGGTGGACACGGGGTCGGCCCGACCTTGGGCCACGCTCGCGGAGAGCGCCACGCCGCTCGCGACGACGATGACCGCCGCGATCCACCAGGGTCGCCGCGATCGAGTGAGGCGATGCGTGTGTACGTTTCGCATTGCGTCCGATCTGCCTCCTTGGAGAGAATTCGTCGACCCTTCGCGGGCGACCGCGCGGACGCTAGGGACGCGCGCTCGAGTCAGTGAGCGGCGGCGACCGGATCTTCACCGCACGGCCCCGTGCGGGACATGCCGTACGGTTGCGGCCGCAGCGCGGCGGTACGGTCATACGGTTCAGGCGCTCAATATTTGTTGCGCCGCACGTCTGGGTGCGCTTCTTGCAAGCATGGCCCTACTCGGTATGTCAGCGCTCAGGCGGCCGCGCGGTCGAGTGCTTGTGGTCGACGACGATGCGGTGATCTGCGAGATGCTCGCGACATCCCTCGCGGAGCAGGGCTATCAAACACGACAGGCTTCGGATGGTCGCGAGGCGCTCTACCTTGTGGAGCGGGAGGCTCCCGACGTCCTCCTCCTGGACGTCCACCTGCCGGATATATCCGGTTACCAGCTCTGCCGCCGGCTGCGCGACGACCATGGGGACGCGATCGGGATAATCCTCATCTCAGGGGAGCGGAGGGAGTCGATGGATCGCGTCGCGGGCATGTTGCTCGGTGCGGACGACTACCTTGTCAAACCGCTCGTGTTAGACGAGTTGCTCGCCCGGGTGCACCGACTCGCGCACCGCGCGCGGCCGCTGCCACGAACTGTCGTGGCGGGTCTCACGCGGCGGGAGCTCGAGATCCTGCGACTTCTCGCGTGCGGCCTCGACCATATCGAGATCGCGCGGGACCTGGTCATCACTCCCAAGACCGTCGAGAAGCACATTGAGCACATCCTGCTCAAGCTTGGCGTCCACAGCCGAGCGCAAGCGATCGCTCTCGCGTTCCAGGAGGACATCCCCAGCGTGCCGACGCTCATCGACATCAATCGCGCGACCTCAGGCGGCGCCGTCGGCTGATGCCGAGTCGGCTCAGGGTCGCGGGCCGGGTGAAGGGGTCGGAGACGGTGAGGGCGACGCGGTCTTTGGCTCTGTGAGCTGCTTCGCGTAGACATCGCCGACCTGTGTGTAGAGCTGAGTCGCGCGGCTGACGACCGCGTTCAGGTCCGGCGCGAGCAGAACCCCGGGTTCGTTCGTGAACGTCTGGCCTTCGAGGAGAGCTTCAGTGGCGTTGGCATAAGCCTGCGCGTCGTTCGCATTGGTGCCGAACGCGAGCGCGAGAGCCGCCAGGGCGTTGCGTCGGACTGCCCGCAAGTCCGCGACCGCTTTCTGGCTGATCACCTGAGCCTCCGCTTTGGTCACCGGCAACACCAGCTCGTTGAGCTTCGCGAGCTGATCGGTCGCCGCGGCATACCCGCGCTGAATGTCGTGCTCGGCGGCGGTGCGCTGCAGCGTGAGCACCTGGGCGCTCCCGACCGTTCTCCGGTTCAGCGATAGAACGCTCGCGCTCTCGTGATCGATGTCGCGTTCGGCCTGGATCGCGACGGCGACCGGCGAGCTCGGGCCGACCTGCTCGAGGGCCAGCACCTTGTCGCGATTGACGCGCATGCCGTCGGCAGGCTCGTGGGCTTCCGTCCCCCGTTTCACCAGTCCCACGGAGAGACCGGTCGGGGCGCCTTTCGCGTCGGCGAAGTAGTAGGCGTCGCGCAGCAAGAGCGTCCCGCCCTCGCCGGAGTCGTCGAGATGCCCGAAATACGCCTGGCCGTCCTGGAACAGGACCGCGGTCTCGCGCTCGGGCCCAAGCAGTGGCAGCGCGTGCGCGTCGAGGTTGCCGGACACGAAGATCCCGAGCGCGGCGGGCACGGCGACCCACTTGAGGCCCCAACGGAGCCAACGCCCGGCAATACGGACGCGATCACGCTCGGGGTCGTAGAGGTTCATCGGTGATCCTGGGTCATGAACTGCGCGATCGGCGATGCGTCGGTGAGGTCCTCGACGAACTGGATCGCGGTCTTGGGAATGAGCATCCGGTGCGTCGGCGCGTGCAGCTCGCCGCCCCTCCGAACGAGTCGCGTATCCGGCGCCTGGCTCGCGTCGTTTCCGCTCACTTGCTGCAGGTAATAGACGTCCTCGATCTTCGCGTACGCGCCGATACGGTCGTAGTAGCGGCCGAAGTACGTCTGCCCATTCGCGAGGAAGACCGCCTGGTACGGCGCCCGTCCAAGTGACGGGATCGTGAAGTCCCACCACTGCGTGAAGAAGAACGCGGCGAGAAAGACCGCGATCGCCAGAGCGGAGTCGCGTAGGAGGATGCGGTGGGCGCGAATCCACCCGACGACGCGCCGATACCGGCCCATCATCGGCTTGGACTTGGGGTCGCGCTCGGTCGCCCGGTCGTGGGCGCGACGGTCGGCGGGGCCGGCGTGGCCGCGGGGATCTCTCCGGATTTGAAGCGCTTGATCAACGCGACGATCTGACTGTCGTCCCGCAGGTTCTCGATAAAGAGGATCTGGGTCGTCGGGATGATCATCGGCTCCTTCGGACCCTGAGCTTCCGAGCCGCGCTTGATGAGCTGCGGCGGCGCGCTCTGTTCGGACACCGAGAGGTAGAAGACATCAGAAAGCAGGAACCAGCCATCTCCCTGCGGTTGGAGTTTGCCGAAGTAGGTTGATCCGTTCGTGAGGAAGACCGCCTGGTACGCGCTGTGGTCGATCAGCTCGGCCGCGCTGGGCGCGAAGAGCGTCGAGATTCCTGCGCGGAAAAGCTGCGTGCGGACGACGAGCACCACCAGGATCAACGCGATCAGCAGGAGGAGCATGACGAAGATGCGGCGCAGCGCGCTGACCGGGATGACGATCGAGTCCTTCAACGCGCGGAGCCTACGAGACGCGGCAGCTTACTTGTACTCGGTGATGCGGATCACGCCGGCGCCGCCGGCGCCGCCGACGTTGTTGGCCGTGGTGTTCGAGTTCGCGCCACCGCCGCCGCCGCCAAAGGTGCCCGCGCCGCCAGCGCCCGTGCCGGCGAGGTAACCGCCGCCACCAAGGTGGCTGTTGCCACCGCTCCCGGCCACTGAAGTGCTCCCCGAGGCACGCACCGCGTACTCGCCCGGGCCACCGGTCGATTGCATGAGGCACGCCGGCGTGCACGCCGTCACGGTCCCGCCCGCGCCGCCCGCCTGGTACGTCACGGTCGTGCCGAGAGCCATGTTGAACCCGCCTGAGCCACCGTTGGCGTTGCAGTTGAAGTTCGGCGAGGTGCCGAAGGTCGTCGCGCCGCCGGCGCCGCCGCTCGTGCCGTTCCCGCCGGCGCCCGCGGCACCGATCGACACGGTGTACGGGCCGATGACCGGCGACAGGTACGCGACGGAGTAGGCACCCGAGCCGCCGCCGCCAGCGGCCGAGGCGCTCGGCGTGTTGTTGCCCTGCGCACCGCCGCCACCACCGCCGCCGCCGACGCACTCGATGAGGATCGCGAGCGTGCCCGCGCTCTTGGTGTAGCTCGTTGCGCCGGTCGTGAGGATGACGACGTTCGATGCGGTGCCCGCCGCGGTCTGGAACGTCGGCGCCACTCCGGCGCCGTTCGACGTGAGGACCTGGCCCGCGGTGGCGCCCGCCACCGAGCTCAGGACGCCAGTCCCGCTGCTCAGCACGACACCTGCACCTAGGGGCGTGAGCGTGATCGCGCCTGCGGAGACCGTGAGCCCGTTCGACGCTGTGAGCAGACTGCTGACCCCCAGCGTCCCGGTGATCGTGCTGGTGCCAGCGATCGTGATGCCACCGGCGGTGGTGCTGATGTTCCCGCCGGCCGCGATCGTGCTCGTCGCGGTGAGCGTGCCCGTGACGTCGAGACCGTTCGCCGAGACCGCGACGCGGCCGGTGCCCTTCGGGACGAGCTGGATGCCGACGTTCAGGTCCGAAGCGCCCAGGGCGGCGATCTGCACCGGACTGCCGTTCGCCGCACCCAGAAGCTTGATCTGGTTCGCCGCGCTGCTGCCGAAGAGCCCGAACCCGGCAGCGGTCACGTCACCTGTCGCCGCCGTGATCGTCAGTTTCACCGGGCTTCCGACGGTGAAGTCACCGACCGACTGAAGGGTCCCGTTCACGACCGTCGCCTGGGTGCTTCGGCCGATCGAGATCTGACCCGCGTTGGCGGTGCCGATGTTGATCGGCGCGACGCCCGAGGCATTGCCGATGTTGATAGCGGAGGTGTTCAACGCACCGTTGTCGATCGAGAACGTTCCGGAGGTCGGCCCGGTGATCGTAGCCCCGAGAACCGACAGGGGACCATTCACGACGGTTGTCGTTGCAGCGCGCCCGATGGTCACCGCGCCCGCGTTCGCGGTGCCGATGTTGATCGGCGCGAGCCCGGAGGCGTTTCCGAGGTTGATAGCCGAGGCGTTGCCGTTGTCGATCGCGAATGCGCCGCTCGTCGGGCCGGTGATCGTGCCCCCACGGACCAGGAGATTGCCCGCGAGCGTCAGCGTGCCGGCCTCGGTCACTGAGAACTTCGACGCGTTGTTGGCCCAGAGGTCGACGAGGTTGCCGGCGTAGCCCGAGGTCGCGGTGCTGACGTAGATCGGCGTGCCCGCGGTGCCGACGGTGACCGCGACGGCCTTGCCGCCCGCGGACCCGGTGCCGCTGAGCCCGGTGGTCGAGATGTTCACGCCGTTGCCGGTGGTGATGCTGTTGCCGGTCACGTTCACGACGTTTCCGTTGATCTGGTTGCTCTTGAAGTTCGCGAGGTTCGCGCCGGTCGCGCCCGCGGCCCCTTCCGCCGAGACGTTGAACACGTTGCCGGTGAAGGACTTCGCCCGGATGTTCACCGCGCCGATCGAACCCTGCGCGTCGGTCGTGCCGCTGTAGAGGGTCCCGAGGGAAACATCGACCGCCTTGCCGGTGGTCAGCGCCTGCGCGCTGATGCCGAGCACCGTGCCGGTCTGGGTGTGATCCGCGGTGAGTGCGACCAGCGTGCCGGTGAACGCGCCGGTGCTCGAGATCGTCGTCGCGCCCTTGGAGGTGTCCGGCGTTCCGCCGTTATAGAAGAACCCTGTCCCGGCACCCGTCGTGAATGCTGAGTCGGTCTGCACGTTGAGTGCCTGGCCTGACGTCAGGCTCGCGGCGGTGATCGTGCTCGCCGTACCGGTCGACGTCGAGTTGGTGACCGTCGTCGTGCCGGTGAAGGTGGTGTTGCCGCTCAAGGTCTTGTCGCCGGCGATCGTCTCGGTGTCCGTCTTGTGCACGAAGCCGGATCCGTCGACCACGATCTTGCCGCCGGCGTTGCTCACGCCGAACCCGCCCGCTAATGCCCCGTTGCTGAAGTTGACTATGGGCTGCGTGCCGACGCCACTGTTGTTCAGCTGGTAATCCGAGACGCCTGCGCCCGTGGCACCCGTCGCGCCCGTCGCGCCCGTCGTACCGACACCCGTCGCACCGGTCGCACCGGTCGCACCCGTAGCTCCGGTGGTGCCCACGCCCGTCGCACCGGTCGCGCCGGTTGTACCCACGCCCGTCGCACCGGTCGCGCCGGTCGATCCAGTCGATCCGGTCGAACCGGTCGCGCCGGTCGATCCGGTGGCGCCGGTCGGACCCTGAGGACCGGTCGGCCCAACTGAGCCGGTCGTACCGACACCCGTCGCACCGGTCGCACCGGTCGCACCCGTAGCTCCGGTGGTGCCCACGCCCGTCGCACCGGTCGCGCCGGTTGTACCCACGCCCGTCGCACCGGTCGCGCCGGTCGATCCAGTCGATCCGGTCGAACCGGTCGCGCCGGTCGATCCGGTGGCGCCGGTCGGACCCTGAGGACCGGTCGGCCCAACTGAGCCGGTCGTACCGACACCCGTCGCACCGGTCGCACCGGTCGCACCGGTCGCACCCGTAGCTCCGGTGGCACCGTTCGTTCCATTGGTGCCGTTCGTCCCGTTGGTGCCGGTCGCGCCGGTCGCGCCGTCGGTTCCGTTGGTTCCATTCGTGCCGTTGGTGCCGTTGTTGCCAGTCACACCCGTCGCACCGGTCGCACCGTTTGTTCCGTTCGTTCCATTAGTTCCATTCGTGCCGGTCGCGCCCGTGGCGCCGGTGGCACCGTTCGTCCCGTTGGTGCCGTTGGTTCCGTTGTTGCCGGTCGCGCCAGTAGCGCCGGTCGCGCCGTCGGTTCCATTGGTTCCGTTGTTGCCGGTCGCACCCGTGGCGCCCGTCGCGCCGGTCGGACCGAGCGGACCCTGAGGACCGACCGCACCTGCGGCGCCGTCAGCTCCGGTCGCACCGGTAGCGCCGTTTGTCCCATTCGTCCCGTTGTTGCCGGTCGCGCCGGTGGCACCGTTTGATCCGTCAACACCATTGTTACCAGTCGCACCGGTGGCACCGGTCGCGCCGGCTACACCCTGTGGACCAGTCGGGCCGATCGCACCTGCCGGACCAGCGGGGCCAGCCGCACCAGCGACGCCCGTCGCGCCTGTCGGCCCGGTCGCGCCATCAGCGCCGGTCGGGCCAGTCGCGCCGTCCGCACCGTTCAGACCATCTACACCATTGAGGCCGTCCGCGCCCGGTGCGCCCGTCGGGCCTTGCGCGCCTGCAGGACCCGCCGCACCAGCGGCACCGGCAGCACCTGGAGCACCAGCCGCACCCGCGGCACCCGCGGCACCGGCCGATCCGGGAACACCGGGGGCACCTGTCGCACCGGGGGCACCAGCAAGACCAGCAGCGCCTGTCGCGCCTGTCGCACCGATCGAACCAGGCTGACCCGCGGGACCCGAAACACCAGGCAAGCCCGATGAACCGGGCTGACCAGATGCGCCGGGCTGACCCGTCGGACCAGGAGGACCCTGCGGACCGGGAGCGCCGGGAGCACCGTTCAAACCCGCGGGTCCCGCAGGACCGAGATCGCCCTGCTGACCGCGCGACACGATGGTGAGCGGATTGAATGGAGTCGGAGAGGGCGGGGCGCTCACGAGCACCGGAGCCGGAGCGGCCTTCGCCGCCGCGTCGCTCAGGACCACGATCTGTGTACCGGTCACGGTCACGCCGCCCCTCGCGACGCCAGCTACGACCGGCCGCGTGTCGGTCACCACGCTGGTCTCGCCGCTCGAGCTTGCGAGCTGCGCCGCAACGTGAACCTCGACGACGTCGCTCGTCGGCGCCACCAAGGTCGAAACGCGGCCGGCGTCCTGGCCCGGGATGGTCACGAGGACCTTGTTGTTCTGACGCTCGACCGAGGAGCCCGGGATGTATCGCACCACGTTGTTGCCGGTGATGCCCGCGGCCTGGCCCGTGCCGTTCACGATGATCGACTCGCGCGCCGCGTCGAGGGTGAACGTGAGCGTCGGCTGCTTCATCGTCTCGGGGGTCGAGGGACCGGTGGTCGTGACGGCGGTCACCATACCTGCCGTGACCTGCACCGGCGGGACACTCGTGTCCGAACCGAACGTGCGCACGACTCCGTCCGTCGTGCTCACGGAGGTGTCGCCTTGCGCGTCGACGCGCACCTGGAAGGCTGTGCCCTGCACAGTGTTCGTCGAAGTCGGAGTGACGACGGCGTAGTGACCGCCATCACCGATCGTGTGCGCGACGACGTGCCACGTCTTGCCGCTCGTCTGCCGCATGAGGAGGTCGATGTCGCGACCGCCTGAGACCGAACGCAGCGTCGCGAGCTCGACCTGGGTCTCGGGCTCGAGGACGACGAGCGAGTTCTCAAAGAAGGTCAACGCAGCGTGGCCTCCGGCCGCGGTGCGGATCGCGTCACCCTGCTGCACGAGCTCGTTGCCAGTCGCGGCCGCGAAAGCGCCGGTTCCGTGGCGCACCTCGACGGAGCCCTGGAACACGGTGA
>Ga0209157_1002537_pt1 | contig 14459 bp, 16 predicted proteins | sample GraSoiAngelo_135_FD_185892 | JGI IMG/M metagenome (GOLD analysis project Ga0209157, IMG submission 185892) | Grasslands soil microbial communities from the Angelo Coastal Reserve, California, USA - 14_0929_05_40cm (SPAdes) (version 2) | ecosystem: Environmental > Terrestrial > Soil > Grasslands ... | reverse complement strand
TAGTTCAAGCTCTTGTTCAAACACTGGTTCTGACGCTACGAATCTCAGAAATATTTACCAAAAGTATTTTGATCTGTATGGTGTAGATATTGTACTTAATGGGCATGTACACAATTATCAAAGAACATATCCTATTAAATACGATTCTGGCTCCCCTTCTAGTCCAATAAAAACAAGTAGCCATACCTTCTCTTATGATGATCCCGCCGGTGAAATTTATGTCACGGTTGGAACCGGTGGGATTAACTTTCATGCCTTGTCTGGCAAATCATCATTTGTTGTATATCAACAGGATGACCGGTTTGGTGCTCTAGACCTAACCACTGAGAATAATGGCGATACACTGGCCGGCAGATATTATACAAACGATGGAGTCAAAAGGGACGTCTTTAAAATAAACAAACCGTATACTTCTACAAGCACATATAATTTTGGACCAAGCCTGTCTCTTTCAGGATCCAAATAGCAAGTTCGGCTAAATGTACACTAATGATAATATAGTTGGCATCTGTAAGATCTATTTAGTGTAATGGTCCAATTTATAGAGGTTAATACTAATAAATTGTAATTTCTGATTGATTTTTTAGTAAACTTATTCGTATTTAATAAAAAGCTCAAACTGACACTAGAGACAAATTACAGATAAAGTAATATGTAGGCAACCAGTAAATTAAACGAAAAATTTTATGTGGAACAATTCCTTTTACGGCCTAAAATTACTCGGCGTAACATCTACTTTTACGCTATTATCAATAGTCCTGATTTTGAATTTTCAATCCGTTTATTCTCAAAACCCGGAAATAAGTTATCTTGACGTAAATACAACAAGCTCTGTTTCAAAATTCAGTGTTGCAGCGTGGTTCAAGACATCGACTGATTACAAATCAGATGCCTTTATTGTGAACAAACCAGGAGCTGGAGATAATATGAATTATGGAATATGGATGACCAATGCAGAAAAAGTACGAGCTGGATTTGAAACTTCAAATGGAAAGCCTATGTATGCAACTTCTCCCTTTTCATATAGTGATGGAGTGTGGCACTATGCAGTGGTAACGTTTGACGGCTCAGTTATCAATCTTTACGTTGACGGAATTCAGGTCGCTACTAAATCGGTTTCTGGAAGCCCTGATAGCGGTGGGAATGAACCAATAAGAATGGGAGCTAATTCACAAGCACTCAACGACTACTTCATTGGAGATGTGGATGAGGTAAGGGTCTGGAACAGTGCATTGACTCCTCAAGAAGTCGTAGATGCTTATCACGGTAAATTTGACACCAAAGATCCAATATTGTATCTGGACTTTTCTGAACCCATAGCGTCATTAAACAATACTGCTCAAGTCAATGGTACTGCAACCAACGAAACTGGAGTTCAAACAACCAACGAGACCAGTACTAATGCAACTGCAACCAACGAAACTGGAGTTCAAACAACCAACGAGACCAGTACTAATGCAACTGCAACCAACGAAACTGGAGTTCAAACAACCAACGAGACCAGTACTAATGCAACTGCAACCAACGAAACTAGTGCTCCATCTGAACTTATTGCCAAGAATGAAACGGGTAATGCTAATGAGACAAATGGCAACATTCAACCAGTTGAAAAAACTAAAACTCAAATCATAAACGAAACTGGCATTATCAATGAAACTGGTATAGAAAATCAAACATCAGGACTTAATCAATTAAATGAGAACAATCCTCCAAAGGCATTTGATCAAAGTGTATCTGTTGACCAAAATAGCCATACTGATATTACACTGGTTGCCGATGATAAGGATAAAGATCCATTGCAATTTGACATTACAGCGGATCCAGTACAGGGAAGCCTTGATAATTTTGATAAAGAAAAAGGTACTGTGACTTATGTACCACAGAAAGATTACTCTGGCGGTGACAAATTCAGTTTTAAAGTGATTGATGATAAGGGAGCTGCGAGCAATGAAGCAAATGTGGATATAAGTATCAAGGTAGCAAATGCACCTAATGAAACTCAGGCTGGACTGGCCAATTTAGAGAAAATGAGCAACCAGACGGCTCCAGAAGAGGCTAATGTAACGAGCTCTGTGGAAGAATCCAATCAACCTCCAAAGGCTGATGCTGGAGATGATCAAAAAGTACAGGTTAATACTGAAGTAAAACTTGATGGAAGCAAGAGTAGTGATGAGGATGGAAAGATTGTTTCATATAAATGGGAACAAACAGGCGGACCTAAAATTGATCTTAAAAAATCTGATGAAAAGATAGCTACCTTTGATGTACCAGAATCGGCTGCTGATTCAAAGCTTGCATTCAAACTAACAGTAGTTGATGATAAAGATGCATCAAGTACTGACGATACTAGTGTGCAAGTTGAAAAAGTGGCAGAGAATGTCGCTCCAAAGGCTGATGCTGGAGATGATCAAAAAGTACAAGTTAATACTGAAGTAAAACTTGATGGAAGCAAGAGTAGTGATGAGGATGGAAAGATTGTTTCATATAAATGGGAACAAACAGGCGGACCTAAAGTCGATCTTAAAAAATCTGATGAAAAGATAGCTACCTTTGATGTACCAGAATCGGCTGCTGATTCAAAGCTTGCATTCAAACTAACAGTAGTTGATGACAAAGATGCATCAAACTCTGACGATACTAGTGTGCAAGTTGAAAAAATCCCTGAATCATCGTCAAGTTAATTAAAGATATCCTTATCCTAAGATAACTCCAGCTGCATCCGAGTTAATTATTTCCTTTGATATGACATCAATAAATGTCGGTGTTGGTTCAATCTAAAAGAATTAGCCCAAGAATAGGCGGTAATTTAGAGGATTGGGATAAAAGAAAAAACTCTTAATAGCGGATATTTGTATAGTTTTTTGGATTTTGTTTTCAAATCAGAATGATGCGGCCCTCTCAGATTCAAACGTTGTCATGTTCTCTATAGTTATACCAACTTACAATGAATCGGAGAATATCTTGAGATTGATTTCTGAAATTGAAAAAAATATACCAAAATCTGATTTTACCGAAATTATTATAGTCGATGACAACTCTCCTGACGGAACCGGAAAATTGGTTGAGGATTATATTTCTAGTCAGCAAAAAGAAAAAGGAGAGACCGAAAATGACAGCCTTCTCAACACAAAAAATTGTAGGGTTAAAGTTGTACACAGAACAGCCAAGAACGGGTTAATTCCTGCAATTCTTGACGGTGTAAAGCAATCTCGTGGAAAAAATATTTTGATAATGGATGCTGATTTTTCACACCCACCAAGCGCCATTCCAAGAATGATGCGAGAGTTGAAAATAAATCCCAACTCCATTGTAATTGGTTCTAGATTTGTTGAGGGTGGAAGCGTAGTCGGATGGCCAGCGAGGAGGAAAATTATAAGTTTGGGTGCCTCAGCCATGGCACGTTTTGGATTGAACATAAGACGTGTAAACGATCCAATGTCAGGTTTCTTTGCGCTTCCTCGTGAATTGATAGAAAATATGTCCATTACCACTAAAGGCTACAAGATATTACTGGAAATTTTAGTTAAAAATAAAGATATTCCGGCTAAAGAAATTCCTTATACATTCACAGACAGGCAATCTGGAAAGAGCAAAATGGATCGTAGTGTAGTAACGAATTACGCTCAAGCAGTATGGCAGCTGTATAGGCATGGACAGAAATCGGATAAAATCATGATAAGTGAACGGGTGAATAGAAGATCAGTTCTTTTTCTCTCAAAGGTAAGTAGATACTATACTGTCGGCATTTCCGGTTTAATAATTAACTATATGATTTCATTTCTTTTGGCCAATGACGTGGCTAATTCCCTTAGATTGTTATCAAACCAGTGGTACATCGAGGCTTCTGTTATTGGAGCAGCTGTATCGTCAACATCTAACTTCTTTCTAAACAAGTATTGGACATTTGAAGACAGGCGATTTGCAGTAAAGTCAACTGCAACACAATACGCTTCATTCATAGGCGCAAGTGCCATTGCCCTGCTTATCCAAATTTTCATGCTTTATTACTTTGTCGACAATTTGGTTCCATACCGAATTTCTCTTATTGTAGCCATAACTGTAGCCACTACAATTAGTTTTATATTAAACAAAAAATTGACATTCAAAGAAAAAGTTTGGGCTTAGCGGTAATTATTGAATTAAAAAGAAAAAATTTATTAAAAAATCTATCACATTATACAAGGGGATAAGCAAACATTCGTTCAGTCCGATAAATCAATTAGCAGATAGATGACTTCTTTTTTTAAATAAGCATGAAAAACTTTAATGCGTATATTATTCCTAGAGAAGAACAGGCAAATAACATAAGTCTCCATGGCATTGCTCGCAATCTAGGGCCTTGTAATTTAATTTGGTGATTGTCCACAATGTGCGTGATATAATCTCTTAATTTTTCATTCCATATCTTGTATTCTATCCTGTGTTTTTTAAGTATGGATTCAATCTCGTAGAGCACTGGTGCCCTTACAGAACCAATATGTTGAATATAACGACGAGAAATCTCAACTTCTGCTTTTATGGCTATTAAACCCTGAAGACTCATAATACGTAGATGCATTTCCCACGGGTTCTTGAGTTTTTTAGAAAAGCCACTACCTATCTGGGTCGGTTGCTTGTTCTCAAATTTTACCTTCCTAAATCCTTCAGCAAATAGTGTTTTTATTAACTCTTCCTTCTTTACGCGGACGATAAGACTCAAATGGTCAAATTCTATCTCTTCGTGGCGTATAAAATCATGCAAACCTTTTAGCAAATTAATTTGCCTTGGATAACGAGTTAGGAATTCTGACATCCGTATAACTAACATCATGACAAGAAGGCAATATTAAAACTCTATGTATTTAAAATATTAAACTTTAAAACGAGGCATATTTCTTAGATAAATATCTATTTTAGGTTTAACGGTCATATCTCTCATACCCAGACTTCTATTAGTTCTATTGACATTTGCTCCCCTTATGACCACAATAGGGATGGATTCATTGCTCTCTCCCATTACAAATACTCCGATAGTTGCAAGACAGTCGGCAGTGGCCCTAAATGTTACCATTAGTTTCTTTCCATAAAGATCTTTTTTACCTCTCTCATCCTCAACGGGATCAAACCCAGAGACTCCTATTGCAATCCCGGTACAGCCTATCCTTGTGGGCATGAGTCTGCTATCTGAAATTACAATCCCAACATTTATTCCAAGATTTTCAAGAAATTTTTGCCGTAATTTATTTGCAGAGCTGAAAGAGTCTTTAGGATAAAGTATTATTTTTCCTGGAGGCGAGTTTGACTTGTCAATCCCTGCATTTGGGGCAATCATGCCATTATTTATTGTTAATAAAAAACCTGGAATTCCTGAAACCATGTGGTCTGATTCTCTCAAAACTAATTCTGCAATTCTCGCATCCATCTTAAATCTTGAGGCCAAGATTTTCGCCTTTTTTGTTACCTTTACACCTTTTAAATCAATCAAAGAACCCTCGCTAATTGAAACAAACTTGCTTGAGATAACCACTATATCATTTTCTTGAAAGTTAAACCCCGAATCAATTATTGTCTTAAAAAGATCAAATCCAACATCTTTTTTTGGTATTTTAATAGGAAGGATTTCCATCTATTTATAAAGATGCTTGTTGTAATATTTGTCTTCAGGAAAAATTATTAAAGTCAATAAAAAAGATCAAAGTTGAGTTTCAATAAATGAATATTACTGAAAAAATAATAGCTCGTGCATCGGCCAGGAGGTCTGTTACTCCTGGTGATGTAGTTTTTGCCGATGTTGACAAGTTGATGGTTCATGATGTCTCTGGACCCGGAGTCATTAAGGTATTTGAAGAATGGGCCAAGAAAGGAATTGAACTTGACAAGGTTTGGAACCCTGACAGAGTTTGGATAGCTGAAGACCATTTTGTTCCTTCTGCAGATAGAATTTCTGCTGAAAATATTACTAAACTTACAAAGTGGGCACAAAAATATGGAATTAAAAAACACTTCAAGTACGGACTTGGGCAGTATGGCATCTGCCATACCCTTTCGCACGAGGAGGCATTGGTACTGCCAGGAGAATTTTACGTTGGTGGTGACTCTCATACTAATACAACGGGAGCACTTGGAGCATTAGCAATAGGACTTGGACACACGGATATTGCATATGCAATGATGCATGGACGCATTTGGCTAAAAGTGCCTGAAACAATTTTGTTCAAATTAATTGGAAAAAAACCAGATCATATAATGGCCAAAGATATTATCCTAAAGATAATAAGTGACATTGGCACTGACGGTGCAAATTATAAAACAATGGAATTTTCCGGCGATGCGGTAAGAGAGTTGAGCATGGAAGAGCGCCTGACACTTACAAATATGACCACCGAGGCAGGAGCTAAAAATGGAATAATCGAGCCAGATGCTGTTACCGATGGGTATATCCACGAAAGAACCAAAGAATCTTACAAACCTGTTTTGGGCGATAATCCTCAGTATGTAGAAGAGTTTACTTATGAAATAGATAGACTCGAACCAATTGTGGCAAAACCTTATTCACCGCAGAACACTGCGGTGGCAAGAGAATTACAAAACATTGAGCTTGATAAAGCATACATAGGCTCTTGTACTGGTGCGAAATTAGAGGACTTGAGATCTGCTGCTCAAATTTTAAAGGGCAAGAAGGTAAAAATAAGAACTGAAGTTTTGCCTGCAGCACAATCTATTTTCTTAAAGGCAATGAAAGAAGGATTAATTGAAATCTTTATGGAAGCAGGAGCAGTTGTCGGTCCACCCACATGCGGCGCATGTTGTGGAGCTCACATGGGGATTTTAGCAAAGGATGAGGTCTGTGTTAGCACTACCAATAGGAATTTTCCAGGTAGGATGGGCCATGTAGAATCTCAAACATATCTTGCATCTCCTTTGGTGGTTGCTGCTTCTGCAATCAGAGGTAAAATAACTGATCCTCGGGACGTATCAAAATGACATTGACATTGAAAGGTATTGTTCACAAGTACGATCGTGAAAATATAGACACGGATGTTATATTACCAGGCCCGTATCTAAAAATCCATGATCATGACGAATTATCAAAGCACGCCATGGAAGGCATCGACACTGATTTTTCAAAAAAAGTAAATAAAGGTGATTTTATCCTTGCTGGAAGTAACTTTGGATGTGGATCAAGCAGGGAACACGCTCCAATAGCTCTTTCACATTCTGGAATAACCGCAGTTCTTTCACCATCATTTGCAAGAATCTTCTACCGTAATTGTGTTGACGGCGGATATTTATTGCCTCTGGAGATTGAACAGTCTACTTTAGAACAGATTTCAGATAAAGATACACTAGAAATAGATATGGGAAAAAATCAAATTCATGATATCACAAATGGAAAAACCTTCTCCATATCACCATTTCCTCCACTAATAAAAAAGATAATTGATAGTGGAGGATTGATGTATTATAAAGAATGAGGAGAAAGAAAGGTAAGTTAGAGGAAGTAATAAGTAAAGCAAGGTATTATGATGATATAGATCTTTACCAAGTATCATATCGTAATTTTGATAATATAATCACTATTCCATTGAAAGAATTTATTTTACTATCTTCAGCATTTGAATCGATTCCAATCAGTAGAATAGTTGAAATAAAGAAGAGACACACTATAGTATATAAAAAAATAATTCCTAATTCAAAAATATATTAATCATCCATAAGATAACCCATTTACTAGTCTTGCAAATACCAACCTCTTGGCAAAAGAGATTTTGTAACGGACTCCTCCCCAATATGCGTTGCATAGCGCCATATTGTTTGCTGCGTAAACCTGTCAAAATTGTTCCTGATTGTTGATAATGCAATCAATTCACTCTCTAGCAAATTTTTCTTCACATGGTTTGAATATTGGCACGAGAATTTACAATTACAATCGAGCTCTACATTCGTATTATTTTCGCTTAGAGCAGGATACGCATGACAAGATAAAGGCCTTTCATCATAAATTGCACAATTAAAACCTCCATGCGGAGAACGATTCTTGCCCTTGATGTCAAGAAACGGACAATAGTTGCCGTCAGTATTTGTGCCCATAAGTTGATATGCTATTACTTGACTAGGACCATTTGATTTCTTATTTGTACCTATTCCTAATCTTGGTAATACTATTATGTTAATTTTGTGAGCTTCAGCTAGATTTTCAACTTGCTTTTTTTCGTGGCGCAAAAGAAGAACCCCTATTTTTCCATAATCGATTGAAGGATAATATTGACGATTAATGCAACAATCCGAACAATCCTGGATGCAATGAAATTCTTTAAGCATGTTGTGCCTCTATGTTTTTTATTAACGAATATTCAAAACTATTATCTTCAAGTTCATTAATCTTTAGAAACTTCACATCATAGATAGTCTTCATTCTCTTAAATATATTGAGTTCATAATTGATATTCTTGCTGTTTTCTTTCTCATTATTTTCACCATTCTCCTCATCCTTATCATTATCTGCAATTTTCATTTCCAAGTTTTTGTAAAGAGCGAATCGAAGGATTGCCTTTTGTTCATAGTTCTTTTTGAATCTAAGATAATTTTGTGTTATAGGATTCTTTTTAAAAAAGCCAATATTTTCTTTTGATAAAAGGTTCTTTCCTTGTTGATAAAGAATGAACCAGTAATTATCCTGATCTTCAATAAATCTCAAAATTATTTCGTCATCAGCCCACCAATGAATATTCTCATTCCAAATCTTTATTGCAATTTTCCTGCCAGTAAATAATAACAATATATTCATAAAAATGTCAGTGTATCGATATCCTACGCCCAGAAAATCAGATACCCATTTTTTCTCCATTTTATTTATTTAAGGCACAAATCCATAAACTAAACTTATCTAATAAATCCATATTATGCGGACAATTGTATCTATTTGGAATTGGGACAAGCTGGACAGCTCTATGAACAGTCGACTTTACCTACAGAATTTGAATTAATAGGTGGTAAATATGATACCTGCCTCAGAGGGATAACATACATGGGTCATCATTGGCAAGGATTTATAATAAAATTAATAATAAACAATTTAAAGTTTGATATTGTTAAATTTCAATCGACAAGGCGCCTAGGTTTTCTCTACGGCCTCGATATGACACTCATGGCCTCTATGGGCCTTATCAATCTGTAAAGCCTCATCTTCTGTAATGGGGAATTTTTCGTAGCTTAAATTCTGCTCACCTTCTTTTTCCAAAATAACTTCTTTACATTCATCGCATATTAATTGAAGGAATATTTTGCCCATATCTCAAATAAGACCTTGAGAATATTTAGACTATTGCAAAATAATGCAGGCAAATGCATTTTCTAAAGTGACAGTCTGAATCTGTCCAATTATCTATGGTTAATTTTTCGACTAGACGATATGCCTATTTTACAGATTTGGAAATGACTTTATTTTCATATCTCAAAAAGAGAAAATATGTAAGTAAAATAAAAACCACAGATGTTGTAATATAAGCAATATCTATAAGAAAATCCTTTTCATTAAAAATGCGGCAGGCAAATTCTCCATTCGTACACCCAGCCGCAAAGAAAATCAAATTCCATATTGAATGTGAGATTATCGCAAACCATCCTTTTCCACTTATCCAAGTTCTAAGACTTGCAAATATTGATGGTGTTACAAATAGCCAAGTTAGATAAGCAAGACTGTTAGCCTGCACACTGGGGGTGTTTAGAACATGCAAGGTAGCCCAGATAATCCCTCCTGCAAGGGTTACGAGATTGTTTCCTGTTAGATAAAATGGGATTCCAAAAAATATTGACTCTTCAAATGGACCCGCAAAGATTACTGAAATCCCAGTTAGTGGTATTGTGGGTTCCGTATAGTTGTTAACTACAAAATCGACTATGATTGATCCTATTATCATGATTACAAATCCAATCAGATGGTAAAAGAGAACCATCACTGTTAAGTAGGGTATGGAATTTTGTCTATACTTTGAAATCCATGTGACAGGATTCATGTCATTCTTCAAGTCAGAATATATTGTATTGGATTTTGACAATTATTGTAATGATCTTGTCAAATGGTCTTTAATATTTACACGTTGTGTAAAGGCAAAATAATTCTGTGAATCGTTTATGTTCGGAATCTATGAAATATTTTTTTCAAGCTCACTAATTGTCTTTATAGGGAGAGAACAGGTAAAATCCTTGCAGACAAATGCAAATTCCTTTTCATTATTATTAGTTAATTCTTTCTTAAAATAAGGATATTTTTCAAGCTCTGGAATATCAGATTTATTCACAATTGCTGAGATTGCATTTGGAAGAAATTTTTTGTTCAAGTAATTTCCAAGTTCCGAACGTTCGTTTTGCTTTATTATGGATATTTCCAATGGTGATTTGATTCGTAAATATATGGCCGAGAGTAACTGACCGAAGCCAAAAGGATTTCCTAACGCTGACATTGACATTTTTCCAATCATCTTGTCTGCTTTAGTAAGATACTCTTCATTCTGAGTGTAATAATATAATTTAATTAGATTGGAAGCAGCAACAGAATTTCCGCTAGGTATTGCAAGATCATAGTGATTTTTTGTTCTTACGATAAGTTTTTCATTGTCGTCCGGAGTGAAGAAAAAATCATTTGATTTAGGATCCCAGAAATGTTCAATCATTGAATTAGTATATGCAATAGCTCTTTCAATATAGTAAGGTTTTGAATTTATGCTAAATAAATTAATGAGTGCTTCTACATAGAAAGCATAATCATCAAGAAATCCAGAAATTTTTGAAACGGTATTGAAAACTCTATTTAATCTATTATTGTTATTTCTCAATTTATTTTCAATAAAATGAACAGCCTTTAGTGCGCTTTCAAGGTAACTCTGATTTCCAGTTACTTTATACCCGCTAATGAAACCTGATATCATCAACCCGTTCCACGAAGTCAATATTTTTCGGTCAGTACCTGGATGGATTCTCTTGAGTCGAACATGGTAAATCTTTTCTAGTGATTCCTCAATTTTAGTGGTTATCCAATCCGGGGACTTGGAATATCTTTCTGATAATCTTTGAATAGATGTATATTTATTTAAGATATTTTTACCTTCAAAATTACCACCCTGGGTAATCCCAAATCGATCTGCAAATATCTCAAAGATTTCGTGCTCTAAGATCTTTTCCAATTCCTTGTACGACCATAAATAGTATTTTCCTTCTTCACCTTCTGAATCTGCATCCTGCGAGGAGTAAAAACCACTCTCATTTGAGGTCATTTCTCTTTGAATATATCTAAGTATCTTATTCAACACGTTCAAATAGTTGGAGTTTAAAGTTATCGAATATATTTCTGAATAGAGTACAGAAAGAAGAGCATTGTCGTACAGCATTTTCTCAAAATGAGGGACTAGCCATCTCTGATCGGTTGAATATCGTGCAAATCCTCCTCCCACATGATCATGTATTCCTCCTGACTCCATTCTATCTGCAGTAAAAAGTACGAAATCCCTGTATTTGGTAATTCCAGAGTAGTCATATGCTCTTAATAAGAATAAGAAATTTGATGCATTTGGAAATTTAGGCGCACTACCAAAACCTCCATGTATGTTATCTGCCAATTGCAACAAAGTTACCGCTGCTTCATTTAGAATGGTTTTTTCCAGCTCTGATTCTTTATGAGATACAATATCAGTTGCAGTATCTCTTAGTGCAGTAACAAATTCCTGACTGGAAGAAATAACTTCGCTCCGTCTATTTTTGTAACCGTCAGCTAGTTGTAATAGTATAGTTCTAAAGCCTGGTAAACTATGTCTATCTTCTTTAGGGAAATATGTACCGATGTAGAATGGTCTTTGATCAGGAGTCAAAAAAACAGAAAGCGGCCAGCCACCATTACCAGTATACATTTGACAGGCCCTTTGATAAATGTCATCAATATCCGGCCTTTCTTCTCTGTCTACCTTAATGTTTATGTAATGCTCGTTCATTATATTTGCAATATCATAATCTTCAAATGATTCATGAGCCATTACATGGCACCAGTGACATGAGCTGTATCCTATACTCAAGAAAATTGGCTTATCTTCCTTCTTTGATCTTTCAAGAGCGTCTTGATTCCAACCGTACCACTCCACAGGGTTATATGCATGTTGAAGAAGATAGGGGCTAGTTTCATTAATTAAATTATTTGGAACTTTGTCTTGACCCGCATTTTGTTTATTATCCACATATTTTTAATTGTAAATATGATATTTAGACCCTTTCTTTATGAACTGTGCTAAACTGAGCCAATTAATTTTCAAAAATGGGATTCACCAAATGAAATAATTATTAGTTTACGACTCCTACTTTATACTGGTTGGAAATTGGTACGAATTCATAATAATAAGAAGGGGATAAGAGTTCTTGCAATCGCAGAAAGTTTTGAAAAAAAAGACAAGAAATCTATCTTAGCAGGCATTGTTATGAGACGTGATTTCATAGTGGACGGTTTAATTTATGGCTACACCACTGTAGGTGGAAACGATAGTTCTGACACAGTCCTGTCTATAGTTAAACGTCTGGGAAGAAATGACATCAATTGTGTTATGCTAGGAGGATTGATTATCAGTTTATTTAATATTATAGATGGTAAGCATATAAATGAAATCACAGGTTTACCAGTAATAGGCATTTCATATAAAAGATCAATTGGATTGAAAGACTCTATTCATGGAATCAATCACAAACAAAAGATTCAGGATTATTTTAATCTTGATGATAGAAAACCATTGACGTTGTGGACTGGGAAAACTATTTTTATTCGTCACTGGGGAGTAAATTTTTCTGATGCCTCCAATTTGATAAATTCACTAGTTCTTCAAGGTGCTAAACCTGAACCGTTGCGAGTCGCTAATTTGGCTGCAAGAGCACACAAATACTACGTTTAAAAAATAGTTTAGCATCAAATTTTTACCGTTCTGACGGTATTGTTACCAATATTGAGAATTCTTGCAATATTGGATTATTAATTAATAATTCACTTCCCTAGACTTTGACACCGATTTTGGAGTATAACGAATATATGCATCATAAAAAACTTCGTTTCCATGACCCGTTACTGTGTGTAAAAATGAGATATCAATTACAGCCTTCGTTTCATTCTCTAAAAAATTATTTATATCTTGTTCAAGTCCATGGGGTTCATATGACCTAAAAAATTTTATCCTCTCTTTTGGCATAAATTGTTATAATGAAAATATGAAAGGAATATATCAATATTTTCAAACAATCACGAGACTACCCATTTTTCTCACCTAGGACTTTCTATGAGTATATAATATGTACAACTACCAGTTATTCAATGATAGATCAAGCTCTATTCAATAGTTCCTTTTCTTTATCTTTAACTATTGGCTTTATCTTGTTCATAATTGTGTTGTGGAAATTCTTTGTGGTTACATCGAACGTAAAGATGATAACAAAACACAAGTGATTTCTAGAATCAGTTACTGGTATGGTAATCCTCAATAATTTCTCATAGTTAGAGCATGTATAATCGATTTTCCCAAGTATTGACTGCCATCTTATTCTGGTATACTGCCTTGTGACAGCTGCAAGCGCATATTGCGCAGTTTGCTCATCATTTAAGAGAGGTTTGATTCCTTTTCTCTCAGAGGAAGCCAGTATTGTTCCATGATGGTCCACTATGGCCGCAAATCTAATGTTTTTGTCAGATCTGGTTATTGATTCACAAAACGACTTGAAGAAATTTGTCACAGATAAAAACTAAAATTCCAATGTAATAAAGTTTAGGATGCCCCAGTGTGTATAGTTAATTGGTAAAATCCTCAAGTGCAACATCGATAGCGACCTTGGAAAACGACGCATTAGTAGACGCAGTTTATCCATCCAGGTCAATGTATAACGGTTAACTACTGTCACGTCAGATCTCGTCTTTCAATGTTTTAAGCACCCTCGCGTGTGGATCCATTGGATCTAATTGCTCATTTAGATAATCAATAAAGTTAGTTGCAGTTAGTATTCCTACGGTTTTGTCTCCCTCCTTAACAATAAGATGTCTTACCTTATCCTGTGACATCAGATTTGCTGCCATTTCAACAGATAAATTAGGATCAATTGTTGATAATGGGGATGTCATAAGATGGTGTACCTTGAATTCTTTACTTAGGACATCATGAATACACACACCCCTTGTGATATCGCGTTCAGTAACGATTCCTATAGCTTGTCCATCATCATCGACTACCACAAGTGAACTTACATTCTTGTCTAACATCTTCTTTGCAGCTTCTTTGGCACTTTCAGAGGTTCGAATAGTCTCTAATTTGGTTGACATTATATCGCTTACAGGCTTTTTCACACTACTTTGTAACATCGAAGTTTAATATATTTTGATTTGTAATAATATAGCCATCTAGATACCCGAACTTAATATACCCTCTCATTACATCTTCTCCCTTTAATTTGTCTCCTGTTACACT
>Ga0209157_1002536_pt1 | contig 14461 bp, 13 predicted proteins | sample GraSoiAngelo_135_FD_185892 | JGI IMG/M metagenome (GOLD analysis project Ga0209157, IMG submission 185892) | Grasslands soil microbial communities from the Angelo Coastal Reserve, California, USA - 14_0929_05_40cm (SPAdes) (version 2) | ecosystem: Environmental > Terrestrial > Soil > Grasslands ... | reverse complement strand
CCCGGGAACCTTTATTATAGTCGACCGGATTTCCGAGCGAATTCTGGGGGAGGACGGGTTGTTCGAGGGGAAGGTCAAGGCCGATATTCTCAAGGAGGTGGTCGACGTCGTCTCGACCCTCGTCGACGAAGCGAAATTCAACGTCGGCAAGGATTCCGTCGTGGTGAAAGCGGTTGATCCCGCCCACGTCGCGATGGTCGACCTCAGCCTCGATCGGGGCGCGTTCGACGCCTACAAGGCGGACGACGGCGAGCTCGGGGTCGACATGGACAAGATGAAGGAGATCCTGCGCCTCGCAAAGGCCGGAGAGACGATCGCTTTGCGACACGACGAGGACAAGAACCGGCTCGTGGTGACGGTCGGGAACACGACGCGTCGCATGGCCCTCGTGGACACGGCCGGGATGAGCGATCCGAAAGTCCCGAGCCTGAATCTGCCTGCGAAGGTCGTCGTCCGAACCGACGAACTGCGGCAGGCGATCCGCGCGTCGGAGAGCATCAGCGATCACATCGCCCTCAAAGCGTCTCCAGAAGGGTTCGAAGTCGTCTCCGAGGGTGACACGGACAATGTCTCGCACATGGTCCCAAAAGACCTGCTCGAGGAGCTCCAGGTCAAAGAAGCGGTCCGTTCCCTCTTCCCGCTCGACTACTTCTCGAACATGGTGAAGGCGATCAGCTCCGCGCCGAACGTGACCCTGTATCTCGGTTCCGACTATCCGGTGAAGCTGGAGTTCAAGATCGCCGGAGGCAAGGGCGAAGTGAAGTATCTGCTCGCGCCGAGAATTGAAAGTGAATGACGTGTGTCGGATCCTCCATCCGATCGGCGGGAACGCCTGAGCGCTTCTAGCGACGCACGCTAACTCCTCCGCTGTTCGTCCTCATCGGTTCGCCTCGTTCCAATCGTGAATCGATGCAAGGCTGCGCATACCTTCCGGGGGTGATGGACAGCGACCTTGCCTGAAGGTCACGAGAGAATGACCGTTGCTATCCTCGTCGAACGATCTCCAGTTCGGAAGCCCTCAGACTCCGAATGCAAGACGCAGTGCCGCGTAGGCGGCCATGCCAATTCCCGCCGACACGGGAATCGTTATGATCCACGCCCAGACGATTCGGCGCGCGACGCCCCACCGTACGGCTGACAGGCGCTTTGTCGCGCCAACTCCCATGATCGCCGAGGCGATTACGTGGGTGGTGCTGACCGGAATGCCGGCTAGGGCCGTGCTCGCAAGCGCGATACCGCCCGCGGTTTCTGCAGAGAAGCCCTGCCAGGGCCGAAGTGCCGTGACGCGCTGCGACATCGTCCGTACGATTCGCCAGCCCCCAAAGAATGTTCCGAGGGAGATGGAGGCGTGCGCCCCGAGGATGACCCAGAACGGCACATGGAACTCCCCCGATGGAGGTCCCCACGGCGGGTCGATCGCGGCGACGACGAGGATGAGGGTGATGATTCCCATGCCTTTTTGTGCGTCGTTCGTCCCGTGGGTCACGCTGTAGAAGAAGCTGGAGACGAGTTGCAAGCGCCTGAACTCGTGATTTACGCGGGTCGGCGTGAATCTCCGAAAGAGCCGGATCACGAGGAGCGCAAGTCCGAACGCAAATAGGAGCCCGACAAGCGGCGCGGCGACCATGTAGACGACGATCTGAACGAGGCCTTTCAATAGGATTCGGGCGAGGATGATGGCAGGGAAGAGACCCGACACGAGACCCGCTAGGATGACGATCCCGAGGGTCGGAGAATCCTCGCGCGCGAGTCCCCAGAGGAGGACCGCGACCGCCCCCGCAGCGAATGCGATGAACGTCAGTTCGAGGAAGAGTAGCATGTTCCCGGCGCTCGGAAAGAGGATCGCTTGGACGCCTCCCGCCAAGATCGCGGACCCGACCAGACCCCCGATCAAGGCGTGGCTGCTCGAGGTCGGAAGGCCCCAAAGCCATGTGAGGAGGTCCCACGCGATGGCGCCGAGGACCCCTCCCATGATGATCGCCAGCGTATGCAGGAATTGGGCGTTGGAGAGCGGGATGGAGCCGACGCCAAGCACGCTCGGGTCGATGATCCCTTTCCCGATCGTCTCCGCGATGGCGTTAGTAATGAAGGCCATCCCAACAAAGTTTCCGACTGCGGCGAGTCCGACCGCTTTCGTGGGCGTGAGGACTTTGGTGGCGACGACGGTGGCGATTGCGTTCGCGGCGTCGTGAAATCCATTGAAGAAATCGAACGAGAAGACAACGAGGATTGCCACCACAACGAGTTCTACAAACACAACCCTGCCTCTTCTTCCGAACACCAGCACCAGCCAGCGACGCTCCGCGGCAGGGAGCAGTCCTCCGCTGTGCCAATCGGCCCGGCACGGTTTTCCATGAACGAGCCCGGCGCATCCCTTACTGATTCTTCGCGACGATATCGCTCAGGACGTTTGCGACATCCTCGCAGTAGTCGGTGGCTTGCTCGAGCCGCTCGATGATCTCTTTGAACTTGATGATGTACACGGGATCCGGGTCCTTGAAAAGGTCCGCCACAGCATTGTTCATCAGATCGTCCGCAGCGTTCTCTAGCCGGTGCACCTCGATGGCGATGCGTTCGACTTCATCGCCCAGCTTTGTTTCGCGAATCATTCCGACGGCATCCTTCAGCAAGTGGGTCGCGTCCGCAATCACGTCTCCGAGCTGAATCATCGCCTCCGAGGGCCGTTCCACGCCGTAGAGGTGAAGTCGGTTCGCTGCTGCATAGATCATATCGAGGACGTTATCCAGCGAGCTTGCAAGTGACTGAATGTCCTCTCGGTCGATCGGCGTGATAAAGGTCCGGTTCAGCGCCTCGAAGACGTTGTGGACGAGTTCGTCCCCCTTGTGTTCGATGTCCTTGATGTGTCGCCGCTTCGCAGGCACGTCCCGGAAGTCGCCTAACAGATCTTGGAGCGCAACCGCGCCTTCGTCGACCGTCGCCGCCACCTGAGCCAGTTGGTCGAAGAAATGCCGTTCCTGGGGAATGATCCACTCCTTCAACCCCATCTTCCCATGCCTCCTGCGCCGCGGTAGCGGTGCATCCACATTAAGCTTCTCGTGCGGTCGAATGAACGTGGATCAGCCTTCGTCGACGTCGACGCCGGAGGCCTCCAGCTGTTGAAGAAGCTGCTTTCGCATCTTTCGGTTTCCCGCGAAGCCCTTGATCGCTTTCCGCGACATCTCGTAGTTCCGCAAGAGTTCCTTGACGTCCCTCGGCGCGACCCCTGCGCCTCGGGCAATGCGTTGGACGCGGGAAGACTTCACGAGCTTCGGCTCCGTCATCTCCTTGTCCGTCATCGAGTCCATGATGATCTTGAATCGACGGAGTCGCGCTTGCGTGCTCTCCATGTCCGAATCTTTCAGCTTCGCGCCGACGCCAGGAATCAACGAAGCCAGCTTGCGCATCGGGCCCATGTCCGTCAGCATCTCGATCTGTTCGTACATCTCGTGGAGCGTGAACTTCCCCGCCATGATCTTTTTCGTGAGCGCCTCGGCCCTCTCCGCATCGATCGCGTCTTGCGCCCGTTCGAGGAGAGTCTCCAAGTCGCCCATGCCGAGGAGGCGGGAGATGAACCGCGGAGGCTCGAACTTCTCAAGGTCGTCGATCTTCTCGCCGACCCCAATGAAGACGATGGGCGCCTTCACCTCCGCGACCGCGGAGAGGGCGCCGCCCCCTTTCGCGGTGCCATCGAGCTTTGTGACGATAACCCCTGTGATTCCGACTGCCTCGTGGAACGCCTTCGCCTGGGGGCCGGCTTGCTGCCCGACTGTGGCGTCGATCACGAGGAACCGTTCGTCTGCTCCGACCGCCTTCGCGACGGCCTCGATTTCCGCGATCAGGTCTGGCTCGAGTGCGTGGCGGCCGGACGAGTCGACGACGACGACGTCGGTTTCCGCGAGTCCTTTCATGCCCGCCTTGGCGATCTTCACGGCGTCCTTCGCCCCCGAGTCGCCGTAGAACGCCGCGTTGATCTGTTCGGACAGCTGCTTCAGTTGATCGTACGCGGCCGGCCGGTGCACGTCCGCCGCGACAAGGCCTACCGACAACCCTTTTTTCTGGAAGTACTTCGCGAGCTTCCCCGCCGTGGTCGTCTTGCCCTGGCCGTAGAGCCCGACGAGGAGGATCCGCTGTTTCTGAATCGGGACGTCCCGCGTCGACCCGAGGATCTTCACGAGTTCCTCGTAGATGATTCGGACGACGTGCTCGCGCGGACTCATGCCCGCGGGCGGTTTTTCCTCCAAGGCGCGACGCTGGAGCTGCTTCGTAATGGCGAGCGCCAGCTGTACGTTCACGTCGGCCTGGATCAGCGCGCGCTGAATGTCGCGGACGATTTCCTTGATGAGGGATTCGTCCACGTAGCTCGCGCCCGCGATCTTGCGGAGGGCCGCGCGGAGCGAGTCCCCGAGCTTCTCAAGGACCATGGCGGTGGACCAAAGAACCCACGGGTCTTAAGATTTGACCGCGGGCGCGTGTCAGAAAAAAGGGAAGGGAGGGCTAGCCTTGTCAGAAGGGATGGGATGCACTCTAACGAACTAGCCCAAAATTCCCCCGGCATCGTATTTGTACGACGATATTTAAGACTTTGTAAAGCGGCACGGCCCAGATGGAGGAGACGTCCCCCCGGATCGAGACGTTGACAACATGGGGCCGAATATCGAGTTACAGGTAGCCGGACTTCTGCAGGGTGAGCAGGTCGTCCGTGGACAGCTTCTCGCCCTTCTTGAACCGCTCGAAAATCATTTCGGCTTCCCTCTTCGCGTCGACTTCCTCGGCGACCGCCTCCGCCACGCCGCGGCTTTTCATCCAGATTCCGTGGATGATCTTGTCGTAGTCGTGGACCTGGCGGATGTGTTCGATGTGCTTGCGGTGCTCCTCGTCCGCGAGCATCTTCGTCTTGATGAACTCCTCTTGCGCCTTGTCCGCTTCCCGCCGCAGGCCGTCGCCCTGTTCGTACAGCACCGTCATCTGGTCGTGCTCGGCTTGGGCCTTTTCAGCGAGCTCGGACACGCGCTTGTGCGCGTCCTCCGCGAGGTCTCGCGCGGTCTTCAGCTCGTCCCTCATCTTCCGGACGTCCTCGTTTTCCTCGAGGGACCGCTCAAGTTTCTTGACCTCCGCCTCGAGCCGCTGAATCTCCTCGATCAGGGCGCGTTCTTTGTCCGCGCCGAGGACGGAGGTCATGTGCTTGAACTCGAGTCGCTTCAGCTCCTGCTGGAGCTTGCCGAGCGGCACGGAACCCCGGGGCAGTTTCCTCCGTTTGAGATCCGTGAGCTGCTCTTGGAGCTCGTTCACCCGCCGGTTGTTCCGGTCCCGCTCCTCCTTTGCGGCCTTCACGAGGGCGTTGAGCTCGTCCCGTTTGATCCGGTGTTGGGTGGCCTCGTCGACCAGCGTCCGGACTTGCGCGTTCAGCGCGTCGCGCTTCTCGACCCACTCCCGCGTCTTGTCGTTCAGCTCATCGCGACGCCGGCGGTGCCGCTCCGCTTCCTGGTTTTCTCGCTCCCGCTTCAGCTGTAGCTCATCCAGCACTGAAACCCTCACGAAACCGGGCTGGTGGGACTTTGCGAAGAAGGCGTCGCCATATAAAACTTGCCGCGAGCGTTCTCGAAATCCGGAAGGACCTTCGCGATAACGAGGTCGTAACCTCAAATAGCGACAGAATAATCGTTACCGGGGTTCCTTGGGCCGCCTCGCTTTCGCGTGGGTCATCCTTCTTCTCGTCGTCGCGCTGCAGGTCGCCTCGCCCGCCCTCACGAACCAATCCATCCAGACGTCGCCCACCGCGACGAGTTTCAGCGTCTCGATCGCCGCCGATCGCATGTCGGCTGATCGGAATGACACGATCGCGTACACGATGTGGCTCAACGTGACCGGCGGCGGTCAGCTCCAGCTGGCCCGCGTGAACCTGACCTTGGAGCCCGACTTGGTCCTCCAAGTCAACGCGAGCGTGCATCCGGCGGCCTGTCCAATCCTGAGCTCGAATGCGACGTTCGCGACGTGGCAGTGCAGCTTCCTTCGCGCGGGCCGATCATACCGGTGGTCCGTCCCCGCCCTCGTGGCCGCGAATGCGACGCTCGGGAGGTCCCGCCTGGCTACCGCAACCGCCACGGAACTCGGAAGCGGTTCGTTGTCCCCCCGGACCGCCCAGGTGACCGTCTGGATTGTCTTGGATATGCTCAGCCTCTCGGTCCAGGCGTACCCATCCTCGACGGCCGAGCGAGGGACGGCGGTGAATTTCACTGTGACGGTCGCGAACACGGTACCGCAGAGTCGGGTGAACGCCTCGAACGAGCGAAACTTCACCGCGTACAACGTCCGGATTGCGATCGGCATCGGTCCGTTACTCGACGTGGCGAACACGACGCCGCGCCTGGTCGCACGGGCCAACCTCACGCCGGGCGAGATCGTCACCGTTACGTTCCCCGGAATCGTAGCGGGCGGCGCTGCCAACGGCGATCTGGTATGGGTCAACGCCACCCTCCTCTACGCGGACATGGCGAACCGCTCCATCGGTCCCGGGTTCGCTGAGCAGCGACTGACCATTCGCGTCCCGCCCCCGCTCGGACCCGACGTCTCGTCCGTCGCGGCCGTGCTCGCGTTCGCGCTCCTCGCCATCCTCGCGGCGGTCTTGGCCGCGCCCATTCTTGGCGAGAGAAGCCTCACGATTGACGAGGTGTTCCTCGTCCACCGGAGCGGCATCTTGATTCAACATCTGAGCCGGGGAGCCGGTGTGAAGCGAGACGACGACCTCGTGGCCTCGATGTTCGTCGCGATCCAGGACTTCGTCCGCGACTCGTTCCACACGGTGGCGACCCTAGACGAATTCGCGTTCGCCGGTCGAAAGGCCGCGGTCCTCCGCGGCCAGCATGTGGTGCTCGCGGCCCTTCTATCCCGCGGCAGCCCGCGGTATCTGTTCTCCCAGCTCAAGGCGGTGGAGCGGGCGCTCGAGGCGGCCCACGGCCCCGCGCTCGCGGACTGGGACGGCCGCGTCTCGAGCCTCGACCAGGCGGGGCCGATTCTGGAGGCCTTGCTCGCCGGCCGCTATGGTCGGCTTTGGGGGTGGTGGCGATGGCCACGGTTCTCATAGAGGTCGACGCGTCGAGAAGCTTTAACTATGCCCGCCCAAATCCGGCGGACCGGGCCGGACCCGCACCGTTCCGGCGTCCGCGGGGCGTTTACGGAGGAGGTCGTGTTTGACGACATTCGAACGGCCCGACACAGCCCGGCTCGTTCGCCTGCGCCTCGCTGAGAACGCGGACGATGTCGACGCGCTGTTCGTCCTCGCCGCGCTGCGGGTCCAAGACGGCGACGTGAAGTCCGGCCTCACGATCCTCGACCACGTGCTCCGGGTCGATCCACAGTATCCCGGCGCGTGGCGGTTCAAGGCGAAGCTCCACCGGATGGAAGGGGACGCCGCGGGGGAGCGACTCGCGGAAGCGCGGGCGGAGGACGCGGGCCAATGATTGCGGCCGGGGACGTCGTCAAGCTCAAGATCTGCATGGCCGGCGAGGGAGCCGTTGGCAAGACGTCGCTGATCCGACGGTACGTGCTCGACCAGTACGACGACCGGTACGTCGCGACGCTCGGCACGAAGATTACGAAGAAGAGCGTCAAGGTCGACAACCCGCGGGGTCCCGGCCAGATCCAGGCGGACGTGATCCTGTGGGACATCATGGGCACTTCCACCCTCCGGGAGCTCTTGAAAGAGGCGTACTACCACGGAGCCCAGGGGATCCTCGCGGTCGCGGACCTGACCCGGCAAGATACCCTGGGAGCCCTCGACGAATGGGCCCGGTCGATCCGGTCCGTGGCAGGGGACATTCCGACGTTCGGCGTCGTCAACAAGATCGACTTGGCCGGTCAGCGGGCGATTCCGGCCGCCGAGGTTGAGGCGTTCTTCACGAAGCGCGGGTGGCCATGGGCGTATTCGAGCGCGAAGACCGGTCGCGGCGTTGAGGAGTCGTTCGTGGGACTCGTCCGGCTCGTGTTGCAGTCCCGGCACTGAGTCAGGCGATTCGCCAGCGGCGGTGGGCTTCCGCGTCCTTCGAGAAGCAGTAGTGGACCGTGTTGAAGTCCTTCCGCATCTTCGCGACGTCGGCCGCGACCCGTTCCGGCGGGTCGCCTTTGACCGCGACGCGGGCGAACAGGTCGGCGACCTCCCGCATCTGCGCCTCGGCCATCCCCAGGCGCGTGAGCTCTTGCGTCCCCAGCCGCACGCCGGACGGTTTCACGGGAGAGGTGTCCCACGGGAGAAGGTTCTTGTTCGTGATGATGTTGGCCCGCTCCAGGTCCGCGGCGACCTTCGCGCCGCCGCCGAACGCGGCCACATCGAGGGCGACCGCGTGGCTCTCCGTGAAGCCGTACTTCTCCGCGAGGACCTTGATTCCTCGCTCGTGCAACGCTTGGGCCAGCGCCTTCGAATTCCGGACAATCTGCGCTGCGTAGTCGCGGCCGAACTCGAGGAACTCCGCGAGCGTGATCCCGAGGGCCGCCATCGCATGGAGGTGGTGGTTCGATACGACGCCGGGGAACACTGCGCGTTGGAGCCGTTTGATGAACTTCTCGTCTTGCGAGTCGGACAACAGGATGCCGTGCTGCGGCCCTGGGAGGGTCTTGTGGGTCGAGCCGGTGAGGACATCGGCGCCCTCGTGCAACGGGTCTTGGAACTTTCCTCCCGCGATCAGGCCGAGGACGTGGGCCCCGTCGTACCACACGTGGCACCCGGCCTCTTGGAAGGCGTCCCGCAGCTCCTTGAGGGGGGTAGGGAACAGGAAGACGCTCTGTCCGAATGCGGCGACCTTCGGGCGGACCAGTCGGAGGAGCTTGGCGGTCCCATCGACGTCGATGTTCATCCGCTCGACATCGAACGGGTAGTTGACGTTGTTCACGCCCCGCATCCCCGCGGCGCCGAACTTCGCGGAGCTGATGTGGGCGCCGTGGCTCAGGGCCACGGACGTCATGATGTCGCCCGGTTCAAGGAGGGCGAAGTAGACGGCCATGTTGGCGACCGTCCCACTGATGAGCCGCGCGTCTGCATGCCGGACGCGGAAGATTTTCTTGGCGAGCGCAACGACACGGTCCTCGACTTCGTCAACGAAGGTGTTGCCTTGGTAGTACCGCTCGTGGGGCAAGCCTTCGGCGTACCGATCGCCGAAGTCGGTCAGGAGCATCTCGCGAGCCATCGGGCTGATGATGTTCTCCGAGGCAATCATCGGGAGGGACTTCGAGAACCAAGCGTGGTGGCGGTCCACCTGCTCGCTGATGAACGCGACGTCCTCATTCATGCCTTCGCTCGGTGAGACAAGAATGCGACGGGATAAATACGTTCGGCCAGTGGGGCTCCGGGGTCATCCGCCCCGGACCTAGAAGCAGCGGACTTTTCCTTGGACGATCCGGTCCGTCAGCTTGTAGATGTTCTCGAGTTCCTCGTCGATCAGGACTTCGGCGTCTTTCACAATCGAGCTGAGATGGGTCCCTTTCTCCGGGATAATCTGCGCCGTTGCGGCCTGCGGCTCGTCGATGGGTTTCCCGATCTGGGAGACGATGCGGACCCAGACCTCCTTGACCTTGCCCGCGTGCTCCTTCACGATGCGATCCGCGATCTCGAACGACAGGAGGTTGTACAATTTCCCGACGTGCGTCACCGGATTTTTCCCGGCGGCCGCCTCCATCGACATCGGTCGGTACGGGGTGATGAGGCCGCTCACTCGGTTCCCGCGGCCGACGCTCCCATCGTCCCCGTTCTCCCAGGAGAGACCCGTGACGGTGAGGTAGAAGATCCCCGCATCGTAGTTGTCGCCCGTGTTGATGTCCACCTTCACCGCCCGGTCCGTGTACTTCACGGCGTTGTCGAGGAGCCGCTCCCGGAGCTCTTCCACCACGCTCCGGTAGTGGTCTTTGTCGGGGACGAACTTGTCCACCATCGCCGCGGCGACCGTGAGACGCATCGAGTCCTCGTGCCGCACCCCCATGACCTTGATGTCCTGGCCGACCTCCTTCAGGTCTTTCTTGAGTGCCCCGTTGATCAGGAGTTCCGTCTGTAACACGACGGTTTCCAGCTCCGAGAACGGGGCGAAGCCGACCCCGAACGAGGTGTCGTTCGCGAGGTGTTTCTGCGTATCATACAGCCCCCGGAGGTCCACGGAGCCTTGGCCGATCTTGCAGTCCAGGGTGACGTCCGCATCGACGTTCAGGTTCGTGCAATTCGTTGCGAGGTACTCGTGGGCCGCCTGGATCGCCGTCGTCCGATAGGGCAGGCGTTCCCCGTTCACCATGGTCGTCGCGCGCCCCACAAGGAGGATGTACGCCGGCTCGAGGAACACGCCGCCACCGAACTTCGGCGCGCTTTGTCCGCCGACGACCTCGACCTGATCCGTGTTGTGATGGAGGATCCGTCCGAATCGGTTGATGTACATCTTGCTCAGGGCCCGCGACACAATCTCCGCGAGGCCGTCCGCGATGCTGTCCGGATGGCCGACCCCCTTGCGTTCGACGATCTCCGTCCCCTGTTGCTCGATCGGCGTGTGGACGAGTTCCTCCACGTAGATGTTCCGTGCCACGAAAGTCCCCCGACGGTGGTGCCGCGTGGATGCCTAGGTGCATATATGGCTTTTGTCGCAACCCCGAACCGCAGGCAAGCGGGATGGCGACGACTCGCACATCCCGACTCCGTCAGCGGCATGGGTCAATAATATACCATTGAACCAAAAATTCCGGCAGGAATATGTACCTCCTGGCCGTTCCGCCCCCGATGATGCCGGACCTGGAGGAGATCCCACGGTTGCGGAAAGCCCTCGGCCTGACGCAGACGTCGCTCGCCCGCCTCTCGAACGTCAGCCAGTCGACGATCGTGAAGATCGAGAAGAAGCAGATGAATCCGTCGTACGATGTCGTGCGACGCGTCTACGCCTCGCTCCAGACCGAACTGAAGCGGCAGGAGAAGCGAGCCCTCGTGGAGCAGATTCAGACGCGAAAGGTCCAGTACCTCGAAGCGAAACTGCCGCTCGAGAGTGCGGTGGCCGAGATGCGGCACTGGAAGTTCTCGCAGATGCCCGTCATGCACAACGCCCATCCGGTCGGATCGATTTCGGAAAAGGTGATCAACGACCTGATCTTGTCGGGCAAGGACCCGAAAGACCTCGCCCGGATCCGCGTGGACGAGGTCATGGAGCCCGCGTTCCCGCAGGTCGACGCGAAAACCCCCGTCGAGCTCGCGGCGAACCTCCTCCGGCACTACAATGCGGTCCTCGTGACGTCGAAAGGCGAGGTCACGGGAATCCTGACGAAATCGGACCTGATGAAGCTCCTGTAGCAGTCGGGCCGCCGGAGTTCAGTTTCGCCCAACCCCCATTATCGTTAAATAACGATAACTTATGTCCAGAACACAGACGAAGACGAACGGTGTCCCCAATGATGATCGGATGCGGCTACTGCGAAAAGACAGTACGACGACGCAGGTACCTGTATTTCTGGCACTACGAGCAACGGGGTGGGCATCGGAAACAGGTTGAGGAGTACGTGGGCCCTGCGAGCGATTCGAAGGCCCGCGAGGACGTCACTCGCAAGGTCGCCGCCTACATCGGGCGGGCTCGGGAGGAGATGGACCGGTTCGTCGAGCTCGCGCACCGAGAAATGATCGCGCGCGAATAGCTCGCATCGATTTGCGTTATCGTTGGACAACGATAACGAGTGCCGGCTGCTGCAGAGCGCTCCACGGCCTATTCCGGGTACGGCACGTCAATCTCGAGGAAATCCTCGGCGACTCGCACGGCGGGGAAGACCTTCTCCGCGTCTGCAAGAATCGACTTCGGGTCCTCGTATCTCGGGCTCAGATGGGTCAGGACGAGCTGGCCGACTCGCGCCTCCTTCGCGATTTCCGCGGCTTGTCGGGAAGAGGAATGGCCGTAGCGATTCGCCTTCTCCTCGAGCGCCGCGTCCGAGGTCGCGTCGTGGATCAGGACATCCGCGCGCCGGGCCATCTCGACGAGCGCCTCGTGCGGCATCGTGTCGCCGGTGTACACGATCTTGCGCCCCCGCCGAGGCGGACCCAGGACATCCTCCGGCCGGATCGTCCGGCCGCCGATCGTGACGGGCTCGCCTTCCTGCAGTCGGCTGTACAGCGGCCCGCTCGGGACGCCGAGCGCTTCCGCGCGGTCCACGCTGAACCGCCCCGGCCGCGGCTTCTCCTCGAGGACGTAGCTCACGCACGGGACCGTGTGCACCGCCTCGAAGGCTCGGACGACGTATTCCCCGCAATCGATCGCCCCGCCCGGCGTGAGCTCCTTCGCGTGGACCGGGAAGCCGGGCGTGAAGTAGCCGAGCGACAAGAGGTCTCCCACGAGTCGCTCGATCCCGCGGGGCCCGTACACCTCGAGCGGCGTCTCCCGTCCGTTCATCGACATGCTCTGGACCATCCCGGGCAGCCCGAGGAAGTGGTCGCCGTGGAAGTGCGACACGAAGACGCGGGACACCTGCATGAAGCTCAACTTGCTCTGCATGAACTGACGCTGCGTGCCTTCCCCGCAGTCGAACAGGATGACCTCGGGGCCGCGCTTGACCGCGACCGCGCTCACGTTCCGCTTCGGCGTCGGCCACGAACCGGAGGTGCCGAGGAACACGATTTGCATGGACCCATCCCGAACGCCCGCGGGGGTTTAACGCCTTTGGACCCCGCGCCAAAACTATATCGCGGTACCGGAATGCCGCGTCGGTCCGCGCATGATTTCCCTCGACGGACACTCGTTGGACTTGGACGATATCGCCGCCGTCGCCCGCCGGGGGGAGCGCGTCCGGCTCATTGCCGCGGCGGCCCGTCGCGTCGAGGCAAACCGGCGGGCGCTGGAGCGATCGATCTCGGAGGGCGCTGTCGCGTACGGAATCACGACGGGATTCGGGGAGCTCGCGAACGTCGCGATCCCGGAAGCCGACGTCCGGAAGCTGCAGCTGAACCTCCTCCGGAGTCACGCGGTCGGCCAAGGCGAACCGCTTCGGACGGATGAGGTGCGTGCCTCGATCTTGCTGCGCGCGAACACCTTGGCCCTGGGCCGTTCCGGCGTCCGAAAGGTCCTCGTGGCGCGGCTGCTCGATCTCCTGAATCGTCGCGTGCACCCCGTGATCCCGTCCCGCGGGTCCCTCGGGGCCAGCGGAGACCTGGCGCCGCTCGCCCATCTCGGGCTCGTCCTCGTCGGAGAAGGCCGAGCCGAGTTTCGAGGTCGCACGTTCGCCGGAAGGGAGGCTTTGCGGCGGGCCGGGGTCGCGCCGCTGGTCCTCGAATCGAAGGAAGGCCTGGCGATTGTCAACGGGACCTCGGTCATGGCGGGCGTCGGGGCGCTCGCGGTGCACGACGGCTTGCGGTTGCTCAAGGACGCGCAGGTGGCCGCATCGATCGCGTTCGAGGCGCTCCGCGGCTCTCCGAAGCCGTACGACGACCGACTCGTCGTCCTGAAGCCGCAGCCCGGGGTCCGAGACGTGGCGGCGAACATGCGACGCCTCCTTCGGCGGAGCGAGATCATCCCGTCGCATCGGGGGCCGCACAAGGTCCAGGATCCGTACACGCTCCGGTGCATCCCACAGGTCCTCGGAGCGTGCCGCGCCGCGTTGGACACCGCGGCCGCCGTGGTCCGGATTGAGATGAACTCGGCCACGGACAACCCACTCATCCTCCCGGACGGCATGAGCGTGAGCGGCGGGAACTTTCATGGGCAGGCCGTCGCCATGGCCCTGGACCACGTGGCGCTCGCTATGGCCGTCCTCGCGGGATTCACGGAGCGCCGGATTGCGCGGCTCGTCGACACGCGCCTGAGCGAGCTCCCGCCGTTCCTCACGGAGAAGTCTGGCCTGAACTCCGGGATGATGATCCTCCAGTACGTCGCCGCGGGCTACGCGAGCGACAACAAGGTCCTCGCCCACCCCGCCTCCGCGGACTCGATCCCGACGTCGGCGAACCAGGAGGACTTCGTGCCGATGGGCATGTCGGCCGCGTCAAAGGCTCGCGAGGCAATCGAGAACGCAGCGCATGTCGTCGCGATGGAGTACCTCGCGGCCGCCCAGGGACTCGAGTTTCTCCAGCCGCTCCGGCCGGGCGTCGGTCCACGGGCCGCATACGTGCGGATTCGCGGATCGATTCCCCGCCTCGTCGACGATCGGTCGCTCGCGGAGGATGTCGACCGGATCCTTGGATGGATGAAGGACGGGGCCCTCGTGGCCGCTGCGGAAGCCGCTTCGGGCGGACTCGCCTAGTCACTCGCGCCTTGGAGGGAGCGGAAGCAGGCGGGACAGCGACCGACCCGAGTCGCACAGAGTTCGTGGAAGTCGCGGCCGCAGCGGCAGCGTGTGGCCTTGAAGCCCTTCTTGATGAGGCCCTTGCAGATCGGGCAACGGGTCTCGAGGTCCGCGACGAGGCGCTTCGCTTTCTCCTGCACGAGCTCGGAGACGTCGACCTGGGCGATCATCTCCTGCGTGTACTCTC
>Ga0209157_1002534_pt1 | contig 14465 bp, 9 predicted proteins | sample GraSoiAngelo_135_FD_185892 | JGI IMG/M metagenome (GOLD analysis project Ga0209157, IMG submission 185892) | Grasslands soil microbial communities from the Angelo Coastal Reserve, California, USA - 14_0929_05_40cm (SPAdes) (version 2) | ecosystem: Environmental > Terrestrial > Soil > Grasslands ... | reverse complement strand
GGGAAGGCGTTGCCGGTCGAGAACCATGCGCCGCGGCGATCCGCTACGGCACGTTGCGTCGCGTTGACGAGCGGGCCGTCGGATACGTGTGGCTCCCACGAGAGACTCGCCGGAAGAAGCCGCGCGGCCCCCGCCAGCGTTCCCACCCAGAGGGCCCCGTCGGGGCCGTCGCGAAATGCGGTGACGCGGAGGCCAGGGAGTCCGGTGTTCACGGCGGTCCATGCGCCGGCGGCGTAGCGATACGCGCCGAGCGTGGCGGACCCCGAGAAGAACCCCTGCGGGCCCGCGAAGAGCGTCTGGCTCGCGAAGGCATGGCCCGCGTTCGCAGCGCGGAAGACGCCGCCGGCGTATTGATACGGACCGAGAGAAGTGGCCGCCCAGAGCGTATCCGCGTACAACGCGAGCGAAGTCGCCGGGATCGCAAGCGCGGCGGTCCGCGCAACCCACACGCCGGACGCGAAGGCCGAGAGCCCGGACATCGTCGCGCACCAGAGCGTGTCCCCGACTTGGATGAACGCGCGCACGTCATCGCCGGCGAGCGCCCCCGACGTGCTCGCGTTGGTGTAGACCCGCGTGAGCCCGATCTGCCCGGTCGCGGGGCTCTCGGTGAAGAGCGCCACACCCCCGCTCGTGCCGACCCACACCGTATCGCCTCGCACGTACAGCGCCTGGACGCGGTCGCTCGGGAGACCGTCGAAGGAGCTGAGGGTGCGCCGGAACGTCCCGTCGGTCCGAAGCCGGGCGATTCCGGACTCGGCCGTCCCGATCCACAGCGCACCCGAAGGGGATACCTCGGTCGAGAGAACGCTGTTGGAGGGGAGTCCTCCCTGCGAGCGGAGGATCTTCGTCGCGATGCCCGTCGCTGGGACGATGGTCACGATCCCTCCGAGGGTCCCCGCCGCGAGGAGCCCGTTCCACGCCGTGAGGCTCTGGATTTCGTTCGAGTTGACGTAATTGCTCACGAAGAGCGACGTCTTGGCTGCCGCGGATAGAGGGACCCCCAATTGCCAGGACACGGAGGCCGCGAGCGCGAGCGTCACGAGCTGGCTGCGTCCGGGGAGGAAAGGCAGGATCCATCTCAACGGATGGTTCCCCTCGTGGCCCGGAGAAATACGCGCAGGTCCTCGGCAAGCGAGAAGCGAGACAGGTAGGCGAGCTCGGCCGCTACCTTGGTCATGGGGTCCCCGGACGCCCCGTCGGGCGGAGTCACGACGCCGGGTCGGACCGACTCGAGCGCGAGCCGTGCCCAATCGGGGACGCCTGCCCACCGATCCCCTTCGTAGGCGCTCCGGCCGACCCAGCTCAGACGTCCCGACCACACCCGCCCCCAGGCTTCGGCTGGACCGTACCCCTCGCCACGCCCCGCGAGGTACGCGCGCAGCGCGCCCCAGCGAAACGGGGCGACGAAGATCGAGAGGAGAAGATCGCTCGCGCGCTTCCTCACGCGAAGCGAGAGGCCCCGGCTGGGGGAATGGAGCAGGACCGCGCGCACCCGGCCCAGCGAGGCGAGGCGTTCCTCGGCGGCAAGCTGGGCCACCGAGCCCGCCCAATAGACCGCCGCGCCTGAGTCGCGTAGCGCGGCCGCCGCGGCGAGCAGGTAGGGCACTTCCCCAGGCTCCGGCACGACGCAGACGATTTGGATCCGCTCGCTCTCGACGAGCGCCTTGAGCCTCGCGGCCGCCTCCTTCGGCGCCTCGCCGGGGTCGGAGGGGACCACCGTCTTGAGCGGCTCGAATCCCTCGCCGCGCGCCTCCTCGAGCGCCTCCCTCGTCCGTTCGGCCTCGTCGCCGGATCCCACGATGAGGACACGGCGAAACGCGAAGCCCTGCCGTCGAGCCCCGGCGCCGAGCCTTCCGACGACGGTCCTGGATGCCAGGAGCGCCCCGTAGAGAAGAGGGGCCAGGAGAAGCACGAGCACGCGCGAGTATCGCGGGGTCTGGAACAGGAAGGTCGCCGCCATGAGGAAGAGCACCGCTTGAACCACAGCCTGCCCGATCGAGAACGCGCGCTCGATCCCGTCCAGGAACGTGGATCGACGGTAGAGCCCGTTGGCCGCGAGCGCGGCCAGCGAGACCGCGACCGTGAAAAAGAGGAGGCCACCGTAGCCCGGGAGCGGGTAGATCGGCTTGGCGAAGACCGGCGCGAGCGAAGCCCGGATCGCGTACGCGCCAAGGAAAGCGAGGACGGCCGCAAGTACGTCGGTCGCCAGTGTAGCCAGCGACAGAATGCGTTTGCGATTCTGGCTCACGGCGTAGAGAACGGCGCTCCACTTTTCCGCGAAACGGAGGAGCCCGGCCGCGTGCGCCCGGATCGAGCGCGCGCGGAGCTGGGCGCTCCCGCGGGCGTACTCATGCACCATCGAGGCATCCGCGCAGTACAGGACCTCGTATCCGTGGCGCCACATCCGCTGGCACCAATCCACGTCCTCGAAGTAGAGAAAGTAGCGCTCATCCATCATCCCCACGTCCCGCACCGCCCGCCTTCGCGCGAACATGGCCGCTCCGAGAACCCAGTCGACGGGGCGGGTTTCCGCGTGGTCCCAGTCGGCCATGAGGTGGTTCCGGAGGGTTCGGCTCCTGGCCGCGTACGGCCCGAGCGGTGCCCGTCTCAGGAAAAGGGTCTTCCAATTGTAGAATCGCCTGGCGGAAAGCTGAAGCGTTCCGTCGGAGTTCATGAGCTTGGGGGCGACGATTCCCGCCCTGGGGTGTTCCCCGGCACACCGGACGAGCGCCTCGATGGAGCCCGGCAGCACCTGGATGTCCGGGTTCAGGATCAGGATGGCGTCCTCCCGGGCGGCCCGGATTCCCTCGTTCACGCCGCGCGCATAGCCCAGGTTGCTTCCCGGGGCGAGGATCCTCGCCGGCCACGGCAGCCCCGGGAGCAGATCCTCGAGCGGCTCTCCCGAGTTGTTCACGATGAGGATCTCCCGAAGCGGCTCCGGGAGCGCGTCGCGGAGGGATTGGAGCAGGCGTCCGAGCGCCGGGCGGGTATGGTAATGGATGACGATCAGGGAGACGGACATGGGTGGTCCAGCCTAGAGGGCGCCGAGCAGGTCGAGGACGCGGAGCCTCCAGACCATCCACGCGGCTTCCCATACGATCCGCCGTGACATCTTGGATTCCCCCGCGCGACGGTCGACGAAGAGAATCGGAATCTCGCGGATGCGGAATCCCTTTCTCCACGCTTTGAAATTGATCTCGATCTGAAAGCCGTAGCCGTCCGATCTGACGTGGCTCAAGTCGAGCGATTCGAGCACCTGTCGGCGGAAGCACTTGAATCCGCCGGTCGCGTCCTTGATGGGCATGCCCGTGATGACGCGGCAGTACACGTTCGCGAGGTAGGAGAGGATCAGTCGCTTCAGCGGCCAGTTCACGACCGTGACACCGTGCAGATACCGCGATCCGACCACGAGGTCCGCGTTCTCGAGCTCCCTCAGAAACTCCGGAAGCGAATCCGGATTGTGTGAGAAATCCGCGTCCATCTCGAACACCGCGTCGTAGTCGTGCTCGATCGCGTAGCGGAAGCCCGCGACATACGCGGACCCAAGCCCCATCTTCCCAGGACGGTGCATGACGTGGACCCGCGGATCGGTCGCGGCCAGGGCGTCCGCCGCCGCCCCTGTTGCATCGGGCGAATTGTCGTCGACAATGAGCACCTCGAGCGGCAGCCCTTCCGCGAAGATCCGCCTCAAGAGCTCCGGCAGATTCTCCCGCTCGTTGTAGGTCGGGATGATCACGAGCGCTTTCAAGCGGGCGATCCTCCCGCAGGCTCGCCCGCTACGGGGCCCGGCGGGGCCACGGGACGGCGCCGGCGGATCAGACCCGCGCCCGCCAGCACGACCGTGAGCGCGAGCGATGCGATGGAAATCCGGATCCCCGCTTGGAGCGCGCGAGGCTCGTAGTGGAAGCGGATCCTGTGCACGCCGGGGCCGACCACGACGCCGCGAATCAGGTAATCCACCTGATGGATCGTCGTGGGCGCGCCGTCCACGGTCGCCCTCCAATCCGGGTCGTACTGATCGGCCAGGACGAACAGGCCGGGCGTCGCGGTTGAAACGAGAAACTCGGCATCGTTGAAATCGTACCGGATCACCCGGACCGAGTCCGGCTGGCTCGGCTCGGCCATCGGCGGCAACGGGTCAGGACCGGTCCAGAGCGCTTCATGGGTCGGATGAAAATTGCCGGTCCGGATCATCGCGAGAGCGACGGATTCATTCCGCACGGGGACGAGTCGGTGCACCACATAGGCGCGCGGCAACGCGCCGTCCAGCTCGTATACCTTCACCTCGCCGTCGTGCCGCAGCGTGAATCCTGGCGTGTCCTTCGGGATGTAACCGTCGGTGAGCACGTACTTCACGTTCAGGAAGCGGAGGATGTCGAGGCTGCTCATGATCTGCGCGGTGTCGGCGAAAGCTTGGTACAGCTTGGGCTTTGCTGGGTGGTAGCCCATAACCGACGCGATGCCGTAGGCAGCCAGCCGGCTGTCGTGCGGATCCATCGGGAGCACCCGGAAGAGCGTGGAGTCGGACTTGAGAAAGGTCACCTCGGGTGTTTCCTTGAAATACTCCGCGTACTCCTGGGGGGAGCCGACTTGCGCGTCCATGATCTTGCGATCGATCACCCAGAGATCGACCACCGTGACCGTGAGAACCAGCGCCGCCGCCGTGACCCGGCGCATCCGGCCGCGTCGCGCGAGCGCGATGGCGATGCACCCAATCCCGAGGAGGATCCCCGACTTGATCGCGTCGAGCGAAGCCATGTCGATCGCCTGCCGGGCCAGGTCCGTGCTGAAGGAAGGACGACTCTGGGTCGCGGCGGTCTCGATCGCTCCCGAGAGTGCGTGGAGGAGCGCGACGACGGCGACCCCGCCCACCCCCGACAACACCCCCGCCCGCATCCACAAAGCACCGGGGTCCACGTCCTTGCCCTTGGCGGTCGCTCCACGCTCGAGCGCCCTCGTGAGCCCGAACGCGGCGAGGGCAGCGGTCGCAAACTGGACCAAGACCAGGATCATGACGGGGACCCGGAACTTGTTGAAGAACGGCAAATGGAAGTAAAGGAGCGCATAGAGAGGCTGGAAGTGTTTTCCGAACGACATGAGGAGCGCCGCCACCGCCATCGTGAGGAGATACCACCGCACTCTCCCGCGCCACCGCATCGCACCGTAGACGGCGAGCGCGAGCGGCACGATGCCCATGTAGTTGGGATAGTCGGTGAAGGGCATGCTTCCCCAGTAGGTACGGCCGCCGAAGCCGAACATGCTGGGGATGGCGAACGTGAGGATCTCGCGGGGATGGAAGGACCACTGGGTCGCGTAGTCGAGACCCGCGCCGCCCCCTTCCCCACCTCCGCGGACCGAGAGCTTCGCGTATTCGTGGGTAGGGAGATAGAGGAAGGCGCTCATCCCAAATCCTAAGAGGAGCCCGACCAGAAGCCCGACGGGCGCGCGCACCACCGCGCCCCTTTGCCCCTCCCTCAGTCCTTGGATCACTTGAAAGAGCGCGTAGCCGCCGAGGGCGAGCCATGTGTAGAAGACGATCTGCACGTGTCCCCGGAGGAGTTGAAGCGCCGCCGCCAGGGCGAACCCGGCGAGGGCAAGGGGCGATCCGCGACGCACGAACCGATCGAGCAGGAAGACCAGGAGCGGCAGATACGCCGCGGTCATGATCTGGCTTCCATGTCCGAACACGCCGACGGCCACCAGATTCGGGGTGAGCGCGAACGTGAGCGCTCCTAAGGTCGCTCCTTCCGTCGAGGCGCCGAGCGCCCTCAAGAGGGCCAGCATGGAGAGCGCAAGCAGCAGGTAGTGCGTGAGAAGCCAGGTTAGATCAGGAAAGTGGAGCGTCTTGTTCAGGAATCCGAAAACGGGATCCAAAGGATAGACGTAGGGGACGAACGCGAGACTCCCGAACGAAGGCATTCCCAGGAAGTGATACGGATTCCAGAGCGCGTAGACGTGCCGGTTCTGGAGCGCGTCGAGCGCGACCCGCGCGAATCCGGCCGGAGCGACCGAATCGGGAGTGAGGAAAACCTTCCCGAACGTAATTGGATAGAAGAAGACGAGGACGAGGAGTGCCACCACCGCCCAAGCCCAGCGCGAGAGGTCGGACTCCTTGGCTTCGCGGGATCCCGCCTGCCGTACGGCGCTCGTTCCCCCTCGCGAGGGGCGCCTCACGCGGCGTCCTCCAGGCAAAAGGCGACGAACTCCCGCGCGATCTCGTCCCAATCGTGGAGACGCGCGAACGCGACCAGAGGCGTCGGATCCGGGGGCGATTCGAGGAAGGATCTCACGCAGGCAACGAAAGCCTCCGCCGAATCCGCGACGCGCGCCGCGCCTCCCCACGTCCCGACCTCATCGGTGAACCGTGTCGTGACGCACGGAACGCCGGCCGCCGCGTACTCGTAGAGCTTGACCGGATTCACCGCTTCCGTGAGAGGCGTGCGGCGGAACGGGATCAATCCCACCCGGAACGCCCGCACGATCGACGGAATCTCGGAGTAGGGCTTGAGGCCGAGCCAGAAGAGATTCGGCGTCGAAGAGGAGACGCGTTCTAGCTCCGCGCGGGTCGAGGGGTGCGCGGGGCCGACCAGAACGACCCGCGCGCCCGGAAGCGACCGGGCGAGGGTGGCGATGAGAGGCACATCGAACCAGGAATGGAGCGATCCGACGTAGCCAAGGATCGGCGCGCCCGCGTCTCCCGGGAGGGAATCGGCCGGAGCGGCCACCTGGAATCGCACGACGTCGACCCCGTTCCCGATCGGGCGCGGATTCGGGGCGCCGCCCGAGCGCGCGAGCTGGGCGAGCGGCCGCGAAGTGACGGAAACGCGGTCGGCCTCGCGGAGGAGCCGCTCCCACTGCGGCACAAGACGCGGCGGCACGGGGGCGAAGTGGAGTGGAGCATCGATCATGTCGTACACGACCCGTTCGGGGCGAAACGTTCGGAGCGAGGGACGAGCTAGGAAATTCTGCACGAGCGCCAGGCGCCTCGCCCCGGGTCGGCCGAATCCTCGAAGAGTCGCTGCCCACGCGCGCTGGGCCGCGAATAGGCACCGAGCCGCGAGCGCCGAGCCTCCGAGCCGGTACGCGAGGCGTCTCAAGCGAATCGAGCGCGCGTGCAACGGAAGAAAGGGAAATGAAACGCGGGAGATCCGCTCGGTGACCTGAGTCGGCCGGAGGGCAGGCGCATGGCCAATGGTCCAGGGCTCCACGAAGAGAATCCGCGAGTCAGGCGGGAACCTCGTGGCGAGCTGCTGCGGCCTTTGCCAGAGACTCCCCCACGGAATATCACTGAGCCAGACGACGTCCCAGCCGGGACGCACGTGAGCCTCCGAGGTCGTGCACGGTCTCAGAGTACGGGGGGCCGCAATCGAGCGTCAAGACGTGAGATGCGCGGACTCGTTGACCTTTCCCCAGGCGTCCCGTAGCGTGCCCATGCGTGCCCCGTCCGATCCGAGTCGCGATCGACCTGAGGCCCCTCGCGCGGGGGCCCGCCACCGGCATCGGCCTCATCTTGACCCAGGTCCTTGAAGAGCTCTCCCCGCGCGGTTTCAGGTTCATCGGCGTGAGCGACCGGCCGGTCGAGCCGGGCGCCCTTCCCGAATCGGTTGAGGTACGGGTCTCCGGACCCGGGGGCGGCAGAATCCGCTGGGAGGCAGGCGAGCTTCCGCGGATTCTCCGCGAGATCAAGCCGCCTCCCGACCTCTTTCACGCGACCTGGAACCACGGCGTGCCGGCAGACCTTCCCTTCCCGTCCATTCTCTCCCTCCATGACGTGATTCCGTGGATGATGCCGCGACTCGTCCCCTGGCCCAAGCCCGCGCTCCTCCACCAGTGGCTCTACCGACGCGCCGTGCGCGCCTCGGCGCGGCACGCTTCCGCGATCGTCACGCTGAGCGAAGCGAGCCGCCGCGACATTGCTTCCCGAATCCCCGAGGCCGCCGCGAAGATCGAAGTCGTCCCCTGCGCCGTACCCCGATGGCTCACGCCCGCTCCCGCGGACCGGATCGCACAGTCGAGATCCAGGTACGGCGGCGCGCCGTACTGGCTCTACCTCGGAGGCTTCGACCCGAGGAAGGGCGTCGAGCTCTTCATCGAAGCGGTGGCACGAGCCTTTCCCGAGCGAAGAGGCGCCCCGGCGCTCGTCCTGGCCGGCACGAGGCACCCTCTTGCCGATCGCCTGGCGGAATCGGCGAATGCGAACGGGTTGCGCGCGCATTGGCCCGGATACGTCCCCGACTCCGATCTGGCCGCGCTCCTGGGGGGCGCGGAGCTTTTCATCTACCCATCCCGCTACGAGGGTTTCGGCATCCCCCCGCTCCTCGCGATGGCGCTGGGGACGCCGTGCGTGGTCAGCGACGCCGGCGCGCTGCCTGAAGTCGTCGGGGACGCCGCGGTGTCCTTTCCCTCGGGCGACGTGGGGGCGCTCGCGGAGCGGCTGGAAACGATTGCCCGCGATCCAGGCGCCCTCGCCGCCCGCTCCCGGCTCGGGAAGGAGAGGGCGGCCCGATTCAGCGTCGACCTGCTGGCGGAGCGAATGACTCGGGTGTACGAAGCGGCGGCGGCGCGCCGAAAAGGATCCGCGTGAAATCGGCGAACCCAAGCGCCAGCGCGCCCGCGGACCTGAAATCACGACGCGTGATCGAGAGGAGAAGCAGCCACCCCGACCATGCGAGGTAGGAACCCCACGAGAGCGCTCGCTGCCAAGGCGTGCCGTGCCGCACCAGGAAGAGGGCCCCGCTCCGAAGCCGGTAATAGGCCTTGAGGGGCGTCAGGCCCCCCCCGCTCGTGGCGGACACGTGGTGCCACACCTTGGCCGAGGCCTCGTACCAGAGAACCCGACCCTGCTCCCGGGCACGGGCGCACCAGTCCACGTCCTCCACGTACATGACGTAGCTCGGATCCAGGAGCCCGACCTTCTCAAGCGCATCCCTGGACAGGAGCGCGGCCGCACCCGACACGTAGTCGACCGCGCGGGGCCCGTCGCGAAGCTTCTCGTCCTTCATGTTCGCGCCGCGGTGGCGGATCAGCCCGAGGCCGCGGCCGACGACGCCCCCGGCAAACCAGATCATGTCGGGAGGATCGTAGTAATAGATCTTCGGCGACACGGCGGCCCGCGCCGGATCCGCTTCGAGCGCGGCACGCAGTTTCCCCAGCGCGGGGCGCTCCAGCACGACGTCGTTGTTGAGGAGGAGGATCGAGCCCGCGCCGCGCGAGAGCGCCGACCGGATTCCTTCGTTCACGCCCCCCGCGAAATAGAGGTTCTTCTCGAGGCGGAGAACCTCGACGTTGGGGAACTCCGCCCGAACCGCTCCCGCGGTCCCGTCCGTGGAGCCGTTGTCTACCAGGACGATGCGTTCGGCGCCCGGATCGAGCGCCGAGACCGAGGTGAGGCATTCGCGCGTCATCCGGACCTGGTTCATGGCCAGGACGACCGCCCAGGTCGGATGCGCGGTCATGATGCGCATTCCGCCGCGAGCGATTCGAGCGCCCCCACGAGCGCGTCCCATCCGAAACGGCCCCGATTCCGCGCCACGCCTTCGCGGAGCCGTTCCGACATGGCATCGTCGAAGAAACGCTCGATCGCGCGCGCGAGCGATGGGGGGTCGCCCGGCGGGACCAGGAGCCCGGAGACGCCCTCCTCGACGACATCCTCCAATCCGCCGGTGCGGGTCGCGATCACCGGAACGCCCGCGCCGAACGCGATCTGGGCGATGCCGGAGCCGGTCGCCTCGCGATACGGCAACGCGACCACGTCGGCGGCCGCGAAATAGCGCGCCACCTCCTCGTTCGCCACGTAGCGGTTCACGACGCGAACGCGCTCCTTGATCAACGGATCCTCGAGGAGCGCACGGTAACGCTCGAGCGGCTCGTAGAATTCCCCCACGACGAGCGCGCGATCCCACGCGTCACGGCGCGCGAGCTTCAGAGCGGAGAGAAGATCGGCGAGGCCCTTGTACGGTCGCACGTGGCCGAAGAAAAGGAGGACGCGGCCTTGGAGATCAAGGGCCGAACGGGCCTCTTCCCGGCTCGGTGCCCGTTCGCTGAAGATTTCGTAGGAAGGGTGCGGGTGCACCCGGATCGGCTTTCCGCGCGTGATGCGGCGAAGCTTTTCCTCTTCCGACCGCGCGTGAACGAGGAACGCGTCGGCACCGCCCAGGCCGTACGCGGTGAGCGCCCGGTCGATCGGCGTCGCTTCGTGCGGCGAAACGTTATGGCAGAGAAAAATCCGCGCGGTGCGCTTCCCCGGACGCCGGGCGCGCCGCGCGGCCGTCCCGAGCGACGGACCGAAGAAGGGATGCCACCAGGGGACGACGATGAAATCCGGCCCTAGGGCGCGGAGTCTCGCCCCGGCGCCGAGCCACGACAGAGGGTTCAGGCTGTCGAGGATCGGCTCCGGACGGACGGGGGGCTCGATCGTGCTCGCGCTCGTGTCGAACTGGGTCGTGCCGGGGAACAGGAGTCGCGGATAGAGCCTCGCGAAGGAAACGATCGCAAGCTCGTGCCGCCGGTCGAGCGCGCGGGCAAGGAGGGTGGTGTAGTGCGCGATCCCGCCTCGGTGGGGGTAGGTGGGGCCCAGGATCGCGGCCTTCAATGCTTCCCTCGCCCGTACGGGACGCGGCTAGAGCCGCTCGCGAATCGCGTAGTCGGGCTCGTGCGCGCGAGTGCTGGCGATGAGCTCGCCCAAGAATCCCATCGAGATGAACTGGATGCCCAGGATGATGAGCACCGCCCCGAAGAGGAGGGCCGGTCTGAGCCTGAGCCCTTCCCCCAGGACCCATCGCCAGGAAAACCCGATTGTGATCGCGGCGCCGACCAGGGCGAAGAAGACGCCGATCCGGCCGAAGAGATGAAGCGGGCGGCTCGAGCTGGTCGTCAGGAACATCACCGCGAGGAGATCGAGGAAGCCGTTCAGGAACCTCGCCGCGCCGAATTTCGTCGTCCCGTGAAGCCGGGGGTGGTGCACGGTTCGGATTTCGCCGGTGCGGAACCCGTTCCAGTGAGCCAGCACCGGAATGAAGCGGTGCAGCTCACCGCGCAGCCGGAGGGTCTTGACGACCTCGGCGCGGTAGGCCTTGAGACCGCAATTCATGTCGTGGAGCCTGACCCCGGTCATCCAAGAGGTCACCGCGTTGAAGAGCTTGGAGGGGATCGTCTTCGTGATGGGATCCTTCCTCTTTTGCTTCCACCCCGAGACCAGGTCATAGCCCTCCTCGAGCTTCCGAAGCAACGGCCCGATCTCCGCGGAGTCGTCCTGCAAATCCCCGTCGAGCGTCACGAGATGGCGTCCGCGCGCCGCGGCGAAACCGACCGACAGGGCGGCCGACTTGCCGTAGTTCCGCCGGAACACGATCGCGTGGAGATGCGGGATGCAGCGATGAAGCTCGCGGAGCCTTCCGATGGAGTCGTCGGTGCTCCCGTCGTCCACGACCAGGATCTCGTACGTCTTGCCCAGGGCGCGCAGGTCCGCGGTGAGCTTCTCGAGTAGGGGCTTCAGATTCTCCGCCTCGTTGTACACGGGAATGAGCGCCGTGATTTCCACGTCGTAGATCGCCTCCCCGGACAATCGATCGCCCTCCATCACGTGTTCTTTTGCCATTCCCATGGCGATTCGAGACCCCGCTCCAGCGTGGTACGTGGCTCGGGCGTCAGCGCGCGCCGCCTGCCCCGCGCCGAGCGCCTCCGCGTGGCGGAGCCGAGAGCACCTTCAGCGAGTCCTCGTAGTTCCGGAGCCACGCGTTCCCTTGCGGATCCTCGGGATGCGCGCGGGCCCAGGTCCGCAGGGCGTCCACCGCCTCCTCGTGGCGCCCCTCGATCCAGAGCGCGCTGAACAGGCTGCCAAACCAGTCGAAGTAGCGCTGGTCGAGCGAGCACGCACGTCGAAGCTCCTGAAGCCCCTGCTCGATCCAATCGGCCCGGTGCTCCTTATGTCCCCGCTGCCAGTGGATCACGCCGAGGTGGAAATAGAATTCCGCCGAGTTGGGGAAGCGCTGCAGCGCCTGCGTGAAGACACGCTCCGCTTCGGCGGTGTCCCCCATATCCTGGTAGGCCTTCCCAAGGTACTCGAGGAGCCCGGGGAAATCGGGTGTCATCTTGACCGCGTCCTTGAGCAAGGAGATCGCGTCCTTGTCCTGCCCCGCCTTCTGCAGCTCGTAGGCAACCTGGACGTGCGCCGCACTGTAGTTCTGCACGAGCTTGTAGGCGTTGTCGTCCTTGTAGACCGTGGAGTCGAAGCTGCGGTTCTTGTCCAGCAAGCCCACGTATTGGAACACGTGATAAAGGTTGTGGAGCGTCTTCTTGGCGTCGACGCTGTGCTCCCCGATCTCCTGGGGATACACGCGGAAGACGAGACCCTCCAGCATGAGATGTTTTTCGAACCCAAGCTGCTCGGGCACGGTGACCGCCAGGTAGATCGGCCGCTTCCACTGGTTCGTCCGTACCAGATCCACCACGGCCTGGTCCTTGACCCAGATGATCTTGCCGGTCTTCTCGTCCTGGTAGGGCTGGAGCGCGGCGAGCTGCGGGTCGTTGTAGGAGAAGGGCACGCGCGGCTCCTGATCGCGAAGCTGCCGGATGTACCAGGGCGTGTTGAGCAAGCTCAGATTCACCACGCGCACGTCCTTGCGGACGTGCTCCACTTCCTGGATGTACCAGAGCGGGAAGGTGTCGTTGTCGCCGTTCGTGATCACGATCGCCCCCGGCTCCAAGGGCGTGAGCATGTTGTAAGCGTAGTCGTGGGCGATGTAGAAACGCGACCGGTCGTGCTCGAACCACCCTTCCTTCATGGGCAGGAGCGAGATCCCGATCAGCGCGCCCGCTCCGAGCGCTACGCCCGCGCGGTGCGACCACATTCCCCCGGATGACCCCGTGATCGCCGTCACCGCGGGCGGGGCACCGGCCGGGGCGGCGAGCTGGGGCGCGACCTTGGCCGGTTCCAGGGCGCGCGCGAGCCACTCCACGACTCCAGCCGCTCCCATCCCCATCCAGATCGCCAGAAAATGGTAGGAATTGGTGAAGAAGTAGTCACGCTCCCGGACCTCATGGTCCGTGAAGTTGAGATAGAAGATGAGCAACGGCCCCATGACGAAGTTCTGCGCCAGGAAAAACCAGAAGGTCTTCTTGTCCCGCTTCCAATTCCAGTAGGCGCCGAGGGCCAGGAGGAGATACGGGATCGAGTTCAGGGCGATCACCCAGAAGGAATCCGGTCCGAAAGGCCCGAATCCCCTCGTCAGCGTGAACTGCATGCCGACGTATCGGAGATACATATGCTCGATCTGGTACCACGGGTCCGCGCGGCGTTCGAACGGGTTCGAGGGACCGTACTGCTTCCGGAGCAGGTAGTCCTTCCACGTATTGAACGTCTCGGGCGCGCCCTCGTTCACGTTGGGGTGTTGGTGGCTCCGCACCAACAGGAAGAGCTGCACCGTGAACCCCACGATCAGTGCGATCGTCCACCAGGTGAAAAGGTTGTTCTTCACCAGCTTCTTGGAATTCAGCGCGTACACCGTGACGAGCAGTGCGAGGATGATCAGGATGAGTGGGAGCGGCACGTCGACGTCCGCCGAGAATTCGTTGTACCAGAGAAAGAGGATGAACACGCCCAGCAGGGCCGCCGATGCCCAGAACCGTGTCGTACTGAAGTATTGGGGCCGGTTCATCGCGAACAGAAGAAGGAGTCCGGGCGCGACCAGGATCGTGCCGAGGTGCACGGCGGCGGAGATCGACAGGACGTAGACGATCAGAATCAGCAGACGGTCGTTGTTGGTTTCCCCGAGATGATCCCACCAGTTGAAGGCAAGCCAGATCGAGAACACGACAAGGAACGATGAGAGCGAGTAGACCTCGGCCTCGATGGCGCTGTCCCAGAAGGAATTCGAGAACGCGATGAAGAACGCGGCGACGAGCCCGCCCACCTCGCACGCAAGCTGTCTCGCCGGCGTCTGGGCCCGATCCATGAACCAGCGCCGAAGGGAGCGCACGGTGATCAGGAAGGTGAAAAGGGCCGCGAGGGCGGAAGCGAGGGCGCTCATGAAGTTCACGCGCCAGGCGACGGTCTCGATCGGGAGGAAGCTCATCATCCTGCCGATCATCGTATAGACCGGATTTCCCGGCGGATGCGGCAGGCCCAGAATGTAGGACGTGGCGATGAATTCCCCGGAATCCCAGAACGGCACGGTCGGGGTCAGCGTGCGGAGATAGACGAAGAGCGGCACAAAGAAGGCGAGCGCCGTGGCGACCAGGTGCCAGCGCTTCCAGGAGTTCACGCCCGTCCCTCTCCAGGGGTGGCGCCGCGTTCGGAGGCACGGGCGAGTTTTCGTCGCCGCAGATGCTTCCCGATCGCCCGTCGGGGCGAACGTGAGATGAAGATGAGCCCTCCGAGCAAGCTGATCAGAACCGAGAGGATGTAGGTAAGAAACGGAATGCTGAACGACTGCTCGCGCGTCAAGCCGGCGAGCTGGAAGAGCACA
>Ga0209157_1002533_pt1 | contig 14475 bp, 16 predicted proteins | sample GraSoiAngelo_135_FD_185892 | JGI IMG/M metagenome (GOLD analysis project Ga0209157, IMG submission 185892) | Grasslands soil microbial communities from the Angelo Coastal Reserve, California, USA - 14_0929_05_40cm (SPAdes) (version 2) | ecosystem: Environmental > Terrestrial > Soil > Grasslands ... | reverse complement strand
TTTTTCCAACTTAACTTTCTACTGCGCCTCAAAATGAGCGAGATCTGCTCTAAATCGCGCATTATGATACGAAAAGCATTTTGCGGAAATGGGTTTATTCATTTAAACATAGCGGAAATTTACGAGGGGGACATCGGGGGCCTGAATTAGTGAGCTCCGATTGGCAATCAGGGCTCAAAATGGGAGATTTCACCATTGGCATGGATCAACCCGTCTAATTTTCTTAAAGACGGCGCAAGGTTGAGTTCCTTCTTCGCCTGCGAAACATAAGTAGCTCTACTAAAACGACGAATGCTACTATCGACCCAACCTGGACCACAGGCCTCTGGTAAGCGTAAGTCAGGATAAAGTCCTCTACACCCGTCGCGACCCTAGCGGGGAGTACAGGGTTATTCCCCAAGGATACGATGTCTGTTCCTCTTGCAATTATCCAGCTGCCGTTTTGCAGAGTGACATACTTGCTGGCTAGATTGTTGAGGGCTGTAGTGTACGCTCCGAGGCCGAGAAGGGGCACCGCATATACCAGTGCTCTCCAAAAGAGTCCGCCAAACTGTCCTTTTGCGACTCCCCAGAGTCGACTCCCAAGTCTAAGCCTGGATTTGGGCCTATCCTGGTGCGCGTCTCGCCTAGGGTCAGATCTGGTCAGAAAGTCATGCCTCTGCTATCTTCTCTTCTTGGACCTGTTTAGTTTGGACTGGCGGAGTTTTCGAGTCTTGGTTTTGCTCCATTAGTTTTTCGATCTTGTTTAGAATAGGAGCTTCCGAATAGGACTGGATCAGGTCAGAGATGAGGGTATGAACCTCCTTGACCTTTGGGACTCCGTAGAGAGAGTAGTACGTGGCTGCGCGTGGCATGGTTGTTCCTTTGGCTCCAAAAACTCCTGCACCTACTGTTACTGGTCTCTTGGAGCCAGCGAGGCCAACTCCAGCGCCTGCCAAGTCTTGGCCTGTGCCAAGTCCGGCCTGACTCACCGGGATTATTGTGCCGAAGTCGAAGATTCTGCCCAAGATTCCCTGGCTCATTACTAGGTCGCTTATGCGGTCGTAGTAAGTCTCTCGAATTGTGGAGGAAGCAAAGGCTCTCTTCGAAAGTATCAATCGATGGTTTGTGATGAAGTAACGATGGCCTCGCCGGTAAAACTCGACAAGAACAATCGCTAGCAAAGATGAAGCTGCCAGAAGAACAGGTAATGTCGAGACGGAGGACGTCCACAGTCCGAGCACGGTACCGATTACTCCGACTGATCCTGAGTAAACCAATGGCTGTTTTGTGACCCACAGTAGACCTGCGATAATTGACGGAATAATGAGAAACAGCCACCATAGACCGAGTTGTAAGTATGGAACAGCGAAGGCGACAGGAACATTTGTCTGCAAGAACGGAAAGATCAACATGAGAAGACCGGCCGAAACCAGGTAGACGGCCGCAAGGGCGTCGTACTTCCAGAAAGCAAGGGGATGAGGATGGAGGAGAAGTTTCAATTCTTCATCTTTGCCAAGAACGATTCCTCTTGGAGAAGCCGTTATTGGCCTGCCTACATCGCTTGAAGACTTCGGTTGTACAGACAAAATGTTCAACAAGAGACTGGGGCCTTCTTACTGACGATATATCTCTTGCCACACACGGATAGGAGTTAACTCATTCCCCGCTATTTCCTCTTGTGGAATCTTCCACTGGAACGGCTGAAGACCTCTTTCTCAATGATAGCGACGTACGCTGGGCCGGGACCGTCTATGAAACGATTGATCTTCCAGCCTGTTCCTTGGAGTATCCTCTTCATTTGGTTTTTTGAAACGAGCAGATAGTCGAACCATGGTGTCGCGAAGGTTCTGTACCTAAGCCTCATTCGGACTTGACCTGGCATTCTGCCAAGCTTACGATTTCTCAAATGATACCGTCTATGCAAGGGATCCACGGGTGGTTTGTAGATATCCAAGCTTTCAGCGATGATACGCGCATCCGGGTTTGTCATTTCATTGAAACGTTTCAACAATTGTTGTGCTCGTTTGAAACTTCCGAAGAGCCCAAAGTTGTTGCCTATCATTAAGATAGTGTCGAATTTTCCTAGTCGAGAATCAATCTCTGAAATTGGCCTAACCATCACATTGTTTAGCCCTCTAAGTTTGCAGACTTTGGCTGCCAGCGGCGAAATGTCAACTCCTAAGACATCGTGACCTTTCTTCTGGAGATAGAGGGACCATCTCCCACCTCCACAGCCAATGTCGAGAACTCTGCCCCTCGCGTATGGTACCGCCTTCTTCTCACGACTGGTCCAATCCTTGTATTCGGAGAGATAGTATTTGGGAAGCGAAGGGCTGGGATCAATGTAGCCATCGTCCCGTTCCACACATTCGATCACTGGTCGCCCCTTGTAGAAGTCGTATAATTGATGACCATAGGCATCCTGGCGATTGGTCAGCATACCAATTTCAATTACAGAGAAGAAGTCGCGTAGTTAATAATTGGATGCGTCGCACAGCCAGTTGACGCGCTAACCGTTTCTATGACTTGGTTTTTGTCGAGTCCTCGTCCTCTTTAGAGGAAATCAAGGCCTCGACGTATCGGTCAACGGTCCCAGGGGCGCCTGCTCCCTTACTCTTCGAACTCTTGTACTGATTCAGTTTCATCTTGTCGTATCGGTACTCCATCAGCATCAGTAGAACAAATGCAACTGCAAAGGTTAGAACAGCGGTCCATAGCTGGGTGAAGAGAAAGAAGTAGAGGAAGCCTGAGAGTCCCGTTGCGCAGACAATGGCGATTATTCCAGAGCCCCACTTAAACGCCTCAAGCGTTTGTGAGTTCCGGATACGACGTAAAGATCGTCTGAATCTCAAATGGTCCAGTTGGATGGTATTGCATAACTCTGGGAATAGTCTTTCCCCCTGTTAGCCCGGTGCCAAGAGGGGACTTCGGCAAAGTTTTCAAAGACTCGAGGTTCCACAGCAAGACCATGGGTCCTGAGCAACCATCAAAAGAGAGACCATTTGAGCGAATAGACCAGCGCTTGGAGAAGATTGAGAAGAGACTGGATGAGTTCGAGTCTGAAATAGCCAATCTTAGGAACAGGCTGGACAAAGCCCAATCAAGATTAAGTGCAGAAGGACAGTTCCGGAAATTTCTGAGAAATTGACCCGGGTGTCTCAGACCGAATTCGTCCAAGTATTCACTTCTATCAATAGTAAGAAAAGAGCAAACGCAATTGCGACCAAACTCTTAGCCAAGAGGCTCACAAGTTGTGTGCAGATCTTCGGCCCGATCGACAGCACCTACAGATGGAAAGGGAAAATTGAACACTCAAAAGAATGGTTTTGCTTGATCAAAGCCAGGGCAAACAATTACCGCTTGATAGAGACAAACATCAAGAAAATGCACTCTTACGATGTCCCAGAGATTCTCGCCTTGCCAGTTCTGGACGGGAATACAGGCTACTTAGAATGGATTCGGAAAGAGACTACCAGCGATTATCATGGGATAATTATCAAACAGAGCCTTCGAGATCGATCGATACTCGACGATATCCGGATTCTTGGTAAGAGGACCGCGAAAAACTGGACGATGCTGCGTGTACTCGTTCGGGATGACCAATTGGAAAAATTTCTGAAACAGGTTCAGGCTAACCTCTTGATGGAAAACGAAGTCCCTTACTACGCTCACTTCTACAATCACCAAGACTTGATAGTAGTCTTTCCCGACAGGATATTCCACTTGAAGCCGGACACGAAGACTTGGGGTCCAGCAGTCCGTTATGGCAAGTCATTGGGTATTCCTGAACGAGAACTTGACTTCAAACCCTGCAGATTCGAGGACGAGACCTACTGACAAACCTTCCAGGGGACTTCACGCCGGATCTTCGTAGGCTCAAGAGCTGGCCTTCTTTGAAGGACTCTCCATGGCGCCAGCCTTATCTCGCAAGATTGACTTTTGGAGAGATTCACAACCTCGTGGACGAATATATTTTCGGCCAAAGGCTTAGAATTCTCGATGTTGGATGCGGACGAGGCTGGCTGAGTCTCGAACTCGCTCGAGAAGGGCATGATGTCTTAGGCATCGATTCCAACAAGGAAATGATCCAAACCGCAAAGAGAACCATGGACAATGACCCGTACAAAGATGAACGGGGTAAACTGGAATTCCAAGTATCAGATTTCTCTCAATGGGAGCATCCATCAGAGAGTTTCGACCTTGTCATCTTCAGCCGATCACTTCATCATATTCCACTGCCAGGCAAAGCACTCAGGAAAGCTCATGATCTCCTCAGGAAGGATGGACAGATAATCTGCATCGAATACGCTTACGATCGATTAGACAAGAAGACCGCGACTTGGATCTATAATGTCCGAAGATCACTGCAAAAGTCGGGCTGGTACAAGTCCCGAAAAAAATTATCGGACAAGATAGACCAGTCGGTTCGACAGATCATAGAAAAGAACAACGCGCGTACAAGAAAGGAGCATTATAACCGGTTCGAGGAGATGCGTAAGCCTCTCAACAGCCTTTTCCGGGAGGCACACTTTTCTTGGGAGCCTTACATCTATTGGGACTTGATAATGGACATGCGTATTCCGTCCGAGGATGTGGAAATGGCAACGGCCCACTCGATCATGGCGATGGAGACGGCACTCATTGAGGCACACGCGATAAGCCCTGCACTGTTCTGCTTCGTCGGGCTCAAGCAAACCAGCAAATCCTAAGACAGTCTTCACTAAGACAGGAGTAGGGACTGTCAGTCCGTGAGACTCGTCTTCATCTATGGCCCTCCAGCTGTTGGAAAACTGGCAGTGGCAACAGAGCTCTCAAAACAGACCGGGTTCAAGCTCTTTCACAATCATGTCTCGATCGATTTCGTCAGATCCATCTTCCAGTTCGGAACTCCCCCGTTCCAAAAACTCGTGAACAAGTATCGCCGAGAGATGCTTGAAGAAGCCGCCAAGGAACGCGTTGACACGATCTTCACATTTGTGTACGGCAAAGGCGAGGATGATGAATTCGTCAGAGACATAATGAGGAGGGTCGAATCCCACAATGGGAAAGTTCTCTTCGTCCGGCTCTACTGCTCCCGAGAAGAACTCGGGAGAAGAGTGGCTATCAAATCTAGGAAGAAGCAGGGCAAACTAGCCACTAAACAGGACCTTGATGGTCTCTTCAATGAGTTCGACCTTCTATCAGAGGTCCCTTCGGTCTCGAGTCTGAGCATTGACACAAGCCACAACCCTCCTCAGAAGGTTGCAAGATTGATAGCACGCCATTACGAATTGGTCAATCCCGACTGATTGCTAGGACTTTCGTCCAGTGCAAATAATCCAGTCAGGAATTTCCAGCCCCTGAGAGATCAGGAAGGCTTTGTGAGATTTCCAGAAAGCCTCTTTGACATCCCAATCTCGTAGTAGTTGTCTTGCGGCCTCTCCTTTGGCTACGAGATTGCTCTCTAATCTGAACGTCTTAATCGCTTTGAATCCTGCATATCGAAGCTCACTAGTTACCAGGTTCTGGGTTGGAGAGAACCACTCTTCAGGCGGAGTCTTCGTCCACTTCGGATTTGTATCGGCTTCGATGAGGAGACTTTGCCTCTTATTCTTGGGAACGGACGAAAGAAATGAGTGCACTGCTATTCCGTCCGGTTTCAATATTCGATGACATTCCGAGAGAAAAGCAGGAGTCTGTTTTGAATCGATTTCTGGGAGAAACTCGCTGGAGATAACACCCTCAAACAAATCCTCTTTTTGCGCTGACAAGAAATTGCGATAGTCCCCCTTGACCAAGGAAATCTGTCTTTTGAGTTTCTCTCTTGACAACTTTGAGAGGAGTGAACGATAACCTGTCGCGTACGGCCAAGCGTAGGAGTCAACCGTCACAAATCGACTTCTCACAAGTCTGGCGAGTGGAATCGTGAGCTGTCCTTCTCCGCATCCAATCTCAACGATGATTCCAGACTTTGGAAGTACTCTTGCAAACTCCTTCGCCAACATGCGGTATTGCTGCTTCCAAGCAAAGTCGAACTCTGCAAGTCCGGAAACGGATTCCATCCGTTTGAGCCAGTTATCGAGGGTTGTTCGTAGATACTTTAGGGCTTAGCTCGAAGTTACGAGGCGTTTTAGTCATACAATCGTTGAGGGGACTTGAGAGTTCTGGTTAACAGGCAAACGGATCATGCAATACGCGAAGAATATAGTTCGTGCTTTATTGTTCACGCTTACTGTTCTGGCTCCTCTCCTGTCCATTTACGTTCCAGACGGCATCAGTTCTGGTCCGAGCTTGTTCGGCTATTCGCTAAACCCAGTTCCGGCCGTCGCCCAGGAAGGAACCACAATTACTCTGGTTCTCACCGTCAAGGGCGTGAGTTCCGGCTCTGGTACCATGTTCCAATTCCGATTCTTCGTGAGGGACCCATCGGGCACGACTTTCCAGTCGGTGCCCCAGAATTATACGACGGTTCCTAATCAGGATCAGTTCAGCATACTCGTGAACTATCCGAGTGTATCTTTTCCAGGCTCTAACTCACTCATAGGCCAGTATTCGACCTGGGTCGACCAGTTGTTGCCTTTCGCGTTGGCTCAAGTCGCTACAAACTCCTTCGTCTTGAGTATCACCGACAACTCCTCGTACGAGAGGACTCAGACGGTGAACATGCGCGCGAGCGGATATAACGCCTCCGAAAGCGTAACCATTACCATAAGGACCCAGACTACGTCAACCCTCGTCTTCTCTCAGACAGTACCCGCAACTGCTGCAGGTATTGTTTCATCCAGCTGGAAGATTCCGACGAATGCGACAATAGACAATTACGTGCTGACCCTGATGGGCACAAGCACTTTCAAGAGTCCAGCTGATACTGAGCGTTTCTCCGTAAGACCAGCGAGCATGTCAATTCTTGTCATTACCGCGTCGAAGTCTACGTATCAAAGGACTGAGACGATGAAGTTCTCATTCCAACCAAAGTATCCGGACGGAAATATTGCTTCCACGGGAGTTGCTCTCCTAACCTTGGCGAGACCTGACGGCACCAACATCACGCTTCCTGCCACTTACGATACTGTCACACAGACTTTCAGTATGAGTTACAAGACAGCGGTGAGTAACGAGACGGGGACTTGGACGGCGACGCTTTCAGGGCATGCTTACAGTGATGCTTATGGCAACACAGGTCCGGGAGAGATACTCAGCAGTTCTCCACAATTAGCACCGGCCAATCTGTCCGTTACTGTCGTCACGAACAATACTAGTTTCGGGGTTGGACAGCCTATCAGGTTCAACGCGACCATAGTATATCCTGACGGGACAGCTTTTCAATCCGGTGGAGTCGGCGCGTACCTTCTCTTTAGCGGAGTGCAACAAACAGTTAACGATACCGTCGCCCTGGTTTACGATACTGGACTGATGTTATGGGTTGGGACGTACACTCCGAAGGCAACGGACAATGGGGGATTATGGTCCTTGGTCGTAAGAGCTTCAGATGCCTCATACCCTTCGAACAGTGGCTCCGCCACGAGAGCAATCACCATCCAAAACAACACCTCTGCACCGCCTGGCGATGTCTCCCTGCCACTCTATTACTTCGGCCTAGTGGCCGCCTTGATAGCAGGATTACTCACAGTGGGCTTCCTGGCCTTCCGCAGGCGCAAAGTTTCGCACGCCAGGTTGAAGATCGACCTAGAGGCAGTACGGTCGGAAGCAGGGAAGATCGAAAACCAAGAATTCTTCCAGTCCGTCAAGGACCAATTAAAGAAGAACAAGGACGAATAAGCCGATACTAGAAGCCAGAGTTGACAGTCGTTCGGCACTATGCGACCCCTGGGCGGACGTTCCTAGCTATCTAAGCAATAGACATCTGGTTCTCTGGATCTCTATTCATGAGTTGGCTTCCAAAGCCGATTACCCAGAGCAATGTCGGATAGGCTACGATTCTCTCAACAGCGCCATACGGCAGTCCCACCGAGTCGAATACTTGAGGAATGGCCAAGATTACCGCGGCTACGAAGGAAAGCGTCCCGAGTGAGATGGAGAGATACTTGAATGGAGAACTCTGCAGGGGAAGTGTCACGAATGGCGTTAGACCAGCAGCGAAGAAGGATACTATCGAGATAGCCAAGTGGATGTTGTACACATCCTCAGGAAACAAGGCACCACCCATCGCGCCGAGACCTCCCAACGCGAAGAATGTGGTTACTGGAATCTTGGAGTAGGCTTTGTGGAGAAAGTATGCGGCGGCCAAGACAAGCATTCCTTCGAGGAAGAGGGAAGAGTTGAAAATCGATGCAGAGGGACCTGGCCGTCCGAGACTACTAATAGTCATGGATACTCTGTAGTCAGGATACACTTCCTCTGCCAAAACCAGTCCCAACAGGAATTGGACTGAACCAACGAACAAAAGCAAGCCGGAAATCTTCCCAGGCGGATAAACCCCTAAACGCATAGTTTCTAGAACTCGGCCAGTTCTTACCATAAGATTTGTCAAACCATTACTATCTGTAGCGATGGCTCAAGGTTTGTCTCGACCTATCTTGAAAAGGAAGATGTCTTGATAGTCCTCGATGAGGCCGAATTGTCGTTGCTTTTCCAGAATTCTAGTAATAGCCTTACCATGAATCCTGTCGTGCCAGATGAAACGCCTCAAAACCTTCTTGAGCGTCCATCTTTCATTAGCAACATCGTAAACCTTCGAGTTTCCATGTTCACTGAATAGACCTGATAACTTGCCGAGGCAGGAATCGCGAATGTTCATGAGTGGTTCATGTTCGTCCTCCGTGAAGGAGACTCCTGTTCTGGAAAGATAGTAGTACTGTGTTCTCTTGACGTGGTCGAATATTTCTTGGATGGTCTTCTTGTTCTGGCCGTAGAATGTCTCTCTGATTCGATCCTCATCGACCCAATCCTTGAGCCCGGTTGACTCGTACAGCTTATCGAACGCGAGCCCCGAATACCTCACTAGTTCCACTAGGCGTCCAAATTCGTCCTCGTTCATTGGGCGACGGTCGTCGTCGAGCAGAATCTCACAGTCAGCATCCTCGATCTTGAGATCAGATCGATGTGTCTGAACGATAAGCGGCTCCGGGAAACGAACATTTTCTTGTCCTAGCCAGGTGAGGTAGGACCCTGCTTCCATAACAGTCTTGGAAACCGCTCCAATCTGTGTGGGACCTTTAACGTAGGCGCCGGGCAGTTCAATAATGAACCCGAGAAATCCCTTACTGTTTGTCTCCATTCCTATCGAGAGAGAGTCCTTTGCGGTAAGATTCAGCTTCCTCGCTATCGACAACATTTCCAAAGGGTCCGATCCCCTATGTGGATTTCAGCTTGAACTCGTGCACTAGATCCATCGCGACATCCATGTTCCGGAACACGTCTTTCGGATAATGAGCGTCAGAGCCAAGGCTCACCCTACACCCAGCCTTCGCGCATGCTAGCGCAAGCTTTCGGACAAGCCCCGGCGCATAATCAATATCATTCCCATTCAACTCCAACGCCTTCACTCTCCTCCTAGCAGTCGTCGCAAGATCCAGCAAGAGATCATCCATCTCAGGAGGCACAAGCTTCACGGCCCTCGACATTCTCACAGGATGAGACAATACTGTAAAAGGGACGAAGTCACTCTCAAGAGCCATCTGCTCCAACCGGAAATAATCATACCAACGCGCAAACGCCACCAACCGATCAACAGTCTCTTTACCAGTTCTCTCGATATCCTTACCATTTTCGAACTCGTGAATCGAGCAAAGGAGAATGTCCCAATCTTCCTGATTCACAAAATCTCCTACCTTTACCTCGTAGCGTGGGGAATAATCAACCTCTAAACCCTGATTGATCTTCATCCCGAGCGATTCTCCGCCGATCTTTCCGAACTCGTCTCTGTACTCTTTCAAGCTCTCGAATATTCTGCCCTTGTCATGCACGGAGCCGAACCCCACCGAAGATCTAATCTCTCGGAATTGTGAAACGTGCTCGGTAATGGAGTACTCTGTAAGATTGTTTCCCTTTGCCGCAGCCACCATCTCCTGTATCGTTGCATGGATTATGTGGCTGTGATTATCGACCCGGATCATTCTAAGCCTCACTGATGCCAAAGAAGGGGTATCCATTATCCTCTTCCATATCTTGATGCTGAGAAAGAGGCAGCAATCAAGCTAAATCCCACCTAGTAGTAGGAATGTCCAGATTGGTTATGCAAGAAGCACAAGAGTATCCATTGCCTCCTGTTGGATTCAAGGCGTTATTGCGAGGAAAGGTCGCCATCATCACTGGAGCCAGTCGTGGAATCGGGGCCACTACAAGCCACATCTTTGCAGACGCAGGTGCCATGGTAGTGCTCGCAGCACGTGACGAACAGAAAATGGAGTCAGTAGCCGACACTATAATTGAAAACGGCGGCAAAGCAATCGTCATTCCCACAGACGTAACCAATCCTCGTTCAGTGGAGAATCTCGTCCAGGAGACCCTGAAAACTTACGCTCGTCTAGATGTTGCCTTCAACAATGTCGGCGACAGTCACATACCTACCGCGTTGGCGGATCTGAAGATTGATGATTTTGATAGGGTAGTAAGTACAAATCTTAGAGGCGTCTTTCTGTCGATGAAGTATGAGATTCCGGCTATGTTGAAGAATCATAGTGGTGCAATCGTGAACATGTCCTCAACCGCTGGTTTGAACGGTGTCAAAGGACTACCGATTATTCGGCTGCGAAGCACGGTATCATAGGCCTAACGAAAAGTGCAGCGCTCGACTATGCACAGATGAACATTAGAGTCAACGCGATCGCGCCAGGTCCTATTCTAAACGACCGGATAAGACAGGTGAAGGACAGGTCACAGATCGAACAAGCCTTCCCGATGCGTCGAATCGGCACGCCTGAAGAGGTTGCGTTTCTTGCGGCATGGCTTTGCAGTGACCAGGCATCCTTCATCACTGGCGCCACGGTGCCTATCGACGGTGGACGACTGGCGGGCAGTCCGTAAGGATCCTATTTCGTAAGGCTTAACATCTTTTTCTTCAATCGGCTAGAACATAATGTCAATTGTCCCATCGATTGTAAAGACGATTTTTACAAAACGTTTCCAGGATCTCAAGGGCGCAGGAAACGGAAGCGATTGCTACCAACAAGGCGACCGCTAAGCTGATCGGTAATCAAAAGTCGGAGGGGATCGTTCGGTGATTCACTTTGATCCAGGACGAGCCAGAATCTGTAGCAGGCACGGGGACCGAACCTACACCGACCGACTTTCTTATCGCGTCGGTCGCGTTCTGCGAGGATGTGGTCTTTGCAAGAAACGCTGTATTGAACGATCTCGACATTCAAGCACTAGAGACGACTGTCTCTGGCTATTGGGACATGAAGGGACTGTTCGAGATCGGATCAGCTAATCCATCCTTCCGAAGCATCCTGGTTGAGACTAGAGTCAGGACAAATGGTCCGCTTAAGAAAGCGGTCGAGGTAGCAAGAATGACTCATAATAGATGCCCGGTTCATGCAACCCTGAAGAAGGCTACCAAGATGACTTTCAAACTGTTCGTTAATGACGTTGAAGCATCCTTGTAGTACTTGGAGGATTCTGAGAACTTCTTCTAGAAAATCTTGTCGAGCGGTTAGTTGTATGACGGTTAGAGTGCGACGACTCGACCTTGGCACTCCCGAAAACTGCACAGACGATAGCAAGTACAGTCCTCCTTTCTGTAAGAACGACTAACAATCGTGCCCTTTGCGTTCTGCTCACCTTTGCAAAAGAGACAATTCATCAGGCCAAGCTCGGTTCCCAACTTCTGGATCTTTCGCCAGACCGGTCCCGATAGTCCCTGTGTTTTTGGCAAATCGATAGTTCATCCTTCCTTGATGACACAACTAAGCGTTTCTGTGAGGGTGGGACTTCCAGTCGCCTTTTCTGTAAGAGACATCTCTGTCCCATTCAAAATTCTGCTGGGCCCGATATCATTCGATCTTCCGGCTGTGTGATAGGTTCGAGAGTATTCGGAAAGTCTCTTTCACGTCTTGAACTTTGAGGTACTACCCACCCCTATTTTTACAATTATATTTTCTCAGGCGGCTCAAAATGAGCGAGAACTGCCGAAGATCGCTCAAAATGCGAGAATAGCATTTTGTGGAAATGGGTTTATTCATTTAAACATAGCGGAAATTCATGAGGACAGCATCGGGGGCCAGAAAACATGTGCGTATTTTGGCGATCAGGGCGCAAAATAAGCGAGTTCGACCGTCTTCGCTGGATCATGCATAAAATTTGTTAAGTGGATAGCGCCGTATACGCCTAACCAAGAAGGCGCCGCATGATCACTCTTTGCCCTCTCCAGCCTCGACCAGAGACGAGTTCACTAGACACTTACGGGTAAAGACGCGTCCTCTTGATCGGAGCACTCGTGAACCGTGTTCTTGGTTCATAACCCCTTGCGATTCCTTAACTATGCTGTCGAGTGAATTTGCTTTGTCGGTTTGAGATTCATGGCCCGGGGTGCGAGCGAGACAGGTTCTCCGGATGATCTCCTTCGGTCCCTGATGGAGTGGGTCCTCCAACTCCCAAATGTCACCCAGGCCCCCCACAGAATGGGTGGGACAGAATTCCGGGTCCATGGACTGGAATTCATGCATTCTCATGGTCCATCTTTCTTGGACGTGCGTCTATCGCCGAAGGAGCAGGCACGGGTGCTTCGGGAAGGCAAGGCCGAGCATCATCGAGCAGACGTGCATCATCAGGAGGGATGGGTAAGCTTCAGGATTGAACGTAAGGAGACCGTTGAAAGAGCCAAGGAACTCGTTCAACTCGCATATGATAATGCGAAGGGGACAAGTGAGCATTCACGAGGGTAAAGGCCCTCAGCTGCTCCCGAGAGAGAAGCTCTAGACTTTATCTTCTGAGCGTATTCTTCTCGATCTTATCGCGGGGTAAAGCCTGGTCTAGTGTCGTGCGGGGGAAGGCATCATGTTATTGTGGTGTCTCCCGTGTTGCCAAGCCAGGTCAAAGGCGCAGGGCTCAGGACCCTGTCCCGTAGGGGTTCGTGGGTTCGAATCCCACCCCCCGCACCAAACTATAGCTGTAACATCCAAGTCATCAGACTCCATGCGATGCAAATTCAATTGAGCGACGTCAACGCCTACGACAAAACCTCGACCTTGGGACATGAAATCTTAGCCAAACTGCTCGGACACATCTTGATGATGCAGGGAGTGGTGCTTGTCTGGCATGCTTCCTCCGGTCGAGTCATCATTGAGAATAGCGGAGTACTACGTGGCCAACTACGGCCTCTAGATGTTTTTCGTACTGCAGAAGACGTTCTTCGTGAACTTGTTGCCCGAACTCGTCTCTTGGTAGCCGTCGAAAAGACCGTTTCCGCACGCCGCGTTTGACCGGACCAGGTTGTTATTGGAAGATATGAGCGCAAAACCGTAGCCGCCGTTATTGTTCGCGACATTACGCAGGAGAGCATTGTTGTTGGATGAGATTAGCCGGAACCCGTCATGCACGTTACCGTTGGCCGTGTTTCCTACAAGCGCGTTGAAGTTGGAGGATGATAGGACGAAGCCGTAGCCGTTCCCCGAAGCGGTATTCTGGACGATGAGGTTGGCTGTAGACCCGATCATCTGGATGCCGACATTGAACCTGACAATGCGACAGTTTTCTATTGTCACTCCCTTCCTCCCATTGAGAGTAATGCCATTATTGGAGGGAGAGGATGATGAAGCCGTAACCCCACGTATCGTGTGCCCGTTGCAGTTGAGCGTTACATCGTCCGCTCCTATCACAATGCGTGCAGAAACGTCGCTGGTGAGACTGGTGCTTGTACCAATCGTCATCACAGGCGGCAGCTCCAGGGTCTCGATAAACGAATACGCCAGTCCATCAACCCTCAAGAAACCGTTCGATGGAGTGCAGGTATAAGTCCGAGGATTCGGAGCCTCAGGGAACTTGGGCTGGAGAGAGCCGCCGAACGTCTGGGGCAGGCCATCACAAGGCAGTACTACTTGAGAAGACTGTGAAACGTTGGTCGAAGAGCAGTCTGGTGGAGCATTGAAGGACACGCCTGTAGAACTGTCAACAATACACACATCCGAAGCCGAGCTTGCGATCAAAAGCGTCTTTCCCGGCCCATATGGGACAACGACACCGGACACCTGCAACCTACTAACCCCACCGCTCGAATCATAGGATATTGTGAAAGTACTCGCCGGCGGGAAGTAGCTTCCTTGTGGAAGCAATACTTGGCCGACCGTAGCCCCAGAAGAATTCGTTAACGTGATAATCGTGTTACGTGTCGTTTCGTCAACTGAGATTGTGGTGGCCGATAGGCCTGACGTAACGATCGGCGGTAGGACAGAGATGAAAGTGTAAGACTGTACGTACCCGTTGGTAAAGTCGCTCCAAGTCCCAATTATCGCCAACGAACTGTTGGAAATAGACGGAGCAGTGTAGGTTATTGTGCATGAGCTCGAATCCGGACCACTTGGCTGAAGCGGACATGAACCCATTAAGTCGAAGAAG
>Ga0209157_1002532_pt1 | contig 14483 bp, 7 predicted proteins | sample GraSoiAngelo_135_FD_185892 | JGI IMG/M metagenome (GOLD analysis project Ga0209157, IMG submission 185892) | Grasslands soil microbial communities from the Angelo Coastal Reserve, California, USA - 14_0929_05_40cm (SPAdes) (version 2) | ecosystem: Environmental > Terrestrial > Soil > Grasslands ... | reverse complement strand
ACGAGCGTCATCTTCGATGACGAGGACGCCCTGAACTCATTCGCCGTCATGCTCGGGCAGCGATGCGGCAAGCAAATCTCCGTCGCGAACCCGATCCTGGACGGCACCTCTGTGGAAGGGCATCGTGTCCAAGCGACGTACAGCAAGGAAGTCACAACCCGAGGCTCGTCGTTCACGATCCGGCGGTACAAGGAGAAGCCCTTCACCCCGGTCGAACTCGTCAAGTTCGGGACCGCGAGCGCCGAGATGGTCGCGTATCTCTGGGTCGCGGTGGAGAGCGGCAAGTCGATGATGGTCTGCGGAGGGACGGCCAGCGGAAAGACTGCGACCTTGAACAGCGCCGCCCTCTTCATCCGACCGGGCGCGAAGATCGTGTCCATCGAGGACACCCGGGAAATCAACCTCCCCCACGAGAACTGGATCCCAGGGACGACGCGGTCCGGCGTGGGCGAGCGGGGAGCCGACGGCAAGGCGGGCGGCGAGATCGACATGTACGACCTCGTTCGAGCGGCGTTGCGGCAGCGGCCGAACTACATCGTCGTCGGAGAGGTCCGCGGCAAGGAGACCTACACGATGTTCCAGGCGATGGCGACGGGCCACCCGACGATGTCCACGATGCACGCGGACTCCGTCAAGTCGATGGTGAACCGCCTAGAGAACCCGCCGATCAACACCCCGCGCATCCTGTTGACTGCCTTGAACTTCGTCATCATCCAGTCCCACGCCCGGATCGGGGACTCGATCGTGCGTCGGATGAAGCAGATCGTCGAGCTCGTCGGGTTTGAGCCGGAGACGAACGAACTCATCACGAACACGGTCTACGAGTGGGACGCCGCGACGGACACGTTCGTGTACAAGGGGCACTCGTTCCTGTTCGATGAGATCATGGAAATGAAGAACATGACTCATGAGGAGATGGAGGCGGAGTTCCAGCGCCGGGTCGACATTATCAACTACATGCTGCAAAAGGGCATGCTGGACTTCCGAGAGATCGCGAAGCTCGTTGTCCAGTACTACCAATACCCCGAGGAGACCGCGAAGCGAGTCCGGGAAGAAATGGGCTGGCAGGACCATGCAGTCATGAAGACCGTCGAGGCAGGGGGCGAGACCGTTGGCTAGCTCGGCATTCGAGAAACTCGAGACGCGAGGCACGCTCACGAAGACGAAGCGGACCCGCCCCGGCGAGGAGTCCGAAAAGGGCGCCCACATGGTGAAGCTCCCGAAGGGGGCCAAGCCCGTGAACGTCAGCCTGCCCCCGAAGGCGCAGGTCGCCTGGCGCATGTTCGGGAAGTTCGTCCAGGCTCGGACCGGGAGCGATCCGGAGCTCGAGGACAACCTCCTCAAAGCGCACATCCGGCTTCGGCCCGAAGAGTACCTCGCGGTCGCGTGGATGAACACCACGTTCGCCGCCGTCGGCGCGGTCGTCGCGGCGTTCGTCGCGGCCCTGTTCCTGCTCGTCCTCAACATCCCGATCACGACGCTCCTGATCATCTTCGGGCTCGTCGCGGCGATTCCGATCTTCTTCTCGTACATGTACGCCTTCGGCCTCCCGGTCGGTTATCACGGGAAGCCCGCGGGCATGGCGAAGAAGCGCGGCCACAAGATCGACAAGCGGATCTCCGGCGCGATGTCGTTCATCTCCGCGATGGCCTCCGCCGACGTCCCCGTCGACGTGATCTTCAAGGAGCTCTCGAAGCAGACGATCTACGGCGAGGTCGCCAAGGAGGCGGAATGGATCACCCGAGACACGGAGCTGCTCGGCCTGGACATCCTGACCGCGATCCGGAAGGCGGCCCAGCGCTCCCCGTCCTCCAAGTTCTCGGACTTCCTGCAAGGCGTCGTGACGACGTCCACGAGCGGCGGCCAGCTCAAACCGTACTTCCTCGTGAAGGCGGAGCAGTTCGAGAAGGAAGACCGCCTCGAGATGCGGAAGAAGATGGAGACGCTCGGGATGCTCGCGGAATCCTTCGTGACCGTCGTCGTGGCGTTCCCGCTGTTCCTCGTCGTGATCATGGCGATCATGGCCCTGATCAGCAAGACGGGGTCCGGATTCGTCGTCCTCCTGTTGTACGTGGTCGTCGCGCTCATGATCCCGATGAGCCAGTTCGGGTTCATCTTCGTCATCTGGAACATGGAACAGGAGGGCTGAGATGACGAGCGTCGAACTCGAGAAAGCCCGGCTCCGCCGGACCGAGAAGGGCGACCGCCGCAAGTCCGTCATCGGCATCGGGACGGCCCTGTTCGTCCTCTTTGGGTTCATCGCCTTCCTGAACCTGATCGACTCGGTGAACCTCGCGTTCCGGGCGACCCAAAACAACCTGGAGCGGTTCCTGTACTGGCTCGTCGTGGCGACTCTCGGCTTCATCGGACCGTACGGATTCTACGTGGCGAAGCTTCAGCGGGAAGTCAAACAGATCGAACGCCGGCTCCCGGATTTCCTCCGCGATGTCGCGGAGGCGGGGCGCTTCGGCATGACGCTCGCGGAGGCCATCGTCGTCTCCTCGGGAGGCCGCTACGGCAAGCTCACCCCGGAAATCAAGAAGATGGCGGCCCAGATCACGTGGGGCGTCCCCGCGACGGAGGCGCTGCGCCTCTTTGCGGAGCGCGTGAAGACCCCGATGGTCGGGCGGGTCGTCGCCATCATCGTCAAGTCCTCCGATGCGGGGGGCGACGTCGCCGACGTCCTGACGATGGTCAGCCACGACACGAAGGAGAACCAGCTGACCGAGGATGAGCGCCGAATCGCGATGTCGACGTACATCGCGGTGATTTACATTTCCTTCATGGTGTTCCTCGTGACGATCTGGATTCTGGACGTGACGTTCCTGCCGAAGATGCTCGAGGCGAGCGGCGCGCTGGCCTCGACGGGCGGTGCGGTCCAGAGCCCGCTGGCCCAAGACCTGCCGGGGGTCGTCAACCAGATCCGAATCGCGTTCTTCATCGCGACGGTGGTGCACGGCCTCGGGGACGGCATCCTCGCCGGAGTCTTGGACACCGGGAAGATCCCGAACGGACTGCGGCACAGCTTCATCATGCTCGTGATCGCGCTGTTCGCGTTCCTGTTCATCTGAGGTGACCGACATGGCCCAATCCACGGAGAAGAACTACGCGGGGACACCGGACGACCAAGACCGGAGGGCCTCCCGCCGCGACCGCGACGAAGCGAAGCGCATGGTCGACGGCATGGACGAGAAGAAGAAGAGCAGCACGTTCGCGGCCCTCGACTCGATCAAGAAGCGGTACTTCAACCGCCTCCTCGGGGACAAGGGCATCAAGGTCAAGTCGCCGAAGGTGAGCAGCGTCGAGGAGACGAGCCTCGGCAAGATCACGACGATCCCGAAGATCGTTCAGCGGAACATGAACGAGATCGAGATCCAGCCGATCCTGAAGAATTTCTCGTACGTCCGGATCCTGTACGACACGATGGCGAACGAGTACTTCTACGAGGCGATCGAGCCCAAGCTGATCGAGGAGGAGTCGGAAATCCTCGATGTCCTCAAGGAGATCCTCGTGGAGAACCTCGAGATGCTCGACGACGCGGACCGCGCCCGGAAGGAGAACTACTTGCGGCGCATCGTCGACGGCCTCCTCCGGGAACTCGGCGTCGAGCTCCATCCCGTGTCGAAGGAACGCGTCCTCTACTACGTGTATCGAGACTTCATCCGGTACGGCCCGATCGACGTCGTCATGACGGACATTCAGGTCGAAGATGTCTCGTGCGACGGCGTCCGCGTGCCGCTCTACATCTACCACCGCAAGTACGGCTCCATCCCGTCGAACCTCAAGTTCGACAACGCGGAGGAGCTCGATTCGTTCGTCGTGTGGCTCGCGCAGCGGTCGGGGAAGCACATCTCGGTCGCGCAACCCATGCTCGACGCGACGATCCCAGACGGTTCGCGTCTGCAGGCCACCCTCGGCATGCACGTCACGAAGCGAGGATCCTCGTTCACCATCCGGCGATTCCGGGAGAACCCCTTCACCCCGCTCGACCTCGTCCGATTCAAGACGATGTCGCCCGAGATGATGGCCTACCTGTGGCTCGCGATCGAGAACGGGCAGTCGATGCTGATCTGCGGCGGCACGGCCTCCGGCAAGACGACGACCCTGAACGCGATCCTCCTGTTCATCCCGCCCCAGATGAAGATCGTGTCCATCGAGGACACGCGGGAACTGAACTTGCCCCACGAGAACTGGGTCCCGCTCCTCACCCGCGCCGGGTTCGGAGGTCGCGTCGTGGCCACCGGGAAACCCGCGGGCGAAATCGACATGTTCGACTTGCTCACGGCGGCTCTCCGCCAGCGCCCGCAGTACATGATGATCGGAGAGGTCCGTGGACCCGAGGCGTTCGTCGTGTTCCAGGCGATGGCGACCGGCAAGTCCGCGTACACGACGTTCCACGCAGACGACGTCCAGGCGATGGTCCACCGCCTCGAGAACGATCCGATCAACCTGCCGCGGGCCCTCGTCGCAGCCCTCGACATCGTCCTGCTCCAGGCGCAGGTGAAGGTCGGCACGGACATGACCCGGCGCGTGAAGGCGATCGTCGAGGTCGTCGGGACGGACCCGGAGTCGAACGAGTTGATCACGAACTCCGCGTACACCTGGAACCCGGCGGATGACACGTTCAACTATTCCGGCCACTCATACGTCTACGAGAAGATCTCCCTCGCCCGGAACTGGAACCAGCGGAGGATGGAACAGGAGGTCAAGCGCCGCCTGGACATCTTCGAGTACATGAAGCGGATGGAGATCAAGAACTACCGGGATGTCGCGAAGATCGTGTCGTCGTACTACAAGGACCCGGACGGCATGATCAAGATCATCCGCGACACGCTGCAAGCGCAAGGCGTTGCGGTTCCCGCTGCCTGACGAGGCGTTACGGAACCGCTCGGCGGACGCCGAGGGAGAACGCCCCCGACGCAGCAAGGCAGCTTCCGAGCACCAGGAACAGGATTGCATTCGCATTCCGTGCGAGGAGCCATCCGGCCAGCGCCGCGCCGAGCGATCCGATGCCGAAGACACTCAAGAACGTGAAGCCGAAGGCCAGCCCGCGAAGAGACCGCGGCACTTCTCCGGTGACGAGCGTATTCTGAAGTGGCTCGAGGGAGAAGAGGAGAAAGCCGAACACCAGGGCGGCGGCGATGAAGGCGCTTCCGGGCGGGAGGATTGCCAGGAGGACGAGAAGAGAAGCGGCCGCCACGGACAACGGGAACAAGATCCGTTCCGGTTGACGGCGCTCGACCAGACGACCCGACAAGACTTGCCCGATCGCGCCGAGTGCGAGGGCCAGCGCAAAGAACCCAGCCCCGACGAACCGAGGGAGGAACGTGAGCCCGCCTTGATACGCGAACCCCGCGAACATGTAGACGAGAACGATGAACGCGAACGCCCGACTCAAGAGGCCGACGTGTGGGCGGCTCGAATCGGGCACAGCCGTGGAGCTCTCGGCGGGCAACCGAGAAAAGGCGAGCAGAGCGAGGGCGGCAAGGCCCGGGATGACGAGAAGGCCGGCGACCGGCCGCCACGACCAACCGACGGCCAGCGCTGCTCCGACGTACGCGGGGCCGGCCGCGATGCCGAGGCTCCCACCCATCCCGTGCCATCCCATGCCGCGCCCTTGCTCGGCCACGGCGCGGGAGATGATTGACAGCCCTGTGGGATGGTAGATGCCCGAGAAGAGGCCTAAGGCGCCCAGGGAGACGGCCAGGAGAGGGATCGACGGGCTCGCCGCGACCCCCAACATCGACACGGCAATCCCCCCGGCACAAAGGAGCAGGAGGCGGGCGGGCGTCCCCCGGTCCGCCAGGAAGCCGAACGGGACGGCCCCGAGGCCGTAGAAGCCGTATCCGGCCGCCGCGAGGAGGCCCAGGGTCACGTCGTCCACGCCGAACTCCGTTTTCCAGGCGAGCAAGAAGACAGGGATCGACAAGATGTTCGCATGGACCACGCCGTGGAGGAAGCCGAGGACGGCCACGACTCGCCGATCCTCCCGCCGCATCCGCGGCCGAATCGCCGCATCGGGATAAGAACTTCTGCGGTCACATCCGTAGAATCGCGCGGACCACGCCCGGGATCTCGAGGACCAGGCTCACGACGACCAACCAGAGTCGCCACGCGCCCCGAGGGAGTTGCATGACGACGAACAGGGCGAGGCAGGCCCATGGTCCTTTGGGAATCGTTCGGCCCGCGCCGAACCGGCTCCGCCGAACGACCACGCCGCGTGGGAGCGCGTCACGGAGCGAGCGGGCTCAGACGTCTTCTTCCTTCGAATCCTCGTCGTCGTCCGTTTCGGACTGGGATGCGGCTTCCTCGTCTTCCACCGCCTTCTTGACGATCTTCTTCTGGATGAGCGGTTGGGGCGTGATCGCTTTGCGAATCACGCGCCGCGGGATCGCGTCTGCGGCGGCAGCTCCGGCCGAGGCGCCGGGCGCGATGGTCGGCGCGGCTTGCGACGGAGAAGGAGTCTCGGAGGGCGCGGCTCCACGGACCGGCTGGCGAGCCGTGGATGGGACCTGCACGACGGTCGCTCCGCCTCCCCCGCCGCTCGGTGGGCGCTGCACTTCGCGCATCAGCGATCCGCACTTGTGGCAGACATTCGCCGTGACGGAGTTGAGGGTGCCGCAGGTCGGGCACGGCTTCGAGCCCATCTTGCGCATCTCCTCTTCCTCGCGGAGCCAGTCTTCGAACGTCACGAAGGTGGGTTGTTTCTTCCACCACTCCTGGAAATCGCGGTCCGAGAGATCGCGTCCGAGCTCCCTCGAGGCCTCTTGACGCAGTTTCGACACGACTTCGTCGTACTGCAGACGCATCTTCTCCTCGTAGTCCGCCATCTCGACTTCGCCGGTCGCGAACTCGACGCCGCACTCCGGGCACTGCTTCACGTCGACCGGGATCCAGGCCTGGCAGTTCGAGCACTTCGCCATGTCCTTCTCGAACTCGACGCCGCACTTCGGGCAGGAAGTCGCGTCCTCCGGGATGAACGCACCGCACTCGCCGCACTCGACCATCTTGCCGAGGCCGTAGACTTTCCAGTACACCGTGATGCCGGCCACCACGGCGACGGCCGCGCCGAGGATGACCAGGAAGAGCCACCACGGGACGCCGAGGATCGGGACGGGGCTGCTGAGGAACGGCAGGGTCTTCTTCACCATGATCGACTGGGTCTGCGGCCCGATGATACCGGACGACGGCGTGACGACGACGTCGTAGGGTCCGTCCGCGAGTCCTGCCGGCACGTTGACCGTGCCGAGGAAGAATCCGTCGCTCTGGGTGACGGTCGTGTTGGAAGCCAGCACCGCGGCGCCTTGCCGCAATTCGATCGTGAGCCCGACGCCCGAGATCCCAGTATTCGTGCTTTGATCCCGGACATATCCGGTGACGCTCAGCGACGACCCCGGCTCCAGCGTCTGGCCCGCTGTCGGCGAGAGCATCGCGACGTAGCCCAGAGGCGGCTGCACGTTCAGCGTGACCGTCGCCGTGTTGTTCGCTTCCTGCGCGGCTCCGCCCTCGTTGATTCGGTTGTCCGGATCGACCTTGAGGAGAAGCTGCTGGTTGCCGGTGAGCGGGATGCCGCTCACGTTCAGCGAGACGTTCAGGAACGTCCCGATGGTGCGGCCGTCCACCCGGCCAATCTGAGTCGCGCCGAAGAACGCCGCGACCGAGACGTTCAACGCGGCGGTCTGACCCGCGTTGTATACCAGGACGTAGATCGTGAAGGGCTGATTCTGCGTCACGGTCCGCACGCCGGGATAGTCGCCCTGGTGCAACGCCAGGTCCGGCGGGGTGAGCGCGTTCACCGAGAATGTCGCATTGTTGTTACCCAAGACGTAGTCCTTGTTGCGGATGTCGACCCCCGTCGCGGTCCTCAGGCTGAAGGTCAGGAGATGAGCTCCCGTGGAGGTCGGGCGCCAGAGAACCGTGAGGGTGGCGTCGACGCCAGGACTGATGTCGAAGATGACCGGTCCACCGACCCGTTGCGCTCCTTCCCAGACCTCCAGGATCGCTCCGGCGGCGCGGTTCGTCCCGACGTTGTGGGCCACGACTCGCACATGCGCGTCGTTGTTCAGGACTGGATCGGAGGCGAACTGGATGTCCGATGACGAGATCGCGAGGTCCGGCCAGGTGAAGAGCGTGAAGGTGCGGGGGAAGATGTTGTTCCGCTCGTTCGTTTCACGGATCGCGCCGCCATCGGTGACCGAGGACAAAGGCGGGTCCACGACCGCGGACACCGTCCGGCTCGACTCGAGGGCGCCGTTCGGACGCCAGATGATCGTGGCCGTCGTCGTCGCGTTCTTCGGGACGAGCGCGAGGACGGTGTCGTTGATCCAGACGCCCGCCGCCATGTAGTCGATCGGGGCGAAGTCCATGAGGCCGTCGCCGTTGCGGTCCACGTTGTCCTCGAAGAAGCTCACCCGGACGTTGCGGACGTTCACCTGACCAATGTTGCGGATCGTCGCCGTCACCTGGATGTCCGTGTTGATCGGCTGCAGTAGCGACGCGCCGTTCCCGCCTAAGACGGCCATGGCGGTGATGCTGAGGTCCGGGGTCAGGCTGGAGAACGCAAGCTGTGACAGCGTGTCGCTCGTCACCAGGGCGGACGCGGGAGCGTCAGGCTGGTACGTCGTCAGGTCGACGACGGCGGTTCCCGCGGCGAGGTACGAGTTGTTCAGGATCCGGGCCGAGGTCGTCCGACTCTCCGCGAAGGCTCGGTACAGGATCGATCCGCTCGGAGCCGAGACGGGCCACGTGGTCGAGTTCGCGAAGTAGATGTCGTCGACCGCAGGGTCCGGGACCGTGAAGGGCGTCAGCGTGTTCGGGTCCAGACGTTGGAGCAGGATGTGGACATTCGCGTCGGAGAGGAGCGTCCCCGTCCCATCGACCGCGTTCACCTGGAGCCACCAGTAGCGGCTTACCTGGGCGCCTCCGGTGATCATGCCGACCCACCAGGAGTCGTTCGGATCGAACGTCTGCACCGAGGTGAGTTGCACGTTCTGGGTGCCGCCGAAGACCAGTTGGGACGTTTGGACCTGGTTGAAGGTCGTGTTGCGGATGTCGAGGTCCACCGTGTTCGCGTTCCCGTCGTCCGTCGTGAAGGCGAGGGTCGTGACACCCGTGAGGGTCGCGTCCCAGAGGCGCGTCGTCTGAACCGTGTCGATCCAGAGGCCGGGGCCGAGGAACGAATCGCGCACGAGGGTCGCGCTCCCGCCGAACAGGGTCACGTTCGCGTCGATCGCCGTGTCGGAGATCGTGACGCTCGAGGTGGGCCCCTCTTCGCGGAGCATGCCGGGGGAACCGCGGGCCGCCAACGTCAGGGAGCTCCCTCGGCTCGTGACTAGCGTCCCGCCGTTCGAGACGTAGAACGGCAGCGGGTAGTTGCTCCAGACCGTGGCGTTGACCAGGGTCAGCCGGCCGCCCGAGAGGATCTTCACGTACGCCCGCGAACTGCCGTCCGAGCCCTGGTCGACGTACAGGCCGCCGTCGGTGATCGAGACGGAGCCCGAAATCTCGAGGCAGCTCGACACAGAGACGGAGCCGACAATCTGTCGGTCGAACGACCAAGACGTGACCCCGGTCGGGCACACCTGCAGGTTGCTAAAGGACATCGTGACCGATTTGGAATTGTCCGCAGCGCTGACGGCCGGGTAGGGGTCGAAGAACGCGTCGCCGGTCGTGCTCGAGGCCGCATACGTCACCTGTTGGTGGTAGTTCCCGAAGGACTCGGCGTTCGGCAGGCTGGCGGTCGTGATCTGGTCCGTAAACAGCGGGATGAGCGCGAGGCCGTTCGCATCCGTCCGGTTCCACGCGTTCGTGCCGCTCGACGTTCGACCGAGGTACCACAAGGTGCGTGAGGTCGGCGTCGTCGCGAGGGCGTTGTCGGGATACTGCGCGGTCGTGCTGCTCGGACTGAGCGTCGACCAGACGGTCGCACCGCTGACCGGGATCCGGCTCGAGTCGACGACGGTCGCGTAGAGCCATCGCATGAAGTCCACATTTCCGCCCGCGGCGGTGGGCCGGAACGCCGGCGCCCAATCCGATTTCGCGGCCGGGTCTTGGGTGCGGTCGATTGTGACGTTGTACAGGTACGCGTTCGAGGTGCCATCGACGCGCAGTTCGTTGTGCACGCCGGCCACGTTCGAGTAGTCCACCCCGACGTAGGAGTCGTAGGAGTACAGGTTGCTCGTCGAGGACAGAAGGACGTTTCCCGAGGTGCCGCCTGGGTATTCGTACAGGCGTTCAATCCGGGAGCGATACAGGCTCGCGGTCGTCGTCGTCCAGGCCATCAGGGGCGCGTCGTTGTTGTCATCCGTGTTGAGGCCGAGACCGGAGAGCTCCGAATCCGTGAAGCCCGTGATCTTCGAGTCCGTGACGTTGATCATGGCACTCGTCGCGTTGAACCAACCGGGGAATTTCAGCGAAGCGCCGTTCTTCATCGTGAACCGGCTGTTCGCGCCAGAAACCGTGAAGGCCAGTTTCAGGAAAGGAGAAATCGAGTCCGTCTGGGTCGTGACGATCGAGTGGTCGAGTACGAGTTCTCCGCCGGCGTTCACGTTGAGCGCGTAGCCCTGGTGCGATGTGTCTTTGGAAAAACTCAGGCCACCGTCGGTCAGCGTGAGGCTGCCGCCGGAGTTGATGCTGATCGTGCCGTCGACGGAATAGAGGATGCCGCTGCACACTTGCGTGTTCGTGATCGTCCAGTCGCCGGTGATGACGCCACCGATCTGATCGCAGGTTCCGGCCCGAGCGGCCGGGGCGAGCGCGAGGAGCGCCGCGAACAGGGCGCCGAGGGCGACCGACCAAACGACGAGGAGTGTGAGGGCCCTCGCATCCCGCCGGGCCGGGCTAGACATCGGACCACCTTCGCAGGTTGAGGCACCGGGCTAGCTCCTGAGAAGTGCGACCGGTGAGCATGTACCGCTGCCCATCCGGGACCGATTCTTAAAAAGGTTCTCGGATGATTATCCATCCCGATACAGAACTGTTCTCACACAGGAGAACATCCGAATTTTTCAAGAAGTCACCTTTTATCTGGCATCGGAAATAAAAGAACAGTTCAAGCGACGGCTGACGGCCGCGTCGGCGCGGCTTCCCGCGCGCCACAAGCCCCGGAACCGTGGCGACCCCCGATCACTTACGATCGCACGAACCCTTCGAGCGGTGGCCGACAGGAGATCCCGCGGTCTCGCTCGACTTCGAGAGTCGTCCGACATATCGGGAGGCGGGCCATCCACGCGTGCCCCGTGATTCTCACGCTATCACGGGTTGGTAACTACCACGAACAATTTATATATCGTCGGGTCGGGTGCGAGTGTGTTCTCCCTGAGCCCACCGGGAGGCCATCTCATGCGAACCATCCTGCGCGAAGACGAGTCGGGTGTGTCGGAAGTCATCGGCACGATCCTGATCCTCGCGATGACCGTCGTGCTGTTTTCCGTCATCATCGTCTGGGTGTCGGCCATCCCCACGCCCGCGGCGCAGGCTCGGACGGACATCCAGTCCGTGATGAACCCGATCTATAACGGGGTCGGCGTGGAGATCGGCGTGAATATCACACTCACCCACCAGGGCGGTGAGGCGCTGCAGCCCGTGCCGACGATCATCTACGTCACGTCGCAGCGCGGCACGAACACCCCGCAGACGGACATCGTCATCCTGCACAAGTTCAACGGCTTCCTGGTGACCCCGAGCGGCCTCCTGGACGGGACGGACAGCGTCTGGGACATCGGCGAGCGCTGGGCATATAAGAGCTTCAGCCTCCGGTCGTCGGACCAAATCACAGTGATTATCGTCGATAACCTGAAGAGCGTCATCCTATGGACCGGCCCCATGAATGCGCCGGCCGGCACGCGTCCCCCGGTCTTCATCGATAAATGGACGGACGGAATCTTGGCCACGGAAGAGATCGACCCAGTCCAGGCGACCCAGGGATTCTACATCTTCGCGAAGCTCACGGACCCGGACAACGACCTGAATGTGAATTCGGTTTACGTGACGATCACCGCATGGTATGGGTCGGGCACTTCGTGTGCCGCCCCCCAGCAGATGAACGATAACGGGGTCTCCCCGGACCGCATCGCCGGAGACAAGATTTTCTCCTTCGGAGGGAACGCCTGCACGAAACCTCCGTATCCCGCCCTCAGCTGGGCCGGATCCATCATTCTGCTGAATGCGACTGACTTGAAAGGCCATCAGACGACGACCCGCCTCGTCTTGGACGTGATTGCGCCTCTCACAGGTGGAGGTGGGAATGGCGGGACGATCCCGAGCCAGCTGTGGCAATACATCGGCTACGTTCAGATCCGGACGGGGGAGGTTTGGGTGTCAAACCTCACTGCCCCGTACAACTCGCCGAGCACGTATCAGCCGTACCGGGTCACGCGAGCCCAACTTAACGGGAACGGCGGAGCCCTATTCCATTACAAGATGGTGAACCACGGCAACACCACGATCTTCATCGATGGATGGAGTGAAGCGTTCTTCCAGAACACCCAGTCCGCGAGTGGTGCCGTCGCCTTCATTGTCGCGCCGTGCAGCACGGCGATCGCGGCGAACGCGGGCGGAGTCGCACCGTACCCCGGCACGGCCTTGAACATCAACGATTTCCAGTACGCGCATACCGGCTTGCCAGCCGGATGTTCGGTGACGAGTCCGATCGCGGTCTTCGACATCAACACCTTCAACCAGGACACCGGTGGCACCCCGTACGTGATGCTAACGTACGCCAAGACACCATTCTCCACGGGCTCTGCCAATGTCTGGGGCTCGGCCACCTTCTTCATGAGCATCCTCGTCTCGGGCATGGCGGGTCCCGCGAACTACACGTACCCGCAACTCACCGGGACCGGACCCAACCCGAACAGCTGCGGCGGGCTCGGACCGGCGTACAACCCCTTGAACCACCTGAACGACCCGATTGTGGCGTGCCGGACCTCGTGGTACGCCCAAGTGATTCCGTTTATCGGGATGGTCGTGTACTAGTTCGCGGAGCAGGTATCGGGGCAAACCCAGCCCCAAGCGTGGGCAGGCCAGTCTAGCCCGGTTTGCCTACCTGATTGGGCGCAGCCCGCCTGGACTGCGCGCAAGCTGCGTTGTAGAGGCAGCTCCACCGAGCCCGCGGACATCCGGTCGGAACTCGATCTGAGCGTCGCACTCGCGCAGCGTGTCGTGGCGGCCGGAGACCCTCCGCGCACCGTCGGTCAGGTCCCGGCAGAAAGTTGAACCAGGTTGCCCGCTTGCCGGGAATGCATGGGTCGAGCAAGGGCCCAAACGGAGCCCGCGGTGAGCCACGTATCCGATCCGAATGAGGTCCATCCCCTGCGCGACGGCGGGATCACGTGGGTGTTCTACTTCCGACGCTCGGAGGTGCCCCCGCGGGAGCTCGCCATCGTTTCGCACGCCAAACGAGGAAGGCTTCTGCGTCTCGCGGTTACCTTCGGATCGGTGGACCCGGAACTACGCGAGTATGGGAGTACGACGGCAGTCCATCTCTGGCAAATGGACACCCTGCCCTCGACGGTCTCGTGGCGCGAGGTCTTCGTCCATGTCTTCACCCATGAGCCGCTGCATCACCTGATCGGCATGTTTCTTGCCGAGATGGCGGAGCGCGGAGACCAGGAATGGGTCATCCAGCGGCTCGGCGACGGTCGTTGGTGGTAGGTCCACCCTTGTCGTGACATCGGCGTAGAAGCCCTCGTTCCCCGCCACGCCTGCACCCCGGGGGCGGGCAAACTTCCTCTGGTGAGTATCCCGGAAATCCGTAACGAGTCAATTCCCCGCTGCCGGTCTTGGGTCTTGTGGAGCAATCGAGCGCTGAAAGCGTTAATCGCGGGCAATTCTATTCCGTTGTACGTCCGGGACGACGACAGTTTGGGACCCCCTTTACTCAGAATGGGGGAATTTCGAGAACTGGCTGAGGTATTACGGATGGGTGTTCTGGGCTCTGATCTTTCTATTGACTCTGTCGATTCTGATTAACCTCTGGTTTTACTGGGAGCGTTGGTCGCACCTGCGCTTGCTCAAGGAACGCGATAGGGAGCGTTTCGGATTAAGAAGCGATGTGGGGAGAGTCCTGGCCGTTCTGGGAGGAGTCACTACCCTCATCGCCCAGATTCTGCCATGGGTGGGATTTAGACCGACATCTGCCTGCCCAGGGTGCGGCGGGTACGGCGCATCCGGTCTAATCTATGAAGGAGGGGCCATCATCCTTCCGTTGTTCGGCCTCTTTTGGCTCACGTTCTTCGCAGTTCCAAGGAAAGTCGCCGCGATTCTGGGTGTCATCTGGGGAGCACCGGCGTTTCTCCTTTCAGTGGGAGCGCTTGCGATTATTCCCGGGCCTGCGACCTATGTCGACTACGGGGCTTACATGAGCATCGTCGGATCCCTCGCCCTGATTGGCGGTTCGGGGTTTGCCTTCATGGAGGCACATAAGATTCGATCACCGATACCGTTGGCCGAGACACCACCTTCGATGCGTTACGCGATCCTGA
>Ga0209157_1002529_pt1 | contig 14486 bp, 9 predicted proteins | sample GraSoiAngelo_135_FD_185892 | JGI IMG/M metagenome (GOLD analysis project Ga0209157, IMG submission 185892) | Grasslands soil microbial communities from the Angelo Coastal Reserve, California, USA - 14_0929_05_40cm (SPAdes) (version 2) | ecosystem: Environmental > Terrestrial > Soil > Grasslands ... | reverse complement strand
GGCACGGAGGAGGGCGCTCCGCGCCCCCACAGCTCGCGGAGGGAGAGCACGATACAGCCGTCGCGGTCGCATCCCACCGCGACGAACCGATTCGCCACGACCGAGAGCGCGGTCAGCGCGCACACGAAGCTCGCGACCTCCTCGTGGTCGTCGAGGCAGAACTCCCCGTCGATCGCACGCCGGGGGGCGAGCGATTCGACGAGCCTCCGGAGCTTTCGCGGGATCACGGGGTCGCCTGGAGGCCAATTGTAAAGCGTGTCGGTCCACTTCCGTCGCCGCCGGGCCGCTCGCGGATAATCCGCCTCGTCGCAGAGCACGCCCAGGAAGAGATTCGGGAACGCCTCGACGATCGCCCGCGCGTGGATCGCGGGCACGTGCGCCGCGGGCCTGACGCGGCACTCGCGCAAGACAAAGTTGGCGAGCCGTGTCGCGTGGGCATGCAGGTCCCGGCCGCTTCCCCCGTTCGTCGGGCCCGGCTTTCCGCGGCGCGCGAACGCGCCGCGACTCAGCAGGCTCTCGGCGCAGCGATAGCGCGGCGTCGGGTCGAGCCGGGGAAGGAGCGGCCCGTCGATCGCCACGGCGCTGAGCTCGACCTCGCGGTCGGGCAGCACGCGTCGGAGCACGTCGCGACGGTCGGGCTCGTCGCGGCCCGCGTTGTGGCACGTCCAGCGGACCGCGCGAGCGTCCCACGCGAGCCCGCAGAACCCGGTCGTCTTCCGGCGCGTGCTGTAGCCGACGTCGATCCCGAGCACGCTGCCGCGTTCGGGCAACCGGCCTCGACTCCTCACGCCATGGACTCGAGGTACGCCGCCCGGACCGCTTCCCTGCACGCGCCGTAGGCGTCGAGGAACGCCTGGCGCGACGGGAAGCCGAGCGCGCTCGCGACGCGCGCGGGCATCGGCCCGGCCAGCTCGAGCGTGTCGCTCGGCCGCGCGCCGAGCAAGCGCAACGCGGCCGAGACGCGGCGGAGGAACCGGTGGTGGTCGGCGAGCTCGGCGGCGCGCGCCGGCGGGAGGGCGCCGGCTCGGGCGAGCCCGCGAAGCGCGGCGGCGGTGGCCGGGGCGCGCGCCTCGACGCGGTCCCCGCCGTGGACGAGCTGGAGCGCCTGCGTGAGGAACTCGACGTCTACGAGCCCGCCCCGCCCGTACTTGACGTTCGAGCGACCGCGCGTCTCCCGGCCGAGCTCGACCTCCATGCGCTTGCGCACCTCGGCGATCTCCTTCAGCTGCGCGCGCGGCAGCGGTGTCCCGTACACGACCCGGCGGAGGGCGGCGCGCACGCGCCGCGCGAGCCCGGGGTCCCCCAGGACGAGCCGCGCGCGCGTCAGCGTCTGGCGCTCCCAGAGGTCCCCGTACTCCGCATAGTAGCGCTCGAGGGCGGCGACGCTCGACGCGAAGCCGCTCCCCTTGCTGCCGGGCCGGAGCCGGAGGTCCACGGGGAACGCGACGCCCGCGGCGGTGATGTCGCCGAGCGCGCTCGCCGCGCGCTCCGCCGCGAGGCTGTAGAACCACGAGGCGTCGATCGGATCGCCGCCGTCCGTCCGTCCCTCGTCCCCCGTCACGACGAAGATGTCGAGGTCCGAGCCCGTGCAAAGCTCGCGACCGCCGAGCTTGCCGAGCCCCACGACGACGGCGGGGATGAACCGCCCCTCGGCGTCTCTTGGCACGCCGTGGCGCGCGACGAGCGGCTCGAGCGTCAGGAGCCAGCCCGCCGCCAGCACGGCTTCGGCGAGCGCCGTCATCTCGCGCGCGTAGGCCTCGATCGTCGTCAGGCCGGAGAGGTACCGCCACACGATCGTCAGCTCCTCCGCCTGCTTGACACGGCGCAGCCGGTCCCGCCGTTCCCCGGGTCCGAGCCCCGGGGCGAAGACCTGGGCCAACGCGGCGCGGTACGCCGGCCTCGCCTTGCCCCGGAGGAGCCGCTCGGGCGCCGCGAGCGAGGCGAGGAGCTCGGGCTGGGCGATGAGGAGCTGCGTCAGGAGGTCGCCACCCGCACACACACGGACGAGCCCGGTGAGAAGCTCGGGGCGGTCCGCGAGCAGCTCGACGAGCCCAGCGCGCGGGCCGGCGGCCGACAGGAAGCGCTCGAACTGGTTGAGCGCCTCGTCGGGGTCGGCGCTCTTCCAGAGGGCGTCGAGGAGCATCGGGTAGAGGCGCTCGAGCGCCGCGCGGAGCTGGCCCGCGTACGGCACGAGCGGGCGCCCCTCGAGGATGCGCTCGAGGTTGTGGCGCGCGCGCTCGGGGTCGGCGAACCCCGTGGCGCGGAGCGCCATGACGCTGGGCCGCCGAACCGCGCCACGCCGTGCCTTTTGCGGGCCGCCCCGGGCGCGCCCCGGCCTCGCTCCACCCGCTCCAAAGAACGCGCGGAAGGCGCGGTGCACGGCGGCGGTGATCTGGCGGTGTCGCGCCCGGAACGCGCGCGCCGCGGAGGCCGGCGGCCCGACGAAGCCGACACGCCGGGCGAGCCGCCCGAGCTCGAGCGGCGACGCCGGCAGCGTGTGGGTCTGGAACTCGTGGAGGATCTGCAGCCGGTGCTCCACGGTCCGCAAGTGCACGTACGCCTCCGAGAGCATCCGACCGAGGTCGGGGACCAGGTACCCGCGCTCGGTCAGTCGGAAGGTCGCCTTCAGCGTGTTCCGCTCACGCAGCCACGCGTCCTCGCCGCCGTAGAGGAGCTGGAGCGCCTGGACGAGGAACTCGACCTCACGGATCCCGCCGCGCCCGAGCTTGACGTTGGTCGCCGTGCGGCCCGCCTCGACGAGCGTCCGGTCGATCTGCCCCTTCATCGCGCGGATCGCCGGGACGATCCGAGCGTCGAGGCCCGGCCGGTAGACGGCCTCGCGCGCCAGCTCCATGAAGCGCGCCCCCACGCGGAGGTCGCCGGCCGCGACGCGCGCCTTGATGAGCGCCTGGCGCTCCCAGAGCTCGGCGCGGTCCCGGTAATAGTCGCGGTACCGGTCGAGCGACAGGACGACGGCGCCCATCCGCCCCTCGGGCCGGAGGCGCAGGTCGACGCGGAACGCGTAGCCCTCGTCCGTGACCTCCTCGAGGAACGCCACGACCCCCCGGCAGACGCGCGCGAAGTACTCGCCGTTGGGGACGCGGCCGTGGCGGCCGCCCGTCGTCTCGCCGTCGGCCCCGTAGGCGAACATGAGGTCGATGTCGGACGAGTAGTTGAGCTCCTCGCCGCCGAGCTTCCCCATCGCGACGACCGCCACGCCGGTCTCCGCCCCGGTCGCGTCGCGCGGCGCGCCGTACGCGACGCGCGCCGCGGCCTCGGCGAAGGCGAGCGCTTCGGCGAGGCACGCGTCGGCGAGGTGCGCCAGCTCCGCGGTCGTCACGGCGAGGTCGGCGTCACCCAGAAGGTCTCGCGCGCCGATGCGCAGCAGGTGGCGGTACTTCACGCGGCGCAGCCCTCGCATCCGCGCCTCGCGCGTCTCGAAGGGGGCGAGGGCCTGGGCGAGCTCTGCCGCGAGGTCCTCCGGCAGCCAGACCCGCATCGTGCGCGGCTCGAGGAGCCAGGCGAGTGCCTGCGGCCGGCGGCGGAGCGCGTCGGCGAGGAACTGGCTCGAGCCGAGGACGCGCACGAGCAGGGGCAGCGCGCCGGGGTGCTGGGCGAGCGTCGCGTAGAGGACGGACCGGTCGACCACGGCCGCATGGCGCTCCAGGTTGTTGAGCGCCATGTCGGGATCGGGCGCGGCCTCGAGGGCGGCGAGGAGCCGCGGGACGGTCGGCGCCAGCAGCTCCGCGTCCCGCGGGGTCGGCGTGAGGCCGTCGAAATTCGCCAGCGCGGCGGCCGGATCGGCGAATCCGAGCCGGCGGAAGTCCCGCTCGGTGGGGTTCAGACGGCCGACTCGCCCGTCTCTCCGGTCCGGATGCGGATCGACTCGTTGATCGGGAGCACGAACACCTTCCCGTCGCCGATGGAGCCCGTCTTTGCGGCGCCGACGATGGTCGCGACGACCTTGTCCACCAGGCTGTCGGCGACGACGACCTCGATCTTCACCTTCGGGAGAAAGTCCACGGTGTATTCGGAGCCACGGTAGAGCTCGGTGTGGCCCTTCTGCCGGCCGAAGCCGCGCACCTCGGTCACGGTCATGCCGACGACGCCGAGCTCCGTCAGCGCCTCCTTCACGTCGTCCAGCTTGAACGGCTTGATGATGGCCTCGATCTTTTTCATCTCAGACCTCCTCAAGGATCGAGATCGCAAGCGCCGAGACGTGCGAGCTGACGCGTTTCAGGTTCGTCAGGACATCCAGGTGGATCTCCGACGTCTCGATGGACTCGGCGAGGCCGGCGCGCAGCCGTCCGAGGTGGGACTCGCGCAGATCCCGCTCGCGGTGCCGGACCACGGGGCGCTGGTCGAGGACTTCCTGCGCCAGGCCGCGGTCGTTGGCGGCGAAGGCGGCGATGGCCCGCTCGAGGTTCTTTCCGACCAATCCGTGGAACTCCTGGATCTCCGCCCAGCCCGCGTCGGAGAACCGCCGTCCCTGGTAGAGCTTCTTCCGGGCGAGCTCCATCAGGTTCTTGTCGATGATGTCACCGATGTTCTCGAGGTTGCCGATGAAGGAGATCAGCGCGATCTCCTTGCGCGAGAGGTCCGGGCCCATCGCCGCGCGACCGAGGCGGGTGAGGAAGAGCTTGATCTCGCGCTCGAGGAAGTCGACCTGGTCGTCGCGCCGCGACACGTCCTCGAGGAGCTCCGCGTTGTCGCTCGCGAACACCACCGACACGTCGCGGAGCATCGCCTGCACCACGTCCGCCATCCGGAGCGCCTCGCGGGTCGCCTGGCCGAAGGCCAGGGCCGGCTGCTCGAGGGCCCGCTCGTCCAGGTAGCGAGCGCGGAACGGGCTGTCGCCCTCCTGGGCGTCCGGCACGAGCGATTCGATCGCGCGCGACGCCCACGGGGTGAAGGGCAGGAACACGAGGCTGATGCCGATGTTGAAGAGCGTGTGGGCGTTCGCGATCTGGCGCGCGGGCTCGGCGGCGGTGCTCGCCACCACGGTGGTGAAGGGGCCGAGGAACGGGAAGACGAGCGCGACCCCGAGGAGCTTGAAGGCGATGTGGGCGACGGCCACGCGCTTGGCCTCGGCGCCCGCGCCGATCGACGCCGTGAGCGCGGTGACGCAGGTGCCGATGTTCGCGCCGAGCACGACCGCGACGGCCCCGAGGAGGCTCAGCAGCCCCTGGTGGGCGAAGGCGAGCGCGAGTCCGAGGGTCGCGGCCGACGACGTCACCAGCGCGCTGAACGCCGCGCCGACGAGGACGCCGAGCACGGGGTTGCCCGCGATCGCGTCGAGGAGGTCGACCGCGAGGGGGCTCGCCTTGAGCGTTCCGGCGTTGTCGAGGATCAGCTTGAGCCCGAGGAACAGGAGGCCGAGCCCGAGGAGGGCCTGCCCGACGTCCTTCAGCACCCGCCGCCGGGCGACGAACGTCGTCGTGAAGCCGAGGCCGACGAGCAGCGGCGAGTAGTCGGTGACGCGGAAGGCGATGAGCTGCACCGTGCACCCGCCGCCGGGCGACGAACGTCGTCGTGAAGCCGAGGCCGACGAGCAGCGGCGAGTAGTCGGTGACGCGGAAGGCGATGAGCTGCACCGTGAACGTCGTGCCGATGTCGGCGCCCAGGATCACGCCGAGCGTCTGGCGGAACGTCATGAGGCCCGCGGCGACGAAGCCGATCAGCATGAGCGTCGTGGCCGCGGAGGATTGGATGATCGCGGTGATGGCCGCGCCCGAGGCGACGGCGAGGACCCGGTTGCGCGAGAGCCCGGTCAACAGGCTCCGTAACCGTCCGCCGAACGCCCGCTGGAGTGCCTCCCCGCTCAGGCGGATGCCGTAGAGCAGGAGCGCCATCCCGCCAAACAGCGCGAGCAACACCATCATGACGCACGACCTCCGTCGGGGGCGGGGGGCGCGCCGAGCGACGTGGGCTGCCCTGAGCGTGGGGCGTCCCCCACCCCCGACGTCTCGAACCACATGGAGCGCGGGACCGGCGGGAGATGGGCGGTGTCGTTGACGCACACGAGCCGCGGGGGCTCCGCGATCGACAGCGAGCCGTTGTCGATGCGGAGCCGCCAGAGCGCGTTGAACGAGACGCCCAGCAGGTGGCAGAGGTAGACGCTGATCACGCCGCCGTGGGCGACGACCAGCACGTCGTCGCCGTTCCGATGGCTGGCGCCGATCCGCTCGATGGCGCGCCCCACCCGGGTCGAGACCTCCGGGAGCGCCTCGCCGCCGGGCGGCGGGCAATCGAGCGGCGCGCGGACCCACGCGTGGTACGGGTCCCCGTCGAGGGCGCGGACCTCGTCCACCGTGCGTCCCTCCCACTCCCCGAGTGAGAGCTCGCGGAGGTCCGGCAGCGGTGTCCGTGGGATCGTGGTCCCCGCGAGCGCGATCTCGGCCGTCTCCAGCGCGCGGCGCATCGGGCTCACGTACGCCGCGACCACGCGATAGCCGCGCCGAACCGCGCGCCCCAGCGCCTCGGCCTGGGCGCGCCCGGTGTCGGAGAGCCCGACGTCGTTGGCGCCCTGGAAGCGCCGCACCCGATTCCACTCCGACTGGCCGTGGCGCACCAGCAGGAGCCTCACCGACGCCTCCGCGCGGCGATCCAGTCCTGGGCCGCGCGAAGGCGCGCGAGCGCCTCCTCGCGCCCCAGCAGGGCGAGGACCTCGAAGAGGGGCGGCGACGCCGTGCCCCCGGTGAGCGCCAGGCGGGTGAGCTGGGCCAGGTCGACGAGCTTCAGCCCGAGCTCCGCGCCCAGGTCGCGGTACAGGCACTCGAGCGCGTCGGCCCCCGGTGAGCGCCAGGCGGGTGAGCTGGGCCAGGTCGACGAGCTTGAGCCCGAGCTCCGCGCCCAGGTCGCGGTACAGGCACTCGAGCGCGTCGGGGGTGAAGCTCGGCAGCGTCTCGAGCCGGGCGACGATCGCCGCGAGCCGCCCCGCACCCGCCTCGGTGAAGTACGTGTCCGCCGCCTCGCGCGCGTAGTCACGCGGGCGCTCGAAGTAGAAGCGGCCGACCTCGAGCAGTTCGCGGAACGTCTTTCCGCGCTCCTTGAGCGTCGGCAGCACGCGCGCGACGTACGCACGGTCGCGGGGCGCGTCGAGTCCGACCGCCGGGAAGAACGGCGCCACCGACGCGGCGAGCTCCTCCGCGTCCATCCGCTTGATGCACTGGTGCGAGAGCCACTCGAGCTTCGCGTGGTCGAAGACGGCGCCGGAGGAGGCGACGTCCTTGATGTCGAAGAGCTCGATCAGCTCCTCCCGCGTGAAGATCTCCTGGTCGCCGTGGGACCAGCCCAGGCGGGCCAGGTAGTTGACCATCGCCTCGGCGGGAATTCCCGCGTCACGGAACGACTGGACGGAGGTCGCGCCGTGGCGCTTCGAGAGCCGGCTCCGGTCCGGTCCCAGAATCATCGAGACGTGCGCCATCTCGGGGATGGGGTAACCGAGGGCTTCGTAGCAGAGGATCTGCTTCGGCGTGTTCGGCAGGTGGTCGTTCCCGCGGATCACGTGGGTGATCCGCATCGTCACGTCGTCGACGACCACGCAGAAGTTGTACGTGGGCGTCCCCTCGGTGCGGACGAGGATCCAGTCGTCGAGCTGGCTGTGGTCGAACGTCACCGGGCCGTGGATCAGGTCGTTCACGACCGTCGCGCCCTCGTCCGGGATCCTGAGGCGGAGCGCGCCCGCGGCGAGGCCGCGCGCGCGACACCGTCCCGAGTACCGGAAGGTCTCCTTGCGCGCCTGCGCGGCCCGGCGCTCGCGCTCCAGCTCCACGGGCGCGCAGTCGCAGTAGTAGGCGCGGCCGGCGGCGAAGAGCCGCTCGGCGTGCTCGCGGTAAATCGCGAGCCGCTCGCTCTGGCGATAGCCGGGCGTCGGCGGCCCCTCGTCCCAGGAGAGGCCGAGCCACTCGAGCGCCTGGAGGATCGCGGCGACGTTCGCGTCGGTCGAGCGCGAGCGGTCGGTGTCCTCGATCCGGAGGACGAAGGCGCCGCGGTGGTGGCGCGCGTAGAGCCAGTTGAACAGCGCGGTGCGCGCGCCGCCGACGTGCAGGTGTCCCGTCGGGCTCGGCGCGAAGCGCACACGGACGGCGCCGGTCACGTCAGTCCCGACGCGAACGGCGCGCAGCTGACGAGCGGATCGCGACGTGGTTTCTCACGCCGCCATTCTACCCCAGCCGCACACCCGGGACGGCCCGGCGGCCCGCGCCGCCCGGCTACAAACGGATGACGTGTGGGGCGGGCAGAACGTCCGCGGTCGCGTTGCGGGTGTCGATCACGAGGCGCGCCTCCCGCACGATCGCCCCCCAGTCGTACCCGTTGTGCGGCGTGAGGATCAGCACCAGGTCGCGACCCGCGAGATCGGCGTCGCGCCAGGCGATCGACTCGAGCGTCGTGCGCTCGAGCGTGAGCGACGGCACGAACGGGTCGTGGTAGACGGCCGCGGCGCCCTTCGTGAGGAGGGTCTGGAGGATCTCGATCGCGGGCGAGTCGCGCGTGTCGGCGACGTTCGCCTTGTAGGCCACGCCGAGGGCGAGGATGCGTGCGCCACGGACCGCGCGGCCACGCTCGTTGAGCGCGTCGGTGATGAGCTGCACGACGTACGTCGGCATCTGGCGGTTGATCTCGTCGGCAAACGCGATGAAGCGCGGCTCGTAGCCCTCGAGGCGCACCCGCCACGAGAGGTAGTGGGGATCGCTCGGCAGGCAATGCCCGCCGAGGCCCGGCCCGGGGTAGAAGGGCATGAAGCCGAACGGCTTCGTCGCGGCGGCGCCGATCACCTCCCACACCGAGATGCCGAGGCGGCGGCACATGATCGCGAACTCGTTCACCAGGGCGATGTTGACCGAGCGGAAGGTGTTCTCGAACAGCTTGACCATCTCGGCCGTCTCCGGCCCGGACACCGGGACGACCTGCCGCGTGATGCGCGCGTAGAGCGTCGCCGCCAGCTCCCGGCACGCCGGCGTGAGGCCGCCGACCACCTTGGGGATCTCCCGCAGCGTGTAGCGGCGGTTCCCCGGGTCGATGCGCTCGGGCGAGAACGCGAGGAAGAAGTCCTCCCCGGCCCTGAGCCCGCGGGCCTGGAAGCGCGGCAGCAGGATCTCCTGCGTCGTGCCCGGGTAGGTCGTCGACTCGAGCACGACGAGCTGGCCGCGTCGGATCACGCCGGCGACCGCGTCGGCGGCGCTCACGATGTAGGAGATATCGGGCTCCTTCGACTTGCCGAGGGGCGTGGGGACGCAGATCAGGATCGCGTCGACGTCCTTGAGGGCGGCGACGTCGTCGGTGGCGGTGAGGCGCCCCGCCGTCACCAGACCGGCGAGGGTGCTGGTCGGCACGTCCTCGACGAAGCTCTCGCCCGCACGGACGCGCGCCACTCGCGTGGGATCGACGTCCAGGCCGATCACGGTCGCCCCTGACTCGGCGAACGCCACGGCCAGGGGCAGGCCCACGTAGCCGAGCCCGATGAGGCCGACGATCGGCGTCGCCGCGAGTCGCTGCGTGAGCGCCTCCGCCGTGGACGTCATATCCGCTCGCACGCCTTTCGCACGGCGGCGGCGACGGCGTCGACCTCGGCGTCGGTCAATTCCGCGAAGCACGGCAGGGACAGCACCTCGCGGGCGGCTCGCCACGCCTCGGGGAAGCGGCGCTCGTCCCCGCCGAACAGGGGCTGATTCGGCACCGTGAGGGGATAGTGCACCGCGGTCCCCACGCCGAGATCGGCGAGCGCCTTGGCGAGCGCGTCGCGTTGCGCGTGGCGGACGGTGAAGAGGTGATAGACGTGCCGTGCCTGTCGACGCTCCACCGGGAGCCCGAGCGGCAGGTCGGTGAGGAGCTCGCGATACCGGGCCGCGAGCCGTCGTCGGCGCTCCGTCCACTCCCCGAGCCGCTCGAGCTTCACGCGGAGGACGGCCGCCTGGAGCTCGTCGAGCCGGCTCGAGTAGCCGAGCTCCACGTGGCGGTAGCGGCCGCCGTCGCCGTGGTGCCTGAGGCGCCGCAGGCGCTCCGCGACGTCGTCGCGGTCGGTGAGCACCATCCCCCCGTCGCCGCACGCGCCGACGTTCTTCGTCGGATAGAACGAGACGCACGCCGCGTCTCCCCAGTTCCCAACCGGTTTCCCGGCCCACGTCGCGCCGATGGCCTGCGCCGCGTCCTCGAGGACGGCGAGCCCGTGCCGCCGCGCGAGGGCCACGATCGCGTCCATCGGGGCGGGGTGGCCGTAGAGGTGCACGGGGAGGAGCGCTCGCGTCCGGGGCGTCAGCGCGCGCTCCGCCGCCGGGACGTCGAGCGTGTAGGTGGCGGGATCGATGTCGACGAAGACCGGTGTGGCACCCGCCATCACGATGGTCGAGGCCGAGGCGACGAAGGAGAACGCGGGCGTCAAGACCTCGTCACCGGGCCCGACGCCGAGCGCCACCAGGGCCAGGCGGAGCGCGTCGGTGCCGGACGCGACGCCGACCGCATGGCGGACGCCGCACGCGACGGCGACCTCGTGCTCGAGCGCCCGGCCCTCGTCGCCCAGGATGAACTGGCTCCGGTCGAGCACGCGGGCCATCGCCGCGAGGAGCTCTGTGCGGAGTCCCGCGTGCTGGCGGGTCAGGTCGATGAAGGGGATCACTTGAGGCGGGCTCCGGACTCGCTCGCACCGAGCCGCGTCGACAGCACGCCTCCGACGCCGAGCAGGTTGAGCGAGAAGCGGAACTCGTTGTCGGCCGTCTTGCCGGCGAACTCGGGGCTCCGGTTGATGTACTCGACCACGAGCGCCCAGCACTGGAACTTGAAGTCGGCGCCGAATCGGCTCTCGACGAAGGTGTCCGTGCGCGCGTCGTAGTTCGTGCTGACGCGGAGGGTGAGGTTCTTCGAGACCTCCGCGGCAATGCTCCCCTGGAGGAAGTTCACGGTGGCCTGCTCGGGGAGCGGGAGGCCCGGGTTGTACGTGCCCGGGATCTCGACCCAGTCCGGGACGAACGGCGTCCGGCGATCGAAGCGCGTCCCGACGGTGGCCGTCACGACGGGCAGGGTCACGGCCACGTCTGTGGTCCCCGCGACGAAGGTTCCATGCTCAACGTTGTAGCTTACATCACCCCGGAAGCGAAGCACCTTCGTCGGCTGAACGGTGAGGTCACCCGCGAGGTTCCCCCAGCGCCGGCCCTCGATGTCGTACGCGTGGGCCACGGTGAACCGGGCGAGCTCCTGCCGCACGGGCTCCGTGCCCTCCGGGCTCACGGTTCGCCCCCGCAGCCGGTTCGTGACCGAGTACTCGAGCCAGCTCGCCTCCGGGACCCGGTCGACGCGCTCATCCCAGATCGGCAGGCTGTAGAGGTTCTTGCCGAGGACGCGAATGTAGTGCACGCGCGGCTCGATCGAGTGCAGCAGCGCGTCGAAGCCGCCCGCACCCCCGAGGGCGTAGACGCGCGCAGCTCGGGTCTCGAGGTCGGCGCCGAACTCGGCGAGCTGCCGGACGCGCTCCGTGTCGTCGGTGTGCTCGATGAAGATGTCGTGCTCGAACCCGGTGCTCGTGACCGTCCGGTCGTAGGCGGTCACGCGCCCGCCGGCGAACGGCGTCAGGGTGGCGTAGCCGGCGAGCGGGATCGGCCGCGAGAGCCGCGGCCGCAGGTCGGCCCGCGTGCCGTCGGAGCCGAGCTCGCGGTAGAAGTAAATGGCGCTCGCATCGACCTGGTAGAGGACGCCGGGGAGTCCCGGGAGCGGCTGCCGCACCCCCTGGATCGACAGCTCGGGGAGCCGCTGGAGCTCGACCGGGTGCGGTGTGGTGAGGTCCTGGTAGACGAAGACGCGGCTCACGAAGTTCCAGTCCTGCAGGGTCCGCGTGAGGGACACGTTCGACTCGGCTCGCTGTGCCGCCCGCCGCTGGAGCGAGTCTTCGTAGAGCCGGAGCACGCCGTCGTCGGACACGCCGTAGAGGTCCGCACGGAACAGGAACTCGGGCGCGATCTGCCAGCGGTGCTCGAGCCGCCCCCAACCCCGGTCGTCGTTGTGCTGCATGCTCTCGTGCACCCAGAACCCACCGAGGCCGCCGCGCTGCCGCTCCGACAGGATGTACCGGTACTCCGCCGAGCCGCCGACGCCACGACGCTCGAAGAAGTCGAGTCCGAGGGTGGCGTCCTGACTGTCCGAGATCGCCCAGAAAAACGGAATCTCGGCGAAGAACCCGCGCCGGCCCGACGTCCCGAACACGGGCGGCAGGAAGCCGGTCTGGCGCTCGCGCCGGATGGCCGCGGCGAAGAACGGGAAGAACGGCACCAGCGGGACACCCTTGGCCCAGAAGGACGCGTTCGTCCCGTAGATCAGGTCCTCGAGGTCCGCCGTGGCCGAGCCGAAGCGGAAGGACCACGCGGGCGACTCCCCGTCCTCGCACGTCGTGAAGATCCCGCGGCGGACGCGGTAGACGCCCTCCCCGACCCGCTCCAGGCGCTCACCCGCGATCCGGTAGGTGGGGGCGACGAGGATCCGACCGCGGTAGACGACGCCGGTGCCGGTCTTCACGTTGTACTCGACGCGCTCGCCCGTCAGCTGGTCGTCGCCGTCGTAGAAGATCACGCGCCCCTGTGCGACCACGTCGCCGGTCTCGCGGTTCAGCTCCACGCGATCGGCCAAGAGACGCGCGGTCCCGCGCGAGACCTCCACGTTGCCGCTGGCGACGAGGAGGTTGTCGGGGGCGACCTCCTCGATCCGATCCGCCAGGATCGTGACGTCGCCATTGGTCCGCACGGTCACGGAGCCGGGCGCCTGGGCGGCCGAGGGGAGCGGACCGGTGAGAAGGGCGCCGGCGAGGAGGAGCGCGGCCGCGGAGAGACCTCGCATCGGTGTCTGGAACGTCCCCGTCAGAAAAGGGACCCCATAATATCAACTTCGACGGGGCAAGGGTCATCGCTCCCCGCGAGGTGTCTCCACACGTCGCCGATGAGGGAGAGCGAGCCGGCGACGCAGACGACCGGGCTCTTCGGCGAACGGCCGGCCAGCGCCAGGGCCTCGACCGGGGACGCGGCGAGCTCGACGCGCGGGACGGCGGGCGGGACAGCGGCGCGCAGCGCCGCCGGGTCGGCCGCGCGGCGGTTCGACGACGCGGTCAGGATGAGCCGGTGGGCGAGCGGTGCCAGCTCGGCCAGGATCGCGGGAGCGTCCTTGTCGCGCAGGATCCCCACCACGAACGTGACGGGGGCGGCGCCGAAATGGTCCCGCAGGGAGGTGGCGAGCGCGCGGGCACCGCCGGGGTTGTGCGCGCCATCGAGCACGAGCCATCCGCCGTCGCGCGCGAGGACCTGAAAGCGCCCCGGCCACCGGGCGCGCGCAAGACCCTGGCCGATCGGGGCGTCGCCGACGCCGAGGACGCGGGCCGCCGCGACCGCGAGGAGCGCGTTCTCGGGCTGGAAGCTCCCGAGCATGCCGAGCCGCAGGTGCGCGACGGACCAGCCGGGCCCGGCGCAGCTGATCCGCTGCCCGTCGAGGTCGCGATGCTCGACCGTCACCGACAGATCGCGGCCCGATACGAGGAGCGGGACGCCGACCTCGGTCGCACGCCGGAGGAGCACCGCCATCGCCTCGGGCGCCTGCGACGCCACGACGGCGACGCCCGCGCGGATGATCGCCGCCTTCTCGGCAGCGATCGCCGCGAGCGTGGTCCCGAGCACCGCCTGGTGATCGAGGTCGATGCGCGTGACGACGGTGACGGCCGGGACGCCGACGGTCGTCGCGTCGAGCCGACCGCCGAGCCCGACTTCGAGGACCGCGATATCCACCGCCTCGCGCGCGAAGTGGTCGAGGGCGAGCGCGGTCGCCGCCTCGAACATCGTGGCGTCCAGACGCGCCACCAGCGTGCCGAGCGCCTCCACGCCGTCGACCACGCTGTCCTCCGAGACGGGCTCGCCGTTGACACGGATCCGCTCTCGGAACGAGACGAGGTGGGGTGAAGTGTAGAGACCGACGCGGTGGCCGGCGGCCTTGAGGATCGCCGCCAGGATCGCGGCCACCGAGCCCTTGCCGTTCGTGCCCCCGACCTGGGCGAGCCGGTAGCGCCGCTCGGGGTGACCCAGCGCCGCGAGCAGCCCTTCGATCCGTTCGAGCCCGGGGCGCATCCCGGCGTGCTCGCCGCCGCGCAGGGCGAGCAGGCGAGCGACCGCCTCAGCGTAGGTCACGGCGGGCGAGTGGTCCGTCCGGCACGTACCCCGGGGTCGAAGGGACCCGTTCCCGCCGACCCGCAACGAACCCCGCGTGCTTGGATGGAGCCCAGCCGCAACGGGGCAGCGTACGCGTGCCGCGTGGTCCCGCGACCCCCGGGGCACGTGCCGGACGGACCACTAGCCGGACCGGGGCGGCTCGCCGGCGAAGAACGCGAGGATGCGGCGGAGAGTCTCCTTGAGCTCGCGCCGGTCGACGATGAAGTCGATCTGACCGTGCTCGAGCAGGAACTCCGAGCGCTGGAACCCTTCGGGCAGGGGCTGGCGGATCGTCTCGGCGATCACGCGCGGCCC
>Ga0209157_1002525_pt1 | contig 14496 bp, 12 predicted proteins | sample GraSoiAngelo_135_FD_185892 | JGI IMG/M metagenome (GOLD analysis project Ga0209157, IMG submission 185892) | Grasslands soil microbial communities from the Angelo Coastal Reserve, California, USA - 14_0929_05_40cm (SPAdes) (version 2) | ecosystem: Environmental > Terrestrial > Soil > Grasslands ... | reverse complement strand
ATCAATGGCGCAATCACCGTGGGCTGGATGGAGATCGTCTACTCGCCTTGTGACGCGCTCACGACAGTTCTTCTCGATTCATTCTCCGGAACGACGCTCATTTCGGAGATCGGAGTCGATCCCGCCTCTGACGTCATGCCGGCTACGGATTTCGCCGCTGAAACGGATGGCGTCCTGAATACCGGAATCGCGATCGCCAATCCCGACACGGCTGCGGCATACGTCCTGGCTCGATTATGGGATCCGAGTACGGGAAATGTGCTGGCAAGCAATGCGTTATCTGTACCGGCCAATGGGCATGTTGCCCGATTTCTGACAGAGCTGTTTCCCAGCGTTTCCAACATCAAACAGATTCGCGCGAAAGTCTCTCTGGACTCATGTTCCAGTTCGGCATGCAATCTCGCCGGCGGGAACGGCTTCATTGCCACAGTCGTGCGGATCAACGGTGATCAACTGACGACCATACCGGTCGCTGATAGACCCGACGGTGGAAGCCAGGTCCGTATTCTGCCTCAAGTCGCGTTTGGCGGCCCGGCAACCGATATCAATATCAAGACAACCAACGTCTCGACCGGCGTTTTCGGTACGGCTGATATTTTCGATGATGACGGCAATCGATTGCCTGCATCCGCTGACGGCGCGGCTCCGGCATCGTCGATCACGTTCACCGTTCCAGGTAATCGCGTCACCCGTGTGGTACTCAGCGGTGACGACACGGTGCGGAGCGGGTGGCTGCGGCTGACTTTGCCCGGGACTGTCCATTTGCTCGTGAGCGCCGTTTTTCAGACGTTTGCCGGGTCTGATCTCGTTTCCGAAGCGAGTGTCCTGGAATCGGTTCCGCTGGCTCGCGGCCTGATTTACCTGAAGAGCCAGTCGACATCACAGGACGTTGGTGTGGCGTTCGTCAATCCCCAGACGTCGCCGGCTGCGATCGATCTTAGACTGTTGAACCGCAACGGCGACGTGATCGGCAATCAGCAAATCACGCTACCGTCTAATGGACACGTAGCGCGGTTTGTCACGGAGATCTTTCCACAGCTCGCCTCGCTGCCCGACTTCGATGGCGCTCTATCTCTACACGGCGCGGCCATATTTGCGGCAACGGCTCTGCGACTCACGGGCGCCAAAATTGCGGCATTGCCGATTGCGTCCAATAGCATGTACCGGCCGGCCATCAATACCGTTCGCGTTACGAAGACGCAGGGATCGCCCGCTCGAATCAGTTTCGAAATCGACGTGACCGATTACGACTCCGACATTGTAACGAATTCCTCCACCACTGTTTCCGGCGTAGCATATGTGGATTTCGGTGATGCCGGATATGACTATGGACCTGTGATGATTGATGGCGCAAGCCTGCTCAATCAGGCCAGCGGGACGCTGAGCGGCACATTTCAACCCCCGAACGTGACTGGCGCAGTCCCGAGCGGATATCCGGCCGTGTTCTACATATACATCTTCGATTGGGCCGGCAATCAGAGTAATTTCGTCGCCATACCAACCAAGTTTTGAAGCGAGACGTGGCGGCCGACGTCAGGTCGGACGCTTCGACGTGCTCCGCGCGATCATGCCCAAGGCTGTCGACGGGCCCAACGGAGCGAGATTCTCTGGGGCTTATTCTTGTGTATCGGACAGAACCGGCCCTTCACGGTCCACTCGATCCGCAAACGATGGACGCAATGGGCGGTTCGGGTAGCTGGCGATAACTTGTGAATCAGTTCTGCACGCCAGGAAACTGTTTAATGTAGTTCGGGACGGAATCTTTCACTGAGATGATTCTTCGAGTCTTGTCAGGCATAGTAATTGTCACCGTGTCCGCATAGACGTGATTGGAGGGGTTCTGATATTGGTAGTGATAAACCTCTCCATTTACAAATGCCTGGCCGATCAGAGTGCGGTTTTCGTATTCATTGCGTACAAGAACTTGCCCCGTTTCGTCGGCGATCGATGTCATCAAAGGGCCGTCATAAGAAAAATGGCGGCTCTCTCCCGAGGACCGTTGGACATCAGTAAGCATGCCGTCGTTGTTGTATTGGTAAGTGGCCCAGTGCTGGCTAAGATCTTCAGCGCGGACGATCCGGGATTGACGGTCATAAGTGAAATGGATCGCCTCTCCAGAAGAGGAACGAATTTCCTGAAGGTCTCTTTTGCCGTCGCGATGAAGCTCTAACTTCGCACCGTTCGTACCGGTCATCTCGGTCGGCGCGCCCTGCGCCATGTTGCTCGCGTTGTATGACTCGGGAAATACAATCGTCGAGCCGTCGGCAAGCTTCATCGTCCAGCCATGGCCATTCCAGGCAATCGTCGATTTGTAATATCGTGTTGAGGTCTCGGAATGCCGATACACAGCATCGGCGTAACCTGTCCCCTTGGACACCCGGGAAAAGAACAGGAAATTGCCGTCTTCCAGAAGGATAAGCAAATACGTGTAGGGATTCCGTGAGCCGACCGGGGCAATATCGAATGGGTGATTTGTATTCTGGCCGAAGGCGTGAACGTGGTTCGGGTGCATCCAGTCGGTTGAAGTGTAAGTACGTGTCAACGGGATTTCGACAGTGCCCGCTGCATACAGATCGGTTTCACGCATGACAAACGAGCCATAACGCAGGTCCGCTTCGTATCGCTCAATCGGATCCGTATTCCTTTGTCCGAGAACGCATTGCCCGAGTGTCGGAGCAATCTTGTGCCCTGCCACTGTTGCATAGATGCACGGGTACTCCCCATTCCATGACGGCGGTGGAACCTCAATGGGCATTTCCTGGGAGCCAACCCGAGCAACTTGCGTATGGACATCCACATAAGCGCCGGGCTCGTACTCGACGACACTGCCGGAGATGACATTGATTTTCTTGTGCAGTTCCGGAGCAAGGACCTCCAAGGTATCGAATATCCATTGTCCCTTGCCCCTGCCGGCGATGACGTGAGCTGTCCCCTGGCCCAGTGGCCCATGCACGCGAAGTTCAAGCTGTGCTTCGTTCCATCCCGTTTCGTCCTTGAGAACATCGCCAGACACGGTGCCGAGCGTTAGGGGAGAACCTAATACATTTGTCACGACTGGGCTCGTGTTGAGTCTGGAAAGTGCCTCGTTCGCAGCCACGTTTCGTTCTGTCTGGCGGCTCTGATGAACTACAACTGCAATACCGATCAAAATCGAGAGGCACGCCAGCAGTAACGCAAATTGGGTCGTTTTTCGATGGGATACAGGAACGTTTTTGGAGTGCCCGCAAAGTGGGCATGCGCCGCCAACACGAACCGCGTGGTTCAGGGAAGTTTCAAGGATTTCATCGACGGCTTGATTTACTTCGTCTGGAGTGGGTTCGAAATCAATACCGCATTCACGACAGTTCACCATTGCTTCATTCCGAGTTACGGCATTCTATATGAGCCCGCCGAAGAGTATCACACGAGCCAGCACTCCCGCACCCGACTGAAGTGCTATTGTGCGCGCAGCCAATTTGTACAAGTGGATGCAGAATGGGATCAGTATTGTGTGGCTAACATTAACGCTCGTTCGTCTGATCTGCGCCGTGCACAGTTCAGCAAAAAATCGAACATGACTGCTCTGGTCTCTGCGTCATCTAGATGAAAAACCAGAATCGTATTGTTCTGTTGCTCATATCGGTGTTGGCCTTGGCAGGCATAGCTTACATTGTCGCAGCCGGCTTCGACCAGGATCAGTACTTGGAGGTTGTTGAGGGTGGTCGCGGTCCAAAGGGATATCCACTGCAGGGAGTTGCAACTTTCGCCGCCATTGCAACGGCAGAGTCACTGATATTTCTAGTTATCCTTCGCCCAAACAGCTATAGGAAATCATGGCGACGTGCTTTGCTGGCATTGACGGCATCAGTCGCGCTATCACTCTTCTGGGGAATGGCCGTAATGCATGCTCCACCATTTTACATCGCCCACGTATTCTGGCTATTTTTTTCCGCAGCCCCCACAATGCTTCTGCTGTTCGTGGTTTCCGCTATTGCGGCTTGGCGCAATGCCCACGTCAAGCACTGAGTGTGAACAATACATTTTGTCGTAAACGTTCTGATTTGCTGTCCCGTATGATCCAAGGTCAACAAGCGGCGCTCATTGCTATCCGCGATCGCAACGGCACTGTAGTGACGCTCGAACGAGACGCCAACCGAAACCTGACGCGAGCGATTTCACCGTTGATGCAGGACTCAGTGTAGTTGGGTCGTTGGGAGCTGGGGGTGCCACACAGGCCATCAGAGCCGGCGGAATTGGCAACATCGGCTACTATGAGATTGGACAAAAGACTCTCTCCGCGAGCAGCCACGCAACTTATGGCCAAATTGTCGACCCAGTATAGCAGGAGGGATGCAGATAGTTGCCGATCAGGGCTGGGTGAGGGCGATATTACCTGATGTGACCGGCCAGTTCGGTAGAACTATCGGCACTGGTTTCACGCCACGCGGATGTAATTAACAATGAACGTTTGTGAGATCTTTTTTCTCCTCTTAGCGTTAGCCTGGGCCACCCATGAATGACTTAGTCACCCCATCGTCACGACAGTCGGAACCTAAATGGCTCCGGCTTTTACTAAAAACGGCTCTTCCGGGAACGATTCTCCTTGCCTCCCGTTTGGTGTATGAGCAGACAGTCATGACATGGAGGGACGGCGAACAGATGATTGGATTCACTCTGGCTCACGTCTTTCCTTTTCTGTATCTCTGGGTCATTCTGGCGCACATCGCGTTGCTATCCGTTGCCGTCGCATGGTTTCGAGGTTTGCAACTCTCAAGAAAGAACTGGTCTCTGGTATTGACCCTGTGCCTCTTCACTGGCTTGCTTTATATTCCCTACAGTGCCTGGATGGCGGCGACAGTTCGGATAGCTGGCCCGGGAGACCACGGCCAGGACTTTCTTATGATTGCCGCGGTCGATGGAAGGCTCGCACTGGCAAAGGCTCTGGTTGAGAGCGGCGTATCCCCAAATACGAGCGGAGGAGGAAGCACGGCGCTTGAGATGGCGTGTCGTGGCGGGCGCATCAATGTGGCAGAGTATCTGCTCTCCCAAGGAGCAAAAATACGAAACGCCCCGAGTTGTGAAGGCGTATTAACTGGAAAGTAGGATCTTGTGCGACTCTTTGGAGACTGATCAAGTCCCACGATGTATCCGTCACTCGCCGTGCTTCCTCTTGTCCTGGCGAGGTGTGATGAGAAGGCCTCCTCGGGGTAGAGGTTGATACCGGGGTAGGTCGCCCGTTCAGTACTGGCGAGCCTTCGCAAACCCAATTGTGATTCCGCTCATCCGCTCGATCCATCTCTCGATTGCGTGAATTGTGGTCGTGCGTCCAGGGTCTACAATGCACGTGTGGCCCTTGCTCAACATAAACGCATTATGTGACGTCGCCACAGTCCGGAAAACCCCGCAAATGGCCGCCGGATACTTGCGGCATCGCGTTTGAAAAGCTTATTCTTGGTAAACGCGCACCTCTTAGCTGAGATCGCCCCACTCGATGTGGCTGAACACGGCTTCGACTCGCGACAATCGAGAGACTGATCACGATCCACGAAATGCTTTTTGCGCCGAGAAAATAATCCTTAACCGTGCGCTGCGACCGGCGGAAGAGCCTGCCGAAGACGGTAATTCCCACCAGATAGAGCAACAAGACCGCGTAATCGACGGCCGAAAATCCCGTCATAAATGCCAGCCGCGAAGCAGCGTCAAGAGAGTAGCTCCACGCGGAAGTGGCGCGCAATCTCTGATATCATCCGCAGCATGGTGAAGCCAATGACTAATCTTGTTCGGACTTGGTTGCTGATTTTGGTGGCCGGCGCAACGAGCCTGCCGGCGCAGCAGGCCGGAGCACCGGTAACGATCCGCGCGGCGCAGATTTTTGACGGCCGCGCTGCGCAGCGGAATGTTGTCGTCACCGTGCGCGGGTCGAAGATCGAGCGTGTCGCGCCGGCCGCCGGCGCAGTAACGTACGACGTTGGATCGATGACGCTGCTGCCCGGGTTCATCGACACACACGTTCATATCGGATGGCACTTCGATGCGAACAACAGGTGGGTCGATGAAGGAGAATCTGCGGGCGAGGCGGCGCTCTATGGAGCAGAAAACGCGTACGTCACGTTGATGGCGGGGTTCACAACCGTGCAGAGTGTAGGCAGGCCGTCCGACAAGCCGCTTCGGGATGCAATTGCGCGCGGCGTGCTCCCTGGTCCGAGGATCCTCACCTCGCTCGACCAAATGACGGATGCGCGGCTGACACCGCAGCAGCTTCGCGAATACGTTCGACGCAAGAAAGCAGAAGGTGCGGATCTGATCAAGATCTTCGCGTCGGCCAGTATCAGGGATGGCGGCGGGGCGACCCTCTCCCAGGAACAGCTCGATGCAGCCTGCGGCGAAGCTCGCGCGCAGGGCCTGCGGACAATGATCCACGCGCAGAGCGCCGAATCGATGATACGAGCCGCGCGGGCGCACTGCACTGCCGTCGAACATGGCGTCCTCGCGACGCAGGAAGCATTCACCATTCTCGCCCAGAACGGCATCTGGTTCGATCCCAACATCGGCCTCAACTTCCCAAACTATTTCGAGTTCAAACCCCGGTTCCTCGGCCTGGGCAACTACAGCGAAGAAGGCTTTGCAGCGATGGAAAAGGCGCACGCTCTCGGCGGTCCGATGTTCAAGATGGCCTTGAGGACGCACGGACTCAAGCTGGTGATGGGCACAGACGCCAACGCAGGCGCACATGGACGGAATGCCAGAGAAACCATCGAGCGCGTCCGGTTCGGCCAGAAGCCGATGGACGCGCTGATCGATCTGACCTCGCACGGCGCCGAGTCGATGAATCTGCAGAACCTGATCGGCTCCATCACGCCGGGGCTTGAAGCGGATCTCGTCGCGGTCGACGGCGATCCCCTGACGGATATCACCGCTCTCGAGCGCGTGCGGTTCGTCATGAAAGCCGGCAAGCTCTACAAACGGTAGCTCAGGATAGAGCGGATTGCGTCCATTCAACGGAACCTCGCGGATGAGAGTGCCGGTAATGACAGTGCGTACTTGGCTATCCGTCGTCTGGACCGGCGCAATCGTTTCAGTAATGCTGATAGTCTCGGTGGTATAGGGAAGAAACCATGACTGTAATCACCACATTGCGTATTGAGACTCGTCCGGACGGCATTTACTACGTCGCTCATCCGCGCGCCAAATCACCGGGCACCGATTTCAAGCTGGTTCGCAGCGATCGCGGGCAGGGTGTTTTTGAGAATCCGTCGCATGACTTTCCCAAGCGCATCATCTATCGCCTCAACACGGACGGCTCACTCACCGCGCGTGTCGAAGGGGATGGCTCCGAAAAGGAAAAAGCACAGGACTTTCATTACCGCCCCGTGAAACGAAATTGACGCACGTCAATCTGACGCGAATCTATACGTTCGACAAGTTGAGATCGTGAACATTCCCCTTCCATGCGTCGCACAGACGAATGTAGGCAAAATAAAATGCTCCGCCTGTGGTCGGCAGTTTCGTGGAAGGCGTATTATGTCAACCTGCCGGGGGCGCACGCAGAATTTAAGGTTGGCGCACGCCGGCGCACGGCGGATTTAAGGCAGCGCACGGGGCCCGAATCGTCTATTGAAGCGGCTTAAGTCCAAACCTCGACAACGGAGAGCTTCTATGTTGAGTGTGTTGAAAGGCGATATGGTTGTGTGGATCGATATCGGCCATATGAATGCGAAGGGCATACCAAGACTCGGGCCAGTAAAATTCTTCTCACAAATAACCGCAAAAGAAAGTCAATTCAATCCCGCCTCAAACGTCGCACGTGGCGCTAATGAAACTCTCGGAGCGTTGTCGGATCGAGGGAGTTTCTATTCGATCGATATGTTGTCAGTGGGCCCAAATAAGTTTAAGGTGGTTGATAAGAACTTGAGGATTGGCGACGATGAAATGCCCTTCAATTACTGATTGCAGGATAATTATGAGTATTTCGGCAGGTTGCCAACCGCAATCTGTTCGTTGACCTTCTTAATAGACCCTATTTCCAGAGCCGCCCCAAACGCCCAAGTGTTCCCCGCGCACCGGGGACGAAATAGTTGCCTATTTCATCATGAACGTCAGCAACGGCAATGTGTCAGCCGCCGGCATGGAAATGGGAAACACCCCTGGACAGTCACACGCCCGCCGCAATTAACATAAAGCTTACGAGTCAATAGGCGACGATGCACCAAAGAGCCAAGCGATACGGTACTCAGAGCACGTTCAGCCGATTGAACCACCATTGAAAATCCCTCATTCTGTCGGCGGATATTTATAGATAAAGGAATTTTCAATGTCTCAAAGAAACGCTTTGGTGATTAGGCGAGTTGCCGCACTTGTCATCGGTTTACTGTTGCCTGCAATTGGGCAGGCTCAGAGCTGGAGTTGGGATGCGCGCAAGATCGGCATGGGCGGATCGAGCGGCAACGGCAATCTAGCCAACAAGATGATCGACGATCAGCGTGATTACAGGTCCATTGTGCTGCCGCTGGGTCTGTCACAGATTCTCAGTAACACCAAAGGCTTCGATCCAAATTCCAAGAACTTCGATCCGATCATGGCCATCGAATATGCTGCCACACCTTGGCATTACGTCATCGGCCGCGATTCGTCCAACAATCCCGGAGAGACCGCGTTCGTGAATGATGTGCGAAATGGAACGCTCAGCCGCGACCTGACCAAGTACAGGGGCTTTGTGCCTGCGAATAGTTTTCTAGCCGAAGGATTGGTCGCGCCAAGTTTCGGCCACACTTTCAAGGTCCATAAGAATGGCCCCAACTTCCAGGGATTCTATCTCGGTGTGGGGCCGTATCTCTCGATGCGCTCACAGTCTGCAATCAGCACGCGCCTGACGACAGTCCTATCCACCGGAGTCAACCAAGCCAATGCAACTTTTCCGCTCTCCGAGACCGATCAGGCACAGCTGGCGCTCGCGGTGATTGGCGGGTATCGAGCGCGCTTCGCGTTACCGGCGCGCTGGACAGGAGGGTCGGATCGAGGAGGACTATACGTTGCGGCTAATTATAACTACCTGCGGGGCTTTGGTTATAACCACGATGACTTGGCGGTCGAGCTGTTGACTGACAATGGCGGCCGGATCAAGGATGCATCCAACGTTCTCATAGATAATCGGCATGCGAAAAAAGGAACGGGTCTCGCAACCGATATCGGTGTCGGTGCTGTGGTTCGCCGATGGGAGGTCGGGCTCGGCGCAAAGGGCATCGGAAACCGGATCGACTGGACCGGCGTGAAGGAGAAGACACTCACGCTGGCAAGTGTGGTAGGCGGAAATGGCAACTTCGCCAAGTCCGGGACTGTTGCAGCTCCGGATGTGCGAGTCATACTGCCCGTGGACTACCGGGGCAACGTCGCATACAACGCCAACCGTTGGTCGGCAGTCGGAGAAATAGGACACGGATTCGGTGGTGGCTCGTTCCACGGCGGCATGGAATGGCACGCGAATAGCCGTTTCGAGTTGCGGGGCGGGTCTCGCTATACGTTACAGAAATGGAATCCAACGTTTGGCGCCGGTCTTAACATCAGCCGGAAAGTTTCGTTCGATGTGGCTGCTTTCGGCACCAACGCGAATGTTGAGCGCAAGCATCAGATGGCCATCGCGGCGTCGATCCGCTTTAACCATTTCAAGGACAAAAATGAGCCGAAATCATAGGCGATAACTGTTCGGCCTCCCGGAAAAAATGCGGCAGAACCTGGGCAGCTCGCCCCGCAAGTAAACATAAAACGCATTTGTACTAAACCGCTATCGCGGTAGGGGCAGACCGAGGCGTTGGTCGCCTGGACTGAGAGGTCTTCGCAACCTGATACTGGATTAGTGAGTTTCCTTTCCAGCTGAGGCTCATTGCGAAACGATGGAGCCGCTGCTTACAGCAAATTCCATTTGTTCGCAAAGGAGCTTTCCATGACACCACTTCGAAGACGGCTCATCGAAGACATGATGGTGCGGAATTGCGCACCGGCGACTCAAGCCACCTACGTGCATCAGGTTTCCATGTTTGCACGCTACTTCGGTCGATCCCCAGAAATGCTCGGTCCTGAGGAGATTCGCTAGTACCAAGGTGTCGGCGACGACGGCGGCGCGTATCAAATGAGTGATTGTTGTTCCGGTTTTTTGGATTTGAGATGCAGGATTCGTCCGATTTCAAAATTTCTTATTGTCCCCGATTTGGGTTTCGGACGCTCGTCAAGAGCTGGCGCATGCGCCTATCCGCCATGACCTGAAAGATTCGCAGTTTGGCCTGCTGCCGCGCATCTAACAATGGATCAACGCGGCTTAGAAATTTTTCTTGATTCGATTGGAAATCCGCGTCGGCAGCATCGAAGTCGCGAATGGCGCGCTTGAGATCCTCGTCGGAACCGCCGCGCTGAATGGCTTGCCGAAGCTGATTGAGCGCCCGAATTCGGCGCTGGCTGACCTCAAATCGATCTTGCACGAACTGTTGCAGAAAGGGCAGGATCTTCGCGAACGTTTCACCGCTCACTTCGGCCTGTTGTTGAAATTCGCTGACGTAAAAACCAAGAACCGCGTCTTGCAAGACCCGGCGGGCGGGCCGCTGCTGCGGCCTCTGTTGCGAAAACACCGGCGTCCCGGCGACCTGTAGTGCTATAAAGGCTGCGACAAGCTTCTTCATTACTTCTGCCGGGGTCCTTTCTGCGAAGCTTCCAAAACTTGACGGAGCTGTTGTTGTTCGTCGTCGCCGAGCTGAACCAACTCGTCAAACAGAGCCCTTTCGGGTCCAGCTTCGATTGTCGTCTCAGCGGCAGGTTCCAAAACAGGTGTTTCGAACGAATTCGAGGAGGGTACGAGTTTGCCGCTGTTCCAGAGGACGGTCAGAACCGCCAGCCCGGCAACGAACAACAACGAGAGCGCCCATGCCGCGGCCGGGCGGATGGCCCAACCCGTCCATCGACGCACGGCAGTTTCGCGCTGAATGGATCGCGATAGCAATCGATCGCGAACCGAAGAACGGAACTCTTCCCAATCCGGCTCCGGAACCTCGTCGTCGATCGAGCTGACTTCAGTATGAAGCGACTCCAGCGACATCCACGCCGCACGACAGCGCGCGCACGCCTCCAGGTGGGAGCGGCGTTTGGCCGGAAGATGGTCAATACCCTCCGTTAATCTGATGAAATCCGTTGCCTTCAAATGCCCAAACATGAATGCCTATGCCCTTGGATCTTTCACGAACTTGCGAAGTTTTTCCAAGGCAAAAAATACGCTGGCTTTTATCGTCGAAACGGATCGGCCGGAAATTTTTGCGATCTCCTCGTAGCTCAGCTGTTCGTTGACTCTCAGCTCGAGAATGGCCTTCTGTTTCGGCGGAAGCCGTTTGACGAGCCTGCGGAAACGTTGTCGCTGCTCTTGATGTTCCAGTTCAGCCTGGGCCGACGATTTGGTGCTGCTGGTGGACTCGGTGACTTGGACGAATTCCTGTGAATGTTTCTTAACGTGATTTAGACAGTGGTTGATCGCAATTCTGTACAGCCAGGTTTTCAAAGTCGACTCACGGCGGAACGTCGGCAGATGCTCGAATGCCTTGACGAAGACGTCCTGCGCCAGATCCATTGCGTCCTCACGATGTTCCACGAAGCGATAACAGACCCGGTAAATTTGACGCTCGTACCGGATCATGATTTCGTCGAAGGCGCTCGTATCCCCCGCAAAATACCGTTCGATAAGCTCAACGTCGGGATCCTGATTACGGGCGGCCATCGGCATTGAAGCTTCTAAGGTCCGTTCCATGTGCAATGTCCATTCCCCTCCTCTGCGAGGAGGGGAATGTGTTGTGCTCGACCATTCATCCATTCCATCTTGGACATCGTTGGCTCCACCTGGTTTAAAGAATTGTATATTAGGGACTATGGCGGTTTTCGAATCAACAAAGTGGAGTGTTCTGGGCCGCCTGAGGCTTCATCTCGGCCGCTACCGTGGCCGGATTGCCGCCGGTTTCAGCTGCGTTTTGCTGACGAACCTGTTTCTTCTTGCAACTCCGCGGGTCACCGGTTACGCAGTGGACAGCCTCAAAGACTCCCTTACGAGGGAAAAACTCGCCTATTACGCCCTAGTGGTCATTGGACTGGCCGTGTGTGAAGGCATTTTCCGCTTTTCGATGCGACGGCTCATTATCGGCGTTTCCCGCGATATCGAATACGAGCTGCGCAACGACTTGGTTCAGCACCTTGAAACCCTGCCGGCTTCGTTTTACCAGACGAATAAGACTGGCGACCTGATGTCGCGGGCGACGAACGATCTCAGCAACGTCCGAATGCTGCTGGGGCCTGGAATCATGTACACCGCCAACACGGTCGTGGTTACCGCATTTGCGGTTGTTCTGATGCTCAGAATCGATTGGCACCTGACGCTATTGGCCCTCTTACCGCTGCCGGTCGTGTCCGTCAGCGTTCGGCACTTTGGAAAGAAGATTCATGACTTGACGGAACAATCGCAGGCCAAGCTCGCGGATCTGAGCGCGCGAGTCCAGGAAAGTATGGCCGGCATCCGTGTGGTGAAGGCGTTTGTGCAGGAAGAATACGAGATTCGTGAGTTCGATCGCATGAATCAGTCTCTCGTTGCCAAGAATCGCGAGTTGATCCGCGCTCAGAGCGTCTTCTACCCCACCATGGAATTAATGATCGGCGTTGCGGTGGTTGTGGTTATCTGGTTCGGCGGCCGGCAGGTCGTTCAAGGAGCGATCTCGCTCGGAGACTTCGTCGCGTTTACGGTTTATCTGGGAAGGTTGACCTGGCCCATGATCGCGCTGGGCTGGGTCGTGAATCTACTGGAGAGGGGCCGCGCCTCGATGGAGCGGTTGAACTATATCTTCGACACGGTTCCCGAGGTAAGCGATGGTTCGCACGTCCTGCCGGAGTTTGAGGTTGAGGGATCGATCGAGTTTCGAAACTTGACCTTCGCCTATAACGGCACCCCGACGCTGAGGAATATCTCGCTGATGATACCGAAAGGCAAGACGGTCGCGATTGTTGGAGCCACGGGATCGGGAAAATCCACGCTCGTGCAGCTCATTCCCAGATTGCATAACGCTCCGCGAAAATCCTTATTCATCGATGGTGTTCCGATCGAGCAGATTCCCCTCGACACATTGCGGCGCGCAATCGGTTTTATTCCGCAGGACACGTTTCTTTTCGGCGAGACCATTCGCGAGAACATCGCCTTCGGAGTCGAATCTGCTACCGACGCGGACGTTCAGCGGGCGGCCGGGATTTCTCATATCGACGCCGATGTGCAGGGCTTTCCGAATAAGTATCAAACTGTCGTCGGTGAGCGCGGTATTACGCTGTCCGGAGGCCAGAAGCAGCGGACGGCAATTTCGCGAGCGGTTATCCGCGATCCGAAGATTTTGGTTCTGGATGATGCGTTGTCCAGTGTCGATACCTACACGGAAGAACAGATCCTTCACGAACTGAAGCAGGTCATGCGAAACCGCACATCGATTCTGATCAGCCACCGCGTGTCGACGGTCAAGGAAGCGGATGAAATCCTCGTTCTAGATAACGGTGAAATCGTGGAACGCGGCACTCATGTGGAGTTGTTAGCGCTCGACGGATATTACGCGGAACTCCACCGGCGCCAGTTGTTGGAAGAAGAACTGGAGGTGAGTTGATTCATGTATGGTGAAGCGTATTCCCCTCCTCTGCGAGGAGGGGAATTTTAGGAACCAATGCAGGAAGAAGAAGTCTTAGGAAAAGCGTACGACTCCAGGCTGATGCGGCGGCTCGTGGCGTATCTGCGCCCGTACAAGTCTTATGTAGCTCTGGCGCTGGCACTCATCTTATTGGAATCGTCATTGGAAGTCGCGTTCCCGTGGCTGACGAAGATCGCCATCGACCGGTACATTGCTGCTGCAAATATCGCCGGCCTTACGACTATTGCCGTCATTTATGTCCTGTTGCTTCTGATCCGGTTCGTCTGCGCTTCGGCCGAGACGTATGTGCTGCAGAACACCGGGCAGAAGATCATGTACGACATGCGCATGCAGGTGTTCCGGCATCTGCACACTTTAGCGCCATCGTTTTACGACAAAAATCCGGTGGGACGCCTGATCACGCGCGTGATCACCGACGTCGACGTCCTGAACGAACTGTTTTCAGCAGGCATCGTTTCGATCTTCGGCGACATCTTCACGTTATCCGGCATCATGGTAGCGATCCTGGTCCTCAACTGGGAATTGGGATTGGTGACGTTATCCGTTGTTCCGTTGATTTTCCTGACAACCGCCATCTTCCGCCGCAAGGCGCGCGATTCCTACCGGCGAGTGCGCATTGCGATCGCCAAGATCAATGCATTTCTTCAGGAGCACATCACGGGGATGTCTGTTGTGCAGCTTTACAACCGGGAGCGAAAAAGCGCGAGGAAGTTCGACGAGATCAACAACGAACATCTTCTTGCAAACCTGGACGGAATTTTGGCCTATTCCTGGTTCTATCCGGCGATCGAACTCCTCAGTTCGGTCGCAATCGCGT
>Ga0209157_1002524_pt1 | contig 14506 bp, 12 predicted proteins | sample GraSoiAngelo_135_FD_185892 | JGI IMG/M metagenome (GOLD analysis project Ga0209157, IMG submission 185892) | Grasslands soil microbial communities from the Angelo Coastal Reserve, California, USA - 14_0929_05_40cm (SPAdes) (version 2) | ecosystem: Environmental > Terrestrial > Soil > Grasslands ... | reverse complement strand
GCGCGCTGTGGGCGCTCGACAACAATCTGACCCGCCTCATCGCCGAGAGCGACCCGTTGCTCATCGTCGAGGTCAAGGGCCTCGTCGCCGGGACTGTCAACACGCTCCTGGCGCTCCTGAGCGGGCAGCCCTGGCCGACACCGGGCACGATCGCCCTCGGGCTGGCCCTCGGGGCGGTGAGCTACGGCACCAGCCTCGTCCTGTTCATCCTGGCAATGCGCGGGCTCGGCGCCGCGCGAACGGGCGCGTACTTCGCGACGGCGCCGTTCTTCGGCGCCGCCGGCGGCCTTTTACTCGGCGAGTCGCCGACGGCCGGCCTCATCGCCGCGGCGGCGCTCATGGCCGCGGCGACGTGGCTCCTGGTCCGCGAGCGCCACTCGCACCGGCATCGGCATGCGGCGAGCACCCACAGCCATCTGCACGTCCACGACGCCCACCACCAGCACGCTCACGATGGTGTGGAAGGCCCGGAGCCCCACAGCCATGCGCACCCGACCGGCCCGCTGGAGCACGAGCACCCGCATACTCCCGACATCCACCACGATCACGGCCACCGCTGAGGGCGATATACCGCACCGCCGAGGCGGTATACTCGCGGCGCCCGACCGACCTGGGCCGAGGAGAGGACGCACATGCTCGCCGATCACCCGAAACGCCGCCTCGGCATCGTCCTGGCCCCCTTCGCCGCCCTGCCGGCGGCCGAGTTCGTCGCCGTCGCCCGCGAAGCGGAAGCGCGAGGCTATCACATGGCGTGGACGGGCGAGGCATCGGGCTACGACGCAATCACCCTCATGGCGATCATCGCGAGCCACACCGAGCGGCTTCACGTGGGCTCCGCGGTCGTGCCGGTCCAGACGCGAACACCGGTCCTCCTCGGCCAGAGCGCGGCGACGCTCAACCACATGGCACCCGATCGTGTCGTGCTCGGAATCGGCCTCTCGAGCCGTGTCATTGTCGGCGACTGGCATGGGCTCGCCTTCGCGCCGGCGCTCCAGCAGATCCGCGAGGCGGTCCAGATCATCCGCATGGTCGCCGCCGGCGAGCGCGTGACCTTCGAGGGCAAGTTCTATCGCGTCAAGAATTTCCGCCTCGCGGCGCCGCCGCCCTCACAGCGGATTCGCGTCGTTCTCGCTGCCCTCGGTCCCGAGATGCTGGAGCTGGCGGGAGAGATCGCCGACGGTGTGGTCCTGAACTGGATCCCGCCGGAGACGGTTCCCGCCTCGATCGGGCACCTGGAAGCCGGGGCGCGGAAGGTGGGCCGGACGCTCGGCGACTTCGAGATCGCGTCGTTCATTCGTACGTGCGTCACCGACGACGCGCCCGCTGCGCGCGAGGCGTTGGCGCGCGACATCACGGGCTACACGACGGTGGACGTCTACGCGAGCTTCTTTCGAAGCGCCGGCTTCGGCGACGAGGTCGACGCGGTGAACGCCGCCTGGCGTGCGGGTGACCGCGCCGGTGCGGTGAAGCAGCTGTCGCCGCGACTCCTCGACGGTCTCGGGGTCGTGGGGCCGCCGGCGTTCTGTCGCGAGCGCATCGCCGAGTTCGCGCGCGCCGGGCTCACCCAGCCGGTGATCGTGCCGTTCGCGCCGGGCGCAGGCGTCGACGCGCGCGAAGCACAGCTCCGGACCTTGCGCGCCTTCCCGTGAGCGACAGAACCCAGCTCCGAGTCCTCGGCGTCATTCCGGCCCGTCTTCGGTCCACCCGCCTGCCCCGTAAGGTCCTCCGCGAGATCGCCGGCAAGCCCCTCATCGTCCACGTGTACGAGGCGGCCCGGCGGGCGCCGGATCTCGCCGACCTGCTGGTGGCGACCGATTCCCAGGAGGTCGTCGGCGCGTGCGCGACGTTCGGCATCCCCGCGATCATGACGTCCTCCGAGCACCCGTCGGGGACGGATCGGATCTGGGAGGTCGCGCAGGCGCGCGCCGCCGACGTCTACGTGAATATCCAGGGTGACGAACCGTTGATCACGCCGGACCACATCCGGCTCCTCGTCGGTCCGTTCCGTGAGCGTCCCGACACCCAGGTGACCACGCTCAAGATCCGCCTCGAGCCCGAGGAGATGTCTAACCCGAACGTGAACAAGGTCGTCTGCGGCGTCGACGGCCGGGCGCTCTACTTCTCGAAGCATCCGATCCCGTACGATCGCGAAGGGATCGGCGTCGTGCGCTACAAACACCCGGGCTTCTACGCGTATCGGAAAGCGGCGCTCGACGCTTTCCACCGTCTGCCACCGTCGCCGCTCGAGCTGGTGGAGAAGCTCGAGCAGCTCAGGTTCCTCGAGAACGGCATCGACATCGTCGTCGTCGAGACCGACGCGCCGACGATTGGCGTGGACACGGAAGCCGACCTCCGGGCCGTCGAGGCACTCTTGACCGGGCGCCGCCCGACGTCCAGATGACCGGAAGCACCCAGCGCGGTATGCTAGCGGCATGCCGAGGGCAGAGTCGAACGCGATGATCTCGCGACTCGTCGCGCTGGGTTTCGCCGTGGTGGTTTCGCTGCTGTTCCCATCGGCGGGGCTCGCCGAGCCGAGCTCGCCCGCCGCGGACCAGGTCCGCCAGCCCACGGTGACGCCCAGCGCGGAGAGCGAGTACAACCGAGGCATCCGCGCGCGCCTCGCCAAGGACTGGGCAACGGCGGTGGAGGCTTTCCGCGGCGCCGTCACCTTGCACGCCGCATTCCCCGAAGCCTGGAACGAGCTGGGCTACGCCCTGCGCAACCAGGGTCGTTATACCGAGTCGCTCCAGGCCTATGACCAGGCGCTGCGGCTCCGGCCGAACTTCCCCGAGGCGCTCGAGTACCTCGGCGAGGCCTATGTAAAGCTGGGCCGGCTCGGCGACGCGCGACGGATCCTGGACCTGCTGCGCCCTCTCGACGAGGGGCGCGCGAAGGAACTGGCGGACGTCATCCAGGCCGGGCGGTAGCCCGGAGCGACGGCGCCCCGGGCTTTCCCGCCGTTAGAACCGGGACGCGGTGAGTCTCACGTCGGCCTGCGCCCAGGCCTTCCGGAAGCTCTCGTCGATCTGCCCGGCGTCGGCCGTCTTCCCCTGCGCCTTCAGACTTTGCGCGAGCCCGAACAGCGACCAGCCGTTGTCGGGGTTCCTTCTCAGGTCCTCCCGGTAGACCTGCTCGGCGTCACTCGCACGACCGGCCTGGAGCAGCACGGCGCCAAGCGTCTGGCGCACCGGGAAATACCACGGCGGCGGCTCCGTGAACCAGTGGGTGTCCTGCTCGGCGACCGCCGCGCGGAGCAACCGCTCGGCGGTCGCGACATCGCCGGTCTTCGCCGCGATCTCGCCCGCCAGCAGATTCGCCGCCAGCTGGAGCATGTTCTTCGCACGGAAGAAGAAGGCGACGGTGCGCTCGGGCGGCACGGACTTTAGGATATTCTCTACCTCGCGCAACTCTCGCGTGGCGTCGGCGACCTGCCCCTTCGCGTTGAAGGCGAGACCACGCGCGTAGCGCCAGACACCCGACGTGTATGGCCAGTCGCGAGGCGGCGCGGGATAGGCGAGCACCTCGTCCCAGCGGCCGAAGCGCGCGAGGGCCACGATCGGCGCGACCGGGGCCGTTTCCATATCCGGCATCTGCTTGATCATCTCCGCCGGCGCGCTCTCGGCGAACTCGCGCGCAGCGCGAATCGTCTCCGCGCTGCGCCCCTGCATGCTGGCCGAATGCCAGATGAAGTCGATGGTGTGCGGATAATAAAGCCCGCGATAGATCCCACTCGGCTGCGCCGTCTTGAAGTACGTGCGGTCCGCCCGCGCGGCGGCCGCATTGACGGTCACAGCGTCGGCGTATCGGCCGACGCGCCAGTAGATGTGTGACGGCATGTGGACCAGGTGCCCGGCCCCGGGCATCAGCGGGAGCAGGCGATCGGCGGCGGCCTCGGCGCGGCCCGGCTGCGTGCTCGCCTCGACCGCATGAATGTAGAGATGAAGCGCGCCGGGGTGATTGGGGTTCCGGGCGATGACGCGCTCCAGAGTCTCGACGATCTCCTCGGTGCCCGGATGCGGTGTGCCGTCGGGGGCCCAGAGATTCCACGGCCGGAGGTTCATCATGGCGTCGGCGAAGAACGTCGCGGCCTCCAGGTCGTCAGGCAGCTGCCGCGCGACGTCGCGCATCGCGTCGGCATAAGCTCGGTCGAGCATCTCACGCTTGACCTGGGGATCGGCGGAGTGACGCTTGGCGAGGGCCTGAATCAGCGCGCGCTCCGCCGGGCGCGCGCCGGACCCCAGCGCGCCCGCCTGCTGCACGGCAGCCAGCGCCTTCTTCTCACGATCGGCGTCGGTCGGGTGGTTGTAGTTCCCGCCCTCGGTCAACGTGATGCCCCAGAAGCACATGGCGCACGTGGGATCGAGGCGCGCGGCCTCTCGGAATGCCCGCTGCGCCTCGTGGTGGTTGAACGCGTAGACCAGTCGCAAGCCCTGATCGAACCAGCGCTGGGCGTCCGGCGACGCCGTGGTGATCCGATACGAATAGCTCCCGAGCGAATCATAGAGGACGGGACGACCATCGGCGGGACTCTGTCCGTGAGTTCCGTGCGTCTGGCTCTGCACGGTGTCTTGTCCCTGCGCCGCGCAGCCGGTCAGAGCGAGCAGTAGGGCGGAGAAGACGATCAAGCGATGCCTCAGCAATGTGTGCTCCTCTTCTCGGGTCCCACGACCCGCGTGGTTATCTCCCGGGGGAACGTTGACGAGTCAGGTGCATCACGCACACCTGATGCCAGATGCGTGACAGTCGAAAATCGACAGCCGCGAAACGATGTTCTCCGCAGAGAGCCTCCGTACGGTTCTCTCTCCGGAGGGCGCCACGCCCGAGTGTTCGGGCGATTCGCCCAGAATTAGACACCCCGCAAGCAGCGGCACCTCAACGATAGGCGCACGGCGGAACCGGGGTCCGGAAGGGCGCCTGAGTCAGGTGCTCGCCGTGCGGGAAGAGCCGCAATTGCCGCGGACGGGGCTGCCCCGCAAGCCGCCGGCCTTGGAGTGTGAGGAACCACGCCGCTCGAGCCACGTCGACGCCCGCCGCCCGGAGGTCACCCGACCACCGGATCACGGAGCGACGCCGCGCGGCGACGAGCGCGCGCGCGGTCACGGGGCCGATTCCCGGCACGCGCACCAGAACCTCGTACGGGGCGCGGGAGACCTCGATCGGGAACTGCTCGGGATGCGCGAGGGCCCACGCCGTCTTCGGGTCTTCGTGGAGCGACAGGTTGCCATCCGCGCCGAAGACCAGCTCGTCATACTCGAAGCCGTACTGCCGCAGGAGATGCTCCGCCTGGTAGAGCCGTAGCTCGCGCGCCGCCGGCGTCGAGCGCCTCCCCTCCAGCGGGGTGCCCACCACCGGTTGAAAGGCGCTGAAGTGAGCGTGGTGCAGGAGACGCTGCCGCTCGAGGCGGGCCACGAGCCCGAGGATCTCTCGGTCCGGCTCGCCCGCCGCGCCCACGACGAACTGGGTCGTGGGACCGACGGTGGCGAACTCCGTCGGCGCCCCGAGCCGTCTGCGCTCGAGGACGAGACGACCCGCCAGCTCTAGCTTGGGCAGCAGGTCCCCCGCGAAGTCCTTTTCCCGCGCGAGAGACCGCACATACGCTGCGCCGGGCGCTTCGAGGTTGATCGACACGCGGCTGGCCAGGCGCACCGCCGTTTCGACCTGAGCGGACTCGGCACCGGGCAAGAGCTTCAGGTGAACGTACCCGCGGAAGCCCTCACGCCGCCGCAGCAGATCGACGGCCGCGAGCATGCGGTCGGTCATCTTCGACGGGCGACCAGGAACGCCGGACGTCAGGAATAGCCCGTCGGCGAGACCGCTTCGATGCGCGCCGATGAACACGCGGGCGATTTCTTCCGGCTGGAGGTAAGTCCGCCGGACTTTGCCGCCGCAAAACGTCGGGCAGTAGCCGCAGGAGAGGGAGCAGGCGTTGGTCTGCATGACGCGCATGAGACGCGTCACCCCCTGGCCCGGGTAGCGCACCTTCGTGATACCGACCGGATCTCCCGGGCGCGTGAGGGCGCTTCCCGGGCCTACGGCTGCTCCTCCCGACCCGTCGCGGTCCGCCGACTCCGAGAGAAGCGTCACCCGTGTCCTGAGATCCATGTCTGGCTGTATACTATACATGAGACGAGTAGTCCAGTCGGCTTCCCTCAACCCTCGCGCGCGTCTCCTCCTCGACGAATCTCGGGCATACGAATCTCGGGCACCTTTACCGGGATCTGGATCCCCTCGGCTCGGAAGCGCCGGAGGATGCGCTTGCGCAGCTCGTGCTGGACGAGGAGCTGATCGGTGAACGACTTCACCTGGCAGAAGAGTGTGAAGTCGAGCGAGAAGTCGCCGAAGCCGGGGATGAGCCGCACGGAAGGCGGGGGCTCCCCCAAGAGGCCCGGCACCTCGCCGACCGCGCGCGTCGCCTCTTCGACGACGAGCTGCTCGACCCGGTCGGGATCGGCGCCATAGTCGACGCCGACGCGGATCAGGAGCGCCAGCTGCGATTCCGGCAGGTCGTAGTTGGTGATGATCGATTCAGCCACTTTCTTGTTCGGGATCGTGACCACGACGTTCTGGAGCATTCGAACTCGTGTCGAGCGCCATCCGATGTCCAAGACATGGCCCTCGACCGTGTCGGCGACCTTCACGTAATCGCCGACACGGATCGGCTTGTCGGCAAGAAGGTGCGCCCCCGCGAAGAGGTTCGAGAGCGTGTCCTGAAGCGCCAGCGCCACCGCGAGACCACCCACGCCGAGCGCCGTGAGGATCGGCGTGATCTCGACGCCGATCGCGGTGAGCAGCATGAGAAAGCCGACGATGTAGACGACGCCGCGGGCGACGGACTGGCCGAGGCCGGTCAGTAGAACCCCGAGCGCCCTTCGCTGGCTCGCCCGCTGGATGAAGATGCTCAGCGTGTTCGCGACAGTGATGGTCACGGAGAGGATCACCGCGACCTCGAGGACGAGGCCCAGCTGCTCGTAAAGGCGCCGCGGCAGGCGCTCGGTCTGGCCGGCGAACTCGACCGCGACCCACAAGCCGATGACGAGCGACCACAGGATCGAGGGCAGCCGTATCGCCCGAGCGAGTGAGGCCCAGCCGTTCGGCGAGCGCGCCCACCGGCCGAGCACGGAGAGGAACAGGGCCCGGAGCACCAACGCGACGACGGCGGCGGTGGTGAACGCGAAAGCCGGCCACGCGAGCGCCCACATTGGCGCTACATGCTATCGTAGTTCGCGCCCATGAGTCAGCGTGGACTCTTCTACGGCTGGGTCGTGCTCGCCGCCGCGGCCACGGTCGTGGCGATCGGGCAGGGATCCCTCTTCGCGCTCGGCGTGTTCCTCAAGCCGCTCGAAGACTCGATGCGCTGGAGTCGCAGCGCGATCTCGATGACCGCGCTCATCAACTGGATGGCGATGGGGGCGGGCTCCTTCTTCTGGGGCGTAGTGTCCGACCGGGTCGGGAGCCGCGCCGTGACGGTCGCCGGCGGCTCTCTGCTCGGCCTGGGGCTCGTGCTATCCGGTCAGGCGACAGCGCTCTGGCAGCTCCACGTGACGTTCGGCCTGGGTGTGGGGTTCGCGGCGGGAGCGTTCCTGACACCGCTCTCAGCGACGGCGACGAAGTGGTTCACGGCGAACCGCGGTCTCGCCGTGGGCATCGTGTCCGCGGGCGGCGGCGCCGGCATGCTCGCGATCTCACCCCTCGTCAGCTGGCTCACGTCCGCCTACGACTGGCGGGTGGCGATGATCGCGCTCGGCGACCTGGCCTGGCTTGTGACGATCCCGGTCGCGCTCCTGATCCGTAACGCTCCGGCCGAGATGGGCGCCGTCGCGCGGGGCGGCGCGGCCGCGCCCCAGCGCAACTTCTCCACGGTCCAGGTGCTGCGCGCACCGCAGTTCTGGGCGATCGCGCTCACACACTTTGCCTGCTGCGCCGCGCACGCGGGCCCGATCTTCCACATGGTGACCCACGCGATCGACCAGGGCGTGGCCGCGATGCTCGCCGCCACCGTGCTCGGGGTCTCGGGCCTCTCATCCATCGCCGGGCGGATCGCCTGCGGCCTGATCGCCGATCGATTCGGCGCCAAGCCGACGCTCATCGTGGGGCTCGCGCTCCAGGCCGTCATGGTCTTCGCTTACCTGTTCACACGCGACACCTGGAGCTTCTACGCGGCCGCGGTGGCCTTCGGCCTCTCGTACGGCGGCGTGATGCCCCTCTACGCGCTCGTCACGCGCGAGTACTTCGGGGAGAAGGTCATGGGGACGGCCTACGGCGCTGTGTTCCTCGTCTCGACGCTCGGCATGGGGCTCGGCTCCTGGGCCGGTGGCTGGATTCACGACGCCTACGGCACCTACGCCTGGCTCTTCATCGGCTCGGCTGCTATCGGCGTCATGGCGATGGTCCTGGCGCTGACGTTCCGGCCGCCTCGCGTCGCAATCGCGCCGACCCGTGTCGTTGCCGCCGCGCGCTAGTCGTTCCTCACTCAGGGCCCGCGCCGTTAGCGGTTGACACCTTCGAGCCCGGGATGGTATTAATTCGTCGCCTTTCCCGAAGGTTAGGCCGCACTCAGTGCCCGCAATCCTATCCGAAGGAGGTTCACGCATGGACGCCGAAAGTTTGAATCGAAGGAAGTTCATGACGATATCGGGCGCGGCGGCGGCCGCCGCCACCGTCGGCATCGAGGGAATCCTGGCCGCACGGCAGGCGCCGGCCCACGCGCAGGGCACCAAGCTCCACCTGCTCCGCTGGAACGACTTCGTCCCTGCGGCGGACGAGGTCCTGCTCAAGCAGATGCCCGAGGCCTCCAAGGCCCTCGGGGCCGAAGTCACTCTCGAGCGGATCAACGCCAACGACCTCCAGGCGCGCATCACGGCTGCGATCTCGTCGGGGAGCGGGCCGGACATCATTCACGTGCTCAAGAACTGGCCCCACCTCTATGAGAAGAGCCTGGCGGACGTGAGCGACGTCGCCGAGGCGACCGGTAAGGCCCAGGGCGGCTTCTACCCGGCGATGACGGAGCTCTGCAAGGTCGGCAGCAGTTGGCGCGCTGTCCCGCACGCGATCGTCGGGGGCCAGATCGCGTATCGGAAGTCGCTGTTCGAGGAGGTCGGCGCCAAGGAGTTCCCGAAGACGTGGCAGCAGTACCGGGAGGTCGGCAAGAAACTCAAGGCCAAGGGGTACCCGATCGGCCAGACCGCCGGTCACACCTTCGGGGATGCGCCGGTATTCTGGTACTCGTTCATGTGGGCGTGGGGCGGCAAGGAGGTCGAGAAGGACGCCCGCACCGTCGCCATCAACTCGAAGGAGACGGTCGAGTCGGTGAAATTCGCGGTCGGGTTCTGGAAGGACGCCTGCGACGAGGGCGGCCTCGCGTGGGACGACTCGAACAACAACCGCGCCTTCCTGTCGGGCACGATCTCGGCGACCATCAACGGCGCGTCGATCTACGTCGAGTCGCTGCGCAACAAGGAGAAGTACAAGACAGAGAAAGGCGCCTTGATGCACACCGACATCCTCCACGCGCCGAACCCGGCCGGGCCCGCGGGTGTCTTCCATCTCCATGCGCCGTTCAGCCACGCGGTGATGGGCTACTCGAAGAATCAGAAGCTTGCCAAGGACTTCCTCCGGTGGCTCCACGGCAAGGAGCAGTTCGAGGCCTGGTTCGTCGCCCAGAAGGGATTCAGCGTGGGCTCGACGACGGACTGGGAGAAGCACAAGATGTGGGACCTCGACCCGGTCATGCTGCCGTATCGGACCGCCGCGCGCGCGTTCCGTCTCTATGGGTATGCCGGACCGCCCGGACGTGCAGCGTCCGAGGTGGAGTCGAAGTACATCATCACCGACATGTACGCCAAAGCCATCCAGGGCATGAAGCCCGAGGATTCGGTGAAGTGGGCGGAGTCCGAGTTGAAGAAGATTTATGCCTAGCCCGCAGGAGCGCATCGTCTTGCCGGAGCGACACGATGTCTAGGGCGCACCCCCGGCCGATCGCGGGCGGGGCGGGCGGAGCCACGGAGGCCGCCCACCTCGCCACGCTTCCGCGGGATGCGACAGCGATGGGTCCGCTCGCGCGACTCCTCGAGGACGAGCGGGTGCTCGGATTCCTCCTCCTCGTCCCCACCGTCGTCCTGCTGGGGCTGTTCATCGCCTACCCGTTCGTGAAGGGCGTGTGGCTCAGCCTCACGAGCGCGACCGTCGGCAACCCGGGCGAGTTCCTGGGCCTGAGCAACTACGTCAAGATCTGGAATGACTCGATCTTCCAGCGGGCGGCCTACAACACATTCGTCTACACGGCCATCGCGACCGTCGGCAAGCTCACGCTCGGCATGTGGCTGGCAATCCTCCTGAACCGCCACTTTCGCGGCAAGCGCCTGGTCCGGGCCTCGATGCTCCTCCCCTTCATCGTGCCGACGGTGCTCTCCACCTTCGCCTGGAAGTGGATGTTCGACCCGACCTTCAGCGTCCTGAACTGGAGCCTCTACCACTTCGGCTTCATCCAGACGAGGATCGGTTGGCTCACGGACCCCGTGATGGCCCTGGGCTCGGTGATCCTCGTGAACATCTGGCGCGGGATGCCGTTCTACGCTATCACCCTCCTGGCCGGCCTCCAGACCGTCAACCCGGAGCTGCACGAGGCGGCGGCGCTCGACGGCGCGACGGCCTGGCAGCGCTTCTGGCGGATCACGTGGCCGCTCCTCCTGCCGGTCACGATGGTGGTGACGCTCTTCTCGGTGATCCAGACGTTCGCCGATTTCCAGCTCGTCTACGTGCTCACCGGCGGCGGTCCCGCCAACGCGACGCACCTCTTCGCCACCTACGCGTACCAGATCGGCATCAACACGGGGCTCCTCGGCGAGGGCGCGGCGGTCTCGCTGGCGATGTTCCCGATCCTCTTCATCATCGTCGTGATCCAGCTCTGGTACATCCGGCGCGTCGAGGGCGCGTGATGGCAGGCCGCGCGGGCTCCGGCGCGGGCATGGTCGAGGGCGCGCTGTGGCGCAAGTGGGTCTTCTTCTACGTCCCGCTGACGTTCTTCGTCGTCGGCACATTGTTCCCGTTCTACTGGATGCTGGTGACCGCCTTCCGGCCCGACGGTGAGCTGTACCGGCCGTGGCGAGCGGTCAACAACACGCCGTTCTGGACCACCCAGCCCACCGTCGAGCACGTGCTCTATCTCTTCACGCAGACGATGTTCGCGACCTGGCTCTGGAACACGATGTTCATCGCGATCGTTTCCACGATGATCTCGCTCTTCTGCGGGCTCCTGGCCGGCTACGCGCTGGCCCGGCTCCGCTTCCCGCTGGCGGGGGGCCTCGGCACGGGCATCTTCGTGACCTACCTCGTGCCGCCCACGCTTCTCTTCATCCCACTGGCCGACATCATCCGTGACTTCCGGCTCGGCGACACGCCGTGGTCGTTGATCCTGACCTATCCGACGTTCCTCATCCCGTTTTGCACGTGGCTGATGATGGGCTACTTCAAGACGATCCCGAAAGAGCTGGAGGAGTGCGCGCGCATCGACGGGGCCTCGCGGCTGCGGGCCATGGTCCAGATCATCTTTCCGATCGCCACGCCCGGCATCCTCTCGGCCGGAATCTTCGCCTTCACGCTGTCCTGGAACGAGTTCATCTACGCCCTCGTCTTCCTCTCCTCCCCGCAGCAGAAGACGGTCCCGGTCGGCGTCGTCTCCGAGCTCATCCGGGGCGACGTCTTCTTCTGGGGCCCGCTCATGGCGGGGGCGTTGCTGGGCTCGATCCCGGTCGCTCTCATCTACTCCTTCTTCGTCGAGCACTATGTCGCCGGCCTCACCGGGGCCGTGAAAGGCTGAGGCACGCTGTGGGCGACCTGGTGTACCATCGCGACATTCCGAGCAAGGAGACACGTGCATGGCCCAGGTGATGATGAAGGACCTGAACAAGAAATACGACGAGGTGCACGCCGTCAAGGACGTGAACCTCCACATCCGGGACAAGGAGTTCGTCGTGCTGGTCGGGCCCTCCGGGTGCGGCAAGTCGACGACGCTCCGGATGGTCGCCGGGCTCGAGGAGATCACGGCGGGCGAGATCACGATCGGAGACCGGATCGTCAACGATCTGCCGCCCAAGGACCGCGACATCGCGATGGTCTTCCAGAACTACGCTCTGTACCCGCACATGACCGTCTACGACAACATGGCCTTCGGGCTCAAGATGCGGAAGTTCCCCAAGCCCGAGATCGCCAAGCGCGTCGGGGACGCCGCCGAGATCCTGGGCATCCAGGAGCTCCTCAAGCGGAAGCCGCGCCAGCTCTCCGGCGGTCAGCGGCAGCGCGTCGCGGTGGGCCGCGCGATCGTGCGCCATCCCCAGGTGTTCCTCTTCGACGAGCCGCTCTCGAACCTCGACGCGAAGCTCCGCGTGCAGATGCGGGTCGAGCTCAAGCGCCTGCACGACCGCCTCGAGACGACGGCCATCTACGTCACCCACGACCAGGTCGAGGCGATGACGCTCGGTGACCGGGTCGTGGTCATGAAGGACGGCTGGATCCAGCAGGTCGGGGAGCCGCTCGAGCTGTACGGGAAGCCCGCCAACCGGTTCGTGGCCGGCTTCATCGGGTCGCCGTCGATGAACTTCGTCGAGGTGACCGCCACCGAGACGAACGGCGCGCTGTGGGCAGACACTCCGGGGCTGCGGGTGAAGGTGCCGCCGGCGCTCGCGGGCCGGCTCGGCGCCTACAAGGGCCAGCGCGTCACGCTAGGCATCCGTCCCGAGGACCTGCGCATCGCGAGCGGGAACGACGCGGCGGATTACTCCTTCGACACGGTCGTCGAGGTCGTCGAACCGCTCGGATCCGAGATCCTGCTCGACCTCAAGGCCGGCCCGAACGTCATCGTGGCGCGCGTCGACCCGACCGTGCGCGCGAAGCTCCACGACAAGCTGCGGCTGGGGCTCCACCCGGAGCGCGTCCACTTCTTCGACAACAAGACCGAGCTGGCCATCTGACCTCGTAGGGGTCCCGAAATGGCGCCCCACAGCCCCCCAGCGCTCGGCACCGGGGGTGGCTGGCCATGAGCCTCCCCGGCAGCGCGCGGCGGCGCGAGATCCGGCTCGCGTACCTGCTGCTGTCGCCGGCGCTGCTGCTCCTGCTCACCGTCCTGGCGTACCCCATCGGATGGGAGCTCTGGACGAGTCTCACCGACCTCTCCCCGCTTAGCGACGGCCCCCAGGCGTTCGTCGGGTTCGAGAACTACCGCCGCTTCCTCGGCGATGCCGAGTTCTGGCGCGCGGCGGCGGTGACGGTCGTGTACGCGGCGGTCACGAGCGTGGCGAAGCTGGCGCTCGGGCTCGGTTTCGCCCTGTTGCTCGCCCGCCCGTTCCGCGGCCGGGCCCTCGTCTTCCTGGCCATCTTCCTTCCCTGGGCCTACCCCGCCGGCGTGAGCGTGATCGGCTGGTACTGGACCCTGAATCCCCCGACCCGCACCGCCTACGCCCCGTTCATGGGACATCTGAAATACGTCGTCGACGGCGCCTTCGGCGGCGGCGCCTGGGCCTTTGTGAGCGTCATCCTGTTCAACATCTGGCGCGGCAGTTCCTTCATCGGGGTGCTGCTCCTGGCCGGCATCAACGCGATCCCGCCCGAACTGTTCGAGTGCGCACTCCTGGAATCGAAAAGCGCGTGGCGCCGCTTCCACCTGGTGACCGTGCCGCTGCTCAAGCCGTTCCTCGCGCTGGGGGTGTTCCTCTCGCTCACCAGCGCCTTCGCCGATCTCGCCAACGTCTGGCTACTCACCGCGGGCCGGATCGTCTTCCCGGTCATCGGCACCCACGCGTACTGGCTCGTCATCAAGGCGGGTCAGTATGGACCCGCCTCGGCGCTGTCGCTGACGCTGGTCCCGTTCCTGCTCGTCGTCCTCCTCGTGCTCTTCCGGCTCTTCGATCCCTGGGAGGAGAACCCGGCATGAACCCGAAGCCCTGGTGGGCGAAGCTCGGCCACGGGAGCCTGATGCTCCTGGCCACGGTCTACTGCGTCTTCCCGATTTACTTCATGCTGGTGCAGTCGCTCAAGACCCCCGAGGAGGACGTCTTCGGCAACCCGTTCATCGTCATGAATCCGACGCTTGAGAACTTCGAGGAGTTGTTCGAGCGCAAGAGCGAGGTCCGGGGCTTCGTGGGGGACGCGCTGCGCCGTTCCTACCCCTTCCTGGACTGGCTCGCGAACACCCTCTTCATTTTTGTAGGCTCAGTGGCGGCGACCCTTGTGATCGGTGTCGCCGCGGCCTATGCCCTCGGCCGGCTGCGTCCACCGGGGTTTCGGTGGTGGCGGCGCGCGATCTTCGCCGCGTACGTCATCCCGCAAACCCTCCTCTTCATCCCGCTTTACCAGGTCGTGATCACGCTCGGATTGGACGACAGCCTCCTGGCCCTCCTCTTGATCTACCCGACCATGGCTCTGCCCTTCTGCGTGTGGATGCTGTCAGCCTACTTCCAGCACCTGCCGCGGGAGATCGAGGAGGCGGCCCTGATCGAGGGCGCGAGCCGCGCCA
>Ga0209157_1002523_pt1 | contig 14506 bp, 9 predicted proteins | sample GraSoiAngelo_135_FD_185892 | JGI IMG/M metagenome (GOLD analysis project Ga0209157, IMG submission 185892) | Grasslands soil microbial communities from the Angelo Coastal Reserve, California, USA - 14_0929_05_40cm (SPAdes) (version 2) | ecosystem: Environmental > Terrestrial > Soil > Grasslands ... | reverse complement strand
AATCAGGACGTGCTCGCCAGCGACGTGCAGGCCTTCGAGGACGCGCTGCAACGCAGCGATCTAGAAGCGGCAGTCCGTGTCTACGCGGGGCCGTTCCTCGACGGGTTCTTCGTCGGCAAGGCGCCCGAGTTCGAGCGGTGGGTGGAGGCCGAGCGCGCGCGGTTGAAGCAGCGCGCCTGCTGGGCGACCGAGACGCTGGCGACGGCAGCGGCCGCACGGGGCGAGCACGAAGCGGCGGTCACGTGGTGGCGCCACCTCTCCGCACTCGATCCGCTCAACGCGCGCATCGCGCGAGCGTTGATGGGTGCGCTCGCGGCCACGGGCGACCAAGCCGGGGCCCTGCGGCATGCGCGGATTCACGAATCGTTGCTCCGCCAGGAGCTCGACGCGGCGCCCGATCCGGCGGTGACCGACTTCGCCCGGCGGCTGCGTGAAGTCTCCGAAAAGAGGGCGCGCACCGTTGCCGCAGGGGAGGTCACGCGGGAACGCGTTGTCCCCAACGCTCGGCTGCCGGAGGCGCCCACCAGGAGCGGCGCCGCGACGCGCGCTTTACGCCGGGCGTTTCGGGTCGCCAGCTGGCCTGCCGTGGTGGCCGCGCTGACGGCGGTTGTCGGGGGTGTGCTGTACTCTCGCTTCAAAAAGGTTGCCGCGCTCGACCCCGATCTTCTGGCCGTCGCGCCGTTCGATGTGCTCGCGCCCAACGCCGAGCTCTGGCGCGAAGGGCTGGTGGACGTGATGTCCCGCAACCTGGATGGCGCTGGCCCGCTCCGCACGGTGACGCCGACCGTGGTCATCCGCGGCTGGCAGGGGCGCGCTGACGCCGCATCGGCCAAGAGTCTCGCGGGCCGTGCCGGAGCCCGGTTCGTGGTATTCGGCCAATTGCTCGGGGGAGGACGCGATTCAGTTCGGCTGAGAGCCGCTGTTCTGGATGCGCGCAAGAACCGAACGCTCACAGAGATCGATCGTGCGGATGAGGCGAGCCGCATCGATCGTCTGGCCGATTCACTCAGCCTGGATGTGATTCGCGCGCTCACGCCGGCGACCTTTGGGACCCACGTGCGGCTGTACTCGGTGGGAACGAAGTCGCTGCCCGCGCTCAAAGCGTTCCTGCAAGGAGAGCGCTTCTTCCGCCGCTTCGCACTCGACTCGGCGATCGCCAGCTTCGATCGCGCGGTTGCGCTCGACACGACCTTTGCATTGGCGTTCCGGCGCCTGCAGCTCGCCCTTGGCTGGAACGACTCCGGGCCCCCCGCCCCCGGCTACTTTTTTTTCCGAGCTGCGGCTTTCAACCACGGACTGGGTCCCCGCGACAGCCTGCTGGTCGCCATCGATACAGCGGCAACTCGACAGAAGTTTGCAATGCTGGAACGGGCCGTGCGCCGCTATCCCCAGGATCCCGAAATCTGGTATCAGCTCGGGGAAGCCAGGTTCCATTCCGAGGGGGGTAGTTGGAATGATGCGCGCGCCGCATTCGATCGAGCGATCGCCCTCGATTCGGAATTCGCCCCAGCCTACATCCACCCGGTCGAGATCGCCTTGAATGATAACGATCCGGGCGCGGCCTTCCGGTACGCGCGGGGATCTCTCGTCAACTCATCCGTGATTCTCGAGGCAGCGGGAATACGCCTGCTCGGCACGTTGCTCGACCCCCAGCGCCCCCGGCCGTGGGATTTCGACCGCGAGCTCGAGGCAGCCTCCCGGTCCGCGCTGTTTCACGTGGCGTTGGCGGTACAGTCGTGGCCGGATGCGGACGAGACGCAGATCCTCGTGGCGCGGCGAGCGGTTGCGACTGCCAGGGCGCGCGTCGCCAGCGCGCCCGCAGACACCGCGAATGACGACCGCCTGTATCTGGGGATGCTACCGAGCGCTCTCATCTACCGTGGACATCTGCAAGAGGCCCGCCGCGTGGTGGGAGACCGCTACGGGATTCCGTTCATGGAACTCGCCGAAATGGGGGCAATACCTGGAGAGACCGTCGAAGCAGCGCTGGCCCAGTTGCTCCACCATCGCGCTGACCGGGGCTTCTCGTTCTTCCCTTGGTTCGCCGACGGGCCGTGTCATCGGACGTTGGCCGCGGCGCTGTGGTGGGCTGCACAGAGGGACATGGCCAGCTTGCGGCGCCTGGTGCGTCGAGAAGAGTCGGCGGCTCGGGCGGTCAGGAACGCTGCGGTAGCGATCGACGCACGTCCCGTTCCCGGGCTTGCCCGAGCCGCTCTCGCATTGGCTCAAGGAGATACCTCCTTGGCGCTGAGTCGCTTCCTCGCATTCCCCGACTCGCTGTGTCCCGACGCTCGTCAGTTACGCGAAGTGAGATTCCGTCTGCTTGCCGCTACCGGGCGAGACCATGAAGCGGCAGCGGTCTTTGACGGCTCGCACGATCGCCGGGTGCCGCTGATGCTCGAGCGGGCACGACTCGCGGAGCGGCTAGGCGACCGCCCCACGGCAATCAATTACTATCGGTTCGTCGCACAGGCGTGGCTCCACGCCGACCCGGAGTTGCAACCCTACGTGGCGGAGGCGCGCGCCGCGCTCGAGCGGCTGACTGGAGAGCCGCGCCGCTAGGCTAGGGGTCGCTCCGATCCGACGGCATGCTCAAGACTTGCGGTCGGGGTTCGCCGGTTCAAGGGGTGTCGATGAGTCCGCACAGGCCACGACGGCGACTGCCGCAGCGCGGATAGCGTGACGCGTGTCATACGCACCTTCCTTCCGAGAGAATTTGCCTTGCCGACGGCAGCTTAGGCGCTAGGTTAGCCGGGCCGGAGCGACCGCGGTATCAACCAGATGAGTTCGAGAGCTTGCCCCGGGGCGGTCTCTCGACCGCCCCATTGGATTTCGGTGCCCTGCGCCGTTACTGCGGCCAGGTGGTGAAGCCCGCGTCTGGCGCGTTGTCGAAACATTGAAAGCCTTCTGTGCCAAACTTGTCGGAATGCCGCGTGCACGTTGCGGTGCCCCAGCCAAACGTGGAGGGATCGCCCAGCGCGCTGGCCGCAACGGACAGCGTGATTCGTGCCCCGACGATCGTGAACGGTTGTCCCGGCGTCACCACCATCGGTTCCCCTTTCAACAGAGGCCTGAGGTCGTAGACCTTTCCGGTGAACTGCGTGCCATCCCACTCGACGTCGAGGAAGAATTCACTGGGGTTTCCGGCCGAGCCCGGGCCTGACGGGAACACGCCGCCCTTGCCCTCAGGGAATGCGGCAGGATCGGTGTCAAACCCCCAAATCCAGAAGTGGGAGGCTGTGGTACCTCCGGACGGCACGGGCGGATTGGCAGGCACAATCTCCGCCAGGTCCATGGTCAAGACAAAGGTTCTGTCCTTCTTCGAAACATCGGTCCGGACAATATCCTGCCAGCCGGGGACCCCGTTCTTCACGTCCCCTGGCGAGTCGTTGACTACACTGGTCAGTCCCGCGGCGTCGAATGCTACTCCCGGCTGGTTGCGCAACGCTGTCGGAGCGTTCCGCTCGATGCAGCCCGCCATCAGTGCGGCTCCAAGCAGCAGGCCGGCTTTCCGAATCGCGTTCATGGGTGCCTCCAGTAGAAACACGAGTTTCATGGATTCTCTGGCGATGTTCGCAGCGTTAGCTGTCCACGGTTAGCTTGCCGGTGGCCTTAGTCTTGAAGCAGACGAAGCAGTGTCCGCCATTGGTGGTCGTGCCCCAAGAACCCGTCAGACTCGCCTTGAAGGGCCCGGCGGGGTCGAACGTCCAGCTCTGGGTGTCGTCCCCGACGGTCGCTGTGAACCCGTTTGCAGTGCCCGGACGAATCCCGGTACCGGTATAGGTCCCCGCTGAACAGTCGTGGGAATAGCTCTTTTCCGTGCCCGAGATTGCGACGGTGTTTTCTGTCCATGCGAAGCTGTAGTTGATGTACCAGCCGCTGCAGTGGATCGTCCACGTGTACGGCCGGTCGGCCGCCACGGTTGCCGCGAGCGGGTGAGTCGACGGGGCGGTGGGGGTATTGCGGTCGCTGCAGCCGGCCAGTGAGGCCGTGCCGAGCAGGAGACACAGTTCGATGCGATGCCGGTACATAGTTACCTCGTCTTGTTTGAATTCACCCGATGCCTTGAAGACAGTGCGCTGTTCGCCGTGAGCCTCCATCTCGTTGCCAGGGTGAGCGTTACCTCGTGTCAGCCCGTCCTTGCTCCGCCCCACGGCGTGATCGTTGCAAGACCGACTAGTGCGCGATATAAGATCTAGGAGCGTGCGGTTAGGGCCCGGTTAGACACCGGTCAAACGGGCCGGAAGCTGAACTTCGGGGCGTGCGGCGGGCCGATGCTGGAACTCAGGACGTTCGGCGGGCTGTCCATCCAGGACGGAGGCACTCCGATCACCGGTGCGGGCAGCCAGCGCAAGTCCCTCGCCCTCCTCGCCCTGCTCGCCGCCGCGGGCAAGAACGGGCTCTCCCGCGACAAGGTGATCGCCTACCTCTGGCCCGACAGCGACACGGAGCACGGACGGAACCTCCTCAAGCAGGCCTGCTTCGCGCTGCGCCGCGATCTGCAGCAACCAGACCTCTTCCTCGGCACAACTGAACTACGGCTGAACCTGGATGTGCTCACGAGCGACGCGCAGGCTTTCGAGGACGCGCTGCGACGCGGCGATGCCGAAGGGGCGGTCCGAGCGTATGCGGGACCGTTCCTCGATGGGTTCTTCATCAGCGGGGCGCCGGAGTTCGAACACTGGGTGGACGCCGAGCGTGCGCGGCTGAAGCACTGCGCGTGCGAGGCACTCGAAGCGCTCGCGACGGGCGCAACTGCTCGCGGTGACCTCAAGACGTCAGTCACCTGGTGGCGTCGGCTTGCGGCCCTCGATCTGCTGAATGCGCGCATCGCGCGAGCATTGATGGGGGCGCTCGCGGCGACGGGAGACCGGGCCGGAGCGCTGCAGCACGCGCGCATTTACGAAGCGTTGTTGCGCCAGGAGCTCGACACGGCGCCCGACCCGGCGGTCACCGAGTTCGTGCGGCAGCTGCGGGAAGCGCCTGAACCGAGGGCGCCAACCGTTGCGGCGCGCGAGGTAGCGCCGGATCGTGCTCTCCCGGACACTCCGCCGGCGGAGCCGTCGAGCGTCGGCGTCCCGACGCAAGCGGGGGACGGCGTCGTCCCCGACGCTCAACCAACGGAGTCGCCCGGCGCCGCCGTCCCGGGGGCGCCGCGTTCACGACCAGCGTTTCGGGTCGGGAGATGGCCCGCCGTCGCAGCCGCACTGACGGCCGTCCTCGCGGGCGTGCTCTACTCCCGCTTCAAGACCGACACCGCGCTCGACCCCGACCTCGTGGCCGTCGCCCCGTTCGATGTGCTCGCGCCAAATCTGGAACTGTGGCGGGAAGGACTGGTGGACGTCCTGTCGCGCAACCTCGACGGCGTCGCCCCCCTCCGCACGGTGTCGCCGACCGTGGTCATCCACCGCTGGCACGGGCACGGGGATCCCGCATCGGCCAAGAATCTCTCGCGCGGTATCGGCGCCCGCTTCGTAGTCTACGGCCAGGTACTCGGGGGGGGCCGAGATTCCGTTCGGCTCAGGGCCACTGTTCTGGATGCGCGCTACGACCGGGCCCTCGCGGAGATCGATCGCTCGGACGAAGCGCTCCGCGTCGATCGTCTGTCCGATTCCCTAACGGTGGACGTGATTCGCGCTCTCACGCCGGCGACCTTGGGGATCCATGTGCGGCTGCACTCTGTGGGAACGAGGTCGCTCGCCGCACTCAGGGCGTTCCTGCAAGGAGAAGCCTACCTGCGCCGGTTCTCACTCGACTCGGCCATCACCAGTTACGACCGCGCGATTGCGCTCGATACGACCTTTGCGCTGGCGCTCCGCCGCCTCGACTTTGCCCTTGGTTGGAACGACCAAGGGCGCCCCGGGCTAGTGGCTCGGGCTGCCGCGTCCAACCATGGATTGGGCCCCCGCGACAGCCTGCTGGTCGCCAGCGATACAGCGGGAGCTCGACGGCGATTCGCCTTGCTGGAAGAAGTCGCGCACCGTTATCCCGAGGATCCCGAAGCCTGGGATCTGCTCGGAGAAGTTGGCTTCCATTGGGGGTTCTTTGTCGGCAGCACTTGGAATGACGCGCGTGCCGCGTTCGATCGGGCGATCGCTCTCGATTCGGCGTTCGCCCCAGCCTACGTCCACCCGATCGAGATCGCGCTGAATGACAACGAGCCGGGGGCGGCCTTGCGGTACGTGCGGGGCTTACTCGCCGTCTCGTCCGCGACTCCGGATGCAGCCGGGATGCGCCTGCTCGGGGAGTTGCTCAACCCCCAGCGCACACGACCGCGCGATTTCGACCGCGTACTCGAGACTGCCTCTCGGCCCGCATTGTATCACGTCGCGTTGGCGGTGCAGTCGTGGCCGGATGCGGACGAGACGCAGATCCAAGTGGCGCGGCGAGCGGTTGCAACGGGCAGAGCGTGGATCACCGGTGCGACGCCAGCGGACACGGGGAACGACGTCCGGGTGTATCTGGCGATGCTCCCGACCGCGCTCATCTACCGTGGCCATCTGCGAGAGGCTCGCAGCGTGGTGGGAGACCGCTACAGCGTACCGTTCATGGAACTTGCCGAAATGGGGGCGATCCCTCGAGACACGGTCGAGGCGGTAGTGGCCCAGTGGTTTCACCATCCCCACGACCAAGGCTTCTCGTTCTTCCCCTGGTTCGCGGATGCACCGTGTCATCGGACGTTGGCCGCCGCGCTGTGGTGGGCTGCACGGAGCGACACGGCCAGCTTGCAGCGCCTTGTGCGTCGGGAGGAATCGGCAACCCGGGCGGCCAAGAATGTTGCGGTAGCTGTCGACGCGCCCGTTCCCGGGTTTGCCCGCGCCGCTCTCGCCCTGGCTCAAGGAGATACGACCCTCGCGCTGAGTCGTTTCCTGGCCTTCCCCGACTCCGTCTGCCTCGACCCTCGGCAGCTGCGCGAGGTGCGGTTTCGTCTGCTGGCGGCTACCGGGCGCAGCCCCGAGGCGGCGGCGGTGTTCGATCGCTCCCATGAGCGCCGCGTACCGCTCCTGCTCGAGCGTGCCCGCCTCGCGGAGCGGGTGGGCGATCGCGCAACCGCGGGAAAATTTTACGGGCTCGCGGCTCAGGCCTGGCTCCACGCCGACCCGGAGCTTCAGCCCTACGTCGCCGAGGCGCGCGCCGGGCTCGAGCGACTGAATGGACGACTGCGCCGCTAGACGGCTACCGACTCCTCGCGGAGGAATCGGCTAGCAGCACGGGGCGGTCTCTCGACCGCCCCGCTGATTTCCGTGCCACACACCGTTACTGCCGCCAGGTGGCCTGTGAGGCCCTGCATCAGCACGTCTCATCACCTGCTCACGTTCCGGGCGAAGAAGACGCTGGTGACGTTGTCCCGGTCCGGCTGAGTAAAGGTGGTCACGAAATCATTCCTGGCGCTGGCCAGCCCAAAGTACTCCCCCGGAAAGAACCCGCCGAAGAGCACGGGGACGACGGCCTCCATATTGAACGAGCTGGTCGTGAGGCGAACCTCGCTGCTCCAGCAAGCTGGATTAGTAGCAGGGCCGGTGGGCGAAGGATGACACTGCACCAACCAGCGGTCGGTCGGCAGGCCAGGGTTCGGGGTGTTGAACCGGAAGTCGTAGTAGGAGACACCGATCGTTCCGTTCGCTGCCACGGCGATCGAAGGCAGGAATGACTGCCGGTTGGTTGGCGGAACGTCGAGCGGCGTCTGGTTTACGCGAATGGGCGCCGACCAAGACAAGCCCCCGTCGACGGACATCGAGACGGCAACTTCGTTGTACTGAAAGTTGGAGAAGCGGCCGTCCTCCCAGACCGCATACAGGTTGCCATTTCGCATGTCTACGACGAACGAAGGATTGGTTGGATCCCTCACCGACTGCCCCGTCTCGGGATCGACCACGACGGTATTCCCCTCGGGTGTGTATAGTGGCGTCATGGTGACGGCGTTCACCAGAGTAGACCAACTCTGGCCGTGGTCGGCCGAGCGCAGTAGTTGAAGGCTGGTCTGTGTGATGGGCCCGTTGGGCTGCTGCGCGTAGAATTCGTACAGGTCTACGAGCGTGCCGTTGGGGAGCACGAAGATTTGGCTGAACTGGATGAAGCTTTGCGCGGCGGTTTGGACGATGGCCCGTGGCGGTTCCCAATTTGATCCGCCGTCGGTCGTACGTGCGAAGACGGCCGCATCGCTGTGTGCCGACTTGTGTCCGTCCCAGATGGCATAGACGAAGGCCGGGTTCGTGGGGTCTGCGGTCAGCGAGGGATGGTCGGGAGGTGGGTCGCTTGATCCCGGCAGCACGGACGCGGCCCAGTGCAAACCGCCGTCGGTGGACTTCATGATTTCCTGTACCAGGGAAGAACCAGAGTTCCCCGCGACAACGATCCCATGAAGGACGCCGTTGGGCGCGAAAGAAAGCCACACATCGCCTGCGGCGAGGAAGGGACCGCCGGCGCAGACCGTCACGGGCAGTGGAACCTGTTGCCAGGTCTCCCCTCCGTCGAACGAGGCAGCAGCGATGATATCCTGGAATGGCCCCTGGATCCAAGCGGCAACGATGTTGTTTGGATGGACCGGGTTCACCGCGATATAGGGCTCCTCGGCTTCGTCAACGGGCCAAGTTCCGAAGGCATTGAATCCGTCGTTGCACGTCCCAACGGCATTCGGCCGTGATAGCTCAACAAGCGAGCCGGCGTTCGGGCCTGCCACAGCAGCGTCGGTGCCGGGCACCCGAGGCGCCGTCGGGGCGTTCCGGTCGGCGCAGGCCCCGCCGAAGGTGGCCGAGAGGACGACGCTCAGTATTGTCCGAATCGTTTTCATCGTTCCTCCAATTCCGAAGTCGTCCGTTCAGCGCTTTCGCGGTTAATGTTCACGTTCGCCCGGCGGCTGCGTGAAGTCTCGCAAGAGGGGCGGGAACCGCCGCGCCAGGTGAGGTAGCGAGGGAACGCGTCGTCTCCGACGCGTCCCTGCGTGCCCTGCCGGGATGGCCTCTCGACCGCCCCACCGATTTCGCCACTCCTGCCCCCGTGATGGTGACCTGTTCCTCAGGGAGCGGCCCGCGTCCAGACGACTGCGTGAATCTCGCCGCTCGCGACGTCACTGCGACCCGCGACCTGACCACGGTTGTTCAGGGCGTGGGCAATGCTGTTCTGCCCACCGGGCAGCGTGCCGAGATCGCGCATGCCGTCTCCCAAGGTCCAGAGGAACGCGCGTGTGTTCCCATCAGCGTTCCTGCTGCGACCGGCGACCTGCCTCGCGTTATTGATGGCTATACCGACAGAGCTCCCGCCGCCGAGTGTGCCGAGGTCCAGCATTCCCACGGCCTCACTCCAGAAGAAGGCGTGTTCTTCCTCTGCGGCGGTGATGCTGTTACCCGTCACGTCACCGCGCTCATTGATGTCGTTCCCGATGGCGCCATCAGTCGGCCCGGTGCCGCCGAGGTTGCCGATGTCGCGAAAGCCATCTTTCTCGCTCCAGACGAACGCGGTGCTAAAGAAATCGCCGACATCGCGCCCACCAGTGATCTGGTCAAGGTTATTGATCCCGAAGGCCTGGGCGTTCACCCCGCCAAAGGTGCCGAGGTCCTGCATCGAGCCCGTCCTCGTCCACAGAACGGCGTGAAAATCTCCAACCACCGGGCGGCTCGCGCCGACGATGTCCCCTCGGGCGTTGATCGCATTCGCGTCGGTGCGTGTTCCCCCAAGGCTACCGAGGTCCTGCATCCCGCTCGCGCTGGTCCACCGGAAGGCCCGCCGCTCGCCCGCCGCGTTACTGCTCCGGCCTACGATGACGCCGTCGTTATTAATGCCCAGCGCCTGACTAAAGGGACCGCCCAGGGTGCCGAGGTCGATCATCTGGTCACCCGGCCTCCAGAGAAAGGCATGCGTCTGGCCGGCTGCTGTTCGACTTTCACCCACGACCAGCCCGCTGTCGTTGATGTGACGAGCGAAGCCAAAGTTGCCGCCGAGGGTGCCGATGTCGGCGATAGTGTATGCCGGCACGCCGGAGACTTGCGGTTGGGCTCCGCCGGGCTCTAGGGGTCTCGATGAGTCCGCACAGGCCACGACGGCGACCGCCGCTAGAGCGGATAGCGCGACGCGTGTCATACGCACCTTCCTTCCGAGTGAATTCGTTTCAACCCCGAGTGAATTCGTTTCGCCGACGACAGCTTCGGCAACGTCCATCTCTTTTGCGCGCCGCGAGTTAACTCGTTCTCAGCGGCTGCGGAGTCGTTGCGACCGCGTTCGCAGTCGCGACAGTGGGGGACGGGGGCTATGTTAGCGGCGCGCGGTGAGACCCCGGTGAGAAACCGGTCAAACGAGTGCGTGCGGTGCTGCAACTCAGGACCTTCGGCGGATTGTCGATTGAAGCGAACGGCGCTCCTCTCAGTGGAGCGGCCGTGCAGCGCAAGACGCTCGCCCTCCTGTCACTCCTAGCCGCTGCGGGCAAGAACGGCCTGAGCCGGGACAAGCTGGTCGCCTACCTGTGGCCCGAGAGCGATGCCGAGCACGGCCGCACTCTCCTCAAGCAAGCCTGCTACGCGCTGCGGCGCGATCTCCACGCACCCGAGCTGTTTCTCGGCGCGACCGAGCTGCGCTTCAATCCTGACGTCATCACGAGCGAAGTGCAGAAGTTCGAGGACGCGCTGGAGCGTGGCGACCGGGAGCGCGCTGTCTCGGTCTACGCCGGGCCGTTTCTCGACGGTTTCTACCTGAATGGGGAGGGCGACTTCGAGCGCTGGGCGGAGGTCGAGCGAGCGCGCTTCAAGCAACGCGCTGGTGAGGCACTCGAAACCCTCGCGACCGAAGCGGGCTCACGAGGCGACACCAAAGCCGCGGTCGAGTGTTGGCGCCGCCTCGCCGCCCTCGATCCGCTCAGCTCACGTGTGGCGGTAGGATTGATGAAGGCGCTCGTCACAGCTGGCGACCGCGGCGAGGCGCTGCAGTACGCGCGGATTCACGAGACCTTGCTGCGGAATGAGCTCGATGCCGCGCCCGATGCCGCGGTGGCGGAACTTACCGGGCGGCTGCGTGCCGAGACGGCGGGCCGAGCGCCAGCACGTCAGAGCAACCCCCGTGACGATGACGGCAGGCTCAGGGCTGAGCTGACCGAGCCGGAAGTGAGCACCGACTCGGGGCGGCGCCAAAGGCTCGCAGTGTCCCACGCCGCCGCGCAGCATATCCCCTCGGTCGCGACCTTGCCCAAATGGCTGAAGGGGGCGCTCGGGACGGCAGGCCTCGTGGTCGTCGCCGCTGGCGCGATGGTCCTCGGTCGTCCCAAGGCAAAGGCCTTGACCCCTGGCAAGGTTACACAGATAACGTTCGAGCCCGGGCTCGAGATCGAGCCGGCGATCGCCCCGAGTGGGACGTTGGTGGCGTACGCCGCCGGCCCGCTGTCCGCCTCGCGAATCTACGTGCGTCAGCCGGGCGGCCGGCCCGTTCCCCTCACACCGAACTCCGGCCCATCCCAGCGGCGGCCGCTGTGGTCACCTGATGGGACGCGGATTTTGTTCGAGGCGGGGACAAACCTCTTCGTCATGGCCGCGCTCGGCGGCGCGCCGCGCCCAGTGGCGAACGGCGCGTGCTGCGCGGCATGGTCCCCGGACGCCCGGCTGGTCGCCTATGTGCGGTCGGCCCGCCGCGTATCCGTCGCTGAACCGCCCGAGTCGATCTACGTGATGCCCCCAGATGGCGGGCCCTCGCAGTTCGTTGGATCTGTGGCGGACCCGCACTCACTCACCTGGTCCCCAGACGGACAGTGGCTGGCTCTGGTCTCAGGGAACGACCAATTCTCAGTGGGCGTAGCGCTGTTGGGGAACAAGGGACCGAGCGCCATCGTGCTCGTTCCAGCTGTGGGGGGGACGCCGATGCCGGTCACCGACAAGGCGGCGCTGAACGTGAGCCCGGTATGGACCCCCGACGCTCGCCACCTGCTCTTTGTGTCCGACCGTGACGGCGCGCGGGACGTCTACGTGGTCCGCCTCCTCAGCTCAGGCGCGCCAGCCGGCCAACCGTCGCGGCTCACGACTGGACTGAACGCGCACTCGATTAGTCTCTCCGCTGATGGGACACGGCTCGCGTACTCGGTCTACATGTCGCGTGCGAACGTATGGGCCGTCCCAATCCCCACCGACGGGCCGGTCTCGCTCGACCGGGCCACCCAGGTCACGACGGGCAACCAGACCGTGGAAGCGATGACGCTCTCGCCCGACGGGCGGTGGCTCTACTTCGACTCCGATCGCTCCGGGAACGCGGACATCTACCGGATGCCGGTGGGTGGGGGAGAGCCGGAGCAGCTCACCACGGACCCCGCCGATGATTTCACTCCCGACGTCTCCCCCGACGGGCGCTCGGTGGCGTTTCATTCGCTGCGCTTCGGCACACGGGATGTCTTCGTCATGCCGGCCGAGGGCGGCGAAGCGCAGCGCGTCACGGACGATCCTGGGGAGGAACGAAGCCCGACCTGGTCGCCGGACGGACAGTCCTTGTCCTACTTTCTCAGCGGAACCGACGCGCGCGCGGGACTGTACGTGATCTCGAAGGATCGGGGCAGCCGCTGGGGACAACCTCGGCAAGTGTGGAATCACCCGAATAACGCATCCTGGGCTCCAGATGGGCGGACCCTCGTGACGGCCTGGACCGACGGCGTCTGGCTTATCCCGGCCGCGGGAGGGGCGGCTCGGCGGGCAGCGCAAGTTCCGGACACGGTCAACCGCCCGGAGCCAATGGTCGCGCGATGGTCACGTGACGGCCGGACGATCTACTTCAAGGCCAGCGACCGCGAGGGCCGGGCGTCGTTTTGGGCACTCCCTGCCACTGGCGGCAGACCCCGCTTGCTGGTGCGCTTTGACGATCCGGCGAAGCCCTCATACCGCCCCCGATGGGCGACCGATGGACGGCGCTTCTACTTCGCCATCAACGACCGGCAAAGCGACATCTACGTCGCCGAGCTCCACGGCTTGAGATAGGCGCGCGCCTCGCGGGGCATCACCGTTCGCGGCGGTTCACCAACTCATCTCTTAGAACCGCGACGCTACCCTCCCCGCCAGCACGACCCGTCACGGCGAAGCTGTCGCGCAAGTTCTACGAAACGTTCGGCGACGAGATCGCCAACGAGTTAGTGGAGTGGTTCAACCAGGTGGACGCGACCTACCGGAGTGAGCTCCGGGAACTGAACGAGCTGAACTTCGCCCGTTTCGACGCGAAGCTTGAGCAGCGGATCGCGGAGCTGGGCGCGGAGCTCGCCACGCTCGAAGGCCGCCTGCTGGCGCGCCTCGGCGTCGTCGAAGGCCGGTTCGGCACGCTCGAGGGTCGGCTGGTGCGGTGGCTGTTTCTATTCTGGGTTGCGAGCCTGGGTACCTCCATCGCGCTCATCGAGCTCAGGCACTGACGTTTCGACTCGGCGCGCATCGCGTACGAAGCCAAGGTCCGCTGCGTTCTGCCTGATCGCTCGCCGCGCGGCACGATTTCGGGAATCCTAAACGGGGGCGGTCTCTCGACCGCCCCGCCGCTACTGCGGCCAAGTGGCGAGTGACGCGCCCAGGTCCAGGTTTGGCACCTGGTCGAAGTGGCGGCCTTGGTAGTACCCGTTCCTCACGTCATGGCCAGATGTTTGCCAAGCAGAGGTACCCGCGGCCCACTGGAACGTCGACGGATCGCCGAACAATGCGGCGTCTACCACCCACGTCATTTGCGCACCCTCGATAGTGAACTGGATGGGTATGATGATCGCCTGTCCGCCGGTGAGGAGCGGCTTCCGATCTACCAGGATGCCCGGGCTGCTGGTGGGGTCGAGCGGGTCGGTGAACCCGGAGCGGTACACCCGGTGCTCGATAACGAACTCCCAGGGAGCCGCAGTGTTCTTGGTGAAATCGTAGCCCGCTGGGGACGTCGGATCCTTGTCGATGGCGAAGGCCCATAGCAGCATATCGGCCCAGGACGGGAACGTGGGGTTGTCTCCGACTTTGCCCGCCAGCGTCATCACGAAGACGAAAGTGGTACCCTTCTTGGTGATTTCAGCCCTGACTATGTCTTGGTAGTCCTGCCCGGTGATGTCCACCCAATCCCCAGTGGCGTCCTTCACAGCACTGGGCTTCCCAGGGGCAACGGCGGCCGAGAACCCTCCGGATTGGTGTGCCGGTCGGCCCGTTGAGCCGTTCCGCTCGGTGCAGCTCCCGCCGAGCGCGGCTGCGAAAGCCACGCTCACTATTGTCCGAATCGTTTTCATGGTGCCTCCAGCTTCGAAGTCGCTCAGCTCGCGACCGAGAGCATGACCGTGCAGTGGAGCTTATAGCAGTGACCCTTGCGTGACCACATAGGGGGATCACATTCCGTCCCATCAAAGCTTCCCTTCAACTCTGCGCTAAACGCAGCCGCTGGGTCGAATGTCCACGCCTGGGAGGTCCCATTCACGTTCGCCGCCAGGGACGATTCGGGGAATTGAAAACGGGGCGGTCTCTCGACCGCCCCGCTGATTTCGCCGTCCCGCATCGTTACTGCGGCCAGGTGGCGCGCGGCGCACCCTGCGAAACGTCGG
>Ga0209157_1002519_pt1 | contig 14511 bp, 12 predicted proteins | sample GraSoiAngelo_135_FD_185892 | JGI IMG/M metagenome (GOLD analysis project Ga0209157, IMG submission 185892) | Grasslands soil microbial communities from the Angelo Coastal Reserve, California, USA - 14_0929_05_40cm (SPAdes) (version 2) | ecosystem: Environmental > Terrestrial > Soil > Grasslands ... | reverse complement strand
TGTTTTTGGACGTGCCATTGCGTGGCCGTCTGGCCGTCGAGGCGGGTTTGGGGATGCAGCACACTCAGCAGAACGGCGCCACGTTCTTCGATTGTCACCTTGCGCCGCGTTTGAACGTCGCGATCTACGATGGGTTGTATGCCGCCGTTGGTGGTGATGTGAGGTATATCGGACAGACAGGACAAAAGGGGTTCGCCCTCGCGGGCGCACATGTCGCAGCGGGTTACCGCTTCCCCATCGTGGGGCCTGTCGAGGGACGCATCGACATCAGCTACACGGCATTTAAGGAACGCGCCAATTTTCCAATCGCGCAGAATGCCGTGGCCGCTTTGCTGGGCGTGGCAATGGCTCTGCAATGACGCGTGACTCGCTTCCGCAAATCGCTCCACAGGAGCTCGCCGAGCGTCTCGACCGCGGGGAGGCACTGCAGGTGCTCGACGTACGCGCGCCCGAGAAGGTGGAGCGCGGCCACGTTGCCCTTGGCTCGGAACTCGACTTCCACGCACATCCGAACTCCAAGCTCTTCGCCACGCCTGATGTCGGCACGCTGGAGCTCGACGCCGCACGCCCGATCGCGGTGATCTGCGGTCACGGCAACTCGAGTAAGCAAGCGACCGCGTTTCTGCGCGACCGGGGCTACGAAGCCTATTCGGTCATCGGGGGGATGGCCGCGTGGGAGACCGTCTATGTAGTTCGCCTCCTGTCACCCACTCCGTCCCTCTCGCACGTCGTGCAGCTCGACCGCGTCGGCAAGCGCGCGCTCAGTTACATCCTCGTGAGCGATGGGGATGCGGTCGTCATCGATCCCGGCCGTCATGTCGAGCGCTATGATGCCGTGCTCCAGGACCTGCGCGCGACGCCGGCCGCCGTGATCGACACCCACATTCATGCGGACTATCTGAGCGGCGCGCCGACAGCGGCGGCCCGCTGGCAGGTACCGTACTTCCTCCACGCCGCTGATGCGGTATCCCCGTACGATCAGACGCCGGGCCGTCTGGCGTTCCAGGCGCTGGGAGACGGGGACACCATCGCGTTCGGACGAGCCACGCTGCGCGTTGCGCACGTGCCGGGCCACACGCTCGGCAGCATCGCGCTCGTGGCCGACGACGGCCTGGCGCTCACAGGCGACTTCCTGTTCGTCCAGTCGGTCGGCCGGCCCGACCTCGCCGGGCATTCCGAGCCCTGGGGCAAGCTGCTCTGGCACAGCCTGGAGCGGGTCCGACAGACGTGGCCGGGAGATCTGCTGGTGTTGCCCGCCCATTATGCACGCGAGGGCGAGCGACGGGCCGACCGGGCGATTGCCGCCCGCTTCGATGTGATCGCCGCCACAAATGCCGCTGCCGCTATTCAGGACGAGCGTGTGTTCCTACGGTGGATTGCGGATCATGCTACATCGTTCCCCGACGCCTACCGGACCATCAAGGAGACCAACCTTGGTCTGGCGGAGGTTTCGAATGCCGATGCCGAGGTGCTGGAATCCGGACCGAACCAGTGCGCCGTGGGGTAGCCAGAAGCTCCTAAATTGCTGCGCGCACTGAACTTGCAGCACGCTGTGCAACTGGGGTTGGGGATGTCGTCTCTCCTGGGTCCCCAATTGGAGCTTCGCATGGCTGTGTCACGGGTTCTCGGAGCCGTCGCGCTGTTGTGCACACTCACCTCGCCGCTACTCGCTCAAGGGTGGATCGACCCGGTTCGACCGATTCCCCAGGGTCTCAACCCGCGCGTCGAGCGCCTTCGCAGCGCCGTGCAGGTCAGCGTCAGCGGACGCGTGGCCCGCGTCACGGTGGAGGAATGGTTCCGCAACAACGGCCCCGCGCTGGAAGAAGGGATGTACCATTTCCCGCTCCCCGGCGAGGCGGTCTTCTCGAGTTACTCGCTGTGGCAGGGCGATCAGGAGTTGCGCGGTGAGGCGATGGATGCCACGCAGGCACGTTCGATTTACGAAGCCATCGTGCGCCAGAAACGGGATCCCGCATTGATCGAGCTGGCCGGTCAGGGGCTCATTCGCGCGCGGGTGTTCCCCATCGCAGCCGGCGAGACACGGAAGATCACACTCAAATACACGCAGCTGCTCGATCGCGCGGGTGATGCCTGGCGATTCCGCTACCTCGGCGATCGCAATCGTCAGAGTGCGCCGCGCAGCTTCCGTCTGGAAGTCGACAGCGCCGCGCATTTCGGTGATCCATACTCCCCGACACATCAGGTGCAAGTCTCGCGTCGCGACAATCGGCTCGAGGTGACTCTCGCCAGCGGCGCTGCCGGCGGCGACTTCGAGCTGTTGCTGCCGCTCGCGCGCGGGTTGGTCGGCCTGTCGCTCCTGCCACACCATCCGGTCGGTGAAGACGGCTATTTCATGCTGTTGCTCGCTCCCGGGGCGGCAGCGGATGCCGCGGCCATGCGTCGCGACGTCGTCGCCGTCATCGACGTCTCGGGCTCCATGTCGGGCGAAAAGATCCAGCAGGCCAGGGCCGCCCTCATTCAGCTCCTGGGCACGCTGCGCGAAGGCGACCGGTTCCGGCTGGTCGCATTCTCGGGTGGCGTGCGGCGCTACGCCGACGGATGGAGCGGCGTCACCGCGAGCACACGCCAGGCGGCCGAGGGTTGGATCGGCAGCTTGGAAGCGGAGGGCGGGACGAACATCGCGGGCGCGCTGGCGGAGGCGTTTGCTCAACCTCCCGCCGAGCAGGCGCTGGGTGTCGTCGTGTTCCTCACGGACGGCCAGGCGAGCACCGGTGAGACCGATCCGGAGCGCATCGCCGACCGCGCCGAGCAGGGCCGGGGCAGGTTCCGGGTATTCTCATTCGGGATCGGCGATGATGTGAACACGTTTCTCCTCGACCGGCTGACCGAGCGCGCCCGCGGCACCACCGAATACATCCGGCCGGGCGAGAACATCGAACGCGCGGTCGGCGCGCTGTCCACGAAGGTCGCAAGTCCGGTGCTCACCGATGTCACGATCCTCGCCGGCTCCGGCGTCGAGCTCTACGATCTGCAGCCGGGCAACCTGCCGGACCTGTTTGCCGGCGATGAGATGGTCGTCTTTGGGCGATACAGGGGAGTGAGTGGGGAGTGGTCGGTAACGGTGCAAGGTCGTCGTAACGGCCGGCAGGAAGAGTTTCGGACCAGCGTTGGCGACCGTGAGAACGCCGACGCTCGCTACATCGAACAGCTTTGGGCGTCCCGCAAGGTGGGTGCACTGTCACGCGAGATCCGCTTGCACGGCCAAACGCAGGAGATCATGAACTCGCTCAAGCAGCTCGCGCTGCGATACGGCATCTTGACTGAGTACACGTCGTACTTGGTTCAGGAGCCGAACGTCGCGCTGCGTCAGCGGGCCGCGGATAGCCTGATGCGGGCTCCCGCCGCGGCGCCTCTGGATCAAGCCGGCGCGGGTTCCGTCGGGCGTGCAGCACGTGAACGGTCGATGGCCGATGCGGTGCGCCTCGAGGAGGTCGTGGTTACCGGGACCGTGAATGCGTCCGCGCTGGATGAAATGCGCCGCGCACGTTCGGGCATCAACCCGACCCAACGCGTCGGCGGCCGGCTATTCATTATGCGTGACAGCACGTGGACCGACCTCGGTCACGGCGACTCGCTGCGCGTGGTCAGCATCGCTCCGTACAGCGACGCATACTTCGCGTTGCTGCAGGCCCTCCCCGATCTGCGGGAAGCGGCCGCCCTCGAGCCGGCGGTATTAGTGGCCGGGCGGCATACGAGCATCAAGATTGGAGCCGGTGGGAAGACAACCTTCGATCCGGGTGAGTTGGAGCGCCTCGTGAGAGAGTTTCGGGGATGATTCAATTGCGGATTGTCGATTGCGGATTGCGGATTGGAGAATCGACAGCACCAATCCGCAATCCGCAATTCGCAATCCGCAATTAGCGTATGCCCGACGATATCGCCGAAGTGTATCGCAACACCTATCCCGCGCTCGTGCGCTTCCTGTACCGCAAGGTCTGGGACGCCGAGCGCGCGGAGGATCTGGCCCAGGAAGCGTTCGCGCGCGCCCTGGTGCATCGGCCGGAGAACGCGCGCGGATGGCTCTTCGTGGTGGCCGCAAACATGGCACGTGACGAGGCGCGACGGGCCGCGCGGGAAAAACGGCACCTCATCCTGCTGAAGAGTGAGCCGGATGCGGTTCCCGGGACGCTGGAAGAGGATATTGATACCGACGCACAGCGCACCCGCGTGCGCGCGGCGCTCGAGCAGCTGACGCCGCGTGACCGCGAGGCGTTGCTCCTCTGGGATGCGGGGATGTCATACGACGAAATCGCCGCGCAGACGGGACTGGCGCGCGGTGCGATTGGAACCACGTTGGCGCGAGCGCGCCGGAGATTGGTCGAAGCCTATGACGCAGGACGGGAAGGAGGACAGCATGTCGCACGTGGATGAGGGAACCCTGCACGCGTACCTCGACGGCGAGCTGCCCTCCGCCGAGCGCGCGGCGCTGGAGGCACATCTCGCGGCGTGCGCGACGTGTCGAGCGAGCCTCGACGAGGAGCGGGCCCTGCTCGAGCGGGCGACTACCCTGCTCGGATCAGCGCGGCCGGTTGAGCGACCGGCGCCGCCCTTCGATCAACTGCAGCGCACGCCGAAACCTTCGCCGTGGCGCGTGCGTCGCGCGTACGCTTGGGCAGCCTCGATCGCTCTCGCCCTCGGGCTCGGCTACTATCTCCGGAATCCACGCCTGGCCCCCGGTCCCGCAGCAACACCGGCCACAGTGGACCAGCCAGTCGTCGTTGCCGCAGATCGAGCAGCTAGCGAGCGCGTTTCGACACGCGAAGAAAAGCGGGCTGCACCGGTGCGACTCCGGCAGCGTGCTGCGGATAGCCTGATGCCGGCTTCGGCCGATGAACGGGCGCGTGTGGCACTGCAGCGGCAAACGGATTCTGCCCGGCAAGCGCCAGCCATAGGCGTCGTCGCGAGTGCGCCATCTGCGCAAGCCGACAGTGTTGCACCAGCAACTACGGAGGCCCTGCGGGCCCGTGATTCGACAGCATACGCGCGCGAGCCGTTGCGCCTGGAAGAGGTTGTTGTGACGGGCCGTGCCGCCACGAACGCCGCCGCTGCTGCTCCCGCGCCACAGAATCGCTTGGCAGCGACCGCATGGCCGATCATCAGCCGGAGCGCCGCACGCTCGCTCCTCGGCACCGATCCAGTTGGGCTTCCTGGCCTCACGACGCGGAGAATCCGTCGCAGTCCGGGAACCGATGGCACGGTCGTCGTCGAACAAGCCGTGGACTCGTCCACCGTGATTCAGATTATCCAGCGGCCCGCGGGTACGAATGCGCTCTACGATTCGGCCGCCAAGGGATACCTTAACCGCAGCGCTGAACGTGAGCGCGCGGATCGCTTGGCACGTTTCGTCGGAAGATTGCGCGTGGAGATCACGGGTCCGCTGTCCGTGGATTCCCTGAATCGCCTACTCGAACAGGTCGCGCCGCTCCCTTAAGACTCGCCGCGTCTCCAACTGATCAACTCGGCTACGACGCTGACGGCGATCTCCTCCGGCGTGACGGCGCCGATGGGGAGCCCGACGGGCACCCGCACCCGCTGCAGGCTTTTCGCGGGAACGCCGGCCGCCTTGAGCCCTTTCGTGACGACGATCTTCTTGCGCCGGCTGCCGAGTAACCCCACATACCCGGCAGGAGAGGGCGCTACGCGCTCCAGAATCAGGGCATCGTTGCGATGGCCGCGCGTCGCAATGACGACCGCGTCCGCGGCGGTTAGCGGATAGCGAGTGAGCGCGACATCGACGTCGGCGGCCAGCACCGCGACGCCGCCCGGAAAGCGCGACGCGTCCGCATAATCGGCGCGGTCGTCGATGACGACGACGCGAAATCCCGCCGCCGCCGCGGCGCTGGCGATCGCCGTCCCGACATGCCCTGCCCCGAAGACGAACACGCGCGGGGCGGGCGTCAGACGCTCCTCCACGAAGCGACCATCGCGGGTGAGCGTCGCCGCGGCGCCGGATGCACGGTGTGCATGGAGCGGCTCGAAGGTCTTCACGGGTCCGTCCGCCCGATCCCACGCCGTCGCCGTTCTCACCAACCCTGAATCGGCGTTGGCAGCGAGCTCGAGCACACGGACATACTGTTCGTCCGCGACGAGCGGCTCGACAAAGATGTCAACGGTGCCGCCGCACGAGAGGCCGAGATCGCCGGCGAGATCGGCGTTGAGGTGATGCGTCAGGATCGCGGGCCGGCGGTGCGCCTGCGCCTCGAGCGCGACGCCGATGACCTCCGCCTCCACGCAACCGCCGCCGACCGAGCCGAGGAGGCGGCCTTCGGGCCCCACGAGCATCTTGGTGCCGGCGGGGACGGGCGTGGACCCCCGCGCGCGCGCCACGGTCGCGAGTGCGCCCGATTTGGCTTGGCGTGCAAGCTCGGCGGCGGCCTGCCACACGTTCATGACCACAAAAATAAGCTCCCGGGGCACCATATGCCCCGGGAGCACGCTATCTACGGCTGAAGACTCATTAGCCACGGTTGCTTATTGCACAATGATCTGCCCGTTCATGCCGCCGTGATTCGTGCACCGATACGTGTAGGTCCCCACCACCAGTGTCGCCGTGTACGTGCCTGAGGTTTTGTTGCCAGAGTCCTGCGGCAGGTTTCCAGCGGGGCCGCTTTGCCAAGTGACGTTATGAGCTACGGCCCCCTGGGCCCATGAGAACGTGATCGTGCCGGCCGGTATGGTGTCGGGAGTCGGCGAGAAGAAATTATTGTCCACGGTGATCGTCGTCGAATGCCCTCCCCCCGGAGGTGGCGGCGGTGGCGGAGGGGGGGGCGGCGGAGGCGGAGGATTGGTCCCCGTGCTACCGCCGCACGCGACGGCCAACGCCATCGCCGCAATTGCCAACAAACGACTCATCGACATAACACCTCCGCGTAGGAAGAACGAATAGGCTACTCATACACCGAGTTCCGTCAAACGGGTCGGATGTAGTGCGTTTCGCACGGCGGCGCTAATGCTGCTCGCGTTCCAATGCGTCGGCGGCGAGACGCGGCGAGATGATGGGATAGCGGCCGGCGAACCAGGCCCAAGAAAGAAAGAAGAGGCCAGCGAAGAACAGCGTCACCCCGACCTCCGTGATACCAATCACCGGACCGCGTCCACCATTGATCGAAGGGACGATCTCGAGATAACGCTCGAGCCAGATGCCGACGAGACTCACGAGCGCGAAGCCGACCATCGTCGGCGAAAACATCTTCGGCTTGACGCCGAGCAGGCCGATAAACGGGATCAGGAACACCATAAAGAACACCGCTATACCAACGGGGCGCCACGCGCCGGTGAGCCGATAGAAAATGAAATACGTCTCCTCGGGCAGGTTGCCGTACCAGATCACGAGGAACTGCGACCACATGAGGTAGGCCCAGAAGACGGTGAATCCAAAGCACAGCTTGCCAAGGTCATGCTGCTGGCGCGTCGTATAGATGCCGCTGAGACCCATGGCCCGGCGCAGCGCAATGGCGAGCACCGCCAACATCATCAACGCCGCCAGAAAACTGCCCATGAAGTAGAAAGCACCGAACAGGTTGCTCACCCATTTCTGCGCCAGCGACATCATCAAGTCGAACGCGAGCAGGCTGTGTCCAAAAGCAAACGCCAAAACCAGGATGGCGGCATCGCGGCTGATCACGCCGGAGTCCGTGAGACGTGCGACCTCTTCGCCGCTCTGGAGCTCGCGCGCATCGGGCGCGGTGTCGTGCCGTACGAATCGCCAGGAGAGCCAGGACAGGGCGACCAGGATCAGGCCGTTGCGGAGGAAAAACCACTTAGTAGTGAGCCACCACCCGACATCGGGCCGCGGCTCGTGAATCCACGTAAAGATGTGCTCGCGGCCGATGACGAGACCGATGTACAGCAGCACCGTCACGGTCGTGAAGGCGGCGGCGGCTTCCGCAAACCGAATCACGACGCCGCCCCAGTGTCCTTTGGCGAGCTTGAGCACCGCGGCGAACACCACCAGGCCCTGCGCGAGTCCCGCCCAGAACATGAAGTTCGCGTGATAGGCCCACCACGTGCGTTCCGGATGTCCACTGATGAGTCCACCGACGAGCACGATACCACCGAGAATCGCGGCGAGGGCACCGAACAGGGTAACGCGGCCGACCGGCGCCTGGCGCGCCTTTTGGACGAGATCGGACCGGCTGGCGACGGCGGCGCTCACCGGTTGCCCCCTCGAGCGTTCAGCTGCAGGCTGCGCACGTAGTTCACGAGGTCCCAGCGATCGATGCCGTGAATCTTGTCGCCGTAGCGGGGCATGAGGCCTCGGCCCATGCGCTGTGCTTCTACGATCATGCCGTAGATGGCGCCATCGGTCATCTTGGGACGACTCGGATCGACGAGCGACGGCACGCCGGGGAACGGGCCGCCGCCCGTCAGGGAGACGGGACCGTTGCCCTCGCCGCGCTCGCCATGACACACTAGGCAATAGGTCTGGAAGAGCCACTGCCCACGATTGAGCGACTCCGCGGTGCGGGTGCGGGGATTCGCCAGCCGGTCCGCGATCTCGCGCGTCAGCGGAAGCTCGGCGCCGGACACCGGAACCGTGCCCGCGACCGGCGGAATCGGCCGGGCGTACGGCTTGATGTTGCGTTGGTGCCGCATGGTCGCGAACCAGCCGACTTTGTGCACGACATCGTCCGGATTGCAGGCAAGGGCTGCAATGGCGGCAAGGGCGGCAAGGGCGGCACGGGCGGCACGGGGTTTACCCACGACGCACCTCTTCCGCGCCAGCATCGCGCAACAACTTCTCCACCGCTGCCGACTTACGGGCATCTGCCGGCACGAAAATGCCGAAGCGGTCATTCGTGAAGCGCGGGTCGTACTGAATCGTGCCCAGGCGTCGAGCCGCGAAGGCGGCGTTGAACAAGATCCCGAGAATGGTCGAGAGCGCGCCGAACAGAATCGTCATCTCGAACATGATCACGACATACGGCGGCACGGAGCCGACCGGCTTGCCGCCGAGCACGATCGGCCAGTCATACGACATCCACAGCGTAAGCCAGGCACCGATCGCGCAGCCCGCAATCCCGCCGCTCAGCGTGAACATCCGCACCGGGCTCACCGGCTGGCCCAGCGCGTCCTCGATCTCGTGGCGTGGGATGGGCGAATAGACGGTGAAATCCGTGTGCCCGCCCGCGCGCAGCTCCTTGATCGCGTCGAGCGTCGCATCGAGATACTGAAAGACGCCCAGGATGCCCGGCGTTGGTGGCGGTTGGAAGATCTCCTGGAGCGGCTTCGGTAGCGGCATCATGCGTGCACCCTCGAGATCTTGCTGCGCGGAGGCGCAAGCACTTCCTTCACTTCCGAGATCGAAACCGCCGGGAAATTCTTCACGAACAACAGGAACCACATGAAGAACCAGCCGAAGCTGCCCGCCATGATGCCCCAGTCCGCCCACGTCGGGTTATAGACCGCGTTCGTCCACGTCGTGTACGGCTCGCCGGCGAGCGACACCACAATGATCACGTAGCGCTCGAACCACATCCCGATATTGACGAAGATCGAAATCACGAAGAGCGCGGTGATGTTCGTCCGGACCTTCTTGGACCAGAGCAGCCAGGGGAGCAAGCCGTTGCAGATGTTCATGGTCCAGCTCGCCCACCAGTAGGGCCCGAACGCGCGATACCAGAACGCCGCGCGCTCGTGCGGATTGCCGCTGAACCAGGCGACGAAGTTCTCGGTGACGTAGGAAAAGCTCACGATCGAGCCTGTCAGCAGGCAGAGCTTGGCGAGGTTTTCGAAATGCTTGACGGTGATCAGCTCTTCGAGGCCGAACAGCTTGCGAATCGGCGTGAGCAGCGTGATCACCATGCCGCAGCCCGAGTAGATCGCGCCGGCCACGAAGTAGGGCGCAAACAGCGTGGCGTGCCAACCGGGCACGATCGCCATCGCGAAGTCCCAGGACACGACGCTGTGCACCGACAGCACCAGCGGGGTCGCGAGCGCGGCCAGATAGAGGTAGCCGCGCGTGAAGTGTCGCCACTCCTCGTTCGTGCCGCGCCAGCCCACCGAGCATAGCTGGTACAGCTTCTTGCGCCACCCCGTCGCGAGATCGCGCACCGCGGCGATGTCGGGGATCAGACCCATGATCAGGAACACGGTCGAGACGGTGAAGTACGTCCCGATTGCGAACTCGTCCCAGATGAGCGGCGATTTGAAATTCGGCCAGAGCCCGCGCTCGTTGGGATAGGGAATCAGCCAATAGAAGTACCACTGCCGCCCGATGTGAATCAGCGGGAACAGACCGGCGGTCATCACCGCAAACACCGTCATCGCTTCGGCGGTGCGATACACGGCGGTGCGCCACCCCGAGCGGAACAGGAACAGGATCGCCGAGATCAGCGTGCCTGAGTGCGCGATGCCGACCCAGAAGACGAAGCAGGTGATGTAGACCGCCCAGTAGACCGGGTGCGAGTATCCGGCGAGACCCAGGCCATAGCGGATCAGGAGGACCAGGGTCGTGATACCGATGGTGAGCAGCGCCACCGCCGCGCCGAGCAGGACGAAATAGCCGCGCGAGGGCGAGCCCAGCGTCCGCGCGATGGTGCGCGTGACGTAATCGTAGGTCAGCCGCGACGGCGGACTCTGCTGCTCAGCCACGGCTGGGACTCGCTTGCGCGACGACGCGCGCGAGATACGTAATGGCCGGCTTCGTATTCAGGCCGGCGAGCACGTGGTAGCCGCGCGGATTGCCAGCGAGCTCGAAGACGCGGGAGTTCCGGTCGTTCAAGTCGCCGAACACGATCGCGTCCGACGGGCAGGTCTGCTGGCACGCGGTGAGGATGTCGCCATCGCGCACGTTCCGGTTTTCGAGCCGCGCCTGGTTTTGCGCGCCGCGAATGCGCTGGACGCAGAACGTGCACTTCTCCATCACGCCCTTCTCCCGCACCGTGACGTCGGGATTCAGCAGCATGGACAGCGGATCGGGGAAGGCATCGTACTGCCCGTCCCGCTCGGCGTAGTTGTGCCAGTTGAAGAACCGGACTTTGTACGGGCAGTTATTCGAGCAGTAGCGTGTGCCGACGCAGCGGTTGTAGACCTGGGCGTTGAGGCCGTCGGGCGTGTGATAGGCGGCGTACACGGGGCAGACCGGCTCGCAGGGCGCATTGCCGCACTGCTGACACAACATGGGTTGATTGACGGCACCCTGCGGGCCGCCGTCCTCGGCGGTGCGCCAGTAGCGTTCGAGTCTGAGCCACGCCATCTCGCGGCCGCGTTGCATCAGCTCTTCGCCCACGGTCGCGATGTTGTTTTCCGCGTAGCAGGCGGTCACGCACGCGCCGCACCCGGTGCACTTCGCCAGGTCGATGGCGAGCCCCCAGCGAGGATGCTCGCCGCGGTAATTCCCCAGCGAGGCTTTCTCATGTTGGCGCTCGCCCCACCACTCGACGGCGTCCTTGGCGTACTCGGGCGTCTCTTCGTAGTGGAACGGATGGTCCCCCCGGTGGAGCGCCTTGGCACGCGCGAGCGGCAGAACCTCCGTCGTCCCCAGACCGAGCTCGCGCGGCCCGGCCTCCGTGGTGACGATCTTGCGATGCTCGCCGGTCTTCGTCGCGCTGGCGCGCACCGTAAAGGAGCGACCGCCGTAGTCGTTCGGCTGCGCGCCGAGCAGCTCGAAGGCGTTCGCCGAGCGGTCCTTGGCGTACCGTCCGTATGCGGTGTGGCCTTGCCCCGTCGGCACCGCGAGCACATCGGGACGCACCGAGCGCGTGATCCAGGCGGGGAATTTCTGCGCGCCGAACGAGGACTTGAGCAACAGGAAGTCACCGGTCGCGAGCCCCCATTTCGCCGCCGTGTCGGGATGCACTTCGACCCAGCTGTGCCACGCGATCTTCGAAACCGGATCCGGCAGCTCTTGGAGCCAGGGCTTGTTGGCCCCGCGGCCGTCGTGAAGGATCGGGTGCGGGAACGCCACGACGGTCTGCTCGTCGCCGGTGCTATCGACGGGCGCAGTCGCACGAATCCCGCTTGCCGTCGGTGCCAACCGCACGGTGCGAGCCGGCGCCTCGATGTAGATCCCACCCTTCGACAACCCGTCCATCCAGTACTGATCGAAGTTCGTGGCGTGCCGAGCGCGCCACTTGTTCTGCAGATAGTCCTGGAAGGTGCCGGTCTTGCCGGAGAGTTTGAGAATCACGTCACCGGTGGGCCGCGTGTCGAACACGGGCTGCACGACGGGCTGCTGCAGCGCCGTGACCCCGGCGCGCGGTCGGCTATCGCCCCACTGCTCCAGCGGGTGATGATCAGGCAAGATCAGGTCGCAGGCAGCGGCCGTCTCGTCCAAATACGACGAGAAGCTGACCTTGTAGGCAACCTTGCCGAGCGCTTGCTGGAACGCTCCCGGAACCGAGTGCGCCGGATTGGCGCCGTGGACGAACAGCAGCGCCACTCTCCCCGCCGCCATCTCCGACATCAGCGCCGTGAGATCGGCGAACGTATTCGTCGATCCGATCGCGAGGTCCGCGCCGAACTTCACGAGCGTGCCGACCGCCCCGGCGGCGTAGTTCAGGATGTTGACCGCGGCGACGATCTGCGCGGCGTTGGGGCTCTGTGTCGCCATACCGCCGGCGACGGCGAGCCCACCACCCGAGCTCGCAAATTCTCTCGCGAGACGCACGATCATCGCTTCGTCGATGCCGATCGTCGCCGCGACAGCGCGGGGGGCATAGCCGACGAGCAGGGCGCTGAGCCGGCTGGCATCGGGGGGCGTGGGCAGCCGCGCCAAGTGCTGCGTGACGATGACTTGCGCGAGCGCGAGCGCTAACATCCCCTCTGTGCCGGGGCGCGCGGCAATCCATTGGTCCGCGTTCATCCCGGTGAGCGAGAGCCTCGGGGCCACGTACACGAACTTGGACATCGAGGCGGGCCGACCGGCATCGAAGGCGTGCGCGCGAGAGAAGCCGTTTTGGAATTCGACCGGGGAGAGCCACGTGTCGAGGAAGTCGGCGCCGAAGGACAGGATGTACTTCGCGTTCGCGAAGTCGTAGGTCGGCAACGTCCCGGTGCCGAAGGCCATCCGGTTGCCGGCTCGCAGCGCTTCGAAGCCGAACGGCTCGTAGCTCAGGTGGCGGCCCCCGACCTGCCGCATCCACTCATCGACCAGATCACCGAACGACGACTGTTCGGCGCCGGTCAGGAACACGATGCCTTTGCCCTGCGCCTCGCGCACCTTGGCCGTGAGTCGCTGGATCGCGCCGTCCCAATCGATGTCTTCAAAGACGCCGCTGGCGTTGCGCACCATGGGATGGGCGACGCGATCCGGATTGTAGAGCCCCTGCAGCGCCGCCTGCCCGCGCGCACACAACCGGCCGCGATTGATCGGTGAGTCGGGATTGCCTTCGAGCTTGACCGCGCGACCCTCGCGCACGCGCACCCGCACGCCGCAGCCCGCCGCGCACTCGCGACACGTCGTGGCGTAGTAGGTCGCGGTGCCGGGAATCTGATCTTCGGGCTGGATGAGGTAGGGAATCAGGCGTTCGGTCGGCTCGGGCCCGATACCGCACGCAGAGACGGCGGCGGCTCCGGCCCCGGTTACGCCGAGCACCTTCAGAAAGCGGCGGCGATCGACGGAGTTGCTCATGTCAATAGTGGCACACGCTGCAGTCGCGGGTCACGTTGTTTTTGATGTGGCAGCGCACGCACCAACCCATGCGCAGCGTCGAGACCTGCGACACCTGAGCCATGTGTTGCACATCGCCGTGACAGGTCACGCACGTATGCGTGCCGAGCGCCTTGATGTGTCGCATGTGAGGGAACCGCACGAAGCCCGGCAGGGCGTGGATCCGAATCCACTCCGGCGGTTTTCGCTCGCGCCAGGCATCCCGGACCTTCTTGATTTCCGCCTGATGGGACGGCGTGGACCCGCCGATCAACTGATGACAGCCGATGCAAGTCTGCAGCGCCGGAATCCCCGGCTCGCTCGAGATGGCCGCCGAGGAGTGACAGTACATGCACGGGATCAAGTCTTGGCCGGTATGGACGTCGTGGCGAAAGAAGATCGGCTGGCGCGGCCCCTTCAGGCTGCTGGTATCGGTGATGACGGGTGCTGTGTAACGCGAGGAAGCGGGTTGAGCCTGTTGGCCGTTTAGGGCCGCAGGCGGGAGGGCGAGGATCAACACCACGACCGCAGCTGAACGCAGATTCCCTCTAATGGCTAAATCGGTGGTTCGGTTTCGGTGTGGGACGGCTTCTGTGTAATCAGAAGGCCCAAGAATGTATGCATGCGCCCGAATTGGGCACAAGTAGGGGCGCAGCATGCTGCGCCCCTACATTTATTCTGGTCGGGCCAACAATTGGTACTTCAGTCGCACCACGTCGACAAACGCCTGCACCGCGTCGAGATCGGCGAAATCCATCCAGCAGTGGCGCACGCCGTCGAAGAGCGCGCCGTCCCGGACCGCTTGCTTGATGACGCGCGGCAATCCATTCGTCGCGCTGATTTCCTGCTCCTCGGGCGCGGACAAAACGAATGTGCCGCTGACACCGGACTGCATGGGG
>Ga0209157_1002517_pt1 | contig 14522 bp, 10 predicted proteins | sample GraSoiAngelo_135_FD_185892 | JGI IMG/M metagenome (GOLD analysis project Ga0209157, IMG submission 185892) | Grasslands soil microbial communities from the Angelo Coastal Reserve, California, USA - 14_0929_05_40cm (SPAdes) (version 2) | ecosystem: Environmental > Terrestrial > Soil > Grasslands ... | reverse complement strand
GTGCAAACCTATCCGACGCTACAACGAGGCACTTCGCATTGACTCTCCTCCCTGTGAGGACCCGCACCACAGCCGGGCTGGTCTCATATCACCTCACGCAGTTGGACTTCAATGGGAGACGGGGACTCGAGTCGAACGTAGCCCAGCTCGGCTTCCGTCGGCGCCACACAGCGACCATCGCAAGCCAGTTCGAGGTTGGCGCCGCCATCGTCGACTACCAAGACGGCACGCCCAAGACAACTCGACCGGCGGTCGCTGCCCGAGTAATCCTTTACGGTCAGGGAGCAGATAGGCCGGTGGTAGCCGAGGCGAGCTTGCAGAGGGACGCGGCTACGACTATGACCGCGATGCTGCGGACGCGACTGCCGATCGGCATCGCCACCGCCAACTGGGAGACAGCATTGGAAGGCGAAGGAGGCTTTTACACACACCCGGTCACGGCTCGGCGCGTGGCGTTTGCCCTCGTCGATACCGTGGGAGCCCGGACGACAATCACGATGGAAGGAAGCTACGCTTGGACGTTCCCATTTCACGCTCCCGGCCTTCGCGCCGACACCTATCGTTCGGCGATTACCCTCAGCGTGCCGGTTCGATCCCGAGTGACGGCCCAGACCGGCTACAAGTTTGTTCGGCAGGTGGATCCGAACCGGGCAGATCCGGTCAACTACAGGCGCGGTCGGATCTTCGTCGCGCTCACCGCGGGTCTTCAGTGATGGGCTACCTTCGCAACCCGTGGCTTTGCGCGGCGTTCACAGCCGCAACCATCCTGGCGGGCGCGACTCACGCCACGCTCGCCGATTCTCCGTCGTATCCGATCGGTGCCGGAGATGTCCTGCAGATTTCGATCTACGCCGGGGGAGAGGTTCAGGAGAGCTTCGCCGCGGAGGTGTCGTCCTCCGGCACGATAACGACGCCGCTCCTGGGCGACTTGTCGATTGCCGGCTTGACTCCGCCACAGGTATCCCAGCGTATAACCGAGCGCCTTTCCCGAGGCTACTACGTCAGTCCATCGGTAATCGTGAACGTGAAGGAGTACGCGGGGAAGGTGTACATCATCGGTGAGGTGCGCCGACCTGGTGCCTATCCCATCGGAGATGGGTTGAGCGTGCTGAACGCGTGCATTCTTGCGGGAGGATTCTCCGAATTTGCCGCCCCGAATCGAGTGAAAGTGACCCGAATTTCGAAACGTCAAACACAGGTTCTCAAGATCGACCTTCGCAAGGTCCAGAAGGGCAAGAAGCCTGACCTACTTCTTCAACCAGGCGATCGAATCGATGTGCCAGCAAGAAGGTTCTAACGGCCGGCGCTCCGCTCGGTTGATCCGACCCAGGCATGAGGATTAAGGCGTGAATCTCAGAGCATATTGGAACGTTATTCGGCGGCGAAAAGGGCCCATGCTGGGCTGCATCCTGGCCTGTGTTGCGCTCTCCGTGGCGTTGAACGTATTCACGGCACCCGTATATCGAAGTAGCGCTCGCGTGGAGATCAGCCGGGAGGCAACACGCTCGCCGCTGACCGGGGCCGCGACGGACGCTCCGACCCCCCAAACCGACAATCAGGCGCTCTTCACTACTGCCGAGATGGTGACCAGCCGGGCCTTGCTGGCCCAAGTGGTGACGAGCCTCGAGCGACAAGGGGTTCGAGTCGGCCCGCAGGAGCGGGAACGGCGTTCCGCGAAATCCCAGGGTCAGGAGCCGGGCGATATGACGACTGGCTCCTGGCTAACGTGATCGTGGAACCGATTCGCGACACCCGCCTGATCCGGATCAGCGCGGAACACAACGACGCAGGCATCGCCGCGAAAATCACAAACTCGATCGCCGAGAATTTGGTCAATTACCAACAGGGGCAGCGCTCCGAATTGGACACCTCCTTGGGAACCAATCTGCGCGCGCGCGCCGACGAACTCCAAAAGAGGATCAATAGCCTCGACGAACAAACGCGCGGCTCGATGGGGCTCTTTTCACTGGAGGAAAAGATTCGCCAACTCTCCGAGACGGTCGGCACACTTAGTGACTCCCATACGAAGGCCCGGCTCCAGCGTCTCTCGATATCCTCCCAGCTTGCCCAGATCCGAAGCGTGTTGAGGCGTGCTCAAATCGATCCAAACGAGATTCCGATCAGCAATGAGTCCTTGGACGCATTGAGGCGGGACCTGATCGCGTCCAACACAGCGCTTGCGAAGGCGCGCGAGACGTATGGCCCAAGCCATCCCAAGCTTATCTCGCTCAAGGCTGAGAATGACGCGATCCAGCGCAACATCAGGCAGGAAGTCTCTGCCGCGGTCGCGAACTTGAGCAATGACCAGTCGATCGCGGCGGGACGCGAGGAGAGCATGCAAACCGCGATCACCCAGGCGGAGGGGGAGCTGCGTTCCCTGAACAATCAAGCAGCGAAATACAGGGTGATCGAGGCGGAGCTGAAGGCTGACCGCGATCTGTACAGCCTCCTGATGGCACGCGTTCACGAGGTGGAGATCACGAGCCAAATCAAGAGCCCTCTGGTCCGAATCGTCGAGTCGGCGGTGGCTGAGCGTGAGCCGGTGCGACCGCACAAGATTCTCAACCTGGCCATCGGGCTCCTGCTGGGCCTGCTCTCCGGCGCGGGTCTTGTTCTCCTTCTCGAGTCCTACCGAAAGACGATCCGGACGCCCGACGAAGTGGACCGGCACCTGCAACTTCCCGTCTTGGGTCTGATTCCGAAGGAGTCCGTACAGTGAGCGATACCGGAGCCCTCGCCTACCGAGTCTTCTCGTCCTCCATTGCGCGCCTGATTTCCAACGGGGCCCGCAGGATTATGATCACAAGCAGCGGACCCGGCGAAGGCAAGTCGACGATCGTCGCGAAGCTTGGCGAGAACCTTGCGCGGTCGGACCGGCTTCGGATCGCGATCGTCGACGCCGATGCATTTCGTCCCACGCTGCACAAGTTCTTCCAGCTGGACCACCGGCACGGGCTGGGCGACCTGCTTGGCCAGATCTCCAAGGCCGACCTCAACGGTGACAGCTCGAAACAGTTCGGGATCGGAGATTGGATCGAGCTCATCCGCGCACAGTCGAGGACCGGAAGACTCCAGGTATCCGAGGGAAGCGAAGAGTTTTCAATCATCTTCAACAAGGGACGGGTGTCCAGCGTGCCCGACCGACAGGGGCAGCGCGATTTCGCGCTCCGCGCTCAGCGGGAGGGAAGCCGACCCCTGGGCGGGGGGCCGTCAGGCCTTGGCCCCATCGAAGCAGAGTTGGATTCCGCGCTCCAGGTTGAGCTGGACAAGCGTCTTCGCCGGATGCTGGCCCTGGCCAAGCCTCAGTATCGCTTTTTGCCGGCTCCAGAGGCCCCCGCGCCTGAAGCTGGAAACAGGCCGACGACCGCTTCCGGCGCCACGGGTATCGACCGGTTTATCCTGGGCATGGTTGGTGACGAATTGAATCAGCCGTACCTTTCCAGGCAGATACCTGGGTATCTCAAGAACACCTCCATGGCGAACCTCAAGGTCCTCACGTGTGGCGATCTGACCACGGACAGCTTCTATTTCGCCGAGCCGTTCGTGACCGTCATCGATCGCCTGGCGAAGTGTTTCGATGCCGTGCTTATCGACGCACCACCCGTGGCTTTCGATACCTCGACCAGCTTACTGGCTCCGGCCATCGATGGGGTCCTGCTCGTAGTCAAGGCGGACGGATTCGACGTGGGCGTCATCCAGAGAGCCAAGGATCAGCTGCTGCGCTCCGGCGCGAACCTCCTGGGAGTGGCCTTGAATCAAGTCGATCTCCCCAGGGAAGCAGCGTTTCCGTACTACCAAGGCTCGTCTCGCGAGCCGGCCTGACCGCCGCGCCCTCGCCCTTCCACGTCTAGGAGGTGTAATTCCCATGCGTAACGAACGCAACAAACGCGTCCTAATCACGGGTGGCGCGGGTTTCCTCGGCTCCCATCTGTGTCAACGGCTTCTCGCTGAGGGGCATGACGTTTTGTGTGTCGATAACTTCTACACGGGGACGAAGGCCAATATCGCGGACCTTCTCAAGGATTCGAGGTTCGAGCTCTTACGGCATGACGTGACCTTTCCTCTATACGTCGAAGTGGACGAAATCTATAACCTCGCATGCCCGGCCTCGCCGATTCATTATCAATTCGATCCCATCCAAACGACGAAGACAAGCGTTCACGGCGCCATCAACCTCCTCGGCTTGGCGAAGCGGGTCAAGGCCAGGATTCTCCAAGCCTCGACCAGCGAAGTATACGGCGATCCCGAGATGCACCCTCAGAAGGAAACCTACTGGGGACACGTGAACCCGATTGGGGATCGGTCATGCTACGACGAGGGCAAGCGGTGCGCCGAAACGCTATTTTTCGACTACTACCGGCAGCACCGACTTGAGATCAAGGTTGCGCGGATCTTCAATACCTACGGACCGCGAATGGGGACCGATGACGGCAGGGTCGTGTCGAACTTTATCGTACAGGCTCTGCGTGGCGACCCCATCACGCTCTATGGCGATGGTTCACAGACTCGGTCGTTCTGTTATGTCGACGATCTGGTGGAGGCCCTCATCCGTTTGATGGGTACCCCATCCGACTTTGTCGGGCCTATGAACCTGGGCAACCAAGCCGAGATCTCCGTCAAGAAGCTTGCAGAGATGGTCATCTCCATGACGAAGTCGAAGTCGACAATCACCCACCGGAATTTGCCCAACGACGATCCGACGAGGCGGTGTCCGGATCTCTCGCTGGCGCGCGAGCGGCTGGGTTGGGCACCCAAGGTGCCGTTGGAGGAGGGGCTACAGCGCACGATCGATTATTTCAGGGAGATCACGGAACGTCCGGGCGTCGAGGTGCACGGCGATGGGCGCTAGGGAAGCGGCTGCTGTGCGGCCGGGATCTTCCACACGATGAAACTCTACCTTGTTACAGGCGGCGCGGGATTCATCGGCTCCCACATCGCGGAAACGCTCATCGCCCGCGGTGCCCGCGTCCGGGTGCTCGACAACCTCTCGACCGGAAAGCGGAAAAACATTCCGGAGGGTGCGGAGCTCGTCGAGGCCGATATCACGGATCTCGAGAGCATCCGCTCCGCATTTGCCTCCGTCGACGGCGTGTTTCACTGCGCGGCGCTGCCGCGTGTGCAGGATTCCATCGAGCGACCGCTCGAAACACACGGCCCCAATATTACGGGGACGTTGAACGTCCTGCTCGCAGCGCGCGACGCCGGGGTGAAGCGCCTGGTCTATTCGGCCTCCTCGTCCGCTTACGGCGACACGGATCAACTCCCGCAGCCCGAGACGTTGCTGCCCAGGCCCAAGAGCCCTTACGGCCTCCAGAAGTATGTAGGGGAGCACTACGCGCGCCTTTTCGCCGAGCTTTACGGGCTCGAGACCGTCAGCCTTCGATACTTCAATGTGTACGGCCCGCGTATGGCTGACGAGGGCGCGTACGTCACCGTCATCGCCGTCTTCCTCCGGCAGGGTAAGGCTGGACAGCTACTCTCCATTACCGGCGACGGCACACAGACCCGGGATTTCACCCACGTACGCGACGTGGTGGACGCGAATCTTCGCGCCATGGAGTCACCCAAGGTTGGGCGTGGCGAAGTCATCAATATCGGCGCCGGCGCGAATAACTCCGTGAACGAGGTGGCGGCCCTCATCGGCCGGCCCACCACCAATTTGCCACCGCGCGTCGAGCCGCACGACACGCTGGCAGACAACCAGCTCGCGCGGCGGCTTCTAGATTGGAAGCCGACTGTGGACTTCGCGACGGCCGTCGCGGAACTCAAGAGCCTCCACGGCATCGCGTAATTGGGGACCCTCTCTGTGACGTCGACGCGTCAACCGGTACGCGACATTGCAACTTTGAGGACGATCTGCCATGCGGACAAGATCGCCCAGAACAGCAGCCCATGGTATGTGCTCCAGCGGCGGGTCTCGATCTATCTCACATGGCTGCTGTTGCACACGGGCCTGGAGGCAAACCACGTCACGCTGATCTCTGTCGGTCTGGCTCTGTTGGGGGGAGTCCTACTGGCCATGCGGCCCGCCGAACTCGCCCTCGCCGGCGCGCTCGCGTTCGTGGCACACCAACTGTTCGATAAGGCCGACGGCGACATCGCGCGGTTCCGCAAGACCTACTCCATTGTGGGCATCTATCTTGACGAGCTCGGGCATGCCGTGGCCTTCGCCGGGATCTTTGTCGGGCTTGGGCTCCACATCGCCTGGCGCACGCCGGGCGGTGGGGCACTCGTGGCTGTCTTGCTGACCTCCACCCTGGGCGCGCTGGCGATGGTGCTGAGCAGACAGCACAAGAGTGTCGGTTTCCTTCTGTACGCCCAAAACGTCCTCACCCACCCGGAGCTCGTCCCGCGCATCCGGGCCGGCGGGTGGCGGAGCGCGATCACTCGTGACGCCGTCCACGATAGCCGCCGGAGCGTCGGTGCCACCCGCGATTTGATCGTCCGCGTGGGCGACCTGGCGCTGCAACTCTCGGACTTCAGCGTGCTGGTCGTGCTCGTGCTGGTGGGCACGATTCTGGAGGTCGCCATGGGGAGTAACGCCTTCCTGAGAGGTGTTCTGTTCGGGGAGGCCGCCCTCCAGGGCTTGGTCTTCGTGACCGTCGTGGCTGTCAACGCAACCGTGAACGTGGAGTCGGAAGTCGCGCGCCTCGACGCACTGGTGAAAGGGCGCGACAACTTGGAGGCGTCCCGATGAGGATCATGTATATCTCGCGCACAGCAGAGACGTTGTGGTGGCTCCTGACTCCAACCATGAAAGAACTGAAGCGGCGAGGGCATGAGGTGATGGTGTGCACCGAAGGCCCTGAGGCCGAAAAACTTCGAGGGCTGGGGTTCGAGGTCTTTACGCACGGCATGAAGCGCAGCATCAACCCGCTGATGGCGCTGCGGACCATCTGGCGCATCCGCAGGACGCTGCGCGCGCGACCCGTGGATGCCGCGGTGTGCTACAACAAGCTCGGCGGCGTCGTGGGCAGGGTCGGTGCGCGGCTCGCCGGCACGCCCCGAATAGGCTATTTCGCCCAGGGGCTCGCATGCGGGCCGGCCCAGGGCGCAATCAGTTTCCAGTTGCGTTTCCAGGTCGAGAGGCTCATGGCCCCTTTCACCGACGCCATGTTCCTCTTCAATGATTACGACGAGCAGCTTTCGCGGAAGACGTTGATGGCAAATCGCGCCAATGGCGTCTTCCGGCTCCGGGGCATGGGCGTGGATCTCACCCGCTTCACGCCAGGCACCTATGCCGACATCCGGACCAGACTGGGGCAGGAGCTGGGGGTAGACCCCGCGCACACGTTCGTGCTCTGCGCGGCGCGACTCATTGCCGACAAGGGCGTCCTCGACTTCGTCGAAGCAGCGCGGCAGGTGTGCAGCAGGCGGCGGGACGCTGTGTTTCTGCTCGCCGGCAGGGGCCCACTGCTCGAGAAGGTGCGGCAACAGGTGGATGCGGCCGGCGTCGGGGCGCAGGTCAAGGTGCTCGGGTGGCGGAACGACATGAACGACCTGATGAAAGCCTCGGACGTGTTCGTGCTCCCCTCCTACTACATGGAGGGCCTGCCGGTCTCGATCCTCGAGGCCATGGCCTGCGGCAAGCCGGTCGTGACCACGCGCCACAAGGGCTGCGAGGACGCGGTGGTCGACGGCGAGACCGCGTTGCTCGTTCCGGTCAAGCAGCCCGCGCAACTGGCTGAGAAGCTCCTAACCCTCATCTCGGACCCTGCCATGCGCGAGCGTATGGGCGTTGCAGGACGACGGAGGGCGGAGGAGAGGTACGAAATCGGCGATTGCACGCGCGAGGTTGTCGAGATGATGGAGCGGGCGTTTGTGCAGCCGCGATCTTAGGCGCCGGACGCTCCACTACAATCACTCCTGATATCGCTACGCCTCCCACCCCCGCAAGCGGGCGGCTCATACCTCCGGTAGGAGCCAATCAATAATATGTCGCGCAGCAAGCTGGGCGCATGGACGCCCTATTTAGTTCTCGTTGTCTGCCTCGTGCCCGTCATTGTGCCTCCCGGCCCGGGACGGACGGCGATCGTAGATGCCCTGAATATTCCTGCCCTGGGAATCTTCGCGGCCTCGGTGCTGATGACGAGGCGGCCGATACAGGTACCCTTCCTGATCCCCGTGATTTTCATGTCCCTGGGCAGCCTGGCGGCGACCGTCAACGCGGCGAACCCGTCAGCGGCCATCCTGACCATGGTCCAGGACGCGTATCTCTACCTCTGGTTCGTGATGCTCGCGAACGTCCTGCACGAGCGCGGCGACTTCCGCGGATTACGCCTGGCCTGGGTATGCGTGGCAAATGTGATCGCAATCATCGGGATCGCGCAAGTTGTGTTGCACGGAGATCCTTCACTTCAGAACTTGATCACACCCAAGGGATTCCGGGCCCTAGGCGCCTTTGACCAGCCGGACACCCTATCGGACTACCTGGTGATGAGCATATTCATCGTGCTCAGCCTCAACGAGGAAGTCGGCCGCGTGGTGAGGTGGAGCTCGATCGGAATCATGTGTGCTGGGATTGTCGCAACCAAGGCCAACGGGGGACTGGGCTCTCTGGCGGTAGGGTTGATCGCCTGGACGCTCGTGCGGGCCTGGACCAAGCGGGTCTCGTACCCAAAGCTTATCTCAGGGGCGCTCATCGCGTTCAGCGTGGGCCTCGCGACCGTGTGGCTGGTCGTGGGCATGGGGCTGGGTTCCGGCCAGTTCAGGGAACTCCAGACCGGCAGCATCCTCGGGCGGGTGGGGCACAGCTTCGAAGGTCGCGTCAAGATCTGGGGCTCGCTCCTCCACCGCTACCGGAGCAACCCCTTGGGCTACGGGCCGGGCAACAGCCGCTGGCAGACCGTCTCGGTCGAGGAGCGGGAGCGTCCCCTCGCCTCCGGCACCGATCCTTTCCTTTCGAAGGAGGCCCATAACGACTATCTCGCGTACCTGATCGAACGTGGTCCTCTGGCCCTGCTGGCCCTGCTGGTTTTCAAGTTTCAAGTCTTTGGCCGGATCACGCGATGGTGGAGAGGCCGCGCAGCCAGTGCGCAGGGTTGGGTCCGAGGCGGGCCGCTCGCGGCGGCCACCTTTGGAGCCTGGGTTGCTTCTTGGATCAATTCCAACACGATCGAGACCCTGCATTTCCGACACGTCTGGTTATTTCTCGCCCTGGTGTACGCGCTTGGGAAGGTGGACGGGGACGCGCGTCGGACGCAGCCGGGCGAGCTTGCGGGAGGGATTTCTGCGTCGGCAGGCCCGCGAGCAGTCGGGTCGGGATGAGCGCGTACGGGCACAAGGAATCGGCCGGCCCGGAAGGGGAGCCCGCCCGCGGCGAGCACCCGACCGCGACGGTAATCGGGCGCAGCATTTCGTTCCGCATGGGTTCGCAGATTCTGAGCTCGCTCATCAACGTCGCGGGCATGGTGGTGCTGGGAAACTACCTGGCTGCGGACGGCTACGGACAGTACGCGTTTTACTACGCACTCGTGCCACTGATCGCGAGCCTGAGCGACCTCGGAGTGGGTGTCATCATCACCAAGGAGATCGCGCGCACTCCGGAACTGGGACCGCGTTATTTAGGAGACGCGCTTCTGATCAAGGGAGCGGTCGCCCTGGCGATGCTCCTGGTGGTGACCGTGACCGTGCCGCTGGTCCTGGACGGGCCCCACGCGCTGTTGGTCTGGCTGGTCACAGTTACAGCGTTGATCGACCTGACGCAGGATGTGGGAATATGGGTCTTTCGGGCCCACGATCGGCAGGACCTCGAAGCACTGCTGCTCCTACTGAGTCAGATCGCGTGGGTCGGCGGAATCCTGTTATGCGTCGCGCTGAAGGGACACCTCACGTTCGCCCTGGCCAGCGCCACCATTGCGTTTCTACTCCGCTTCGCGGTCGGAAGCCTGCTGGTGCGACGGATTCTTTATCGCCCTGTCTATTCGCCGGACTGGGACCGCCTCAAGCGCTTGGTGGCGGAGGGCCTGCCTTTCGGGCTGGCGATATTCGCCGTCGTCGTGTACGGGCGTGCCGGCGTCCTCCTCTTGAAGGGACTGGCGAGCAATGCTGATGTCGCCTACTTCAATATCGGATATATGCTGTCCCAGCCGCTCGGTTTCATTTCGTCGGCCTTCAGCGTATCGGTTTTTCCTTCGCTGGCTCGGAGTGCGCGGTTGGGCCCGGAGTCTGTGCAACCCGTGCTACGGAGCGCCGTGAAGTTCCAGTTCCTGGCCGCGCTCCCGCTCAGCGTTGGGCTGTTTCTGCTGTCGAGGCGCGTGGTTCGCCTGCTTCTGCACGGCGGGAGTTTCCAGCAGGCGGGGGGTGCTCTGATGGTGCTGAGCCTCGCGCTCACCTTCATCTTCCTGAATCTCATGTCCCGTTATGTTCTCGCCGCGCTGGACCAACAGCGGGCCTATCTTCGCGCAATCGTAGCGGGCCTCCTCGTCAACGTCGCCCTGGGCGTAGCTCTGATCCATAGGTTCGGGTACCTGGGCGCGTGCGTTGGACTGTTGGGAGGGGAGATCGCCGTACTCATCATGTGCCAGCGGACGATCGGCCGCCACCTGCCGGTCGCGATCCTCTTTCGCGAAGCCGCCCGGCCGCTGGCCGCCGCGCTCGGCATGGGGGGTGTGGTGTTCCTGATGCGGGACGCAAACCTTGCCCTCGTCACCGTGGTGGGAGGGGGCGTTTACATTTCGCTGCTGATCTTGTTGAAAGTATTATCGGATGAGGAGCTCCGGGTCATGCGCGGCGTGTACGTATCCTTCCGCCTGCCCGGCTCGGGTTGGCTCACGCGGACATCGAATCGGCCCTGACGGCGGTCGGTCACACACACTCGAGAAGAGGATCATGGATCATTTGGAGAAGCTGACAACGCTGTCCATCGGCGAGGAGATCCCACCTCCGATCCGCCAGATGCTGGAGCAACTTGCTGGCCTCCCCTATGTGGACTCTGTTCTTGCCCTGCCGGACGTCCATTGGAAAGCAGAGATGGAGGTGCCCTCGAGCATCGCCATCAACACCCATGGCGTGATCGTCCCGGAGTTCACATCGATGGACGTGAACGACGGCATGGGGATCGTGAAGACCGGTCTCCGGGAAGACGAGATGCCGCTCGAGCGGCTGGAGGCATTCTTCGCCAGTGTGAATGCGAACGCGGCAGCCCACCGCTCGGATACCAACCGCTACAGCTTGTCGGCCGCCGAGCTCCGGCGAACTCTGGATGAGGGAGCGGGGGCGCTGCTCTCGCGCTATCAGCTGGAGGAGACGGTGCTGAAGGGGATGGAAGACGGCGGACGTGCGCCGACCAACGATCTCGAGGCGGGCACCTTGACGGAGGTGGTCCCGCTTCAGCTGCTCCTCACCCCGTTCACCCGAACAGAGATGGGGCTCAACTTCGGCGGGAATCATTTCCTCGAGGTCCAGGTGGTCGACGAACTCGTGGACCGAGAGGTGGCAGCCCGATGGGGCTTCGAGCGTGGGCAGGTGGTCGTCATGTATCATTTGGGGCCCGGACCGTTCAGCGCGACCTTGCTCAACCACTACTCACGTCGCACCAAACTCCCGCGCGCCCGCGTGCCCCTGTTCTTCCTCTCCAAGCTCCTGTTTCACTACCTGCAAAGAATGGGAAAGGGTGCCGCCTCGAGGAAATGGGCGCTCCACTTCCGCCAGAACGGCTGGACAGCGCTGCCCGCCGAATCCGAGGAGGGCAGGGTGGTCCGCCAGGCGCTCGCGATGGCCATCAACTTCGGCTACGCGTACCGGCTCGCCACGGTGCGGGCGATCGTGGATGGTCTGCACGACGTAGTCTCCCCGAAGCTACCGTGGGAGCTGTTCACCGATGTCAGTCACAACGGCGTGGAGGAGCGCCGCTCATCAGACGGCACTTCCTTCGTCGCGCGGCACAACGCTTGCCGTCTGGAAGCCGGTAGGCCCACGATTGTTGCTGGCCTCCATGATGTCCCATCCTACGTGGGGATTGGGAGCGGGGGCGTGGATGGACGGTTGTCCTCCTACGACCACGGGGCGGGGCAGCTCATCGAGAGGCACCGAAAGGGGGGTCGTCTCGCGGAGGCGGCAGGGCACGTAACCTGCTTCCGAATGACACGAGGGCGGGTGGCTAAGACGCTGTCGCGTCAGGAGTTCCCGGTGCGATCTTTTGAGCTTCTGGATCGCCTCATGGGATGCTTCGAATCGAGGCGGATGATGCGGCCCGTGGTCAGGCTCCGGCCACTCGGAAACCTCAAAAATGACTAGCGAAGCTCCTAAAAATATGGTAATATTTCTGCACTGAAATGTGCAGAAACTACGCCATTATCCGCTTTGTCTGTAAAGCTCAGGTGACAGTTGGTCACTTGAGCACCATCGACGAGTAGTTCACTTCAGGGACGTCTGGCCTAATGGGGGGTCCGGATGAGCCGTAGGGCTCTTGGTGTCGAAAAACATCTCTTGCTAGACGTCATCTCCGTGCACCCCTCCGGCCGCATAGTGAGAAGCCTCGCGTGCCTCGCGGTCTGCTGGATGCTCCTACTTCTCGGTCCCGGCGCGGCGATTGGAGCCGGGACCTTCTACGTGGATAACACCAGCGCGTCGTGCTCCAACACCGGCCCGGGGACTGAAGCCCAACCCTACTGCACCATTTCTGCCGCGATCGCGACACGTAACGGCCCCGGAACGACAATCCTTGTCAAGCCCGGCATCTATCGTGAGATGGCCACGATCAATTTCTCGGGGGCCGCGGGAAATCCGTTCGTAATCAAGGCGCTGGGCGGCCCGGTGATTGTGGATGGCTCGGATGACTATTCCGGCACCTCGAAATGGAGCAGCTACACCGGGAACGTCTATCTCGCCTCCGCCGTGACCACGGCACCGTCTCAGGTGTTCGTGGACGGAACGCGGCTATCAGTATCTACAGCCTCGCCGGCTTTTCTAGCGACCAATTCATTCGTGTGGGTCTCGGGGCAGGGCCTCTACGTGAACATCGGGGGCCCCAACCCGGGGTCGCGTACGACTCTCGTGGGAAAGCGGGCGAGCGCCTTCTATATCACCGGGCGCTCGTACGTGACGATTGACGGGTTCACGACTACGCACTGCGATGACAAGGCGATCAGGCTCGGCAGCTCCTCCAACTTCGTCACGATCCGGAACAACACCTGCACGCTCAACTACCGATACGGAATCTACGTGACCGGCTGCAATAATGTGCTGATCGAGAAGAACTCGGTCTCGGACAACGCGGATCACGGGATCGTGCTCACGAACAGCACCAGCGGCGGGAGCAGGAACTGCACGATCCAGGACAACGAATCGTTCCGAAACGCCCACCAAACGATTCGCAGGGCGGTCGGGATCCGCGTCTACGGCTCCCCCGCAAACGTGATCCAACGCAATCGGCTGCACGACAACCAGGATTCGGGGGTGCAGATCGAAGCCGGGTCGGACAGCTGCGTCTCGATTCAGAATCGGTCGTGGAATAACGGCGATCATGGTTTCGACCAGCTGTACGCCTCGGGCGTCTCCCATATCGGCGACGTCTCCTATGGGAACTTCAAGGACGGATTTTCGATCGAGGGCATTGCACCGAACGCGAAGGTCTACAACTGCATCGCCATCGACAACGGTCTGACGACGAACGAGTTCGATCTGTGGGTGAATGACTCATCCGCGGCAGGCTTCGCGGGCGACTACAACATCTTCTGGAACTCCAGCAGCCGTCCGGCGGTCAAGTTCATCAATACGCAGTACGCGACCCTCGGGGCCTACACCGCGGCGACCGGGCAGGACGCGCACTCGACCCAGGCGGATCCCAGGTTCGTGAGTCCGCCCTCCGGGGACTTTCACCTGCAGGCGGGCTCGCCGGCGATCGATGCGGCGAACTCGGGCGTGCCGAACTGGCCCGCGACCGACGCCGAAGGTACGGCGCGACGGGACGACCCGACGATCGCAGACACGGGAGCGGGGCCCGTTCCCTATGCGGACCGGGGTGCGTTGGAGTTTTTTTCCAACATCCCTCCGCGGGCGACGCTGACCGCGACGCCCGCGTCAGGCGTTGCGCCCCTCGCCGTGACGCTGGACGCTTCCGGCTCTTCAGATCTGGACGGGACGATCGTCTCGTACCAATTCGACTTTGGCGACGGATCGGGGGTGGGGCCACAGCCACAGGCGACGGCCGCGCACACCTATGCGAATGGAAGTTGGAATGCCACAGTAACGGTCACCGACAATGGAGGCGCTACCGCGACCGCCTCGGCCCATGTGGGCTCGAGCGCCAGCCTGGAGCCGAACGGCACGATCGACTCGCCGACCGGGAACGTGTCCATTTACGCCGGCCAGGCGGTCAACCTGACGGGCACGGCGTCCGATCCGGACGGGAACCTGCCTTTAAGCCTCCTATGGAACCTCGGCGGGGGCGCGGCAAACCAGACGGTCGAGGACCCGGGCCCGGTAATCTTCAACACTCCCGGTTCCTATACGGTGAGCTTCATTGTGACGGACGCCACAGGGGTGTCGGACCAGACTCCCGATGTCCGAACCATCACCGT
>Ga0209157_1002516_pt1 | contig 14529 bp, 13 predicted proteins | sample GraSoiAngelo_135_FD_185892 | JGI IMG/M metagenome (GOLD analysis project Ga0209157, IMG submission 185892) | Grasslands soil microbial communities from the Angelo Coastal Reserve, California, USA - 14_0929_05_40cm (SPAdes) (version 2) | ecosystem: Environmental > Terrestrial > Soil > Grasslands ... | reverse complement strand
AACGACCCCTCGATCGACGCGAAGGAGGCCAGCAGAGTCATCGAGGCGATCAAGGGCGGCCTGCGGGAAGTCAAGAAGAAGAGGCGGGACGTCTTCGTCCTCGTCACGCTCACAGCGAAGACGCCTTACGACCACCTGATCACAGACTCTGCCGACCTCCTCCTCAACCTGAGCCCCGCCAACTCGAAGGTCGCCGCGATGCTCTTGAAGCACCCCTGCAAGCCCAGTCTTCAGCCGGGGGAGGAAATCCTCAGGCCCATCCTGCACCAGAGGTATCATCGCTATGGGTAGAACCATCCCCTCGTTCCGGATGGCCGAGACTCGCGAAATCGAGGAGTGGAAGCCCTTCAGGAGGGCGCTCCCAAGGAGGGAGCGAGCAGCCTTCGACGAGTTGCTTAGAGCGGCGAAACTCTACGCCTCGGCTTCCTCGGCCGCTGTCAGGACCTCGAGGTTCGAAGGGACGTTCATCGCGCTCCTCTTTCATCACCAGAAGATGCTGGCAGAGATCGAGGAGGTGGTCGCCGGGTTGAAGCGCCAATGACCCTCTCCGGCGAGGAGGTCAGGCAGGAGATCGAAAGCTGGAGGGGTTTCGCGGAGGCTCTCAGGGGCGAAGATAGGGACCTCTTCAACGAGATGATGAGACGCTGTTACGAGTACGCGCCCGCGATGCAGGTCAAGGCCTACCCCTTTCCAAACGAGGCGCTCTTCATGGGCCTGATATTCATGCAGCAAAAGGCAATCATGTCGCTCGCTAAGGAGATCAAGAGGCTTGCGAGGCTGGATACTTGACCTCTATCCCGGCAGCCCGGGAGAGATGGTCGTCTGGCTGAAGCTCGAGAACGGCGAGGTAAGACGGCTTCTCGATAGATGGTCTCCCTCGATCTTCGTGGCCTCCGACGACGGGTATGAACTCGCGAGGCTGGGGGGCCACAGGCTCATCGAGCCGGAGGTCCTGGGGTCGAGACTGGTCGGGAAGGTCGAGCAGATAACCGACCAGGCCAAGAGCGAGGTTCTCGAGCTCCAGGTCAAGGACGCGAAGAAGACCCAACTCCTCGCGAGGCGCATCGAGGGGCTCGGGTCCTTCGGCCTCTACAGGATATACAACGCCGACGTCCCACCGGCCCAGACATACCTCTACGAGCGCGACCTCTTCCCGCTCGCCCACTGCGAGGTCTCGGAGGCGGCGCAGAGGCTTGAGTGGAGGCTGCACGACGACGACTGGTCTTACGATTACGTGATCCCCGAGCTGCGCGAAACGAAGGTCGAGGTGGAGGTCGAGAGGGAGGGGAGGATCGCGAGGAATACAGACACGATCAGGTCTGTCAAGCTGACCAGTCGAGAGGAGGAGATAGTGATCGAGAGCGGCTCCGAAGAAGAGAAGATACTCGAGGTGGTAAAGGCCCTCGAGGAACTGGACCCCGACCTCCTCCTCACCGAGGAGGGGGACACATTCCTCCTCCCCTACCTGATCAAGCGAGCGGAGAACAACGGTCTCTCCGAGAGATTCTTCCTGGACAGAGACAAGACGAGATTGACACTCCCGTCGAGGGCGGGTACCTCGTACTTCAGCTACGGGAAGATCCTCTTCAAGCCCTCCGCGATGAAGCTCTGCGGGAGGGTTCACCTCGACCTCTCGAGCTCCTTCGTCTGCAACGGGCCGAACCTCGAGGGGCTCTTCGAGCTGAGCAGGATTTGCAGGATGCCGCTCCAGACGGCGAGCAGGGCGAGCATCGGGAAGGCGCTCTCGAGCCTCCAGTTCTACCACGCGAGCAAGATGGACCTCCTGGTCCCGTGGAAGCCCGTCATCGCGGAGAAGTTCAAGGACAGATGGACCCTGATGGTCGCGGACCGAGGGGGGTTCATCTTCGAGCCGAAGGTCGGCCTCTTCGAGGGTGTCGGGGAGCTGGATTATTCCTGCCTCGTCAAGGATTCAACAGTGATGACGAGAAATGGAGAGAAATCTATTGCCGAGGTGAAAGAAGACAACGAGGTCTTCACCCCATTCGGCTGGCAGAGAGTATCAAAGGTCCATGAATATCGCATCAATGAGAAGGTAATCAGACTGACACTTTCAGACGGGAAAAGAATCACGTGTACTACGCATCACAAGTTCCCTGTTCTGGTAAGAGACGTTTTCGAAGAAAAGGTCGCCGATGAAATTCGCAAAGGGAACAGGTTCATCATAACCGACCCGCCCCCGGCCTTTCAGAACGACGATCTAGCTTGTCTGTTCGGCGCCTTCACAGCGGAAGGGGGGCGTCTGCGAAGAGATCAAGAATATTTCGACAAATCTAGAAAGAAAACTCGCGTTTCGCATCAATACAGGATAGAATTCAGCATCAACAAACACGAAATCGATTTTCGCAATTTCATCACGAAAACATTATCCAAAATCTATCCAAGCGTTCACGTCTACATCAAGACAAAACTAGGAAGCGACGGCATTACCCTAGTAGTGGCTCAAAGGGCGGTCGTGATGGACTTCTTATCGAGATACGAGTCTTTCATTGCCAGCGAGCACCACAATCAAGGCGAACAGGCGTCTTTCGTACGCGGTTTCTTCGAAGGCGATGGTGGTATCAACAAGAAGCGAAACACAGTTCAATGCGATCAGTCGTCCAAGAATCATTTCAAACTAGACATTGTGTGCAAATGCCTACGCGAACTAAACATAGGATATCGTGTCGGTAGGTACATCAACAAACACGGATTTTCTTCTATCCCTGCCGACTTTCTTGAGCTATCCGGTTTGGAAGCGGTGGTTAGGTATTACACCCAAGTCGGCTTCATTTCACAAGATAAGCAGGAAAGCCTACGCCAAGCCATACTGAGTCGCATAAGGAAAGCCAAGAACTATCCAAGCCCTCGCTTGGGATTGTACGCCAAGGCTCGGAAAAACAACGCATTATCATTCATACACGAAGTTCGAGTGATAGGAAAGGAGATCTTCGACTACGACGGCCACGTCTATGATTTGACGCTAGAATGGTCGGAGTTTCCTTACTATTTTGCCAATGGCATCCTAACTCACAATAGCCTTTATCCCAACATCATGCTGAAGAAGAACCTCTCGGCTGAAACTGTAAGGTGCCCGTGCTGCCCATCCTCGATTAACAGGATTCCTGAACTTGACTGGAACGTATGTCAGAGAAGGAAGGGGATAGTGCCGAAAGCGATAGAGATCATAGTCGGGAAGAGGCTGAGATACAAGGAACTCAAGAGGAGCGCGAAGAGTGATAAGGATAGAGAGAGATACGACGCCAGACAGTCGGCACTCAAATATTTGGGCGTAACTTCATTCGGATATTTAGGGTACAACAACGCGAAGTTCGGGAGGATTGACGCGCACATAGGCGTCTGTGCGTGGGACAGGAAGGTCCTACTCGATGCCACGAGGATAGCTGAAAGAAGCGGCTTTAAGCTCATTCACGGGATTGTCGACTCGCTCTGGCTGAAGAGGCAGGGAGCAGAAGAGGAGGACTACAAGAGGCTGAGAAGAGAAATCGAGGAGGAGACGGGCTTCGAGATCTCCTTCGAGGGCATCTACAAGTGGGTCGTCTTCCTCCCCTCGAGGGTCGAGCCTGGAATTCCCGTGCTCAACAGGTACTTCGGCGCGTACAGGACGGGGGAGCTGAAGGTTCGCGGGATAGAGGCGCGACGGCACGACACACCCGTCCTCTTCACGAAGTGCCAGATGGAGATTCTGGAGCTTCTCGCCAGGGCGGATTCGATAGCGGGGGCGAGAGAGCTGATTCCAGAGTGCCTCGGGGTATTCGAGAAGTACGCCAGAGCAATATCCAATCGCGAGGTCCCCCCCGAGTCCATGATCTTCACCAGGAATCTCTCGAAGAAACCCGGTGAGTACCTCAACAGGACGATCCAGTCCTCGGTGGCGGATCAGCTCTCGGAGGAGGGCATCGAGTTGCATGCGGGGGAAAGCGTAAGGTACCTGATCACAGACTACTATTCGGGGTCGCCGCGGAGGCGAGCTGCCCCGGAGTCGCTCATCGACGATGGAACGCCGTACGACGTAAGAAGGTACGTCGAGTTGCTGGCCGAGGCCTGCTCGACTGTTCTGGAACCATTCGACGGGAGATGCTCCCCGGAGCGGCTCGTAGGCAGACTTCAGGACACGCAGCTCTCTTCCTCTCCCGCAGAGGTGATGTGAGGATTTTTTGCGCGCTGTGTCAAACTTCGTTGTCTGGGTCGGGTATCTCCGCCTTCGCACACGAAACGGCTGGGAGAGATAATTGAGCAACTTCGAGAGGACCTGGAAGAAGGGCGAGGAAGGAGAGAGCTTCGCGAAGAGAACGCGCGAGGCTGTGAGAGGTCCTCAGCCAATCAAGCCTCAGATCGAGAAAGCCTCTGCGCAACTTCAGTCTGAGGTGAACAGGCTCGACGCCGCCCTCGCCAGGCTGAACCAGAGGGAGAGCATGATATTCAGGAAGACGGTTCACTCCGTCCAAGTCCACGACCAGGAGTCGAGCAAGGCCTACTCTAACGAGCTCTCGGAGGTCAAGAAGATGAAGAAAATCGTGACTCAATCCAGGGTTGCCCTCGAGCAGATATCGATAAGGCTCCAGACAGTGACGGAGCTGGGAGACTTCGCGGCGACGATAGCGCCCGCCATCGGGGTAGTACGGACGGTCAGGAGGACGCTGGGTGAGGCTGTCCCTGACGCCCAGGACACACTGGGAGAGATAGGTTCCCAGCTGAACTCGATCATGGTGGACGTCGGCGAGATCACAGGGACTAACTTCTCACTAGGCGAACCAAACGAGGATGCCCAGAAGATACTGGCCGAGGCCTCGGCGATAGCGGAGAAGAGGGTGAACGAGACATTCCCCGACGTTCCCACCTCCAGCGCCGACGAGCCCATCTTCACGAGCGGGGAACAGGGGTAAGCCGGCCGGCGGCTAGTCCGCCGCCCACTTTATGCTGCACCCGAACGGCCTAGTATCAGGGACACGAACTTCTCTCCCGGCGAGGAGGTCATCAAGGGCATTTCGGAGGTCGTGGCTCGACACCCACGAAGGGTCTCGCGAGTCGTCGATCCTGCCTCTGTAACGGAGGAACCGAGCCTTGTCGAAGGCGAAGACGTGCGGCGTGCAGACTGCCCCGTACTCCCCGACGACGATCTGATCCTCATCTCTCAGGTAGGGGAAGTTGAACCCCTTCTCCTTCGCCCTCTTGACCATCTGGGGGTAGCTGTCCTCCGGGTAGGTCTTGTCGTCATTGGAGTTAATCGCGACGAGCTGCAACCCTCTCGAGGCGTAATCTCTCTGGATTGAGACCATCCTATCCTCGTAAGCCTTGACGTAAGGGCAGTGGTTGCAGGAGAAGACGACCACCAAGACCGGCTTGTCATTGAATGAGGCGATGGAGTATCGCGCCCCGTCGGCTCCTAAGAGGTTCGTGAAGGACGGTGCCTTCTCACCCAGGTCAAGCATCTTGCTCATCACCCAGCGTTGAACGAATTGGAAATTAAGCTCTTCGTCGCCCCCGCGACCTGACCCACGCGTTTTTTAGGCGGAGCCCGATAGCTTCCGTGATTGAATCCAGACTACGACGTGATCATCGCGGGGGGAGGGATGGCCGGTCTGATCACGGCCGCCTCGGTCGCCCACTACTCCAACCAGAGGGCGAGAGTGCTTGTGGTTGACAGAAACCCGGCGGCCGAGCCGGGGAAGAAGACCCGCAATGGCTGGACCTGCGGCGACGCGGTGAGCCGGAATAGCCTCAGCTATCTCGCCAGCAACCTTGGGATCCAGTACGGGAGGCCGGAGGTGGAGCACGACGTCAAGGGGATCTACGTCTACTCGCCGGACCACAAGACGAAGGTCCTCTTCGAGGGCGAGGGGCATCTGCTGAACAGGAAGCTGGCCCCGAGGCGCCAGGTCAAGGATGCCCAGAAGCTCGGAGTTGAGTTCATGTGGGGCGCAACAGCGGAGCGCCTTCTCGCCGAAGACGGATCCATCGCGGGGATCACGGGGAGGGATAGCGAGGGCGAGCCTTTCAGGGCGAACGCCAAAGCGGTGATAGACGCGACCGGCTCGTCGTCAGTTCTCAGGAGGTTCCTCCCGATCGAGAGCTACATCGAGCGGGAGATCGATATGGATGACATCGAGGCGACGGGAAGGTACATCCTGGAGTTCGACCGAGGGGCGGAGGACGAGACATACTTCACTCCTGAATACTGTCTCATCCACCTCGACCAGTACATCGCGGCAGCCGGGTACGCTTGGGTATTTCCGAAGGGGCAGAACAAGGTCAATATCGGGCTGGGCGTCTCGAAGTCGGGGCTCGACCGAAGAAACAGGAGGTTCAACAAACAGGACAACCTCCAGAACCTGATTGACGAGTACGTCAAGGCGAACCCAGTGATCAAGAACCCGAGGCTTGCCCACGGCGAGGCGGACGAGGAGAACGCCAAGGGAAACTGGCAGGTCCCCGTGAGGAGGCAGAACGACTGCATGGTGGCCAACGGTTTTGCGGTGGTCGGAGACGCCGCCTGGCTCCCCAGGCCGCTCGACGCCGGCGGAATCGGTCCCTCGATCTATGCGAGCGTGATCCTCGGGAAGGTCGTCGCGGCGGCTCTTGAGGCGAATGACACGGGGCAGGAGTCCCTCTGGGGTTACAACGTCGAGTACATGAAGACCCACGGGTTCCAGATGGCGAGTTTTGAGGTCCTCAGACGCTACCTCCAGACCCTGACGAACGAGCAGATCAACTACGGCATGAAGCACTTCCTCTCTGAGGAGGACATCCAGGCGATAACCGATAGGAAGCACCCCGACTTCAACAGGACGCAGTTCTTCAACCCCGCGATGTGGTTCAGGGTGCTCGGCGACCTCAACCTTGCGAGAGGTCTCAGATACACGGCGAAGAAGAGTCAGACCCTGGTAACCCACAACCTCGAGTATCCGGAGTCGCCGGGAAGATTCGCGGCGTGGCGAGATCACCTGCGCGCCGAGCTTCGGGAGACGGTAGAGAAGTTCAAGCCCCTCGATGCACTTCAATGATATAAGTGCGGCTCCTTTGCCAGAATACGTGAATGCTGACCTCCTCGACCTCGAGATCCTAGAGACATACAAGGACATCAATCCGTCGGCGGCCTTTCTCCTGGGATTCAACCAATACGCCGGGAAGCTCTTCATCCCCTCTACCGAGAACATTCAGGGTGCTCTTGGGAAGGTCCGGGAACTCAGGAAGAGGGCAAAGACTGAACTCCAGGAGAAGGTTCTAGACGCCCTCGAGGTGGCGCTGCTCTTCGACGAGCCACAGCCGATTCTCGATGACATCGTCGGGACCATCTTCAGCCACTTGGCCAAGGAGGGGGTGAACGAGGGTCACCTGTTATCTCTTCTCTCTTACTCCTCTAAGGCGATAGATGCGACCAGGGCGCGCTTCCAGGGGAGGGAGGTCCCGACGGGGGTAAAGGCTCTCTGCCTCTACAGGTTGAGCGCAATCATCGAGATTCTCGACGCGGTGAAGGCGACTGTGAAGGTGGGGGAGGAGCTGAAGGGGGAGTGCGACAGCTTGAAGGCAAAGGCGGCCGAGTTCGTGAAACTCTTCGAGCTCGACGGGTTTGGTGAGGGCACCTTTGAGGAGGTGGAGAGCGTCTTCAGAAGGTACGGCTTCGAGCTGGGAAGGAAGGACTTCTACGGCGTGGCGCTGGCGAAGGGATTCGATTACGTCGAGACGCCAGAGGAGCTTGAGAAGAAGGCAATCTCTTGGATCGACGAAGAGCTCCCGAGATTTAGGGGAGTCGCTGAGAAGCTCGCGAAGTTGTACGCCTGTGAGGCGGAGACTGAGGAGGTTGAGAAGAGGATGAACGGACGCCTCAACCTGAAACCCAGCGAGCTACTGAAGGTTACTCGAACGATTCGAAATGTGGTTCAGCGATTCGCTGACCTTGACATAGTGAGGATAAACCCGAAGTACAAGACGAAGCTCATCGAAACGCCGAGCTACCTGACCGGGGTGATCCCGACTGGGGCGGCGCAGTTCTTCGATACCTTCACGAGGAGGCCCTTTCAGCTCTTCTTCCAGACAACCGACCCCAAGCGCGACCCGGACAAGTCAGTCTCGGCTCTTCTGAACCTGCTTGTTCACGAGGAGTATGGCCACTGTGTGCATCACTCGAACAGCGCCCTGGGTTTCATTGGCGAGCTGAACCCTCTCTACCTCATTCCCGGGCTGCTCAGCGTTCCCATCACCGAGGGTCTCTCGTTCAACAGGGAGAGGGAGTTCCTGGAGGCAGTCAGAAGTCTCGAGACGAAGAAGAGGCTCGCCAGGGCGGAGAGCGACTACGTCGGGGTGATGAAGAAGTACGGAGGTCTCGAGCTGATGAACCTGGAAGAGGAGTTCGCCGTCAGGAAATGGAGGCTAATCAGGTTTCTCAGGGTCGTCGGCGACGTGAGGCTGAACACGGGGAAGCAGGGGCTCCTGGAATTCCTCGACTGGGCCCACGAGTACACGGGGGTGCCACGCTCAAACCTCTACTTTCAGCTCTTCCCGGCCCACGAGGGGATCTTCCCGGGATACGCGACCGCCTACGCGGTGGTTGGGCAGGAGATAATGTCGATAGAGAAGAGGATCAAGGACCCGAAGAAGCGCGTGAAGTTCTCCACCTACCTCTGCAGCATCGGCTACCCTCCTCGCAGCGCATACCGGAAGATGCTCTCCTCTTACGCGAAGAAGTTGCGATGAGAAGCTGAAAAGCGACGCTCATCAATTAGTGAGGGGGCAGGATTCATGAAACCACTCTCGAGGAAGGGCCTCGATTTCGTCATGGGAAAGCACTTCGCCGCCCTCTCCACAATACACAGAGACGGATCCCCTCACACGACTCCAATCTGGTACACGTACGACGATGGAAAGTTCATCGTCAACACGAGTCTTGACAGAGTCAAGGTGAAGAACGTGCTGAGGGACGAAAGGGTCGCTCTCCTCATCCACGAGGGATACTCCTACCTTCTCGTCGAGGGGAGGGCGAGAATCGCCAAGGAGCGGGACCCACTGAAAGACATCGAGAGGCTCGCGGTCAGGTATCAGGGTGAGGCGGAAGGAAGAAAGGCTGCGAGAAACAACTACTTGAAGCAGGAGCGTGTCTCCATGGAAGTGGTTCCCACGAAATTCGTGGAGCAGCTGGGCTAGGCGGTCGTCGTCGTCTCCTCCCTCCTCAACGATTCGGGGAGCCAACGATTAAATCGTGATTGGCGCGGCAGAAGAGTTGCTTGCCTGTTTATGATCTGGTTGTCGTTGGGGCTGGAATCATGGGGCTCGCCTCCGCCTACTACTTGAAGCTCAACAATCCCTCCAAGAGCGTCCTGGTACTCGATAGGTTCGGCGCCCCGGGTCAGGGCAACACCGGTCGGAGCAACGCGATGTTCAGGAACACCTTCACCTCTTCCGACAACCAGCTTCTCGCGAACACCTCCATCGACTTCTATCTCCACCTCCAGAACGAGTTGAAGCTCGACATCGGATTGCAGCTCATCGGCTACCTCTGGCTGCTGAGCGAGAGTCAGGTCGCGAAGACGGGGGAGTACGTTCAGGGGATGAAGAGAAACGGGATTGAGGTCGAAGAATATTCCGTAGAGGAATTGAGGAGGCTCGTCGGTGGAGTCGTCACCAATCTTGACCGAGACGACGAGGAGGCGAACGTCATGGGACTTGAAGACATTAGCGGTGCCGTCTTTGGGCCGAAGTGCGGCAGGCTCGATCCAGAGAAGCTTGTTCGTTTCTACGCGAACGAATTCATGAGGCTGGGAGGAAAGATTGCATTCAAGACGAACGTCGAAGGTCTCCTCCTCGGCCCGTCCCGAAAGCTAGGTGTCGAAGGAGAGCCGTTCGTCTGGCAAGAGGCAGAGGTAAAGGGTGTCAGAGTGGCGGGGGGCATCTCGGGCGAAATCGAGGCGAAGTCGGTGGTGGTGGCGTGTGGAGCATGGAATAATGAACTCCTCGAGCCGATAGGCGTAGACGGTCACGTGAAGGCTAAGAAGAGACAACTCTTCAGCGTTTCAGCCGAGAACGACGGACCGCTGCTCTCCCTCCTCCACACGAGGGGATTCAACAACCTCGGTCTGATACCCCTCGTGATTCTTCCCAAGTCTGGCGTCCACTTCAAGCCAGTCAGCGAGGAGAGAAAGTTCTGGGTAGCGTGCGAGGACGAGGTCAACCGCCCCTACATCAACATCCCTGACCGGGACCTCGACAGCTACCGTGCTGAACCGAGCTATTACGAAAGAGGCGTTCATCCCGTCCTCGCGGCATACTTCCCCCAGTTCAGGAACGCGAGACCCGAAAGCATGTGGGCGGGTCTCTACGCGTACAACACGGTCGATTATCTGCCATACGCCTTCAGAGAGGGCAATCTGATCGTCGTCGGCGGTGACAGCGGCAGCGGGATAATGAAGGGAGACGCGCTGGGAAGAATCGTCGACGCGCTCTACAGGGAGGGAGCCGACGCCTCCCTTTATGGGGGAGTCGAGTACGGCGTTTCAAAAGTAGGTTTTGAGAGACGAGACGTGAAAAGGGAAGAATGGGTAATCTAGCTGAGTTCATAGCGATGAAATTCGGGGGATCGTCGGTTCTTCGTGAAAGTTCTGTCTGTTTAGCTGTCTACGGTTCTAGTCGAACTCGCCGCCGCCGCCGCCGTCCTCTCCACCGCCACCACCACCGCCCTTCGGTGGCCCGCCCTTCATCTTCCCTGCGGCGATTACGTCGTCGATCCGGAGGATCATGCTCGCTACCTCGCTCGCGGACCTGATTATCTGCTCCTTGACGGCCAGCGGCTCGAAGACCTGCTTCAGATACATGTCCTTGATCTTCCCTTCGTGGGCATCGATCCCGAACCACTTCCCACCCTCGGCGTGCTTCGCCCTGAACTCAACCTGGGCATCGATGGGGTCCATCCCCGCGTTCTCTGCGAGCGCGACGGGTATCGTCTCGAGCGCTTCGGCAAACTTCTGCGCCGCCAACTGCTCCCTCCCCGACAACTTCTCTGCCCATTTCTGGACCTGGTATGCGGCCTCCGCCTCCGCGGCGCCCCCGCCCGCAACGACCGCCGGCTTCTCGATTACGTCCTTGGTGACCATGATCGCGTCGTGGAGCGAACGCTCCGCCTCATCGACTATGCGTTGCGTCCCGCCTCGTATCAGGAGCGTCACGGCTTTGGGATTCTTCGCTCCTTCGACGAAGACCCACTTGTCCTCCTCTACTTTCCGCTCCTCTACCGTCGCCGCATAACCGAGGTCCTTCTCCGAGAGGTCCTCGAAGTTGTTCACCACCCGCGCGCCAGTCGCCTTCGCGAGCTTGGTCATGTCGGACTCCTTGGCCCGTCTCACGGCGAGAACGTTTGCCTTCGCCAGGTAGTGCTGTGCGATGTCGTCGATTCCCTTCTGACAGATGACGACCGTCGCCCCAATCGAAGTCACCTTGTCAACCATCCCCTTCAGCATCTTCGTCTCCTCGTCGAGGAACTTCTTCATCATGGACGGGTCGGTGATGTTCAGCTTCGCGTCGAACTCAGTCTTCTCTATCTCGAATGGAGCGCTGACGAGGGCTATCTTCGCCTTGTCAACGCGCTTTGGCATCCCCGAGTGGACGACCTCCTTGTCGAGGACGATTCCCTGGACGAGCTTGGTGTCGCCCAGTGACCCACCAGGTTTCTTCTCTACCTTCACATTTTCGATATCTACAACATACTTGGTGTCCTGCTTCTCGGCGACCGCCAGTACGGCGTCGACGACGAGCTCCGCCAGGTCCTGTGCTTCCTTGGAGACGAGCTTCGTCTGCATGCTCGTCCTGGCGACCTTCACGAGCCACTCCCTGCTGTCTGGTGTTATCTTCTCTGCCACCTCCTGCAAGGCGGCGACGGCTTTCTTGGCCGCTTTCATGTAACCGTCCACAATAACTGTCGAGTGGACGTTCTTGTCGAGAAGCTCTTCCGCTTTCTCGAGGAGCGCTCCTGCCAGCACCACTGCCGAGGTTGTGCCGTCTCCGACCTCGTTATCTGTCGTCTTAGAGACCTCGACGAGCATCTTTGCTGCGGGATGCTGCACATCTATCTCCTTGAGCATGGTCGCACCATCATTCGTGATTGTAACGTCACCGAGGGAGTCGACGAGCATCTTGTCCATCCCTCTCGGTCCGAGGGATGTCTTCACTATCTCCGCGATGAGCTTCGCGGCCGCAATGTTGTTCCTCTGGGCTTCCTTTCCCCTATTCTGGCTGCTTCCTTCCTTGAGAATGAGAACTGTTTGACCTGAAGATGTGACTGCTGGAATTGCCATCGTTGTTGACATAATCCGTATTCACCTTCCGGTATACAACTTCCGTTTGTATATAAGATTTTCTTGGGGCGAAGGGGGAGGGTCCCGTTTGGCCCCGAACGCACCGGAAAGGCACACACGTTGAACCAACTTGTCGGCTGAACTCCAGCAACTCATCACCCTAGTTGTCTTCGCCGTCACCTACGGCGCCATTGTCCTCAGGAACCTGAAGGGCTTCACGCTTCCGATATGGGCCATTCTGCTGGCGGGCGCGGTCGCGATGGTCTTCGTTGGCTCAATCGGGGTGGTTGACGCCTATCGGGCGGTAAACCTCCCCGTGATTACCTTCCTCTTCAGCATGTTCACCCTGGTGACCGCACTAGACATCTCCGGCGCCTTGGAGAGCTTCGCAAACGCCCTCCTACGCAGAGCGAAGAAACCCGAGGATGTGATCTACCTGACCTTCTTCGGCTTCGCCTTGGGCTCTTCCATTCTGATGAACGACACCCTTGCTCTGATGGGGACTCCGATCATGATTTCCCTCTCGAGGAGGATGAAGATCTCACCGCGGCCACTCCTCCTGACACTCGCTTTCGCCGTCACGATAGGCAGCGTCGTCACACCGATGGGGAACCCGCAGAACCTCCTCATCGCCCTGGCGAGCGGAATCTCCGCCCCCGTGATAGGTTTCGCCTACTACCTCCTCCTCCCCACCCTGTTGAACCTGGCCGCGACCTACCTGGTATTACGACTCCTCTTCAAGAAGGAGCTTACTAAGGCCGGAGCCGAATTCGAAAAACCTTCGCTGCTTCAGGCGGGTACGCGCGTCCATGGTAGGGGGCTCGCGAGGCTCTCGACCTCCCTCCTCATCTTAACCCTCACATTGATTCTGGCCGTGAATCTCCTCGAGGCTCTCGGAGTCAGACAACCTTTCGGAATCAGCGAGGTATCCCTTCTAGGTGCAGCTCTCCTATTGGTGCTCAGCGGCAGAGGGCGGGAGATACTCCAGGCGATGGACTGGGGCATCCTCCTCCTCTTCGCGGGCCTCTTCGTCCTGATGCAGTCGCTCTCGAACAACGGGATTATCGCCTCGGTATCGCAGTACCTCCCCGCGCTGGGCAGGGGAGACCCTCACGCCTCACTCTTCTCCATACTCGTCTCGGGGCTCCTCCTGAGCCAGGTCCTCAGCAACGTCCCGATGGTCGCCCTCTATCTGCCGATAATGAAGTCCCTCAGCTACGGACCACAGGACGTCTACGCTTGGGCAGCACTCGCTGGCGGGAGCACCCTGGCGGGAAACCTCACGATACTCGGCGCGGCCAGCAACCTGATAATAATCGAGGAGGCGGAGCGTCACGGAGTGAAGCTGAGTTTCATCGAGTTCCTGAAGGTCGGGGTTTTGGTCACGGCCGTGAACTTTGTAATCCTCTATGCAGCTCTCTATTTCGGGGTCTAGTCGGCCCTCGGTTAGCTCTACCGCATCGTGACCGGGTTCTGATGCAGGAAGTTCTCTATCCGTCTGGCGAGCCCGATGTCCCACTCCGTCACGCCACCCTCGCTATGTGTTTGGATCGAGAGCCGGATGGTGGTGTATCTGATGTGTATGTCGGGATGATGCTCTTCTTCTTCGGCTATCTGAGCCACGTCATTGACGAACCTGATTCCGGCCATGAAAGTCTTGAACTCGAAGGTCTTGGTGATGAAGTCTCTATCGAGCTTCCAGCCGTCGAGTTCCTTCAGTTCCGACTCAATCTTTGCCTTGGTTAGAAGCTTCACCACACTCAGTGAAAGGAGGACGAGTCATATTAAGTTGATGGGGCGTTGGTTTGTTGTTCCGCTTTTTTCGGAGCCAGCCGGAGTTTCCCTTAAGTATTCTTGCCTTCAACCGTGCCGTCATACGGATGGAACTCAAGCCAGCAAAGGGGTTGAAGGTTAGCGTGCACGCCTCGCGAGAGGCAGTTTTTGGAGAGGAGGGTGTCGGCATAGAGAAGGTCTCGTTCCAGAGCGAGAAGACCACACTCGGCACCCTCACGGGGATGACGCTCGCAGGTTTCTGCGAGGTGGAGATGCCGGACCTCGACGGGAAGAAGCATTGGTACCCGATCGAAAGTCTCAAGGGAGAAAACGGAGAGAAGCTCGTAGAGGAAGAAGTCGAGATACAGGCTGAGGAGGAAGAAGAAGATGATTCCGTCGAAGAGGAGTGACCGGCCTCGCCCTCTAAGATGCTGGCGCGATCATGACTCAAGAACAA